>Ga0102945_1000338_pt1 | contig 14380 bp, 12 predicted proteins | sample SalPonred_H2O_MG_FD_78207 | JGI IMG/M metagenome (GOLD analysis project Ga0102945, IMG submission 78207) | Salt pond water microbial communities from South San Francisco under conditions of wetland restoration - Salt Pond MetaG R2_restored_H2O_MG ...
AAGTGGTCGCGTTCGGGGTGCCGGATGAAACCTGGGGCCAGCGTGTGTGCGTGGCGATCGGTGGCAACGTGAGCGAAGAGCAGGTGCGGGAGTTCGCCGCCGAGCAACTCTCCGGTTTCAAGCGACCGAAATCCATACTCATCGCACCGGCCCTACCGGTTACCCATTCCGGCAAAGTGGATCGTGAAGCTACCAAAGCACGGTTGACCTAACCTCAAGCGTGAGACATCCTTCGATGCACCGGCGAGCATGCAGAGTGAAGTCCGAAAGTCAGAACCGTCAGACCCCGCCACTCAACGTCAGCCCACCGTCCACGATGAGCGTTTGGCCGGTGATCCAGGATGCATCCGAGGACGCTAAGAACGACACAGCTGATGCGACGTCTTCGGCTGAACCGAGTCGACCGAGCGGGTAGTTGCGCACGACCTCCGCTACCTTGCCCTCATACAGGGCGGCTGAGAAGCGTGTTTCGACTACAGCCGGTGCGACGGAATTCACCCGCACCTTGGGTGCCAACTCAAAGGCCAGTTGTTGGGTCAACTGCATAAGCGCCGCCTTACTAACGCCATAAAAGCCAATGCCGTGGGCCGGTCGGATCCCCGCCACCGACGAGACATTCACAATCGATCGACCAGATTGAGCGCCATCAATCTGCATGAAACTTCGCGTCCAATTCACTGGACTAAGCACATTTACGTCCAGTATCCGCTCTCGGCCTCGCGTATCCATCGCTAAGAGATCACCGAACTCTGGATTCACGCCAACGTTGTTGATCAACACATCCACAGTGCCGAATTCCGCGACGCAAAGGTCAAAAGTTGCTATCTGGTGCAGCTCATCATCAGCGCTGCCTGGAGAAATGAGTAGGCGGTCAGGCGCCCCCAAATGCTCGGCTGCATCAGCAAGCGCCTCCTCTTTGCGTCCGGTGATACAAACGCGAGCTCCTTCACTTAGGAGCCTTTGCGCCACGGCAAAGCCGATACCTCTGGATGCTCCTGTTATCAGCGCAGTCTTGCCTGCAAATCTGTCTGTCATCTCATCGCGCCTAGCTTGCAGCGACGCTCCCCCCAGATTCAGAAGGGCGTCCAAGCCCACGAGTCAATTGCGCCACGGAAACAACTTCCCTCTCGTCACAACCACGTCAATTGCGACAGCCAGAATTAGGACGCCGCCAGTTGCGAACAATTGAATTTCAGTTGATAGACCGAGTAACTGGACTCCGTTTGTGATCGAACCGATCACCAGCGCACCCAGCAGCGCCGCCCAAACAGTTCCCCGACCGCCAAACAGACTCGCCCCTCCTACGATCGCGGCCGCTATCGCGTTTAACATCAGCGATCCTTTGCCAGAGGAGGCCGAGACGCCCAAAACACGAGAGGCATCCACCATGCCGGCGAGGACAGCGCAGGCGCCGAGAACCATGAATGAGTACAGCACGATCCTGGACACAGGTAGTCCCGCACGAGCTGCAGCTTCCCGGTTACCACCCACCGCGTACATGTGACTGCCAAACCGCGTTTGTGTTGTGAAGTAGGACGCGACGAGCAAGATTCCGATGAGGATCGCCACCGGTAAAGGTAAACCCCTCGCCGCGCTCAAGATATATGTCGCACCGATCACCAGCACCGAGATCGCCAAGGTGCCGACGACTAGGCCAATCGGAGTCGACCTGCGGCCTGTATTCCGAGACCAGGAGCGCCACTTCAACAAGGCGAATGCGATGCATCCGACAACCGCCAGCGTAACCGCGACCACTGCCGGGATTTTCGCGCCCGCCAACTCGGCATACGTAGTGCCGCCAACATTCACCTGGAATGCCTCCGGCAGGACGACAAGGAGCGCGCCCTCCAAGATCACCATCCCGCCGAGCGTGGTGATCAAGGACGGCACACCGAAGACGACGATCAGGGCCTCGACCAGTGCGATCACGACACCAAAGGCCAGTCCAATGATCAGTGCCAGCCAGAACGGCCAGCCCACGATCACTGTGATCACCGCAGCGATGGTCGCCCCAACAGCACCAAGGGCAGCACCGGACAGGTCGATCTCGCCGACGATCAACACGAAGACGACACCGAGTGCGAGGAGGGCCGTCGTGACGATTTGAAGGGAAAGGTTCGTGAGGTTCCCGACGGTCAGGAATGCCGAGTTTTGAGACTGAAAAAACAACCAGATCACCGCCAAAGAAGCGATGACGGGAAGACTCCGATAGCGACCGGTCAACGCGTCTGCAAGCCGGGACTTGAACTCTCCGGGGGGCTTATCCGGGTCGGCGCCGGAGGAAGCAAGGCCATGTGATTGAACGTTCATAACCTCGCCTCAGAGCTCCGTGGATTCGCGCGATCCGGTAATCGACGCAACCAGGTCATCAGGATGGAATTCGCCCCTCAAGAACTCGGCCACCTTTCTCCCTTGGCGCAAGACGATGACGCGATCGGCAACCTCTTGCACGTCGCGCAGGTCGTGGGAGATCACAACCACTCCCCGCCCTTGGTCCCTGAGTCGTCCGATGAGACCGATGACCTCCTGACGCTGCGCAACACCCAGGGCGGCAGTCGGCTCGTCTAGCAGCACGAGTTTCGGTTCCGTGACCAATGCACGAGCGATCGCAATCCCCTGCCGCTGGCCGCCGGAGAGATCACCGACCGGGGCGCTAAGTGATTTTAATTTGACCGATAGCGAGTCCAAGACGCGTTGCGCTTCCCGCTCCATTTGATGCCTCTTGAGCATCCGACCGGATGCCACGCCATAGACCCGCTCTTGACCCAGGAAGAGATTTCTGACGACATCGAGGTTGTCGCACAGAGAAAGATCCTGATAAACGGTATGGATCCCCAGCTCCACCGCTTGTCGGGAGTTCTCGAGTCGAGTCTGCTGTCCTTCAATGAGGATCTCACCGTCATCAGAGTGCAGGGTTCCGGAAACGATCTTGACCAGTGTGCTCTTACCAGCGCCGTTATCACCGACTAATGCAAGGACCTCTGCTCGATGAACGTCGAGGTTGATATCACTCAGCGCCCGAACACCGCCGAAGTACTTGGAAATACCCCGCAACTCAAGTAGAGGTGACGTTGTTACCCCTGCCTTGAGATCGCTGTCGAACACTGCCATCGCCTCCCAGCACCTGTCTTTCGTCAAGACTCACCGTGGGGGGCGCCTAGTCAGACGCCCCCCACGAACGAGTTGCCCATCAACTACTTTGGTCCGTGGGCAGTTCGCTTTTAGCCCAACTGGGCAGCGCAGGTCTCCGTGTCAGATGCCGGACCCGTGCAGATCTCCTCCCAGGTGAAAATGCCCGCATCGACCACCGGTTGGATGATGGAAGCAACGTCTACACCCTCTTCGAGGTGAATGTACTCAACGTTCAGCAGTGCTGTCGGGACATCCATAAACCCGTTATTCACAGTCGTGGAGATGGGTGGCTCCGGGGGCGCCTCTCCACGCAAAGCTGCGATGGTCAGTTCGGCTGCGGTTGCAGCTTCCTTAGCGAAGGACTTGAAGACATTGTCTTCTTGTTGTCCGGTCACCATGTACTGAAGACCCGTCAACTCAGGGTTCTGTCCACCGTAGACGGGAATCTCCGGTGTTAGACCTTGCGCTTCCAGCGCCGCAATGGCCCCGGCCGTGATTCCATCGTAGAAGCCCAAAACGGCATCGATGTCGTTCTGAGTCCGGGTCAGACACTGCGTCATCAGGTTTTGCGCCTCAGCCGGATCCCAGTTGGTGACGTAATCTTCGCAGACGACCTCAATAGAGCCGTCATCAATCAGCGGCTGAATGAACTCGTCTTGACCCGTCAGCATCTGCGTCGTGTACTCGTCACCCTTGTTGCCGTAAAGGCGGGCGATTTTGACAGGCGTTTCACCCAAACTGCCCGACTGGACCCGCTCAGCGAAGTACTCCCCTTGCACCTGTCCGGCGTTGGTTGGGTTGAACAGAACCTGCGAATAGAGCGTTCCGTTCAAGGGCGGATTCTCGTAGCCGATGACTGGGACACCAGCTTCTTCGGCGGTCCCAAGTAAGCCTGCACTCGTGTTGGGATCTGCCGCCACGATCACCAAAGCGTCCGCTCCGTTTGCAATCGCGTTCTCGACTTGCGACTGCTGCTTGGCCGAATCACCCTCAGCGTTGACGAACTCCACCGTGATGTTCGGGTCGAGAGCGAGGAGCGCCTCTTCGAAGAAGGGGCCGTCTTGCTGGATGTAGCGAGTAGGCGTCGTATTCGGCTGCATGAAGTAGACGAGGGCACCCTCGGCGGACTCCTCTGCCGTCTCCGCTTCGGTATCACCCTCAGATGCGGAGTCGTCTTGCACCACCGTCTCTTCGGTCTCCTCGGTCGTCTCGGCGGATTCACCGCTACCCGAGTCCGAACCTCCACCGCACGCGCTCAAAATGAGTGAGCCAGCACCTAAGGCAGCTACGACTGCTAGCCGCCTCCCCATCGATCGTGTCCTTATCATCAAACAGTCTCCCTAACGTTGAGGCGAGGGATTGATGGGAGCGTGGCGAGGAGGCAAGCGCCCCGCCAAGCCCACACCTTCCCTATTCGTCACTCCGCATGGATGCGACGGTGCCGCTCAACTTTCGAGATCGGCGGCCATCTCTCCAACATCAGTGACTGCCTTTGCTGTTAAGTGAAACCGTATATTCAGGCCAGCCAGGTGTCCAGCAGTATCGGACATTGTTTACTAAACGGTGATGATCCAGAGTTCATTTCTGGGGCACAAGCGGCTCGTTGGATCACGTCAGAGAGCGTGGTGCGGGGGTGTTTCGCCACCTGAGGGCATGAATCGTCTACCCACGACCACCCATACGGACGTACACGTCACGTCCGCGTCATTGGAGAGCCGGTGCGGCGTGCCGGAATCGAAGGAAATGGAATCCCCCGGCTGCAGTTCGTATACCTCGAATCCGACCTGCACGGTGAGTCGTCCCTTGGTGACAACCCCGTACTCAATCCCACTGTGGCGCATAAGTTGCTCACGTGGACACGATTCGGCCTGGGGCTCGTACGTGACGTGCAAGAAATCCACCAGCGGATCGTCGTGGCTCGTGAGTCGCTCCCAGGTGACCCCAGTCAGCTGAACGCTCCTGCGCGAGTCTGATTTTTGCACCGGGGATGCAGGTGCCTGCCATGGCAGCATGCCGTTCGTCGAGAGAGGGAAGTACCGCATACTGCCCTGCTCCTCAGGGTCTCTCGCGGCACTATCTACCGAACTCGGCATCAGCTCATCCAGTGACAGACCCAACTCGGACAAAAACGAATATAAGGTACCGAGCGACGGCTTCGCCTTTCCAAGTTCGACTTGCGAGACGAAACTTGGGGAGACGGAAATGCGTCTGGCCATCTCGCGCAGGCTGATGTGGCGCTCCAATCGCGCTGCCCGCAGGTGCTCGCCGATGTCCTCCAAGGAATGCACGGCCGGCGTTTGCCCCACGGTCATTCGGTGATCTTGTTCGTCACCGTTTAGTTGCGATGCCCTAGCCACGTAACCCCCTTGTTAAGCGGCGCTCCACCGCGCCATAAGCATAGAGGACTTACGCGGACATTCGTCCCAACGTCCCAGACCCGAACCGTCCTACGGAAGCAGCCAACCACCATCCATCACATAGGCCGATCCGTGGACAAAGTCGGCGTCGTCGCTGGCCAGGTACGTCGCCAACCTGGCAATCTCCACCGGCTTGCCCCAACGCCCCGCCGGAGTACCAGCAATGACTGCGTCGACATGCTCGTTGCGGCCTTCGGGGGTGAGTAAGTGGTCAGTCATGCCAGTGTGAATCGGCCCGGGACAGATCGCGTTGATTCGAATGCCCTTCCCCCCGTACTCAAAGGCCATCTCTCGCGTAAGACCGAGCACACCATGCTTGGAAGCCGTATAGGCGGCGCCACCGCCACCGGCAATGAAAGAGGAGATGGACGCGGTATTGATGATCACGCCCTTGCCCCTGTTCAGCATGTGAGGAAGCACCGCGCGGCTCACGAAGAACGGTCCGTTGAGATTCACCCCAATGATGCGATTCCACAATTCGGTCGACGTGTCGCCGCCAGTGGCGTAGTCGTCCAGAACGCCAGCGTTATTGCAGACGATGTCCACCCGTCCAAAGGTTTGGAGTGCTTGGTCTACCGCAGATTGGACAGCGTCCTCGGAAGAGACATCCGCCTGAACTGCGAGTGCCACGTCGGCTCCCCCTGGGATCCCAGCCACAGTGGCGTCCGCCGTCTCCTTGCGGACGTCAACAACCACGACCCTCGCGCCCTCGGCCGCAAACTCCTCTGCCATAGCCCGCCCCATGCCTGAGCCCGCGCCGGTGATGAAGGCAACTTTGTCCTGAAACTTCATGGGCTTCCCTCTTTTCATTCAGACGGAGACACGGATCGTCGCCGGCAGGTCCTGTGAATTGATGTCAAACTACCGAAAGGTGAAGCCCGTGTCTAGTATTACTCTACAGTTAACTGAGGGTATCGCCGGGTGAGAGTTCCACTTGACGCCGAACAACGGAAATAACGTCGGCGACATCCGGCATCCAAGCTCGCTCCAGCGTCGGCGCGTACGGGGCCGGTGCATATCGAGCTCCCACGCGGGCCACGGGAGCATCCAGATCCCAGAAGCCCTCCCGAGAAACGACGGCAGCGATTTCCGCGCCTACTCCGAAATCGGTCACCGCATCGTGGACCACACAAAGTCGACCTGTCTTCGCGATTGAGCCGAGGACGAGTTCTCGATCCCAGGGCGTAATTGATCTCAGATCGACGACCTCCGCCTGGATGCCCTCCTGGCTCAGCATGGCTGAGGCGGCCAATGCCGTATCCACGGCCCGTGACCACGACACAATCGTTACATCACTCCCTTGCTGAAGGATGTTCCCGTGCCCAATTCCGAGTCGGGTCGTAGGGAGATTTGACTCGTCCGAGCGTTCGTACAGCAAGCGATTCTCGATGAAGATGACTGGGTTCTCATCGTCAATAGCCTCTCGCAACAAGTGATATGCATCGTGGGCTGTGTAAGGCATTACCACCTTGAGTCCGGGAATATGCGCGAGGATCGCCTCCAGGCTTTGCGAATGCTGGCTGCCAGAAGACCTTCCCGAGCCGAACTGAGTGCGAACCACCATGGGGATCCTGGCGCGTCCTGCGGTCATAAAACGCAACTTCGCCGCCTGGTTCATGAGTTGGTCCAAGCACACGCCGAGGAAGTCCAAGTACATCAGTTCCACGACCGGTCTCCTGCCAGCCATAGCCGACCCGACCGCTAGACCCATGAGCGCAGTTTCGGAAATCGGAACATCGAGGACCCGACCAGGAAATCTCTCCGCCAATCCCCGGGTCAAGCCGAAGACGTTTCCACCCGCAACGTCGATTCCAGCCAGGAACACATTGCCGTCAGCGCCCAGTGCGTCACCCAGAGCCTGTTTGACTGCGCGCGAGTACTTCTCTGGCGCACGCTCATTCCTGCCTTCGACCCGTCCGTCGGGGATTTGGCGGACTGTGTAGACATAGTCGAGGAATCCTTCGGTTGCGGGATCGGGGTCGGCCCGTGCCAACTCAATGGCGTCCCGCATCTCCGCTTCAGCCTCATGGCGAATATTCGAAAGCAACTGCGAGTCGACACCACGTTCTTCGAGTTGCACCGCCGCTCTCTCAACTGGATCGAGTGAAGGGATGCGGGCTACATCGCCCTGAGTTCGATAATGCTGCTGGTCACCTTCATAGTGCCCTCGAACACGCAGGGTCATGGACTCCACGACGACCGGCGCGGGCTCACGCCTGATCCGCTCCAAGATCCCGGCCATGGCGTCCGCGACCTCGACTGCATCGTTCCCATCCACTTTCACAAAGTCGACGCCGTAGCCGGCAGCACGAATGCCGAGATCCACAGGAGACTGATCCTCACTGCGCGAGAACTCCGAATATCCGTTGTTCTCGCAGAAGAACACGACGGGCAGACTCCACAGGGCTGCCAAGTTCACTGACTCGTGGAACGCCCCCTGGGATACAGCGCCGTCGCCGAAGAACGCGATGACTACGTCCGGCTCACCGCTCATCGCGATGGACTTGGCGGCGCCTACCGCGATCGGCAGGCCCCCCGCCACGATGCCGTTAGCTCCGAATATGCCCAAGGTGGGGTCTGCGATGTGCATCGACCCGCCTAAGCCACCGCACGTGCCGGTGCTTCTGCCCATTAGTTCGGCGAACATCGAGCGAACGTCCAGGCCCTTGGCAAGGGTATGGCCGTGTCCACGGTGTGTCGACGTGATGATGTCCGAGGCCGTCAACCAGAAGGTGGCGCCAACGGCCGATGCCTCTTGCCCGATAGATAGATGGACAAATCCGGGAATATCACCATCCCGGTATAAGACAGCGACACAGTTTTCGAATTCGCGTAGGCGCACCATCCTTCGGTACGCCTCAAGCAGGTCCTCAGTGTTCAAGCGGGCCGCCGGGAAATCTTTGCGAGTTGATCTTGAGCCTGCTCTCGCAGCATGAACTTCTGAACTTTCCCACTCACTGTCCGAGGAAGGCGGTCGATAACGATCAGGTATTCCGGCCATTTCTGCTTCGCGAGTCCGCGCTCATCGAGGTGGGCGGTAACGGTCTCCAAAGTCGGTGCCTCAGCGTCGGTACGGACGAATATGCACGCTCGTTCACCCAGCTCGTCATCCGGGACGCCCACAACCGCAGCCTCGGAAACCGAATCCAACTCGCATGCGAGGTCCTCGATCTCTTTGGCACCGATGTTCTCCCCACCTCGCACGATGACGTCCTTGGACCGACCCACGATGGTCACGTATCCCTCATCGATCGTGGCCAGGTCACCGGTTCGAAACCAGCCGTCATCTGTGAAGGCAGCAGTATTGTCCGCCGGATCCAGGTAGCCGAGGAACAACTCAGGGCCGTGGATCTCCAGTTCGTGGGCGGTGCCCACCGCCGATCCGAGCCTCGCGGCAGCCTCGCCCACGACTCGACCTTCGGTGGCGTCCAACCTGTCCACTGGGTCACTGGGAGCACCACAGCACAAGGTCGGCATCTCCGTAAGGCCGTACGCACGCGCGACGGACGTGCCCATCACCGATCGCGCTCGGGTCACCAAAGGTCCTGGAATGTCCGCTCCGCCGCACACGAACCAGCGAAGGCTGCTCCTCCTGTCAAGGCTGGCGTACTCCTGCACCAATCCGCTCAGGAACGGTGTGGCGCCAACGCTGAAAGTGCACTGGTTTTGCTCAATCAATGCCACCGCCTGGGAAGCATCCCATCGATCCATGAGAACCACCTCGCCATCCGTCAGAACCGGGAGGAGCACACCAAACAGCAGTCCGGTTATGTGTCCGAGTGGCGACGGCATGAATACCGGATCGCCGGCCCTGACAAACCTCTGACCGATGGACGACGCCTCGTACAACAGGGTGCGTTGACTATGCAGAACCCCCTTTGGACGACCGGTGGTTCCTGAGGTAAACATCACTAGGGCGACGTTGTCCACCGAATCAACGACCTCCAGGTCATGCACGGGGTCGGTCCACGACGTTACTAGGGAATGGTCGTTCGCTTCCTCGCTTCTCAAGGTGGTGACATCGCAGTCGATTCCCTCGTCATCGACGACGTCCTTAATCACGCTGTAATGATCGTGACCGCGATAGGTCAGAGGTGCTATCGCAAGTCGCGGAGAGAGGGCCCGAATGATTTCGCTCATCTCCCTACGCCGATAAATCGGAGTCACCAGATTGAGCACCGCACCCATTCCCCAGACAGCGACCGTGACGGCGACCGTCTCCCACCAGTTCGGGAGTTGAGCGACGACTACATCACCTGGCCTAACACCCCTCTCGCGAAGAGACTCCTGGATTCGGGCAGCCGCCGCCGCGATTTCCGCGCGGGTCAATACCCGCGAACCATCAACGACAAGACGTCTCTCACCGGCTCCTTCCAAACTCTCGCTGAGCAAGCGAGGAAGAGTCGTCTGGAATAGCTTCGAGGCCGCATACGTGTGGGTATGCGGCCTCGAAGGTCGCACTGTTCGGCGTTGACTCACATCGACCAACAATCGCGTGGAGATCGACAGGACTATTCGAACTGGTCGATCTTGTTGGCAATCGTTGGGTTCTCAGTCAAGTGTGCGCTGAACCAGCTTCCCGCCGCCCTGGCGGCATAATCGAGAGCAGTCAGATTGCTATAGAGGGTCATGTGATCGGTGGCGGGAAGGATTACCAGCTCCTTTTCGGGAGACTGGATAGCGTCGAAAGCTGCAATTTCCTGGTCCCACATCGTTATGTCGTCGTCCTTGGCAACGATCATCATGACCGGCTTGTTGATGATGCGAGCGGCAAAGGGGGCGGCGTTGTACTGCATCAAATTCTCAACCGACTGCACCGTGTTGCGATGCTCGTGACGCGGAGCCTGAGTCGCCTTCAGTTCCTCGAAGACGACACGTACTTCATTAAAGGGCCACGTCGTCATGTCTGCGTCAGGATTCGCAGGTGTTCCGGACATACCCATATAGGTGTACTCACCGGTTGCTGCTCGGTGTCGACGGTCGGCAAGCAACAAATCCTTCAATTTCCGGAATCGCTCGGTTCCGTGCACCCGCCACATCGTCTCGTAGCCATCTATGACGGGAACATTCGCCACGATCACCTTGACCCGCGGATCCATGGATCCAAGAACCAAAACGTGACCACCACTGTAGGAAATACCCCAAGCACCAATGCGGTCTCCATCGAGGTTCGGGTGGTTCTCCGCGAACGTAACAGCGTTCTTGTAGTCCTCAATCTGGTCCCAGGGATCGATGTGCTGGCGCGGTTCACCGTCACTCGCGCCCATGCGGCGGTAGTCGAAAATCAATGCCGCGAAACCCCGCTTGATGAATTCCTCGGCGTATTGCGGCTGACGTAACTCCTTGACGTAGCACCATCCGCCGGCCATCACTACAACTGGGAACGGTCCCTCTCCCTCAGGTAGGTGGAGATCCGCTCGGACAGTCTCCCCACAGCTATCGAACTCAACTTCGATCATCGACACGTCGCTCTCCTCGCTTTATCGTCCTATTCACAGGCACTTCAACCACCGGCCACGGTGGGCCGAAGACGAGAAGCGTGCACTGCACACACTGTTAAGTACTGTCCTAAGCTGCCCGTAGCAGGTGCCTCAATCTAGGCGAATTACGACTTGATGTCTACCAATACTGCACATTTGTTTACCTCAGATGGTGCCCTCGAACGTTCGAACCAGCTCTCCGAGTGCCTGCTCGGCGCCCGGAGAGTAGACGAACCCCGTCATGCCGGCCGCTTGGGCGCCCCGCACATTGCGCCTGAGATCGTCGACGAACACGCAGTTGCCAGGCCGGACTCGCAGTCGGTCCGCCGTAAGCCGATAAGCACCTATATCAGGTTTACGGATTCCGATCTCGTCAGACGTGAGGATCACGCTCGCCACCGACGAAAGAAAAGTCATGTCGTACGGATGGCCCCAAGCGTTCGAGAGAATTCCAATCTTCCAACCCTGGGTCTCGGCTTCACCCACGATGTTGACGACCGCTGCATTAGTCTCCAAGTAACCAAACAGACCCGCTAGGAGATTCTCCGCGGCGACCGAACACCCAGTTTCGGCGCTTATCTCCTCAGCCAGGCACTCTTCGAAGTCACGTCCGGTGATGTCACCTATCTCAACACGCTGAAGCGGACTGTTCGCCGTATCGTGCATGCGTCTGAGAACACGCATCAATGCTGCTAGCGGAAGCCCGTGCCTTAGAGCCCACAATCGGAACGAATCTTCTACCGGGCTCGTGAGCACGCCTCCCCAATCCAAGATCAGGGCACGATCTGGTCGCTCTCCCACGCCTATGACCCTAGGCCTGCGACCGCACCCCTTGCCGCCGAAGCCTGCCCCATAGAGGCGAGCGCAGATACCGCTCGACCCATAGCCTCGCCCTCATGGGCTCCCGTTCCCATCTGCTCTCCACGCGCCACCCGATAGCGAATCGACTCCATAATCACCGCGAGCTTGTAACAAGCAAGCACGACACAGAAGTCGAGTCGGTCTTCGTCAATGGGAAACTGCCGAGAGTATTCCTCAACGATCTCACTTCGGCTCCAGAAACCGCGATCTGATGTCAGATGCCAGGCCACCGGCACTTGCGCGCGAAGGTCGTCGTCGACCTGCGTCCAGTACACGAGACACGTTGCAAGATCCAGTATCGGATCGCCAAGCGTGGACATCTCCCAATCTAAGACTGCCCTCAGCGAATCGGAGTTCGAAGCAAAGATCGTGTTGTCCATTCGGTAGTCGCCGTGAACGACGGTAGAAGCGCGTGTGTCTGCATAGTCCCCAACTCGATCCTGCAACCATATCCGCACGGCATCCATAGATGCGTTCTCCTGCGTCCGAGTCAGTTCCCACTGCTGCGCCCACCGTGAGACTTGGCGAGTCAGATAGCCATCCGGGCGTCCGAAATCGTCCAAGCCCGCGGCACGAACATCGACCGCGTGCAGATCTGACAGTCCTCCTACAAATGACGCGCTCATCCGAGTTTGTCGAACTGGCACCAATCGTTTCGCTTCCTCTCCTGACCGCAGTTGGAAGCCATCAACGAACTCCATCAAGAGAAAATCACAGCCAATTACGGACTCATCGGTGCACAGCGCCAAGGCGCGCGGAGTGGGAAAACCCACGCTGTTCAGCCCCTGTAACGCCTTGAATTCACGGGACATGTCGTGAGCGGTCGGCAGGACGTGCCCGAGTGGCGGTCGACGCAACACAAGATCCCTCTCGTGGTCGATCCGAACACGAAAGGACAGATTTGATCTTCCTCCTTCTAGCAGATCAATTTCGGCGATGGCCGCTGCATCCTCGAGGAAGCCTTGGCTACACAACCACTGTTGGAATGCCTCCACGTCCACACCAGGTGGAGAGGTCGCCATTAGCCATCGAGCCAATCGCTAGTTTCTACGCCCTCGCGTGACCTACGCACGATTCTTTTTGCGATTGACCATCTGTGCACCTCTGAAGGACCATCGTAAATTCGGAAGGGACGCACGTCACGGAAGATCTGGGCAATCGGTTCCTCTTCAAATACTCCTCGTCCACCGCACAACTGCACTGCCCGATCGACGACCCGGTTGACCGCTTCGGCCACGAATACCTTGGCTGACGAGGTTTCATGTCGCGCTGGCATGCCATTGTCGAGAACCCAAGCGGCACGCCAAATCATCATTCGCGCGCTGGTTATGTCGAGTTCGTTATCCGCAAGCATCTGCTGTGCCATTCCCAGATCGCTCAGGGTTGCATTGAACATGGGTCGCTGGCTCGCGTACTTGACAGCTTCCTGCTGAGCCCGTCGAGCTGCACCAAGCCAACGCATGCAGTGCGTCAAACGCGCCGGCGCGAGTCGCACCTGTGCATAGTCGAAACCTCGATCCGCAACGCCCAAAATGGCATCGTTAGACACCTCACAATCGACAAGGTCGACGATTCCATGCCCTCCACTGAAGGCACTGTCGATAGTTTGCATCGACCGTCGGACCGTCATCCCAGGATTCCCTGCATCGACAAGAAACATCGTCGCAGCTTCCTTGGTTCGAGCCATCACGATTGAAAAGGCGGATCCCTCAGCGCCTGTGATGAACCATTTGGTGCCGTTGATCACCCACCGGTCACCAGTTGACTGCGCTGTGGTTCTCAGCAGGCCCGGATCTGATCCGGCGCCAGGGCTCGGCTCTGTCATGGCGAAGGCCGAGCGAACTTCACCGCGTGCCAGCGGCTCAAAGTATTTGGACTTCTGCTGAGCGCTGGCGACCTTCTCTAGGAGCAGGATGTTCCCTTCGTCCGGAGCCGCACAGTTCAGTGCAACCGGTCCTAGAAGGCTCCTGCCCGCCTCCTCGAGAATGATTGATTGCGACCGGAAATCCAGCGCCAACCCCCCGAACTCGATCGGAACTGTGGGCCCATAGACGCCCGCGCTCTTCGCCTGTTGCTGCAAGGCGAGGCGCTCTTCTTCACTAATCCCATGGCCACCACGCAACAAGTCCGATTCACGAGGGATGACAAACTCCTCCAGAAAGTCCCGGACGCGTAAGGCGAGTGCCGTGACCTCGGCACCAATGGCGAACTCATAGGGCACCGGATCGACTCCTTCCGTCGGCGCGGCACCTGACGCACCCGCCATTGACTACACGATGTTAAGTCTTACTCTACAGACAAGGGTGCCTGATTTCCGAGGGCACGGCACGACAGCGTGATCGTCGGGCCCAGGCCTACCTCGCCGAGCCGGCGGTGGTGCCGGCCGCGCGGGCGATGGACTCGGCGATCTCGTCGATATCGGCTTCGTCGTCGGGAAGCATCGCGGTGGTGACCCGCAGGCCGCTGCTGGTGGAGTCATCGCCCCCGACC
>Ga0102945_1000339_pt1 | contig 14354 bp, 21 predicted proteins | sample SalPonred_H2O_MG_FD_78207 | JGI IMG/M metagenome (GOLD analysis project Ga0102945, IMG submission 78207) | Salt pond water microbial communities from South San Francisco under conditions of wetland restoration - Salt Pond MetaG R2_restored_H2O_MG ...
GACGGACCCAGATGCGTTCTTCATCAAAACAGACGCGCCTCGTGGCTTTGTGCACTTTGAGCGCACACCACTGTCGACCGGCATGGAAGCCGACTTCGACACAGGCAACATGCGCTTCAAAGCACGTGAGCGCTACAGCTTCGGCTTCAGCGACCCACGTGCCGTGTTCGGTTCACCCGGCGCAGCCTAACTCTCTCTCCTCCCTTGAGAGTTTGGATTGGGGCGATCTTCGGATCGCCCCTTTCTTTTTGTGCGGCACTACTGTATTGTTTGGGCATCCCTGACAGTGGCACGGTGCCGCTGACACTTACCCCGACAGGAGATCCTCATGGGTACTACAACTTTCTCTGGTCCAGTTAACTCGACCAACGGCTTCGTAGGCGATATCACAGGTGATGTGACTGGCGACGTTACAGGCGCAGTTACAGCCACAACAGTAACGGCTACAGGCACTCTCACAGCTACAGCTACAGACAACGTATTCGTTGTACCGACATCCGATCCCGGCGTTGCCGGTGCTCTCTGGAACGACACAGGCACTCTTTCTGTTTCCTCTGGCGCGTAAGGGGATCATCAATGGCTGGTTCTGACGTAAAGGCCAAGTTTATCTTGGCAGACACCACTGCCGCTAATGCCGACGGTGTGTGTGAATCACAAACTCCTGCGGCTGGTGGTGAGCAAAGCCTGACCATTGACGGCGCACAAACATCGGGCGGCGTGGCCACTTTCACCGCCGCTCGCTTCATCACAATCGCTTCGGCTGGAACTGATGATGGTCGTACGTTTACGGTTACCGGCACTGATGTGAATGGTACTGCTCAGACTGAGACAATCACCGGACCAGACACTGCTACGGTTACAGGAACTCTGTATTTCCGTACGGTGACTGCAATCACTGTTGATGACGACACAGCTGGGGCAATCACTGTTGGCATGTCCAACGATGCTCTGGACGTTATCTTTGCTGAGCGGGCCCGTTTGAAGGGTGCGTTCATTGTGAACTCTGCGACAGCTGGTGTTGTTACGTTTGCTAACGGAAGCGCAACAGGAACAGAAAAGCTCAAACTCGGTACGGTTGCTTCAGCAACAGCTGAGCGTGATGTCACAATTCCTGACGAAGGCGTCTTGTTTGAGAACGGTTGCTATCTGCCTTATACGGCCGGCACCACTGTTTTCACAAACATCACTGCCTTCCACGCGTGAGGTAACACATGGCGTATGAGATCCGATCCATATCACAGGTCGGTACATCTGAGCCATTTGAGCTTCAGGTGGCTCGGGGTCAAATCCCGGGCCATCAATTCGTGCATCGTATGGCCCGTGTGCCTGAGATGTCGAACAACGAAACAGGTACTCTTTGGGATGTAAATGACACTGTTTACCCGTGGAGTGCGTGGGACACGGCAGGAACAATCTCCGTTGCTCGTGCAAGTGCATCCGACGCCGACAAAGACGTAATCATTGTGGGCCTGGATACAGACTACAACCTATTTACCGAGACGATAACCTTGACGGCAGCGTCTGGGAATACGTCAACCAATACCTTTAAGCGCATTGAGTCGGTTCGTATGAACGGGACCAGTGTGAATGTAGGTGCTGTGACCATAACCAAAGGTGCTGTTGTTGTAGCTAAGGTCAACGCCGGCGTAGGGCAAAGCTTGATGGGTATTTACACAGTTCCCGCAGGATACAATGCCTATCTTCACCAGGGCGTGATGACCATTCAAAACGGCGCAGACGCCACCGGGACTTTCTACTACCGTGTTCCAGGAGACCGTTTTGTTATCGGCCATACATTTGAGGTTGCAAGCTCCGAGTATACTTACGGGTTTACGTGCCCTTTGGGTCTCCCTGAAAAGTCAGACATTGATGTCCGTGCTACAGTCAGAACAAACAATGCTATTCTCACTGCGGCATATGACATAACCCTTATTCAAAACGGAGGCCCGCTTTAATGGCTAAGGTCGACAAGGATAAGATGAAGTGCAACAAACCTCGCCGCCAAAAGTCCGGCGGCAAGAAGTTTGTTGTGAAGGCTTGTGACAAGGGTAAGGAAAAGATTGTTCGTTTTGGCGACGCCAACATGACGATCAAAAAGTCCAACCCAGAGCGGCGCAAATCGTTCCGAGCACGGCACGGCTGTGACAAGGGAACCCTAGATAAACTGAAGGCCAAGTACTGGTCTTGCAAGATGTGGTGAGCAGCATGGGCAATGTGACGATCACGCCAGAAGAACTCGAAGAGATGCTGAACCGCTCCGCGAAGCGAGGAGCGAGGGCCGCGCTTGAAGAGCTTGGCTTGCACGACGAGAGTGCTCCCAAGGATCTGGATGAGTTACGCAGTCTGCTGTCTGCATGGCGTGATACGCGCAAGGCTGTTTGGCAAACAACTGTTCGACTGGCCACTGGTGGTCTGCTATTATTCATAGCAGGTGCAGTGTGGATGTCGTTCAAAGACAACGTGGGACAGTAATATGAACCGCACTAACATGGCAAAACAAGTGATGGAGCCTCCGATGAAGAAGTGTTCAAAGACCAAAGGCGCAATGAAAAAGGGCTACATGAAAGGTGGCTCTGTCAAAGCGGGATACAAAAAGGGCGGCATGGTCGACCAGTCGATGTGCAGCCCGCGCAAGCAAATGGCTATGGGTAAAAAGTAATGGCTAAGGACGCCTGCTATAAGAAGGTGAAGGCTCGGTATAAGGTCTTCCCCTCTGCTTATGCAAGCGGAGCCATTGCCAAATGCCGGAAGGTCGGCGCCAAGAACTGGGGCAACAAGACCCAGAAGAAGGCGAAGGGTGGCTTGGTTAAGGTGAGGACGTTCTGATGGCCGTCCGCAAAACCAAGAAGGGCGCAGCCCTCAAGCGTTGGTTCAAAGAGGACTGGAAAGACGTTAAGACGGGGAAACCGTGCGGCCGTAAGGACGGCGAGAAACGCGACACTCCGTACTGCCGGCCGACTAAGCGTGTCAGCTCTAAGACGCCTAAGACATCTGGAGAGATGACGGCCACTGAGAAACGTAAGAAGGTTGCCGAGAAAAAGAAACTGGGTCAACCTGCTGGTAAGCCCCGCCGCGTCTCGGCGGCGAAGAGGAAAACGAAATGACCACATCTGGCTCAAGAGATTTCAACCTCGACATCGCGGAAGCGATTGAAGAGGCCTATGAGCGTATCGGTCTTGAGATGCGTACGGGCTACGACGCCAAAACGGCTCGTCGGTCCATGAACATCATGTTTGCAGAGTGGGCCAATCGAGGCCTGAACATGTGGACAGTGTCGACTGGCACAACCACTGTGACGCAAGGCACGGCGCAGTACACCCTTGCAGAAGATGTCGTCGACATCTTGGACATGGTCTTGCGCCGCGATGGCACGGACTATGAAATGGCTCGGATCAGCCGTAGCGATTACCTGGACTTCCCGAACAAAACAGACCAGGGCCGCCCGTCTCAGTTCTATTACGATCGCCAGATCGCACCTGTGATCAATCTCTGGCAGACACCAGAGAACAGCACTGACCAGCTGGTGTACTACTACGTGCAGCGCATCGAGGACGTAGGTAGCCTGACCAACACCACGGGGATCCCGTTTCGGTTTTACCCCTGCATGGTTGCGGGCTTGGCCTACTACCTCTCTGTTAAGCGGGCTCCAGAACGCGTGCAGATGATGAAGTCGATCTACGAGGAAGAGTTCCAGCGCGCTGCGAACGAGGACGAGACTCGTGTAGGGTTGAAGCTTGTTCCAAGTGTTCGCTCCATGAGGGTCTGAGCTATGGCTTTTGCTTCCGACAAAAACGCATATGGGATCTCTGACAGATCCGGCTTTCGTTACCGCCTGCGCGATATGCGCAAGGAGTGGACGGGTGCGCTTGTCGGGGCTGACGAGTATGAGGCGAAGCACCCGCAGCTTTATCCTCCAAAGGTAGGCCCGGATCCGCAGGCGCTACGCAATCCCCGCCCTGATCAGCCCGAGGCGCTTCAAGTCTACGTGGATGTGCCAACGGTCGAAGCTCCTAGCCTTGAACGCGTTCGTATGTTAGGTAAGACAGGACAAGTTACGGTGGTGACAACATGAGCTTTACATACGGTCAACTCAAGCAGGCCATCCAAGACTATACGGAATATGACGAAACGACTTTCGTCAACAATATCCCTTTGTTTATCCGCATGGCGGAAGAGCGCATCCTCAAACAGGTGCAGCTGAGCTTGTTCACAAAGAACGCGACAGCGAGTGTGTTTTCTGACGCTCAGTATGTCACACTTCCTACGGACTTTTTGGCACCGTTCTCTCTGTCTCTTACGGGCAGCGATGGTGACAAGTTTTTCTTGCTATTTAAGGATGCCAGCTTTGTGCAGGAGTACAACCCTGACCCGACCACAACAGGCGCGCCAGTGTACTTCTCTCAGTTCGACGTAGATCATCTCGTGTTGGCGCCGACACCCGATGCTGACTACACGGCTGAGCTTCACTACTTCTATCGTCCGGACAGCATCACCACACTGGGTGACGATGGAACCACCTGGCTCAGTATTAACGGAGAAATGGCTCTGCTGTATGGTGCCTTGCTTGAAGCAAACATCTTCCTTAAAGGTGAGCAGGATGTCATGCAGATGTATTCATCGCGCCTTCAAGAGTCCATCGCTGGACTGAAGCTGCTTGGCGAAGCAAAAGAAGTGACGGACGAGTACCGTCGCGGTAAGATAGTGAGGCCAAAGCAGTGACCTCTGGTTTTTTGAGCGTACCCAAAGATATACCTCTTGTCGGGGTGCGCACCACAAGTAGCCGCGGGTTTACTCCCGAGGAGCTTGCAGAACAAGCCGCAGAACGGATCGTCTCGGTCTCTGACTCGGCTCACCCCACGCTTAGAGCGCAGGCGCATGCTTTTCAAAAGCAGGTCGCAAAGGTCGTCGAAGATTACCTAAAACAATCTGTTCGCAGCGATCGCACAACCGTGTATAATGCCCTCAATGATGCGGGGCACCCCGAACTGGCCGATCTTATAAGGAGACTTTGACATGGCGTTTGACGCGGCACAAAAGTGGAACGCAGTGGGTGAGAAGCATTGCGCTCGCTGCTATACCACAAAGCCGTTGTCCGAATTTACGGTCCGGAAATCGGGACCGAGAAAAGGACACCCCATGTCTTACTGTAAGCCGTGTCGAGTGCATCGACAAACGCAAAACTACAACAATGACACGTATCAGCGCATTGTAAGGCCCTACCAACTTAGGGTTAAGTATGGGGTTTCTGTGGACGAGTATAACCTTATGCTAGAAAAGCAGGGGTTCACATGTGCTATCTGCGGTACAGACGATGGGGCCTCTGCTAAGGGGTCCAAGACGTTCGCTGTAGATCACTGCCACACAACAGGCGCGGTTCGAGGTCTACTTTGCAATAACTGTAACCGCGCTCTAGGTCTACTCAAAGACGACCTAAGTGTGTTAGAGTCAGCTATCAAATACCTGAAAGGATCAAGCCAATGAGCTTTACCGGAAACTTTATGTGTACGTCATTCAAGAAAGAGCTTCTTGAGGGCGGACATAACTTCTCACTCAGCGGCGGCGACACGTTTAAGCTCGCCCTGTACGACAACAACGCTTCGTTTACCGCAGCAACTACGGACTACACCGCAACCAACGAGGTTGGTGACTCCGGTTCGTACGCAGCCGGCGGCGGCGAGTTGACACGTATTGACCCGACAAGCTCGGGTACGACAGCGTTCACGGACTTTGCTGACCTGACGTTTACATCAGCGACAATCACGGCTCGTGGCGCGTTGATCTATAACACGACCGAAGGCACTGGCACCGGCACGACAAATTCTGTGGTGGTCTTGGACTTTGGCGCTGACAAAACCTCTACATCGGGCGACTTCCAGATTGTCTTCCCTACCGCGGACGCGTCAAACGCCATCATCAGAATAGCTTAAGCTACCTTAAGGAGAGCGCGGTATGGCCCTTGTTGTCAAAGATCGAGTCAAAGAGTCCACCACGACGACTGGGACGGGCACCGTAACACTTGCAGGCGCGGCAACAGGCTTTCAAGCTTTTTCTGCCGCGCTCTCCGACGGCGACACAACGTATTATGCGATTGTGGAATCAAGCACAGGTGCTTGGGAGGTAGGCCTTGGAACCTGGGCAACCGGTTCTTCTACACTCGCACGCACAACTGTCCTAGACAGTTCGAACTCAGGCTCTGCTATCAACCTTTCGGGTGATGGCGCGGATGTATTCATAACGCAGCCCGCTGATAAGGCTGTGTACTTCGACGCATCAGGCGACGTGGTCTTGAACCAAGACCCGACAGCCGCGCTTCAAGCTGCCACTAAGCAGTACGTGGACTCTATTGCTGCTGCGGGCATCCACTATCATCTTCCTGTTCGCGTTGAAAAAGAGAACAACCTCAACGCCACCTACGACAACGGGACGGCGGGTGTAGGTGCTACGCTTACTAATGCTGGGACGCAAGAAGCTCTGGTTATCGACGGCATTACGATGGTCGTGGATGATCGTGTTCTTGTGTACGAGCAGACCGACGCCTCACAAAACGGTGTCTACACCGTCACCAATGTAGGTTCAGGCAGCACGAACTGGGTTCTGACCCGGGCGACTGACGCTGACAGCTATGCTCCTTCTGACCCTGACTCTCTCGGACAAGGCGACGCCTTCTTCGTGCAAGAGGGTGTGGCAGGCGCGGGTGAAACCTACGTCATGAACACAGAAGGTACGATCACCTTTGGTACGACAGACATCACGTTTGTTCAGTTCTCCTCGGCACAGATTTACTCTGCGGGTGACGGCCTTACGCTTACAGGCGTGACATTTGCTGCAGGTGCCGGCACGGGTGTGACGGTCAACGCAAACGACATTGCGATCGGTCAAGACGTCGGAACAAGTGCCGATGTGACTTTCAACACCGTTACAGCTGACCTAACAGGTGATGTCACGGGTGATGTCACCGGTAACGCATCTACCGCTTCTGCATTACAAACGGCTAGAAACATTGCGCTGACTGGCGCTGTCACTGGTTCAACCAGCTTTGACGGCTCGGGCAACGTCAGCATTACGACGACAGCTACCTCAGACCCAACGATTACATTGGGTGGAGACTTGAGCGGCTCTGCTACGCTCACGAACTTGGGCAACGCCACGCTTACGGCCACCATCAACGCAAACTCGGTTGCTCTTGGTACAGATACTACGGGGAACTATGTTGCGAGTGGCGCAACAAGTGGCAACGGGATTTCAGGTTCTGCCAGCTCAGAAGGCGGAGCGTTCACCGTTACTTCCAACGCTACAAACGCCAACACTGGAAGCACAATTGTATTTCGTGACGCGTCTGGAAACTTCTCGGCTGGTACGATCACTGCGGCTTTGAGTGGTAACGCTTCTACCGCGACTTCTGCAGCGGCACTGACTACGGCGCGCAACATTGCCTTGTCCGGTGACGTGACAGGTAACACCAACTTTGATGGTTCTGGCAACGTCAGCATCACTACCACGATTGCGGCTAACTCTGTTGCTCTTGGTACGGATACGACAGGGAACTATGTAGCTGGCGCCACTGGTGGGACAGGTATCACCGTTTCAGGTTCAGCAGGGGAGGGTTGGGCCCCTACTATTTCTCTTACTGCCGCAGGTGCCGGTTCAGGAACGTATGGCTCCACTGCTAACGGCACTAAGATTGATACTATTACACTAGATGCCTACGGACGAGTTACAGCAGTAGCAACAGGCGCAACGGGCGACATTGAGGGCGTCACGGCTGGTACGAACTTAACGGGAGGTGGATCGTCAGGTTCAGTTACCCTTAATGTTGCTGACTCTCCATCCTTTTCGGGCACTGTTTTTGCTGAGAGCCTACAAGAAGACTACGACGCTTTGTCGGGGACAACCCCTGCGCCGGACGCGGACAATGCAGGCGCCTTTAGCCTGACAACTTCGGGGAATACTACGTTCACCTTTGGCTCCTGCACCTCGGGGCGTTCTGTCGGGTTCATCCTTCAGCTCACAGCAGGTGGAACCCACACTATAACGTGGCCCGCATCGGTTGACTGGGCAGGTGGCTCCGCCCCGGACGCACCCGCTTCTGGTGAGACAAACATTTACGTGTTCTGGTCGCGTGACGGTGGTACAACGTGGTATGGTGTGTTGTCTTCAGCCGCCGCGGCGTAAGGAGTAGATAATGTTTGGCTTCGCCTCATATGCTCAAACCACCTTCGCAGATAGCGGCGTCGTCGACGTTGCTGTCTCTGTCACAGGTGTGTCTGGGCAAGGCCAAGTCGGCGCTGTAACTGCGCGAAACGTAAACAGAGTATTTCCACTCGGGGTGGTTGCCACAGCTTCCGTAGGGTCCGTCTCCAGCGTTACCGGCACTGCCGTTGTGCTTCCACTCGGGGTTGCGAGTACGGGGAGTGTTGGACAGACCTCAGTCATTGGTGGTAGCACCGTCATCGCTACAGGCTCAAGTGGTGGCGGCCAAGTCGGCACTGCAGGAGTTTCAGCAGATGCGGTAACCTCAGTCTCTGGGGTCAGCGCAACCGCGAGTGTTGGTACGGCTATCGCAGAAGCGGGTGCCGATGTCCCTGTCACTGGGCTAGAGTCCACCGGCGCCGTAGGTTCTGTTACGGTCGTTGAGGGTCAAGGCGTTAACGTGCTGGTGATTGGGGTTCAAGCGTCTAGCCGAGTAGGTTCCGTGTCAACTACCGCTGCCGCCACGGTTTTCCCGACGGGTATTGAGGGTAGCGGAGAGGTGAGACGTGTGTTAGTTTGGGGCGAAATAAAACCTGTCCCCGGCACTGTCTGGACCGAGATAGCGGCATAAGGAACGAATATGGCGAGTACATATACAGCAAACTCAGGTATTCAGCTTATCGCGACAGGTGAGCAGTCGGGTACGTGGGGCGACACTACCAACGTAAACTTTCAGATTGTTGACCGTCTGACGAACGGCGTCGGCTCGGTTACCTTGTCCGGCACCACCCATACACTTACCACGTCTGACGGGTCGCTGTCAGAAGGGCAGTACAAGCTTTTGGTTTTGGGCGGATCTCCCAGCGGGACCAACACCATTACCATTGACCCTAACGACCAGCAGAAGATCTACTTTGTCCGTAACGACTCTGGTGAAAGTGCTATTTTCACACAGGGGTCCGGAACAAACGTCACTGTGGTGGATGGCTATACAGCGATAATTTATGCTGACGGCGGCGGGGCTGGAGCAAATGTTTCGGATCTGACCCCGAGCCTTCAGGTTCTGGTCAACAACGCCAACTGGAGCGGGCAGGATCTTTCAGTCACCAATGGTGGCACAGGAGCCTCTACAGCGGCTGCGGCACGCACCAATCTCGGGCTGGAAATTGGCGCAGACGTACAGGCTTATTCGGCAGCCTTGTCCGCCTTTGTTGGCGTCACACCAACTGACACGCACGGGCTGGTAGGTGACGGCTCTAGTTTTATTTCCACGGCCTCATCAACCAGCGCATTGTTAATCCCTTCGGGAACAGAGGCTCAACGACCCGGCACTCCTGGGGATGGGATGATGCGCTACAACGAGGACACCGATCTTGTTGAGGTTTACTCTTCAGGTGCTTGGGGTGCGATTGCTGGAGATGTTGACCTTTCTTCGTACACAGGTGATGTGGGTATTACCGGGGAGATAAAAGCCACAAGCTACAATGAGTCATTCATTGTATTATCGGGCACTACTCCTTTTGTAAACTGTGAAACGGGTAACGTGTTTTCGCAGACTCTGTCTGGTAACACTACGTTTACTTTCAGTAACCCTCCTGCGAGCGGTACAGCCTATGGCTTTTCGTTGAAGATCGTGCAGGACGCATCTGCCTCTGGCTTTACGGTTACATGGCCAAGCGCAGTGGATTGGCCCGGTGGCACAGCCCCCACACTTACAGACGCGGCAAACGCTGTGGATCAGTTTGTGTTTTATACGCACGATGCGGGAACGACATGGTACGGCTTCACGGCTGGACAGGATATGGAGTAATAGGGCATGAGCAACTTTAAAAAGTTGATGATGGGCGCGGCCCCTACTGGCCCCGAAGGCGCTTGGGACTTGTCTTATGCTTATTATGACCCGCCTGAGAGTCTAACGGGAGCGCTGTCTTCGGCAGTCTCTCTTGGCTCTTCTTTTGCTTTTAGTGTGGCTAGTCAGGAAACCTCCCCTAGACAAGTGTTTTTTAAACCTGACGGTTTTAAAATGTACATCATTGGTACGGCTACAAGCACTGTTTATGAGTATGATTTAAGTACCGCATGGCAGCCATCATCCGCAACATATAGTCAGGGTTTCAGCGTGGCCTCCAAGGTAGGAGCAGGGCAAACTCTTTTCATTAAACCTGATGGCACTGAGATGTATGTTTCAGGGTTTAGTAACTTTATATCACAGTTTACTTTAAGCACAGCTTGGGATGTTTCGTCCGCCACGTATACTCGCCAGTTGGACATCTCTGGAAACTCTTCGTTTTGCGACGGATTGTTTTTTAAGCCAGACGGCACTGAAATGTATGTTGTTAGTGCAACGGATGCTATACTTCAATATAGCGTAGGCACAGCTTGGGATATATCAACTGCTTCCTACTTGCAAGAGTTAGATGTTTCATCTACTGGAAATCAAGCTAAGAACATATCTTTTACCGATGATGGTAAGAGGTTGTTTATGGTTCAAGCGGAAGTAGGTGTCGATGAAATCGTACAGTATGATTTAAGCGTAGCTTGGGACATTTCGAGTGGTACTGAAATAAATACTCTATCTGTAGCAGCTATTGAGACTGAAGTTCAGGGGGTTTTTCTTAGACCTGACGGTAGAATTTTCTACATCATTGGGTATAACGATGACCGAGTAGAGGGTTATAGTTTAGGTGGTGTCGAGCCACCAGGAATAATTTCATCTCTCGAAAGTTTATTCTTTAAGCCCGATGGTACTAAACTTTACATCACAGATAGAGTTGGGGATGACCTAGAAGAGTATAATCTAGGCACCCCTTGGGATTTAACTACTTTATCTAAAGTGCAAGAGGTTGTAACTCTGGCAGACCCCACGGGCGTTTTCTTCAAGTCGGACGGGACAAGGTATTATGTGATAAACTACTCTAGCGACGAGATTCGTCAGTACAATATGAGTACTGCTTGGGATATTTCGACAGGTACTTATGGTGGACTTTTCTCTGTTGTTGGGCAGGAAACAAATCCAGAGGGGTTATTTATTAGCCCTGATGGCACTAAGCTATATGTAGTGGGTATTTCAGGTGACGATGTTAACGAATATAATCTCAGTACGGCTTGGAGTATTACTTCAGCTTCTTATGTCCAGAATTTTAGTGTATCTGCACAAGCGCTTAACCCGACTGATGTGTTCTTTAAAACAGATGGGACTAAGATGTTTGTTACATCAGCCACTTCTGATGACATAAACGAATACAACCTAAGCACTGCTTGGGATGTTTCCAGCGCATCTCACTCTCAGACCTTCAACCTATCTTCGCAGCTTCCAAATCCAGAGGGTGTGTTTTTCCGTGAAGACGGAACTCAAATGTTTGTTACTGGCAGCACTACAGACGCTATCTATTCCTACACCCTTGGCCCTCAAGAATAACGAACAGACAGGAGATTTACAATGTTCGTCAAAATCACAAACGGTCAAGTTGACCAGTATCCATACACGGTTGGCGACTTGCGGCGTGACAACCCAAAGACCAGCTTCCCAAAGCAGATACCAGAAACCACGATGGCTGCTTTCGGGATGTATCCTGTCGGCTATGAGGCTGCACCAGAATACGACCCGATGACCCATCGGTTGCAGCATAGCGATATGCCTGTGCTGAATGATGGCGCTTGGGTCCTGACCAAGACTGTCGTGGCGTTGACAGACGATCAGATCGCAGACGCTGCAAACGCCAAAGCCAAAGAGGTTCGCAAGCAACGTGACGCAAAGCTGTCTGACACAGACTGGATGGCCTTGTCAGACGTTTCTATGAGCGCGGACATGACAACCTACCGTCAGGCTTTGCGTGACATCACGGATCATGCAAACTTCCCGTATCTTGAAGAGGCTGATTGGCCAATTAAGCCATAAGGGAGCGCAATATGCCGCTGACCAAGTTCCAGTTTCGCCCGGGTATCAACCGTGAGGTGACCAACTACACCAACGAGGGTGGTTGGCACGACGGTGACAAGGTACGCTTTACTAAAGGCTTCCCGGAGAAAATCGGGGGCTGGGTGAAGTATAGTCAACGATCCTATTTAGGTGACGCCAGTGCTATGCATCCTTGGCGCACGTTGATTGGTGAGCGTCTTCTGGGTATCGGCACTGGGCAGAAATACTATATCGAAGAGGGGCAAGGTCTCTACGACATCACTCCTCTTCGTGAAACCACTGCAGCTGGTGACGTTACTTTCTCAGCCACTGACGGTTCCTATGAGATCACAGTCAGTGACACGCTGCACGGTGCGGCAGTCAATGACTTCGTGGCATTTACTGACGCTGTCAGCTTGGGCGGCAACATTACTGCGGATGTTCTAAACCAAGAGTATCAGATCGTCGGCCTAATCAACGAGAACAGCTATGTGATCGAGGCCCGAGAAGCGGGGACCGCGATCGGTAACATCACTGTTGACGGTCAGCTGGACCCCACCTATGTGACGGCCGATAGCTCTGATACAGGCGACGGCGGAAGCTCTGTCGTTGGTGCCTACCAGCTCAACACAGCACCTGATGTTGTTGTTGCGGGCGCTGGATGGGGCGCTGGTACATGGGGCCGAAATGCATGGGGCTCCGCTGCATCAGTGACCACGATCACTGCTACGCTGCGCCATTGGTCACATGACAACTTTGGCGAAGACCTGATTATTAACCCCAGAGACGGCGACGTGTACTACTGGGACCGTAGCGCATCGACGATCGGTAACTTCCAGCGCGCCGTTCCGTTGTCCACCCTTAGCGGAGCGTCTGACACCCCCACTGTAGCAAAGCAGATCCTGGTTTCGGACCGTGACCGGCACGTTATTGCCTTTGGTTGCGACCCTATCACAGATCCCGGTGTGCAAGACCCGATGCTCATTCGGTTCTCGGACCAAGAAAACATTGCGAACTGGACTCCGACGGCTACCAACACGGCGGGCGATCTGCGCATTGATTCGGGATCCGAGATCGTTGCTGCGGTAGAAACTCGCCAGCAGGTCTTGGTTTTTACGGACGTGTCGCTGTATGCAATGCAGTACTTAGGGCCACCGTTTACGTTTGGGATCAACTTGATCTCTGAGAACATCACGCTCGCTGGTCAGGAGGCCGCTGTGGCCACGGACGACCAAGTGTTCTGGATGGGCCGCGAGGAGTTCTACGTCTATAACGGGGCTGTTCAGCGCATTCCGTGCTCTGTACGAGGCTATGTCTTTGACGACTTTAACGTCAGCCAAAGGGCCAAGGTCGTAGCTGGGTTGAACTCGGCGCACTCTGAGGTGTGGTGGTTCTATCCGTCCTCGACGAGTGTAGTGAATGACCGGTACGTGATCTATAACTACGCTGAAAACCTCTGGTACTACGGCAACCTTATGCGGGCGGGCTGGATTGACCGTGGTGTGTACGACACGCCGATCGGCGCTGGTCTGGACGGTTACCTGTACTCTCACGAGGTGGGATCGGATGACGGCAGCACGACGCCTGCAACGCCTATCGAGTCGTTTATCCAATCGTCGCCCTTGGACATTGGAGACGGCGAGCAGTTTAGTTTGATTCGCCGCGTACTGCCTGACGTGTCGTTTGAGAACTCCTCGAACGACAGCCCTTACGTCGACGTTACACTTAATGTTCGCAACGTGTCAGGCGGCAACTACCTCAAGTCTTCGACGGTAAGTTATTTCGACAACAACAAGCAGCAGGTGGACTTCCGCCTCCGCGGTCGGCAGTTGTCGTTTAAGCTGTCGTCTGAGCTGTTGGGTACGACTTGGCGCTTGGGCTCACCAAGGATCGACATACGCCCTGACGGGAGGCGCTAATGTCTCGCAACCTACCCCTTCCGTTCTTGCCTGTCCCTCCGGCAGCGTACGATCAATCGTACCTTGCGGAGATTGTACGGGCTTTGTCCGTATACATGCAGAACGAGCGGAACCCCGGGGAGGGGCGGAACACATTTACGGTGTTTACGAACCTGCAAACTAACGACGTGGGCCTCGAACCTGGGACCGTATTTAATCACGGCGGATACTTGAAGGTGTCCGAACTTAACACACCACATGTGCAAGGATCGAGTGCCACGGGCGCTGTTGGGTCTGTCACTGTGGCAACACCATAAGGAATGTTAGATGTCTGAGATCATTGGGTGGAAACCGTCCACAAGTTCTGA
>Ga0102945_1000340_pt1 | contig 14340 bp, 9 predicted proteins | sample SalPonred_H2O_MG_FD_78207 | JGI IMG/M metagenome (GOLD analysis project Ga0102945, IMG submission 78207) | Salt pond water microbial communities from South San Francisco under conditions of wetland restoration - Salt Pond MetaG R2_restored_H2O_MG ...
GAATATTCTTGTATATCTTCTAAATATACAGTTGAATTTAAATTAGCTAAATTTGAGTTTAGTTTTATCGGTTTTTTAGAATTAACTATAAATTTTGACGAATTTATATTCCCTTTTGCTTTTAAGGATTTTTTTACTGTAAAATTGGCTGAATTTATAGTTGGGTTAAACTTTTTAGATATTTTAACACTAAAATTAACTGCATTTATATCCTCTTCTAAAACTAATGGGAGTTCTATTTTAAATTCAGAACCATCATTTATTCCTGGTTTATACACAAATCTATGTCTATTAAACTCACTATTCCCATACACTGTTCCATATGTATTTAATATTGAAGTGGATGGTATAAAAAATGGAACTAAATCTTGAAAATTCCTTTCTAATAATTTTAAGAACTTTTCTAAAGCTCTAAAAGTTAATCTGTTTGAATTTTGATTGTTTGTCCATAACATATATGTGATATATATTTTTTTCAAATCCATATATGTATCTGTTGTACCATTTTGCCAATTACGAGTTTTTCTATTTTTAGGATTCACATTCGATGAATATATAAAATCTACCCATTCATGTATAGTCAAAGCACTCATATTAGGAGGTGCTACTGTATTAATATCTTCTACTTGCCATTCAAATGGAACAGTAAGACCTGTGAAAGGTATGTTTGTAGTACCCCAATTCCACCAACCATAACCTAACTCATACCAACTCTTAACATCACATTCTATTGCTCTTGATGGTTTTAGGTCTACGTTTAATTCTTTACTGTTTACAATATTTCTATGACTTCCTGATTTTACTTTTATATTATCAACTTTTCTTGTTAAATCATATTCATCACCTAAGTTATCTATAAATTCTTGCCCGCTACCTCTGCCTAATCCTCCTATTTGAAAAATCTGTCCATTAACATTTGGAAAATCACCAAATTCTTCATCATTTCCTATTTCTTCCTCTATTTCATCTCCTAATTGGTCTTCTTCTAATAAAGTTTGTATTTCACTAGCGGTTGCATCAGGAAACTGTTCTAATAATAATTCTTCTGGATTTTTTTGTGTTGTTGAAGGAGTTGAATTTTCTGGTGGTGGTGCAGAAACAATTTTTTTAGAATCATAAATAAATTCCTCTAAATTAAATAAGCATTCTGGAGCTCCAAGTAGTTTAAAAATAAAAGTAATAGCATCTCTAGTACCTTTTTTCTTATATAGCCAAACTATATTTGTTAAAATTCTTCTCCATAAATCTAAATTATATTCTTCAAAAGAATTTCCATTTTCATCAAATTCTCCTGATAAATAATCTATAATATTTTCTGAATTAAATGCATTTGGTAATTTAGCACCTAACAAATTAGCAAGCCTAATTAAAAATTTATTAGATATACTTTCTTCACCTTTATAGCTGACAGAATGTGCATAAGCTATTCCATCTATATATTGTTTTATTTTATCAAACTGTTCACCATAAACAGTTGTTAATTTTCTGTATATTTTGTTTTCAGAATCTAAGTCTAAGAAGTTCTCAGGAAGCATTGTTCTGAGCATTATGTTGGTCTTTTCTTCATCTATGCTTCTAGCTGCATTTAATAAACTAGTTGTATAATTTTCAAAATTTTGACCATAGCTGTCAGGAGAAAATTCATCTATGCTTTTCGGCCATTTAAAACTAACTCTTTCAAATGTATCTGTATCACTGTTTGGCACTAAAAAAGTCCCATCCTTTAAAAGTTCAGACTCTAAATTTGATAATGTTCTTTTAAACTTACCATATCTTTTTCTAGATGGCCTTATATACACGGGATAATTAAACGAAGAACCAGACGTTTCTAAAGGCAATAAAAATCCTTCAATTTTAAACTCTAAGTAATTATTAAAAGAATAATTATATTCTGATATTTTATGAATTTTATTATAAAAATTTATAGCGGTAGTTGGATTTTGAGAATCTCCACTTAATTGTATTTCGTATTTATCAAATTCATCAAATAAATTAGGTACATTTTCATTATTAACACTACCTCCAGAAACATATGTTATTTCTCCTTGATTAATTATGGAAGATAGTGGAATTTTAAATGTAGAACTTTTTTCTATTATATTTTCTGAATAGTCGAATATAGTAATTCCGCTATTTATAGGTTTAGATAAAATAGGATAAGGAAATGTATCTATAATTCTATTAATAGAGTTTGCTACTTTCGTATAAAAAGAACCAAAATAAGAATAGCTATTAGGGTCATCAGACTTTAAGTTTAACTCATTTTGTTCTGTATTTATAATTTCAAATACATTAAAATCATTTGCATCTGAATTAGATAAAGTATAAAAAGAACTAAAAGATAGTGTTTTTCCTGTATTATCAACAAAATCTAAATTTTTATCTCTTTCAATTCTAAAGTTACCAAAACTAAAAATTGAATCAGCTGCAGTTGCGGCAAATCGTAAGTCCTGACCTGGAGTTGGTCTTATATCTAAAGTATTCCCACTATTTATATTTGCCATTTAATTTGTATAACTTTATTAATAAATATATTTACAAAAAAACTTATAATATTTATTTTCATTTTTTTTTATGTTATATTTATTAAAAAGGAAAAAAATATAATTATAAATAAAAAAAAAGTTTACTTTATTAAGTTTGTGATTATATTATACAAAAATCCTTTAAATAGTAAATAAAAAATGGGATATATTTCAAATGAACCTAAAACATTTATAAACATCAAATTGACTGATGTTGGTAGGAGACAATTATCTTTAGGTAATCTAAGGTTTATTAATGCTGTTATATCTGATAGAGAAATTAATTATGGCATTGATAGAGATGAAAATTACAATATAGAAAATAACAGAATATTATCTCCTGTAGATGTTGAACCAAACTTCTCTATAAACTTTGATGGAACTGATGCTATTCCATTACAAGGAAATCAAATAGTTTCAGCAAAACAGTTTGCAACAGGAACGACAGGTAGTTTTGGGTTTTTTAGTGGAACAACAAATTTAAGTGGAAACACATTTGTTGATACATCAAAAACTTTAGGAGTTAATACCATATCTTATTCTACATCTTCAATAGATGGAAGTAATGTTATTACTTTAGATTCTAATATTCCTAACGATTATTTTCCAAATGTTGGAGAATTAGTATTTATTCCTTGGGAGCCCATACAAAATAGTGGTCAGACTTACATGAATTATGCTGTAGATATTGATAATCCAACAGTTTCTTTATTTTATAGAGTTGCTGATGTTGATTCTACTGCTAGTACTATTACTTTAGATAGACCTATACCCGATTTTGGAGGTATATCTACACCTCAAACAATAAATACATACTTTTATCCTTTTGATGGAGTTGAAACTTTTTATGGTACAGCCGCTACAGTTGACCCGCAAGTTTGGAATATGAATATAATTAGAACTCAATCTGTTATTGGCACAGATTTAGCTTCTCCTGATTATACTTATTATGGTTCTATTGAATACAACGGAACAAAAACTTATTTAGGTTTTACAGATAATATAGAAGCGTTAGGTGTAATTCATTATACAAATGCATTTACAGGCAATACATACGCAGAGCAGTTGGTTGAAAAAACAGTAAGAGTAGATTTACCTTATGTTATGTGGCACAACATTCCTGTTGATAATGGAGAAGGTTTAAACTATGGTTTAACTCTTTATGATGCATTTGGAGAAACTCAACTTGACAGTGCATCAAACACTACTTTTAGAGATTTAAGGGATGGCGTTTCTGAAAATAGTACTATTGTAGGTAGGATATATCACAAGCTAAAAATATTAGTTATTACAGACCAAGAATTACTAACTGCATTAACTTATAAATCGAACAGAAACTATACACTACCCCCTTTACAGTTAAATTTATCTAGTACACCTAAATTTCCACTAAGTACATCTCAAGCTTCTGGATTTACTAAAGCCAATAAAACATATTTCGTAACTTATGTTTCTGAAAGTGAGCCAACATATACTCCAGGAGTTTCTTTTGGTTATCCAAAAACGCTACATTGTGGATATGTTAAAAGAATTGATGGGGCTGTAGACGACTTTGGAAACTCTCAATATCTATCTGCTACTTTTCCAACAAATTCATTTCCTTATCTAAGAAGTAGTGCAAATATGGATGCTAGTTCACCTTTTTCAGGAACAGGTTGGAACTCTAATAAAATCCAATTATTAGTTAGCGAACAAGACCTTGTTGAAGACCAAGAAATACAAATTTCAGACATACCTTCAGATAGTTGGAAATTAATTTCAAACGTATCAGGAAATGGAATTTACACAGGAGACACTACAGATTTGACTATTAATCCAAATAAGTTAAATGGTTATCAATTTATAATATCTCAAAATGATTATGACAGTGGTTCTACGTATGTATTAGATACGATATTTACCGACTATGATACTGTTTCTAATACTGGTCTTACCTTTGGACATGAATCTTTTGTTTATGGAAATATAAAATCTGACATATTAGCGACTACATTTAAAACTGTAATTACTTCATTTGCAGAAAACGACTCTTATAATTCATCATTGAATTCAACTTATGATAATGAAAATGATATTAACACTTATATTACAGAAGTTGGAATATTAGATGGTGAAAATAATTTAGTAGCAGTTGGAAAGCCTACATATCCAATTAAAAAAAATGAGGGTAGATTTTTGACTTTTCAATTACAAATAGATTTTTAAACATATATATAATTAATTAAATAAAAAAAATGGGAGCAATTTCAGCAACAACACAAGTACAAGCTCAAGCTTATTTAACAGAATTAGGCAGAAAATATCTTTTTCAAGAAAACGGTCATCCTAGATTTGTAGAATTAGAAGATGGAACTAAAATAGACAGATTGAAAGTTGAAAGATTTTCATTAGGAGACCCTGATGTTAATTATAGATTTGCAAATCAGTTAGAATCAGGAGATATGCCAGATTTATCTGGTGAAAATGAAAGCACTATAACAGGTACAAAAGGTAGAGCTTTAACGAGTTTAATTTCTCCTGCAGATGCTTTTTTAGGCACTGGTGATGATGAATTAGAATATACACAGACAGAAGATAATATTGTTTTAGATTTAAATAAAGATTTAAGTAAATTACCTACAGTTATAACTCAAGAGCTATTAACTCTATTAAATGGAGAATCTACTTTAGAATCTAATTATAATGTTTTTCCTAAAATTTTTGGAAAAAATGAGATAAAAGATGAACAATTAGTAATCAATTTATCAGAACCCACAGCAACAACTCCTGGATATAGAATGAGAATTTTCTATCCTACATTAGGCGAAGAAAATAACAAAATGACTATTCAGTTTGAAAGAGCTAATATAGCAACAACTTCTAAAAAAGAATTTTTAAAAGTAAATGCTACAGTTAAACCTATAGATTTAGGTAGTTTATTAACTAATTTAGAGAATTTACAAGGATAAAATAAAATAAAATGAAAATAAAAAAATTAAATATAAACCCCTCTAGAAAAGTAGATGTTGGATTTAATCCAACGCCAATAACTCAAGTATTAGGAGCGATAACTGCTCCTGAAGATAAAACTCCTATACAAGAAGTTGTTGAAGACTCTAATTCTGAAGTTGAATATAATGATTGGCAAGTTTTAGACCAATTTGAAGAAGGGTTAAGACAAGCTCTTATAAAATGGATTGACACAACTAAAGAAGGTGTAGTTGTAAAAAATCCAGAAGGTTCTACTAGAAAAAAAGTAATAAACTTTTATTTTTATGGTATTCCTTCGCATGATTTAATTAATAGAAATGAAATAGGTGATTTTTCATTAACATTTAAATATACTAAAAAAGTTATTAGCCCACAATCTTCGGGAACTCCAACTTTAACAAGATAAGATAAAAAATAAAAAAAAGATGATAGCAGATTCAAAAACAACAAAAAAAGTAGATTCTTATATAGCTTTACAAAGAGAAGTTTCGAAACCTGAAATATTGGTTGAAGATGATATAAAATATACATTATGTGACAGAAGAGAAAATGTTGGAGATAAAAAAGCAAACTATTTTATGTCTTTCAACCTTCCTTTTGAAGCAGATGCATTTCCTATAGATTCAAATTTATCAAAAACATTTCCTGAGTTACAACAATTAAATGTAGACCAAATAATAACAGTCCCAATACCTTCAGAAAAGTATGATGAATTTATAGATGGTAAAACTATAGAAATGAAAATCCCCTTATATACAGGAAGTACTACTCCTGGGGCATTATCTGCAATTACAATACATGGAAGTTCATATAGTTCTGAAAAAGCTTTAAAATCAGAGTCTAATGTAATGTTGGGGGATAACATAGTTTTTTTATTTTCTGATGACATCAATCCACCTTACACAGGTTTTACAAGGAATGAATTAGGTGATGGAGATGATAAATCAAACCAAACAACTTGGGAAGGTCCAACTTCTAGTCCAAACGACAGACCAGGAGCAACATCTTACGTAGAAGTTCAAGATTTCTATAATACTGACCAAAGAACAAATGTTAATTATTCAGTCCCAGTTCCATCAGGATACCCTGACAACAGACCAGGATACAATTACGATATTCCAGTAGGTTTTGCAGTTTTAGACAAAGGATACATAGTTTTAACTCATACTGAAATTACACAAAATTTCCCTTGGGAAGATGGTTTAATAATGAGTGGAGGAACACCTGTTTCCTATTCATCTTTACCTCCAGCAGTTCAGCAAAATGTAGAAACTAAAACTGATGTATTTTTCAATCAAAATGATATAAGCGAACTAGCTACTGAAGCTTCCATTTTAAGATATAAAAGTTTAGATACTTCATTTAAAATGACATCAGTATGTATTGCAATGCCTCAAGAGTTTTATTTATCAAATAATCCCACTTGGGACAAACAAAAAGCCATAGATGCTATAAATAATGATGAAGAATTTGCTAATTTCGACCCTGTTTATTTAACTGAGATAGGTCTATATAACTCTTTTGGAGAGCTTATAGGAGTAGCTAGATTAAGTGAACCTGTTGAAAAAGATTTTGTGAATGCAGTCACTTTTGAAGTAAATTTAGAAATGTAACTTATTTTTTTCTTTTTTTTAAAGCCTCAATTTAATTGAGGCTTTTTTATTTACTTTTATTTAATATGTTTTTACTTAATAATAAAAAATTATGACATTAGGTTTAGACATATCTACTAGCGTGATAGGAATATCACTTTTTGATTCTGAAAATAAAGTTTGCAGTTTGGAATATATAAAATTCAAGAAAAAAATCAGTCTATTTGAAAAGATGGATGACTTTATTGAATATATTAATAATTTAGATGAAGCATTATCTTTAAAAGATAATTTAAAACACATTTCTATAGAAGAGCCTTTGAAAAGATTTAAAGGTAGGTTTTCAAATGCTGACACAATACAAAAACTAACCTTTATTAATGCTATGGTTAGTGGATATTTATACAATAAATTTAGAATAGAACCTAGATATTATAATGTAAACACAGCTAGAAAAACAGTTTTTCCTAATTTAGTAATACCTAAGTCTGCTCCAAATAAAAAATATTTAGTTTGGGAAAAAGTAGTTGAAAAAGAACCTCAAATAAATTGGAAATATTCTAAAAGAACTCATAAATTAATGCAAGAAAATTTCGATATGTCAGATGCATATATAGTTGGGCTGTGTGACATTTTAGCAAGAGAAAATATTACTGAATAATTTTTTATAATTGATTTTTTTTTATTAAGTTTGTATTTAATTAAAATTTGCAAATTGAATAATAAAAAACAAATATCACTTTCTATTCTTAAAAAAATATTAGGAAACCCTAAAAAAGAGAGTGATGACTTAAAAGAATATGAGTTTAATTGCAAAACAAAAGTATGTCGAAATGATGTTAATAAGTATAATTTAGCTTATAATTCAACTAATAATATATTTCACTGTTGGAAATGTAAATATTCTGGAACTGTTCATAAAATAGCACAAGATTTTGGAAATTCAACTGATTTAGAAACTTTAGAAGATTTATTTCCGAAAACAAGAAGCAAATTTAAACCTAAAGAAAAAAAGGAGTATAATGAGATGGTTTCTTGTTCTTATCCTGAAGGATTTAAGTTTTTAACCAAAAAAAGTAATAGCAAATATTATAAATCTGCTGTTAGATATATGCTTAAAGAAAGGAAGTTAAGTTGGGATATAATAAAAAAATACAATATTGGCTACACAGAAAACGTAGGTAACAGGAGGTATAGGATAGTTTTTCCATCATATAATAGTTTTGGTCAACTGAATTATTATGTTGCTCGTTCATATTATGATTTTATAAATCCAAAATATTTAATTCCCCCAAAAGAAGAAATTGGTAGAACAGAAATAATATTTAATATTAAAAATGTAAATTTCGATATACCTGTTTTTTTAGTAGAGGGAGTTTTTGATATGATTCACGTATATAATGCAATACCTATATTAGGAAAGACACCTTCAGATTTTATAATCCAAAAACTAAAAGAACATAATAGTAGAGTTGTATTATGTTTGGATGAGGATGCTTTATATGATTCTATAAATTTATATAATGAATTGACAGATTATGGCTTAGATGTTTATTTTATTGAAATAAAAGAGGATATAGATGAGTATGCAAAAAAACATGGTAAAAATGGAGTTATAGAATTATTAAAAAAATCTGTTAAAATAGATTTTCAATATTTTTTTACTAAACTAGCTCTAAAAGAAAAAAGTAAGAAGAAATATGTTGACGAAGAAACTCTAAAAAAAGATTGGGAAGACATAAAAAATAACTTATTAAATTAAATCAATATGAACGTAGAATTAAAAAATTTAATAGCACATATATCCGATGTCCATATTAGATATGGAAGCAGACACGAAGAATATAGAGAAGTTTTTCAAAGTACTATAGATAGTTTAAAAAATAAAGAAATCAGAAGAATAGTATTGACAGGAGATTTATTTCATATAAAAATAACACTCTCTCCTAAAGCGCTTAGTTTGGCTGGTTGGTTTTTGAAAGAATTATCTAAAATAGCACCTGTAGATATTATATTAGGTAATCATGATTTGAACTTACAATCTTTAGACCAAGGAAATTCAGTAGAGCCTATTATTGAAATGATTAGTGATGGCTATATAGTTGAGAAAGGTTCTGTAGGAATACCTAAACACGAAGGTTCAGGGTTTGGCGTTTATTTTTATCTTCATAGTGGCTTTTATGAAGTTGATGAAAAGATAGTTTATGGTGTATTTTCATGTCTTGATAATGAAATTATAAAACTTGAAGAAAAAGATAATGACAAAAGATATATTGCACTATACCATGGACCAGTATATGGATGTTTAGGAAATAATGGTTATGAGTTGAAGGGGGATTATTTAATGAATCTTTCTGTTTTTAACAACTTTGATATGGTAATGCTTGGAGACATACATGAGCGTCAATCTTTTACACAAATAAACTCAGATATTGAAAACATCTCATATAGCGGAAGTTTAATTCAGCAAGATTTTTCAGAATCATTGGAAAAAGGTTATTTAATTTGGGATTTAAATACTAATAAATTTGATTTTCATAAAGTAGATAATAATTATGGATTTTCTAAAATTCATATTTATAAAGGAGAATTAGCAGAAGAAAGAATTTTAGATTTACAATTATCAAAAAACCCAAAGAAAACAAAGGTAAATATTGTTTGGGAAGATTTTCATGAAAATTACTCCGTAGAAAAAGAGAAGCAAATAGAAAGGTTAGTAAAAACTAATTTTGGTTGTGAAAATGTTAGTGTAGATTTTAAGCAAATATCTAAAGAAGAAGAATTAGAATCAATTGAAGTAGATGATGATATAGATTATTCAAATATAGATGAGTTTGAAACTTTATTACAAGAATTTGTTGAGAATAGCGAATATGACAATGAAGAAGAGGTTATAGACTTGGCAAAAAAAATAGACAAAGATTTAAATTATAATAAACAAAAAGGAAAGAAATGGCATCTTAACAAAATGGTCGTATCTAATTTGTTTAGCTTTTCTGAAAAAGAAGTAGAATTTGATTTTGATAAATTAAATGGTGTTGTTGGTATTTTTGGAAAAAATGGAAATGGAAAATCTAATATAATTAAAGTTTTAGTATGGATTCTATACAAAAAAATATTAGAAGGAGGAGATAGTCATAGATTGGTTAATATGTACACTAATGAAGAATCAGGAATGGGTCGTGTATATATAACTATTGACAGTGAACAATATTTTATTGAAAGAAGTGTTAAAGTTAAAACAAAAAGAAATGGAACACCTGATGTTTCATATGGAGTTCAATATAAAAAGTTAGCAGGAAGTAAGTGGAAAAATGTAGACTCAGAAAAATCTGCAACAGAAAAAAAAGAAAGAAGTAATATAATAATACAATCTTTAGGTACTTTCGAAGATTTCACAAAAGTAGTTTTACAATCACAAAGTGGAGAGGGCAATTATTTAAGAATGAGTCAACAGCCTAAAAATAATTTAATAAATAAATATTTAGGCCTTGAAATTTTTAGAGATAGATATGATTATGCCAAAAAAATATATAACGACATAAGTGCAAAACAAAAAGTTTTAGGAGACTCTAAAGTTTACGAAGAATTAGTTAAGGAAGAAAATGAAAAAATAAAAGAAAATGAGAAAATTATAGAAAATTCTGAAAAAGATAAAAAAACTTTCGAATCTAAAATTGATAAATTAGATGATAAAATAATAGAATTAACAAAAGAGCTAGTAAAAGTTCAAGAAACTAAATTTGAAACAGTTGTTCTAGCAAAAGAAGCTATAGAAAGTCAAAAAAATATAAATTCTAAAACAGAAAAAGAAATACTTGAGTTAGAATCTTTCTTAAACTCAAATTTTAAAAAAGAATTGCCTGTGAATTCTAATTTAAACATTTTTGATATAGAAAGTAAATTAGTAACGACAAAATCTCAATTTGATAAAGAAAAGTTAGATTACATAAAAATAGATAACTGGATTAAAGAAAATAGTAAAAAACAAGAAATAGATTCAGATGCTTTAAATAAAAAAGTTTCAGAAATTGAACAAGCTATTTCTAAATTAAGAGATAAACTTGATATATCTAAAGGAAAAAAATGTCCAACCTGCGGAAATGTAGAACAAGCTCCAAATTTAGAAATTCAACAAAAATGTGAAGTTGATATTCAAAGAGGTGAAAATGTCTTAAGAGAAAATAAAGAACAATTAATACTTGCTAAAAAAATATACGAACACAACAATTATTATGACAAACAAGAGATATTGTTAGGTCAATTAAAAAACTCATTAGAGTCTAATAAAAATGTTTTAGAAAGTCTAAAAAAAGACCTAGAGTTAGCAAAGAGTTTAGATGAAATAAAAAAACAAAATAAAATTATAGAAGAAAAATCTATAACTCTAAACACTCTAAGGAAAAGGGTTATTGAGGGGGAAAATAATATTTCTGATATAAATAAAGAAATTAAATTAATAGAATCAAATGAAAGTTCAATAAAAAAGAACAAGAAAATAAATGATGATATTAAATTGATTGAAAACGAAAAAAAATCTGAAAAACTCACTGTTTATCAATTAAATGAAAATATAACAGAATTAAAATCAGAAATAAGTATTTCTAAAAATAATATTGAACAGCACAATTTAAATTTAGAAAAAATAAACAAAACAAAAGAGCTATATAGAAAATATACTATTTATTTACAAGCTGTACATAGAGATGGAATACCAGCTAAAATAATTTCTAAAAAACTACCTATTATAAATTATAAAATTAATAATATACTTAAAAATTTAGTAGATTTTAAAATAGAGTTAATTATTAAAGATAATGGAGACATAAAAGAAGTGTTTTATTTTAATTCTATAGACACAGATGCTTTACCTATGACAATGGCTTCAGGAGCTCAGACTTTTGTTGGTAGCGTAGCTATTAGGGATGCTTTACATTTTGTTAGTTCTTTAACAAAACCTTCCTTATGTATAATTGATGAAGGTTTTGGGTCTTTAGATGATGAATTGACCATTGCAATGGATTCAGTATTTAATTACTTAAAAAATAAATATAAAAACACTTGGATTATAACACATAAAAATGAAATAAAAGACTTTGTGGATAATATAATTCAAGTTACAAAAACTCAAAAAGGACTTACTCAAGAACAAATAAATGATAATTCGAAAGCAGGAATATCTGTGTTTGATGTAAATTACTAATCTCCGTCATTTATTGGGGGCTATGGGTCTACGAACTCATTGCTCCCAATTCTTGTTTCAGGATTTTCTATAGGTTGTTCTAAACCTCTCTCTCCTCTATTTACAAAGTTTGTAATTTTTGATTCTTTTTCTTGTTCTTTTCTTTGTTTTTCTATTAATTCATCTTGAAATTTTATTATACTATTAAAATTAGCGGATATCTTAACATTTGTCATGCCCTTATCATTTGGGTTATAGCCACTAATAGGTGCTCTAAAAAAACTTCCAGTGAACCACATTCCTAATATGTTTTTTGTTTTTAATAGTCTCCAAGCATTTTTAGCTTCAGCGCTTCTTTTTCCAATTTTGTTTCCTTCGCTTTCAGATTGACCTATTTTATGAATGGCTCTCACCACTTGATTTCCTGCAGTAGAATTGCCTAAAGCCACAGGATATATTAGCCTATATTTTCCTCCTCTAGCTTTCATGATGTCTCCTCTATATAATATTCCGACTTCCCTTCCTTCTTTTATTGCTTGAATCATCATTTCTTCATTAAAAGAAACTCGCTCATCACTTTTTGAAAAATCAACAGAAGTATCACCTGGTTCGTTTATTTTTATAGATTCTGTGTCTTCATTTAATATTCCTGCTAATTTTTTAAGTCTATGTATATACTTTTCAGATAAAATCATTACAGAATATTATTTTTTCTTTCCCCAAGTTTTACCTTTTCCTTTACTTTTACAATCTGAAGGAGTTGGTCTACAAGAGGGGTATTTTTTTCTTTTTTCACCCTCTTCTCTACCGCAAGATTTACATTTTTTTCTTCCTGTCTTAGAATCTTTTCTACACGTATTACAATCAACCCATCCTTTAGAGCCTTTCCCTCCTCTTCTTTTGAACCAACCATGCAGTCCATATTTTTTTTCTTTTGAAAAATTTGTTTTTTTTGCTTCTTCAACTGCTTCTTCTAAATCGTTGAAATCTATTTCTAAAACATCTTCCTCATTTAAATAATCAATATCATCTTCAATTTCAACTTCTAGAAAATCTTCTTCCTTTAAGTCTTTCCAAATGTCTCCTTTTCTACATCTGACTACAGCCCCTGAAGCATATGCAGATGGCCAAACATCATATTTGCTTTTTGCTATTCTAGTACATCTATCGCCTTTTGATTTTTTCTTTTTTTTCTTCTTCCTTCTCTTCTTTTTTCTTTTTTTCTTCTCTAAAATTAAATTAAAAATTTCAGAAATAGTATCTTTCAAACCTTCTTCTTCATCTAAATTTGTTTTGTAGATTTCTAATTGCAAATCTTCAGAACCTTTTATTATTCTATGATATTTTCCTGACTCTATAAATATAGGTTCATTCACATTCATAGGAATTGGAGTGCAATCGTCCTCTTGAAACAGCCAATTGTTTTCATTAATTGGAAAAATTATTCTATCTTCCCTATCTCTATGCCAAGTTAATTCACCTTCTTCAGTATTACTTTTGAAGGTTCTAATTACTCTATTTTCACTTATTATTTCTTCCTTATAAGGTTTCATAATTTTATTTTTTTACCAAAATCCTGGATATGTTTTTCCTCCCCACAAATGACCATACCTATTTATTCTACAAGCCCAATATCCTGCTTTTGTTTTATCTTTTTTATCTTTGCAATTATGTCTTGCTGCAAAACTTTTTCTCGCCTTTGCGTCCGAAACTTTTGCTTTCAACCCTCCTTTTTTATCACCAAAAGTAATTCTTCTTATGTTTTTTGTTTTAGGGTCTTTCACATATACAACATATTTTTTACCAGAACCACTATTTCTTTTTGGTTTATTTAAATCTACTTTTTTACCTCTATATTCAGCTTCGTCAATTTTACTATCTTTAATTTCAATAGGCAAATCCAATAAAACTATTCTGTCATTATAAGTAGCTTTTTCACCTGCATCAGTATTTATTATCCACTCATCCTGTTCATTTAAAACAATCAAATCATTTTTATATAATTTTCTAACTTCATTTATTAGTTTTAAGTGTTTTTTTGAACCATACCTAAATATGTTGTTAGTTAAGC
>Ga0102945_1000341_pt1 | contig 14305 bp, 12 predicted proteins | sample SalPonred_H2O_MG_FD_78207 | JGI IMG/M metagenome (GOLD analysis project Ga0102945, IMG submission 78207) | Salt pond water microbial communities from South San Francisco under conditions of wetland restoration - Salt Pond MetaG R2_restored_H2O_MG ...
CGACGCGGTGGTCTCGACAGCGCTGCGGTCGTTGCTGCTGGCTGTGGGCGGATTCGTTATCGGGGTGAGCGTTGGGCTACTGCTCGCGGTGATCATGCAACGATTCCTGTTCGCCGAGCGCGGCCTGTTGCCCTTCGTGATCGCCTCCCAAACGGTGCCGTTGATCGCTCTAGCACCACTGATCGTGGGTATCGGAAATCGAGTCGCGATCGGACCGATCGAATGGAACACCACGTACTCGGTGATGTTCATCGCCGCCTATCTGGCGTTCTTCCCGCTATCGGTCGGCGCCCTGCGAGGCTTGCAGGCACCCACAGCTACCTCGTTGGAATTGATGCGCTCGTACGCTGCCACTCCTGGGCAGATGCTGCGCAAACTGCGGTTTCCCTCCTCGATTCCCTACATCGTCCCGGCGCTCAAGGTGTCCGCAGCCGCTGCCGTAGTGGGCACGGTCGTTGCCGAGATCTCCACCGGCGTGCGCGGTGGTATTGGTCGACTACTGATCGAGTACGCCCGTCAGATCACCTCACAGCCAGCCAAGGTCTACGTGGCGGTCTTCGGGGCGATAGCGCTGGGCTTGATCGTCGCAGCCTTGGTCACTGCATTAGACGTCTACCTGACACGCAACCTGCCCAAGGAGAAGAACGCATGAGCGCAACGGCGAACGGTCAGCAGGTCACTGAGGCTGTCCGGGCCCAAGGGGTTTGGAAGATCTTCAACGAAGGTCAAGCAGGCGAGGTAACGGCGCTGCAGGACGTCGACCTATCCGTGGCTACCGGCGAGTTCATCTCCTTGATCGGTCCATCGGGCTGCGGGAAGTCCACGCTGCTTCGGGTGATCGCCGATCTCACCGATGCCACGCGCGGTGACATGCACGTGGCCGGCGTTTCTCCACATGAGGCCCGCGAGAAGCAGTTGTACGGGATGGCATTCCAACAAGCGGCGCTCTTCGATTGGCGATCGGTCCGACGCAACGTGGAGATTCCCTTGGAACTGCAGGGCTGGGATAAGGGCAAACGCAAGTCCCGCGCCATGGAGTTGCTGGAGATGGTTCAGCTGGCCGACTTCGCCGAGCACCGTCCGTGGGAACTGTCCGGTGGAATGCAACAACGCGTGGCTATTGCCCGATCGTTGGCTGTCGATCCGCCCCTACTGTTGATGGATGAGCCGTTCGGCGCACTCGACGAGATGACCCGCGAGCGGATGCAAAACGAATTGCTGCGCATCCGCAAGGACACCGGCAAATCGATCGTCTTCGTCACCCACTCGATTCCCGAAGCGGTCTACCTTTCGGATCGGGTCGTCGTGATGTCAGCCCGCCCAGGCCGCATCACAGACGTCGTCGACATTCCGTTGGGTATCGACAGAGACGAGGACACTCGGGAAGCAGATGCCTTCTACGAATCGGTTACCGCGGTACGCGAAGCCCTTCGCGGACATGTCGGAGGCTCCGGCCTGCGCGCCAAGGTAGGCGAAGTCTGATGTCCGCTCAGTGGTCCGACCGTTTGAAGTACCTGTGGCCTCCGGTGCTTATCGCCGTCGTATTCCTCGGGGCCTGGCAGGCGTTGGTGGTCATCCAGGACATCCAACCGTTCTTGCTGCCTGCACCGTCGTTGATCGGGTCTAACTTCTTCGGCGATATCGACCTGATGTGGGGTACCGCCTACTACACCGGCACTACAGCACTGCTCGGACTTGTGTTCGGAACAATGGCGGGAATTGCGATGGCCCTCCTCGCGCAGCGCTTCGTGGTGGTTAACAATTTGGTCACTCCCCTTGCCGCTGGCCTGGCCACGGTGCCCATCATTGCCTTAACACCGATCCTGAACAACATGTTCAGCATCACGAGTCGAACGCCGCGAGTGTTGGTCACCGCCATCATCGTCTTCTTCCCCATGTTGGTGAACATCACCCGCGGTCTGGTGCAGGTGCAGCCGGTGCAATTGGAGTTGATGCGCTCGATGAACGCCCAGCCTCGCACTGTGCTGCGGACGTTGCGCGTCCCCAACGCCATCCCCTTCTTCTTCACGGGCATGAAGATCGCCGCACCGCTGGCGGTTATCGCCGCCTTGGTCGCCGAGTATTTCGGTGGACCACAACAAGGACTTGGCAGTCGAATAGCAAGTTCGGCCGCCAACACCGCCTACGGACGAGCGTGGGCATATGTAGTTGCTGCCATCATCACCGGCCTGGTGTTCTACCTGATCGTCGTGGCCGTCGAACGATGGACAACACCCTGGACAGGCAGAACCCGTTCGGCCTGAAAAAAGAAGGAGGAAGCATGCGCAACATCGCACGCAGTCGGTGGACTCGAATAGGGAGTCTCGCCGCTGTCGGTGTTCTCGCGCTGTCGGCCTGTGGAGGCTCGGACTCGAGCTCTGAGGACACCGCGACAGAGGAGACCGCCGCCGAGGAAACGGCAGAGGACACCGCCACTGAGGAGACCGAAGCAGAAGAGGCCGCTAGCGGCGACGAGGAGTGCACGGAGCTGACTCCAGCAAGCATTCAGTTGCAGTGGTTCGTCCAGGCCCAGTTCGCCGGGTACTACGCGGCGAAAGATCTGGGCTTCTACGAGGCAGCCTGCCTCGATGTGGAAATCCTAGAAGGCGGTGTGGATATCGTTCCGCAGACCGTTCTGGCCCAAGGCGGATCGGATTTCGCGATCGCTTGGGTACCCAAGGCGCTTTCGTCTCGTGAACAGGGCGCAGGCATCACCGATATCGCGCAGGTCTACCAGCGCTCGGGCACGTTGCAGGTCGCGTGGGCCGATTCGGGTATCGAGACTCCGGCGGACTTCGCCGGCAAGAAGATCGGTAACTGGGGATTCGGTAACGAATACGAGATCTTCGCTGCGTTGGCCGAAGAGGGTCTGGATCCGGCCAACGATGTCGAGCTCGTTCAGCAGCAATTCGACATGCTCGCATTGCTGAACCGCGAGATCGATGCCGCCGAGGCCATGACGTACAACGAGTACGCCCAGCTGCTCGAGGCGGTCAACCCTGATACCGGTGAGCTTTACCAGCCGGAGGACTTCAACGTGATCAACTACGCCGACTACGGCGTGGGCATGTTGCAGGACGCCATCTGGGCGTCGGAAGAGCGGCTTGCGGATCCGGAGTACCAGGACCTGGCACAGCGCTTCGTCACCGCATCCTTCGAAGGATGGATCTACTGCCGCGACAACCCGCAAGAGTGCGCGGACATCGTCACGGCCAACGGATCCCAGCTTGGTGCCAGCCACCAACTGTGGATGATGAACGAGGTCAACAAACTCGTGTGGCCCTCCCCCAACGGAATCGGCATCATCGATTCCGGCGAATGGGACCAGACGGTGGAAATCTCGTTGAACACCCCCAACCTCGAGGGTGCAACGGTTATCTCCGAGCAGCCAGCTGATACGGCGTACACGAACCAGTTTGCTGAGGCGGCCAACGCGGCGCTGCAAGCTGAGGGCGTGGACACCACTGGTGAGGGCTTCAGCCCCATCGAGGTCACCTTGAACGAAGGCGGCGCGTAAGCGCTCCTGCTTCACCGCACGTAGCGAAGGGCCCGGGCGCGATGCCCGGGCCCTTCGTCGTGTCTCCCCCCGTTGCTGCGCCACTCGTGGCCGCGACACGCCGAAGCGTGCCGGCCACGAGTGGCGCAGCAACGGGGGTTCGGAGGTTAGATCGAGATGTCGGCCATTACGTGCTTGACCCGCGTGTAGTCCTCGAGGGAATACATCGACAAATCCTTGCCGTACCCGGAGTGCTTGAACCCACCGTGCGGCATCTCGGCCACCACCGGAATATGCGTGTTGATCCACACGGTGCCGAAGTTCAACGCCTTGGCCATCCGCATCGCGCGACCGAAGTCCTTGGTCCATACGCTCGAGGCGAGGCCATAACTCACGCCGTTCGCCCACCGCACGGCTTCCTCTTCGTCGGTGAAACGCTGAATCGTGATCACCGGACCGAAGATCTCCTCTTGGATCATCTCGTCGTCTTGGCGCAGATCGGCTATGACCGTTGGTTCGATGTAGAAGCCACGGTCGCCTTGACGCCGGCCGCCGGCTACTACCTGAGCATGCGCCGGTGCGCGGTCCAAGAAACCCAGCACTCGTTCGAGCTGATTGGCGTTGTTCACCGGTGGGACGAATGCTTCCCCGCCAGGGCCGTCCTCGAATGTGGTGCTGGTACCTCGGGCTTGTGCGCTCATCGCGGCGACGAAGTCGTCGTAGATCTTCGGGGCGACGATCATCCGGGTGGCCGCTGTGCAGTCCTGCCCGGCATTGAAGTACCCGGCGATTGCCAAGTTCTCCGCCGCGGCCTCGACATCCGCATCGTCGAAGATGACAACAGGAGCCTTACCCCCTAATTCGAGGTGCACGCGCTTGAGATCCTTCGCGGCCGATTCGGCCACCTGCATACCGGCACGAACCGAGCCGGTGATCGCAACCATCTGCGGGGTGGGATGCTCCACCAGCGCCCGGCCGCTGTCTCGGTCTCCGCACACCACATTGAACACACCCGGCGGTAGCGCATCGGCTTCGGCGATGATCTCGGCCATCCGCACGGTGCTGACCGGTGTGGTGTCGCTCGGCTTGAGCACGATCGTGTTGCCCGCGGCGATCGCTGGAGCGAACTTCCAGACCGCCATCATCATCGGGTAGTTCCACGGTGTGACCTGGCCGATCACCCCGATCGGCTCGCGGCGGATGAACGATGTGAAGCCGGACATGTACTCACCGGCAGATTTCCCTTCGAGCACCCGGGCGGCCCCGGCGAAGTAGCGGATCTGGTCGATCATCGGCGGGATCTCCTCGGCCGCGGTGACCGCCAACGGCTTACCGGTGTTCTGCGATTCCAGTGCGATGAGTTCCTCGGCATGCGCTTCCAGTGCGTCGGCGATTTTCAGCAAAGCCATCTGACGTTCGGCCGGCGTAGTGTTGCCCCAGGCTGGGAAGGCTCCCTCGGCAGCCGCATAGGCGGCATCGATATCGGCCTGGGTGGACAACGGCGCGGTACCGAACACCTGTCCGGTGGACGGATCGACCAGTTCGCTGGTGCCACCATCGGCGGCATCCACGCTGGTGCCATCGATGAAGTTACGGACCTGCACGGGGGCCTCCTCGGAGTCGGGGTCCCCACGCTAGAGGAAAAATCGCTTTTTCGATAGGCCAAGACCTAATTCGATGCGAAATTCGGCGCCGAAACACTTTTTGGCCACTAATTCACTTGCCAACGGGTCCTGCGTGCGCCACAGTGTCAATATGCCGACCAAAGCCCCGGTTCTCGACGACGTCTCCAAGGCGATCATCGAGCAATTGCAGCAAGACGGTCGACGCTCCTACGGCTCGATTGGCAAAGTGGTCGGTCTGTCCGAAGCCGCCGTGCGCCAGCGGGTGCAGCGGCTCTTGGATTCCGGCGTGATGCAGATCGTGGCGGTTACCGACCCCATGCAAGTGGGTTTCCCGCGCGAGGCCATGCTCGGTATCAGCGTCTCCGGCGACATCGAAAAAGTCGCCACGCAACTGGAAACTCTGGCCGAGGTCAACTACTTGGTCATCTGCGCCGGCGGGTTCGACATCCTTGCCGAGGTGCTGGCCGAGGACGACGACCATCTACTCGACGTGATAAATGCGCGTATTCGCTCCATACCCGGGGTGCTGCGCGCCGAAGCTTTCGTCTATCTCACCCTCCGCAAACAGATCTACACCTGGGGAACACGATGACCACTACACCGCAAGACATCACCGAATCGGGCTACGACTCCTTAGCGGAGTCCGCGCGCGAGCATCTGTGGATGCACTTCACCCGACATTCCACCTACTACGACGGTGGGCATGTGCCGGTCATCGTCAAGGGTGAAGGTGCCTACATCTGGGACGATCAAGGCAACCGGTATCTCGACGGTCTTTCTGGGCTGTTCGTCGGGCAGTTAGGTCATGGCCGCAAGGAGCTCGCCGCCGCCGCTGCCGCCCAGGCAGAGGAATTGGCGTTCTTCCCGATCTGGTCCTACGCCCATCCCGGTGCGATCCGGCTTGCCGAGCGCCTCGCCTCCTACGCCCCCGGGGACCTGAACAGAGTCTTCTTCACCTCAGGTGGTGGAGAGGCGGTCGAGAGCGCATGGAAACTGGCCAAGCAGTTCTTCAAGATGACCGGAAAGCCCACGAAGCACAAGGTGATCAGCCGCGCCGTCGCCTATCACGGTACGCCCCATGGCGCCTTGAGCATCACCGGTATTCCTCCCGCCAAGGTGCCCTTCGAGCCACTCGTGCCCGGCGGCGTCAAGGTGCCGAACACCAACTTCTACCGATCTCCCGAGGAGTACCGCACCGACGAGAAGGCATTCGGGCTGTGGGCGGCGAATCGCATCGCCGAAGCAATCGAATTCGAAGGCCCAGACAGTGTGGCAGCAGTCTTCGTCGAACCGGTGCAAAACTCCGGCGGCTGCTTCCCACCTCCTCCCGGGTATCTCGACAGAGTTCGGGAAATCTGTGATGAGTACGACGTCCTCATGGTGGCCGACGAGACGATCACCGCATTCGGACGAATCGGTGACATGTTCGCAGTGAACCGCTTCGGAGTGACCCCGGACATCATCACCTGCGCCAAGGGCATGACCAGTGGCTACTCCCCCATGGGCGCCATGATCGCCAGCGACCGTCTCTTCGAACCGTTCAAGGAGGGAACCAACGCCTTCTTACATGGATACACCTGGGGCGGTCATCCGGTTGGTGCTGCCATTGCGCTAGCGAACTTGGACATCTTCGAGCGCGAGGGCATCAATGAGCATGTTCGCGAAAACGAAGGCCGCTTCCGTCAGACGTTGGAGAAATTGAATGACCTTCCGATCGTGGGTGATGTTCGCGGCGCCGGCTACTTCTACGGAATCGAGTTGGTGAAGGACAAGCAAACCCGCGAGACTTTCAACGAAGACGAAGCCGAACGACTCTTGCGTGGCTTCCTGTCCAAAGCATTGTTCGACAACGGCCTGTACTGCCGGGCCGACGATCGAGGAGATCCGGTGATCCAGTTGGCTCCGCCACTAATCATTGGCCAACCGGAGTTCGATGAAATCGAGCAGATATTGCGAAAGGTACTGACCCAGGCATGGTCGATTCTGTAACCGATCGCATGCGCCTTCGGCGCCTGGCAGACAAGGCAGTCACCGATCGAGATGTCCTCAATGACATTCTCGATGCAGGACTGGTGGCGCACGTGGGCATCATTGATCACGAACAACCGTTCGTGATCCCTGTCGGATACGCCCGACGAGACGATGACGTAATTATTCACGGATCCACCGGATCGCGGCTATTTCGTCTTCTAGCCGATGGTGCACCAGCGTGCTTAACCGTGACCTTGTTGGACGGCGTGGTCTATGCCCGCAGTGCATTCGAATCGTCGATGAACTACCGCTCGGCTGTACTCGTCGGGCGGGCGCACCGGTTATCGGGTGACGACGAGCAAGATGCCTTACGCGCTTTGAGCGACCACCTACTTCCGGGGCGCTGGAACCATGCGCGCCAGCCCAGCCGCAAGGAACTCGCTGCGACCATCACCGCGGCACTCCCGATCGAAGAGTGGTCGGTCAAGGTAAGCGAGGGAGGGCCGGCCGATGATCCTGAGGATTTACGCGATGAGCCCTGGCGCAGCATCTGGGCAGGCCACGTGCCCATCGAACAAAACTTCGCAGCCGCGGTGACCGACAGTCACGTTTCACCGGGTGTGCCCGTTCCTGCATACGTTGAGCAACGATGAGCGAATTAGCGCGGGTTTTGTGGTGGGATCAACTCACCGATGCTCTCCAGGCTCCCATCGGTAGGACCCTGGATGCAGACGCCGAAGCCGACGTAGCAATCATTGGCGCTGGCTATACCGGCTTGTGGACTGCGTACTACCTGCAGCAAATTGCTCCCGAACTCCAGATCGCGATTGTGGAAAAACACATTGCCGGCTATGGAGCTAGCGGACGGAACGGCGGATGGGTATCGGCACTATTTCCCCAGGATCATTCAACGATCGCCCGCCACGCAGGACTACCTGCGGCGCAGGCAATGCATCAGGCCATGATCGACACCGTCGATGAAATCGGTCGTGCAGCCAGCGACAACAGGTGGGATGTCGACTGGGCGAAGGGCGGAACAGTGGTGGCCGCGCGGACACTCGCGCAGTGGAATGCGATGCGGCAACGCGATGAGCAGATGCGCGCATTAGGCATCCACACCGATGAGGAGCTTGTTGATTCACGGCAAACGCTGCAGATGATGAACGCCACGGATGTTGTCGGTGGTGTGTACACACCCCACTGCGCCACTGTGCAACCAGCCACACTGGTGCGTCATCTTGCCAAGTACGTGGTCGCACAAGGAGCACAGTTGTTCGAGCACAGTCCAGCGCTTGCGGTGGAACCCGGTGTAGTGCGGACCCCCACAGGCAGCGTGCGCGCGCGCTACGTTATCCGGGCAACCGAGGGGTACACATCGCAGATCCCCGGGCAGCGCCGAGCCTTACTGCCCTTCTACTCCCTGATGGTGGCCACCGAGCCGCTACCCCAAAACACTTGGGAGCAGATCGGACTGGCCCGGCGCCAGACTTTCTCCGACGGCCGACACCTGGTCATTTACGGTCAGCGCACCGCCGATGGTCGACTGGCTTTCGGTGGCCGCGGTGCCCCTTACAGCTTTGGTTCGAAAATTAAAGACAGCGCGGCGCTGCATCCGCAGATACATCGCATGCTCGAAGGCACCCTTGTCGAACTTTTCCCCGTGCTACAGGGGCATCAGTTCACCCATGCCTGGGGCGGGACATTGGGTATTGCACGCGATTGGTGGGCGTCAGTCGGCCTGGATCCCAGTACCGGCGTGGGCTGGGCAGGAGGGTACGTGGGCGATGGAGTCGCAACTTCCAACCTGGCTGGGCGAACTTTGGCCCATCTCATCACCAAAGCCGGTGATGAACGGCTGGAGTCTTTGCCGTGGGTGCAGCATCGGTCGCGATCCTGGGAACCTGAACCGCTGCGTTGGGCGGCAACAGCACTCGGCATGAGGGCCACACACGTAGCTGACGCCATCGAATCTCGCACGGGAAGACCTTCGTTCGCCGGAAAGCTCATCGGTTCGATCACCGGACATTAGCCTTCGAACAGGGACAGGAGAGCGATATGCACCCATGGGATCTGATTGATTTTCAAGATCTCCTCACCGAGGAAGAGCGCGACATCCAAGGTGTCGCCAGATCGCTGGTGGAGGACATCGTTCGCCCCAAGGTTGCTCACTGGTGGGAAGAAGGAGACGTTCCTGCGCGCGAATTGATGTCAGCCTTCGGCGCCGCCGGTCTGCTGGGCATGCATCTCGACGGCTACGGCTGCAGTGGGACGTCCGCCACTGCCTACGGGCTCGCGGCGCTGGAATTGGAGGCGGGCGATTCGGGCATCCGTTCGATGGTCAGCGTCCAAGGATCCCTAGCGATGTATGCCATTTACCGATTCGGATCACCCGAACAGCGCGAGGCCTTGCTGCCGGACATGGCACGTGGGTCACTGATCGGCTGTTTTGGATTGACCGAAGCCGACGCCGGCTCGGACCCAGCCGGGATGCGCACCCGAGCCCATCGCGACGGCACCGACTGGATTTTGAATGGCTCGAAGATGTGGATCACAAACGGATCGGCGGCCGATATCGCCATTGTGTGGGCGCGCACCGACGACGGCATCCGTGGCTTCATCGTGCCAACCGATTCGCCCGGATTCCACGCCAATCTCATCCACCACAAAGTTTCTTTGCGCGCATCTGTCACCAGCGAACTAGTGTTCACCGACGTTCGCCTCTCAGCAGATGCGCTCTTGCCCGAGGCAACCAGCCTGGGGGCTGCCCTGCGCTGTTTAAACGAAGCCCGCTTCGGCATCGTCTTCGGCACCATGGGCGCCGCCCGCGACTGCTGGGAGACGGCCCTGACCTACTCCACGAACCGCGAGCAATTCGATAAGCCGATCGCAGGATTCCAGCTCACCCAACGCAAACTTGTCGATATGGCGGTGGAATTGAACAAAGGCATCCTGTTAGCCCTTCGACTCGGCCGGTTAAAAGACGACGGCCGCATCAAACCGGAGCAAATCAGCGCCGGGAAACTCAATAATGCGCGCGAAGCATTGTCGATCGCCCGCGAATGTCGATCGATCCTCGGCGGTAGTGGCATCACATTGGAGTACCCGGTGATTCGCCACATGAACAACCTCGAGTCGGTGTACACCTACGAGGGCACCAACGAAATGCATACGCTCGTAGTCGGACAAGCCCTCACGGGACTCTCAGCGTTTCGCTGATTCGGTGTTTCGGTGATTCGGTGATTCGGTGATTCGGACCCTGCGCACACCAGCACTCCTGGCAGCTACCCCTCCAGAGCGATGCGCTTGCGCCTAGCTTGCAGCATCGCAAAGAAGAACAGCACGCCTGCGATCAAGAACAGCGCCCAGCCCAGCAAGGTATCCAAAGCGAAGGTTTCGGCCAGCCCTAAGTCCAAGACGTCTGTGATCAACGTGAGCGCTCCCACTCCGATCAGCACACCAGCAAGGGCTCCGAAAAGTATCTCGGAGTTCCACGAAGTCACGTACTGCTTGACCTCAGAACGGGTCATGTACTCGTTGTTTTCCATGCGATCGAGGCTAACTGTCACCGGGCATGCCCACACCGAGGCCAGGACAAAATCCCGATGTTTCTCCGAATATCGGGATTTCAGCGCCGCAATACGTCCGCGAGCGCATCGAGCACTGCCGGATCCTCGATCGTGCTTGGTATTGGCTCATCGCGGCCGGCGGCGATTCCTCGCATCGCGCGTCGCAGAATCTTGCCCGATCGGGTCTTGGGTAGCGCTGGAACGACAACAACTTCCTTCAGCGCTGCGACCGGGCCGATCTCATCTCGGACAGCAGCAACCACTTGTGCTTGCACATCGATCGCATCGATCGTGGCTCCAGCCTTCAATACGACGAATGCCCGTGGGATCTGACCTTTGAGCTCGTCGTGCACACCGATAACAGCACATTCGGCCACGTCCGGATGGGCAGCAACCACCGCTTCCATAGAGCCCGTCGATAGACGGTGACCTGCCACATTGATGACATCGTCAGTCCTGCCCATCACATACAGATAGCCGTCTTCGTCGAAGAACCCACCATCGCCGCTGGTGTAGTAGCCCGGGTGCTCGCTGAGGTAGGACTCGATATAGCGACCGTCGTCCCCCCACAACGTGGGGAGCGTCCCGGGCGGTAGCGGCAACGTGATCGCGATATCCCCTTCGCCGCCCGCCTGCACTTCATGATGTGCCTCATCAAGGACGCGTACATCGAATCCCGGGACCGGCACACTCGGCGAACCGGGCTTGATCGGCATCGGCTCAAGTCCACGCAGGTTCGCAGCAATCGGCCAGCCGGTCTCGGTCTGCCACCAGTTGTCGATGATCGGCACGTGCAGATGGTTGCTCGCCCACTGGTAGGTATCTGGATCGAGCCGTTCGCCGGCGAAGAAGAAAGACTGCAAGGAGGTGACGTCGTAGTCCTGTAGCAACAGACCTTGCGGATCCTCCTTCTTGATCGCACGGATCGCGGTTGGCGCGGTAAACACACTTCGAACGCCATATCGTTCGATCACCCGCCAAAAGGCGCCGGCATCGGGAGTGCCGACAGGCTTGCCCTCGTACAGCACCGTGGTAGCGCCGCTGATCAGCGGCGCGTACACGATGTAGGAGTGACCGACAACCCACCCCACATCCGAGGCCGACCACCACACATCGCCGGGGTTCATGCCGTAGACGTGTCGAAAGGACCACGCCATAGCAACGGCGTGGCCACCGTTATCACGCACGATGCCCTTGGGCTTTCCTGTGGTGCCCGAGGTGTACAGAATGTAGAGCGGATCGGTTGCCGCGACCGGCACCGGATCCACTGGCGCAGCATTCCGCACAGCGCTGCTCCAATCCACATCCCGCGCCCCCATCACCGCTCGGGCCTGCGGGCGTTGAAAGACGACCACGTTCTCGACGCGATGCGCGCTCATATCGATTGCCGCGTCGACCAGCGGCTTGTATTCAACGATCCGCGTGGGTTCGATCCCACAACTAGCCGTGACTATCACCCGCGGTTGGGCGTCTTCGATACGGGCGCTGAGTTCTGCAGGGGCGAAGCCACCGAAGACAACCGAATGGACCGCCCCCACACGTGCGCAAGCCAACATCGCCACGATGGCTTGGGGAATCATCGGCAGATAGATCACCACTCGATCGCCGTGTTGGACGCCCAGGTCACGCAGCGCCCCGGCGAAGTGCGACACGGTATCCAGTAAGTCGGCGTAGGTCCACTGCTCGGCACTGTCGGTCACCGGGCTGTCGTAAGCGATGGCGATGCGATCACCGTGTCCGGCGGCTACATGTCGATCAACCGCGTTAGTGCAGGTATTCAGCACGCCATCGGGGAACCACCGGTATAGCGGCGGACTTGCCGCATCCAGGGCCAAGCTTGGTTCGCTCTCCCAGTCGATCGCGCGAGCGGCCTCCAGCCAAAAACCTTCGGGGTCCTCCAGGCTCCGGCGATACACATCTGCATAGCTACCCATGAACGGTGAGTGTGGCACGAGGATCGGTCTTCGTTCACCGATTCAGGACTCCAACGCCGCCAACTGCCCGCAGGCTCCCTCGATCTCGCGCCCGCGGGTATCGCGCACGGTCACGGCAACCCCTGCTTCGCGCAGCGCAGCCACGAAGTCTGCTTCGGCCTCGGGCGTGGAGGCCGTCCACTTCGATCCAGGCGTGGGATTGAGCGGAATCAAGTTGACGTGGACCAGGTGCCCGGCGAGCATCTCGCCCAGCAGTTCGGCCCGCCACCGCTGATCGTTGATGTCCTTGATCAACGCGTATTCGATACTCACCCGCCGACGCGTTCGCTCGGCATAGAACCAGGCAGCGTCCAGGACCTCAGCGACCTTCCAGCGAGTATTGATCGGCACCAAGGTGTCGCGCAGGTGATCGTCGGGGGCATGGAGGGAAACCGCCAAGGTGACCGGCATTCCTTCTTCGGCAAGCTGGCGGATACGCGGGACCAAGCCGACGGTGGACACGGTGATGCCGCGAGCACTCATGCCCAGGCCTTCGGGTGGCGCATCGATGAACCGATGTAGCGCCCCCACAACGGCCGAGTAGTTGGCCAGCGGTTCCCCCATGCCCATGAAAACGATGTTGCTGATCCGCCCCGGTCCCCCGGGGATCTGATCGTTGGCTAATGCTCGAGCGCCGGCAAGCACCTGTTCGACGATTTCGGCCGTAGAAAGATTCCGGGTCAAGCCCGCCTGTCCGGTCGCACAGAACGGACAGTTCATCCCGCATCCGGCCTGGGAGGAAATGCACATCGTGATGCGATCGGTGTACCGCATGAGCACCGATTCCACCAAGGAACCGTCGTGCATCCGATACAAGGACTTCACGGTTGTGCCGTCGTCGCAATCGACAGTTCGCATCGGCTCCAACAACTTCGGCAGCAACGGCTCGAGCGTTGCCTGATCTACTGCCGAGATATCCGTCCACGTGGTCGGGTCATCTTGCAAGTGAACGAGCAGATGTGTGGACACCTGATCGGCCCGAAACGCCGGTAGTCCGAGTTCGGCAACCGCAGCACGGCGCTCACTACGCGAAAGATCCATCAGATGGCGTGCCGGCTTGCCCTTCTTCGGTGCTTCGAAAACGAGATCCACCATCAGACCGCACCCACCAAAACACTCGGGCCTAAGAAGATCGTGAACAGTGCCCACGATGCGAAGGCGTTGGGAATCAAAGAATCGAGCCGATCCATCATGCCACCGTGGCCAGGCAGGAACGAGCCCATGTCTTTCACACCTAGGTCACGCTTGATGGCGCTTTCCGCGAAGTCCCCACCCGTTGCGGTGATCGTCAACACCAGACCGGCAACCACTCCCTGCCACCACGGCGCATCCAGAATGAACATGAACGACAACCCGCCCACCACGGCCTGCAAGATCACCGAACCAGCGAAACCCTCCCAGGACTTCTTGGGGCTAATCGACGCAGCGATCGGGTGCTTGCCGTAGAAGATTCCCGCGAAGTACCCGCCGATGTCGTTGCTGATGGTGAGCAGGATGAAAACGAGGACCCGCCAGGGGCCATCATCGGTGGCGAGGGTCAACATCAAGAAGCCCGCCATGAATGGCAGGTAGGCGATAACGAAGATCGATGCGGTGATGTCCCGCACGTACCCGTCGAACCCTCGGCGAATTCGCCACAACATCGCTAGCAGCAACAGTGCACCGGTAGCCACC
>Ga0102945_1000342_pt1 | contig 14298 bp, 17 predicted proteins | sample SalPonred_H2O_MG_FD_78207 | JGI IMG/M metagenome (GOLD analysis project Ga0102945, IMG submission 78207) | Salt pond water microbial communities from South San Francisco under conditions of wetland restoration - Salt Pond MetaG R2_restored_H2O_MG ...
ACCTACTTCATCCATAATATCAATCGCTTTATCAGGAAATTCCCTATCTGTGATATATCTATCTGCCAAAACGACACATTGTCTTAGTGATTCCTCATTATAGATTACTTTGTGATGTTCTTCATATCGAGACTTGAGGTTGGTTAGGATGGTCATTGTCTCATCAGGTGTTGACCCATCTACCATAACTTTTTGAAATCTACGCTCAAGCGCTCCGTCCTTTTCAATATTTTGACGATACTCATCCAATGTTGTTGCTCCGATACATTGTATCTCACCACGAGCAAGTGCGGGTTTGAATATATTGGAAGCATCCAACGAACCTGAAGAGTTACCTGCACCAATAATTGTATGTATTTCGTCGATAAAAACGATGATGTCAGGATTTTCGTAAAGTTCTTCAAGAATCACTTTCAATCGTTCTTCAAATTGACCCCTATATTTTGTTCCTGCAACTATAGATGTCATATCCAAAGATACGATTCTTTTGTCACACAAATTCTGAGGACAATCACCCTCAAAAATTTTCATGGCCAATCCTTCAATAATGGCGGTTTTACCACAACCAGGTTCACCTACGATTATCGGATTGTTTTTCTTTCTTCTAGAAAGAATTTGGGCAATTCTTCTAATTTCGTTTTCTCTACCGACAACAGGGTCTAGTTTACCTTCCATCGACAGTTTTATCAAATCTCTCGAAAAGTTATCCAAAACAGGTGTTTTAGAATTACTTTGTTCTTTTTTTCGTCTTGAGGATTTTTCGTTCGGATCTACAGATTCTATCATTGTTAAAATTTTTGTTGTTATAAATATACTAAATATAATACCATTAAATCAAGTGTTGTCATTATGACAGTATAATTTTCATTACCTGACATAATGTCAGTTTACATCATTTATTTATGGTTTGGCACAGTATTGATTGGTATGTGTTTACTAATAAACTTAATTAAAAATATACAAAAATGTTTAGTAAAAGAAATTTTAATTTTAATGATTTATTTTCTGATTTTGATTCAATGTTTGGTGGGATGAGTTCATTTTCTAACCCTCACTTGGTAAGAGGTAAAAAAGATGTCGAGTCAGGTGATGATGAAAATGGAACATGGACAAAAGAAACATTCACCTCTGATGACGGGTCATATCAAATAACATCTATCTATCGGTATAACACCAAACCTGATGTAAAAGATTCGGGCGAGGTCAGTGAGTTGAGAAGTCAACTCGATAAGGCAGTAGATAAACAAGATTATGAATCCGCAGCAAAAATAAGAGACAAAATTAAATCGATTGAATCAAATAAAGAAAAGATTGATGAACTACAGTCTCAATTAGATGAAGCGGTGTCAAAACAAGATTTTGAAAACGCAATCAAACTAAGGGACAAACTTAAAAAAATTAAGTCCTAAAGATATCCCCTCACGAAAGTGGGGGGTTTTTGTTTTATGTAGTATTTATAAAAAAAATGTGATGAACAATAATATCTTAAACGAAATTAACAGAAACCGAACTTTAATGGGTTTAAATGAATCTGAAATTGAAGAGCAGGGTATCATCGACGCAATTAAAAGAGGTATTCAAAAGGGTAAGGAGTTTATAAAAAACAAGTTTAAAAAAGGTGATAACGATTCTGAGGAAGTGATTGATAAAGATATTGACAACACACAAGAACCTATAGAAACAGGAAGGGATGAAGGTACTGGGTTATTTTATGAAATATATCCCACTTATACTGTATTTTTTAACAAATCACAAAGACAGGACGATGTTTGTAAACCTTTAAATAATGGTTTAAGTGTTTTAGATTTAAGTGAATTTTGTTCTAATCCGAATACTAAAAAAGTGGAGGAGAATTCTTATAGATGTGAGTGTAAAATACAAAATACCGATATAGAAAAAACAATTTAACATGGCAATTAAATCAGAAAAAATCGCAGGAAAAAAAATTATTTGTGAGATAGAGTCATCAACAGTTCAAAAAACAGAATATGACACATCAACAAAAAAGTTAATTGCAACTTTTAAAAACGGAACACAATATGAATATACTGTCGTACCCCACTCTATATATACAAAATTTAGAATGGCGGAATCACAAGGTAGTTTTTTCAGTAAAGAAATAAGTAGGAAGTTTGAATACAAAAAATTATAATCTATGGAAGACGATAATATCATAAGTAGTTTTTATACAAGAGATACTCTTAATCCTGATATTTGGGATAACTACGACGAAGTAGAAGAATCAAAAATGAAAGACGAAATAAGAAAAGGTCTTTTGGATATTGCAAATGAATTTATGAATTTTATTGGTTTTGATATTTTTATTCAAGACGTGACAATGACTGGTTCTTTGGCGAATTTTAACTGGTCAAAATTCTCTGATATTGACCTACATATAATTTATGATTTTAAAGAAACAGGAAACGAAGAAGAGTTGTTCAAAGAGTTGTTTAATTTAAAAAGAATAATTTTTAATTCCCAACACGATATTACCGTAAAAGGATATGAGGTTGAAACATATGTGCAAGACATGAATGAACCCCATCTATCCACCGGAGTATATTCCGTTCTGTATGACGAATGGTTAACACAACCAAAACCTGAAAAAGTTTCAATAGATAAAGAAAAGATTGAATCCAAATCAAAAACTTGGATGGATATGATAGATAATGCCATTGACGATTTGGATAATATCGATGACTTGGATGTTGCATTGGAGAAATTGAATAATATCAAAGAAAAAATAAAAAAGTTTAGAAGTAGTGGATTAGAAAGAGGGGGTGAATACTCCTATGAAAATTTGGTTTTTAAGTATTTGAGACGTAATGGATATATTGAAAAATTATTCAATAATAAGAATGAAGTTATTGATAAAACACTTTCAATACAAGAAAATTTAACTCAAAAGTAATCAAAATAAAAAATTAACGATTTATCGTATATTTATTATAAAAACTATGGATATGGCAGTTACGGCATGTACGGAAAGTACTGAATATAAAATCTACACAGGTGATACTCCCACTATTCACCCTGTGGCGACTGTTTTAGAATGGGACGAGTCAACATCAGGTTATACTGAAGTGAGTTCTATCCAATGTGGGAATGTTAAACTCGGTGGAAACGGAGTATTCAATTAAAAAAATATTAATATGGCAGATTTAAGACCTTTAGGAAGTGAAAGATTAGAAGGAATGGATAAGATTAATCGTATCCTTGAAATCGCTCGTTATAATGAGCCTTCACAAAATATAAATGAATCTAATGCTGATTATACAATACAATTGGCAGACGGTAATTATTACGGAATTGTCCACGAAAAAAATGGATACATCGTTAAAAAGGGTATCAACGAGTCTAACTTAGACTATATTGAACCTATGAAAAACAGAAAATATCATAATTCTTATTCTCAAGCTATGAAAAAGATAAATCTTTTGGCGGGTGAGTTAAATAGAATTCATGAACAATCTGAAAATATAGACCTCATCGGAGAACAAAAAAAGTTTGTTTTAAAAACACCCAAATCCGCAGAATCGGGTATGAGTGATATGGGTGATACAACACCAACACCAAGCCCTGAACCAGCACCTGAAACAGGAGGTGAAGAAGATATTGATTTGGATTTAGATATGGAAACACCGGAAGGAGGTGAAGAAGATTTGGATTTAGATTTGGATATGGGTGGAGAGGTTGAAGGTGACGATGAAGATGCGACTTTTAAATCTGTTCAAAAACTTACAGGAAAGTTAGGTCAAAAACTAAGAAGTTTAGAATCTAAAGAAGGGTTGACCTCAGAAAATATCAAATATGTGTTAAACTCTATTATTTCGGCAGTTGATTTGGAAAAATTAGATGAAGATGATAAGGATGATATCTTGGCTAATTTTGAAGAGGAAATTGATTATGATGATATGGAAGGAGATATGGATTTGGGTGGTGACGATGAGATGGATTTGGAGTTAGATATGGAAACACCCGAAGGTGGTGAAGGTGAGTTAGGAGAAGTTTTAGATGAGATTTTTACAGAATCTAAAGTCGATAAAGTCTTATCAAAGTATTTCGTAATTTCTGAAGAAGAAAAAAATGAAACTGAATCAAAAAATGTTAAGAAGTTTATTACAGAAAAAGTTCAAAAAACAAAAATCATGTCTGAAATTAAAGAAATGTCAGAAACAATTGAACAGGAATTGACTTCAGACCTTTTGATGAAAGAAAATAAAAATACAAAATTCTTGGGTAAAACTAATAAAAATAATTTAGTATTCGATATTAACGGTAAGCAAGTTAAAGTATTACCTAACGGTGATTTACAATGAAACTAATCTACGTCAATGAGTTAGGTCCGAATTATAGAGGAGAAAATATCTATGAATTTATATTCTCTGACGTAGAAGAAGTATGGGGTGATGATTGGGATGCTGAACCAGCTTCGGGAAGACCGTCACCACCCAATGTTGAATATATTAAAAAAGTCGGTATTTTGAAAAACTCAGACATTGAGTTAAATCTAGTTCAAAATTCAGACTTTTTTTCTGTTTATGACTCAGTAGAAGATGTTATCGCATTAGGTTGGGAAAAATCAGACTCTGAATATGTTATTGACGAAAATTATACAAGACTAGTTTTTAGGTACGGAGAAGATATAAAATCCGTAGAAAATAAATTATACGAAAGAGATATTGTTCTTTCATATGAAAAAAGTTTAGTAGATTATGAAGAATAAAGAAAAAAAAATAGTGAGACTTTTAGAAGAAGGTTTTTCTTACGATACCATAAAAAAAATGTCAAACCAACATATTGACAAAATCTTTAAAAGTATTATTAAAGAGGCTATGGTTAGTGTCAGTGCCGATAAGTTTGACGATATTAAGGACAAGTTAGACCCTGACGATAAAGTCGAGGTAACTGAAGAGACTCCGTTAGAAAAAGACGCAGAACAAGATTACACAGGTCAGGAAGGACCTCACGATGAGAAGGATATGGCACCTGATGGTATGGATGACGACTCTGATACAGAAGAGTTTAATGAAGAGGAAATTATTGATTTGTTATTTGGGTCAAAAAAGAAAAATCCACCCACAACTTTAGGCATGTTTGAAGGTGAAATCGAAGAAAAGTCTGTTTCAAAACAACAACAAAAAATTATGGGTTTGGCATTATCTGTTAAAAGAGGTGAGACACCAAAAAGTGAAGTATCTAAAGAAGTTTTAGATATGGTTGATAGTATGACAGAAAAAGAACTTGAGGATTTTGCATCAACAAAACACAAAGGTTTACCAAAAAAAGTTAGTAAAGAAGAAAAAATTAGGCAAATTGAAGAAAGTATAGTATCTTTGATTATGAAATCACAAGGTAAGATGTTAACCAAAAAAGATATTCTTCAAGAACAGCCGAGTATTGCTCCGTCAAAACCGACAGTAAAACCTGGTGTTAAACCTGAAAGAGGTTCACCATACAAACCGAAGCATAGTCCAAAACCAAAAGCGGGAACTGAAGTTAAACCTGCTAGACCTACAGTAAAACCTGGCGTTAAACCTGAAAGAGGTTCACCGTACAAACCAAAACATAGTCCAAAACCAAAGGCCGGTGATGAAGGAAATTTACCAGAATTCCTTAAATTTAGTAACTTAAATATACAATTTAGAGATGAGTAAGTCAGTAAAAGAAATTATGGCTCGTTTGAAAGAGCAAATTCAATACGATGGTCCTGAAAGAATGGACAGAGAAGTGGAAAGGAAAATCTCAAGTGGTGAAACACCGATGTCAGATAATCCTGCTCTTCCACGTAAAGACGATGATGAGTTTGATAACTCATTTGCAGAATTGATTGCTTCTGAAAGGTTTAAGGAAGTTGTAGAAAAAGTTAAAAGATATACTGGTATGGAAAACATATCAGGTCAAAATGCTCTTATGCAGTTACAAATGACTTTAATGGGTGCAGTTCAGAAAGCGAAAGATATTGAATCTAATAACGAAGGTTTTTTAGAACAACTTGCGGTTGATTTAGTAAAACAAGAATTGTCTATTCCTGACGATGCTTTTCAATATGATGTTGAATTAACATCTATGCCAGGTCAGATTGATACATCTAAAATGATTTCTGAACCTGAAGAGATTGATGATGAGGAAGTAGAACAACAGTTTGGTGTTGACTCAGATGAGGCGGAAGATGATTTGGAAAATTTTATGATAGCCTTTGAAAAGTTTGATATGGAAAAAGCGAAGAGAAGATTTATCAATTCTCTTATTCAAGGAGCGTCTAAAAAAGGTCACTACATGTTCCATATGGTTGAAGAACAACTAAATACCATTAATCCTGAGTTGATTAACTTATATGGTGTATTGATGTCTATCAACGATTTATTGTATTGGATTATGCCAGACCAAATGGTTATGAACGCGGCCGAAGGTGGTGAAGGAGTACAAGGTTCTGAAGAAGTTGACGACACTACTGACCCTCCAACGATTAGAGCGAAAGGCTTGTTCTTCCCTATATTGATTCACGAATTGATTAAGGGTGTTTATGAGGTGTTGGGAACACAGGGTTTACCTGACGACCCAAAAGCCGCTGAGATGGTTATGGGTCAAACGGACACATTACCATATGAGGTTTGGGATTTGAGGTTGGGTCCAGTTATTTGGGACAAGTTTAAACAATCTTATCCTGACAAACTTTATGAGGATGATATGAGAGAAATTCAAAATTATCTTTTCTCTCGTTTCTCAGCACTCTCTACTGATGAATTTTTTGAGGTGGCGAAAATGATTATTTCAGGGTCATCGGAAGGTAAAAGATTGGTCGAAAAAATGGTAAATGAGATTATTGAAGAACTCAGACAAGACGAATATGATGATGCGATGTCACAATTTGGTGATGACGATGATGACGATTTTGATATTGACGATATTAATTTGAGTGACTTGGGTCTTTAATAGACATAAAAGGATATTACAATGTCTGTATGGCGTTAACGAAAGAGAAAGTATTATTGGAGTATGCGAGGTGTGTAAAAGACACCTCGTATGCTTTAAAAACATATTTACAAACTTACGACAACACTCAGTCCAAGTACGTTCCTTTGGAGTTGTTTCCTGACCAAGAGACATTAATAAACGACTACGATACTCACGAAGAAAATATCGCTCTTAAATACCGTCAGGCGGGTGTCTCTACGGTAACTTCGGCTTGGGTATCAAAAAGTTTGGTTACCGCATCAAAATCAAAACCTGAAAAGATACTTATTATTGCCAACAAACTTGATACCTCTGTTGAGATGGCTAATAAGATTAGAGGTTTTATGGAACAATGGCCAAGTTGGTTTGGTGTTACTTTTTCTAAAGACAAAAACTCACAAAAACATTATAAGTTAAGTAACGGATGTGAGGTTAAAGCGGTTGCAACATCCAAGGACGCCCTTCGTGGTTATACCCCCACGACCCTTATATTCGATGAGGCGGCGTTTATTGAGGCAGACAACGACTTCTGGTCTGCGTGTATGGCGTCTCTTTCTACTGGTGGTAAGGTTATTGTCATCTCCACCCCCAACGGTTTTGACCCCATATACTATTCTATCTACGACCAGTCGTTAAGGGGTATGAACGACTTTAAGGTTACTGAGATGTTTTGGTATCGTGACCCTCGTTATGCGAGGGATTTAAAGTTGATTAAGTGTAAGGATATCGTCCATTATATGTTAAACAGGGACGAATATAACGATGAGGAGATTATTCTCGATTATGCATCTGTTGACCCTATGGAGAGGGACTTTAAGGAGATAACATCGAGGTTTAATGAGGGTTACAAACCATACTCTACATGGTTTGAAAAGATGAGTAAAAAACTCAAGTTTGACAGACGTAAAATTGCCCAAGAGCTGGAGTGTAATTTTTTGGGGTCGGGTGATAATGTTATACCATCAGATACCGTAGAAAAGATAAAAGCCAATTTTATTCGTGAACCCGAAAATAAGTTTATGGGTGGTTCATTATGGCAATGGAAAGAACCCGTTGTCGGTCACAAATATATTATGGGTATTGATGTTTCTCGTGGTGATAGTGAGGACTTTACAACCTTTTGTATCATCGATTTTGACGAAAGAGAACAAGTATTGGAGTACTTAGGTAAGATACCACCCGATGTGGCAGCAGAAGTGGCATACAAATGGGCGACCATGTATTCGGCGTTTGTCGTTATTGATATCACCGGAGGTATGGGAGTATCTACCGCCAGAAAGTTACAAGAGATGAATTATAAAGATTTGTATGTCGACGGAACAAACTCGGCAGACAAATGGAAGTACGACCCCAAATCGATGGAAAAGATACCAGGTCTGAACTTTAACTCAAAACGAGTTCAGATTGTCGCATCTTTTGAAGAATCCTTAAGACACGATTTTATCGTTCGTTCGTCTCGATTGATAAATGAATTGAATACTTTTGTATATATCAACGGAAGACCTGACCACATAAAAGGACAACACGACGATTTGATTATGGCAATGGCCATGGCAATATACGTGGGGGAAAATTCTTTTACAAAACTTGAAAAGGTTACCGAACAGACAAGAGCGATGATGGAAAGTTGGATGGTCAATGAAGTTCCTCACAAAAACACATCCAAAGATTTTAACCCTGGGTTACCTGTTATGTCCAACAACCAAAACTATCACAGGCGTGTTGATGGTTATACCAAAAAAGATTATGAAGATTATGGATGGTTATTCGGTGGTATGAAAAGATAATCTTTAATTAAATTAAAGAAATCATATATTTATAAAAAAAACCCGATGGCGGACAATAATAATTTTACAATTTGGCAAAGATTAAATAAGGTTTTTGGGCCAGACTCCACTTTGGACCAACAATCACCAGTTTATAAATTTGACAAAAAAGAACTTCTAAAGACCAAAAACAAACAGGAGTTTGAGAAGGAAAAACTTCAAGCACAACAAACTTTATATCTTGGTCAGCAATGGCAAAAAATAGAAAATAGTTTATATACCCAAGCCGTTTATTATGAACCAACACGTTTGGCATCGTTTTATGACTATGAGAGCATGGAGTATACCCCCGAAATATCTGCCGCGCTAGATATATATGCCGAAGAATCAACAACACCCGATGAAGACGGTTTCATACTTCAGATATATTCCGAAAGTAAAAGGATAAAATCTATTCTTGGCGATTTGTTTAATAACAGACTCGATATAAATACAAACCTACCCATGTGGACACGTAACGCATGTAAGTATGGTGATAATTTTGTATACCTTAAGTTGGATCCAGACAAAGGAGTTATGGGTGCACAACAATTACCTAATATTGAGATTACCCGACAAGAAAGGGGTATGAAGATGAAACCCGAAAGAAATTCAACAGAAACCGATAATGACTCTTTGAAGTTTTTGTGGCAAAATAAAGATTTGGAGTTTAATACATGGGAAGTTGCACATTTTAGGTTATTGGGTGACGATAGAAAACTCCCTTACGGAACATCTATGTTGGAAAAGGGAAGACGCATATGGAAACAACTTATATTGTCAGAAGATGCGATGTTAATATACAGAACATCAAGAGCACCAGAAAGACGAGTGTTTAAAGTATTTGTCGGTAATATGGACGACGCCGATGTGGAACCTTATGTACAAAGAATTGCCAATAAGTTCAAAAGAGACCAAGTTGTAGATTCCTCTAATGGTAACGTAGATTTGAGATACAACCAAATGGCCGTAGACCAAGACTATTTTATACCCGTTAGAGACCCCAACGCACCAAACCCAATAGATACCTTACCAGGAGCACAGAACTTGTCAGAAATTGCTGATATAGAATATATACAAAAGAAATTACTAACTTCCTTGAGAGTACCCAAAGCCTTTTTAGGTTTTGAAGAAGTTGTAGGCGATGGTAAGAATTTGTCACTACAAGATATACGATTTGCACGTACCATCAACAGAATACAAAAATCTATGATACAAGAATTGAATAAAATTGCTATTATTCATCTTTATCTTCTGGGTTTTGAAGATGAGTTGGGTAATTTTACTCTCGGTTTGACAAACCCGTCCTCACAAGCAGAACTACTTAAAGTAGAACAATGGCAACAAAAAATATCTTTGTATAGAGACGCCGTTACAGATCCAGGTACGGGTATATTACCAGTTTCTTCCTCATGGGCTAAAAAACATATCCTTGGATTTAGTGATGAAGAAATTAAACTTGACCTACAACAACAACGTATCGAAAAAGCAGTTGCAGGTGAACTTGAAAAGACCTCAGAGGTCATTAGTAAAACAGGTATCTTCGCGAATCTAGATAAGTTGTATGGTAGTAAACCCGCAGAGGGGGGTGACGCAGAAGGGGATGAAATCACAGATGATGGAGGTATGGGTGATTTAGGTGGTGGAATGCCGTCAATGGGTGGAGGTGATTTAGGAGGTGATTTAGGGGGTGATTTAGGAGGTGATTTAGGAGGTGAAGATTTAGGAGGTGATGAGGGAGGTGAATCTGCTCCACCACCTGAAGAGGAAACTCCGGTTGAAAGATTTGTGAGGAATAAAGACCTTGATTTATTGGTGGAGGATGATTTAATCAATGGTAAAACCATTTTAGATTTATCTAAGGGTAGACAATCTTTGGGTGAAATAGAAAAAAAATTAGACTCATTACTAAATAAGTGATATTTATAATAAAAAAGCGATGAATTCTTTTGGAGAAATAAAATCAAAGGTAGAAAAACTTTTAGTAAAGAGTTATAATAAGCCCGAGTTCAAAACAAACTTATTAGGGTTTAAAAAATATATATTGAATAATAGACAATTGTCTGAGGCGTATTATATATACGATAATTTGTCAACTAAAAAAGGTTTAAACGAAGACATTGCAGAAGAATATATCTCGGAATCTTTAGATTATTTAAAAATTATTATCAACAAAAATCAACAAAAAATATCTGATTTGGGAGAGTGGATAGATAGTCTATTGAATGAAGATGTTGATAATGACTATACTGATATCGACAATCAAATATATACTAAAAATGTGGTTAAGAACTTAGAAAAGTTGATAGAGTCAAAGCAAAGGATAAAAAATACTTTAACTTCTAATTCCATAAAGGAATCATCAAAATCTCTAAATATTCCCTTAAGTTCTATGTTAAGTATCGCCACAAATACATTTAATAAAGAATATTCGTCATTAAACGAACAAGAAAAAAAGGAATTAAAACTCTATACGTCTTTGAGTAAAAAAAGAATTACTGAAGAAATAGAAAATACTAAAAAATCGGTTTTAAATAAATTATCGACCAAATTAAACGAGTCAGACGATACTGATTTGAAAAACACGATAAATAAAACCATCGAAAATATTAATAACACTCAAAACGACCTTATCTCACTGTACAGAATTAAACAGTTAGATAAAGGTATCGAATGAGAAATTTTTTTAATTCATTATTTAACGATGTTGACGGTCAAAAATCGTCAAAAAGATTCATCACGGTTTTGGCGTTTTTTATGATGTGTATTGCATTTTTATCGAACATATTTATGGACATACCTCTACAGGAATTTGTTTGGGATGGTATGATGTATATCGTCGGTGCCGGATTAGGATTCTCTACAATTGAAAAATTTTCACGTAACAGAGATTCGAAATAGTTACTTTTTTTGACATTTGTATATATCCTGACTATATTTTCATGTGTGACTAATAAAAGTTAATACTATGAATTTACATGAAAAAAGGAAAAACAGCAAAATTAAAACTGTTTAATGATGCAAAATGTTATTACGGTACAGTGGATTATAAAAATCTAAAGACAATTTATATTGTTCTACAATCTTGGGTTGAACCTATAAAAGATTTTGATGATTGGAATAGAGCAAATGGTAATTTAAAAAGAGAGATAAAACACATTTTATTGGAATGTGTGGACTACGACATATTTGAAAAACATAATATCGTCGATTTGGACTTAAGAAGTAGTGGTATACAAAGAGGTAAGAGAAGTTTTCTTAATTTGGAAATCACACTTTATGTGAAAAGCCATGTTGACTTTAAATCAAACAATTTAAAAAATTCTGTAAAAACTATTATCGAATCAGTATATAAAGACGCGATAAAAGGAATGAAATACTTTAAAGTACATAAAGATAAGTTAACAAAAGAGTTGGTTTAATATATTTATAAATAAAAACTATGAAAATATTAGGACCAAATGATATAGGTAAGGGAATATTAGTAGAGTGGGACGCTGGAACGATAAACCCAAATGACAGTCGTAATGCGAGAATAATTCAAGAATCTTATGGGCAACTAGACCACTCTAAACCTTTTGAGTTTTACGCTACTCTTCAAAAATATGACACACCAAACCGTAACGGTCGAGTATATCCCGAAAAAATACTACGAAGAGAGGCTGATGTATACAAAAGGGCGATAGAAAGAGGTCTATCAATATCAGAATTAAACCATCCTGAATCGTCACTAATCGACTTGGATAGGGTTTCTCATCTTATTACTGAAGTGTGGTGGGAAGGTAATACTTTAATGGGTAAAATAAAACTTCTAACATCACCAGGATTTCATGAAAGAGGTGTTGTGTCTTGTCCTGGTGACCAAGCGGCAAACCTAATGAGACAAGGTGTTACAATGGGTGTATCATCACGTGGTGTTGGTTCCTTGGTAAAAAAAGGAGAAAGAAATGAGGTTCAAGACGATTTTGAATTAATTTGTTTTGATTTGGTATCATCGCCGTCAACACCTGGTGCTTACTTATTTTTAAATAAAGATGATAAAAACAGATATGAAGAAAATATCGAAGAAGAAACACAATTACGTTCTCAAGAACCAAGAATTGATGGTGGATTAGGTAGAAGTGTTGACTTAATGAAAAAATTAAACGATTATTTAGGATATTAAACAAAAAAAAATTATAACAATGGACGAAAAATATTTTGTTGCGAAAGTACAGTATGACCTCCCTGATGAAAACTCAGGTAAAATAAAAAAAATTAGAGAGGAAAAATTAGTTAAAGGATATAACGTCACAGATGTTGAATCTAAAGTAACTGAAAAGTTTAAAGACTTTACATATGACTGGAGAATAACCGCATGTGTTGAAAGTAAAATTGACGAAGTGTTTGAGTAAAATTCTATATCTCGATATCCGATATTTAAAGAAATCGCCTTTACGGGCGATTTTTTTTGTTCAATACTATTTATAATAAAATTTTATAATGGTTACTATTGGAGATTTAGTTGATTTTAAAACCAATTTTGAAGACGCGGATTTTTGGTTGATTAGAAAAGGAAGTGATAATATGGTAGGAAAACCAATTAAAGAATACTCTCCTGAACATATTGGTGTAAAGATAAAGGAGGGTAGTCCGATATTTTCTGACTATTTATTCTATGTTTTTATGATGTTACAACAACAAGGTATTTTCACTCAATTGTCAAAAGGTACGACAAGATTAAAAAATATCAGAGTGTCAGATATAAAAAATATTCCTATAAAAGTAAGATAAAAAAAGTTTTTTTAAAAAACTACATATTTATATGTAAAATAAACAATTGCTAAATAAAAATAATGGCAGAGAAAAACTTAGTTGAAGAGGCATTATTGCAAATGGATAATTTGCAAGAAGCTATTACAAACAACGCAAAAGGAATACTTGCTTCTACTATGAAGGAAGAAATCAGTCAGTTAGTAAAAGAATCTCTCGAAGAAGAAGAGGTTGAAGAATCGTCTGAAACTGAAATGTCTGAACAAGAAGAAGAACTTGAGTTAGATATGGAAGTTGGTGATGAAGATGAAGGTGAAGAATTAGATATTGACTCACTTTCTGATAATGAAGATGACGAAGAGTTAGAAATGGGTGATGAGGAAATGTTAATGACTGATTTACCTGGTGACGACTTAGAAGTTGATGATGAGGAAGAAGTTTTATCTCCTCTTGATTTAACTATGGCATCTGACGATGAAATACTAAAAGTTTTCAAAGCTATGGGTGAAGAAGACGGTATCATTGTAAAACAAGATGATGATGAAATTCATTTATCTGACAATGAATCCGATACTGAATATGTGATTCAGTTGGGTGAGTCTGAAGAAGAATCCAATGAAGTAGAAGGTAAACACTTAGGTGAGACAGAAGACCTTGGAGAAGGTGACTATATGGAAGAAGATGATATCGTTTATGAAATTGAATTAGACGAAGAAGAAGAAATGTCCGAAGGTGATTACATGGAAGAAGAAAAAGAAATGACTGAAGGTGATTACATGGAAGA
>Ga0102945_1000343_pt1 | contig 14287 bp, 15 predicted proteins | sample SalPonred_H2O_MG_FD_78207 | JGI IMG/M metagenome (GOLD analysis project Ga0102945, IMG submission 78207) | Salt pond water microbial communities from South San Francisco under conditions of wetland restoration - Salt Pond MetaG R2_restored_H2O_MG ...
AGCAACGCGGCTTTGAACAGTCCCGAAACGTATACTGCTAGCAAACTACGACAAGAGATTAGCGATTACATTGGTGTGAACAACGCTAGAAAGCTAGTCGTCTACCAGTCTGGCAGTCAGATCCCAGAGCACATCAAACGTGTAAACCCTAACGTCACGCAGGCGCAAGGTTTTGTTTATGGTGGCAGGGCATACTTAATCGCGGACAACATCGAAGCCGGTCGGGGTAAGGCTGTGTTCTTGCATGAGGTGGGTTCACACCTTGGTCTGCAGAACATGCTAGAGGAAGATTTCACCGAGTTGGTTGACCAGATTAACGCGTGGGCGCAAGAAGATAACGACTCTCAAGAGGCCCAGATTGCTAGACGTGCGTTAGAACGAGTCAAAAAAGCTAATACGTCGGCTGCGCAGCTTGATAGCGAGACGGTGGCTTACTTCATAGAAGAAGCAGTTCTTTCTGGTGTCGACCCATCGACCGACGGCGCGTTAGGTCAGTTTATAAACACGATCATTGAGAAATTTAAGCAGGCCCTGAAAACATTGGGGATGAACCCACAGTTTTTATCGGCGCAAGATGTTGTTGACATGGCCTTCGGTGCGGCGCGCATTGAACTGTCGGGCGTACTAGACACAAACGTTGGGGCAGCACCTTCGCAATCAGTGCAGTTTTCTCTCCCGCCACGCGAGCCCAGTAAAGAACAAATCCGTAAGATTGATCGTAACGTTAGCAAGCTCCCCGGATACCTTAAGCCTTACGCCCGCTGGTCAGCCGGTATTGCAACCCGAGCTACGAACGAGACTCGTTTTCTCGCGCGCGTGGTAGAAATCGCTGCAAAGATGATGCCGTCTGCAAAAACTTATCTACGTCTCATGCGAGAACAGACAGGTGTCAGGGGCTACGAGCTATATCGCGTTGAGCGTATTAGCCAGAAATACAGAAAGCTGTCTAAAGACACGCAGAGCTCTGTGAACAAACTAATTCAAGACTCAACTCGCAGCGGCAAGTGGGCGTTTAAGCCGGACTGGCTTAAAGGAACCAAGGGAGAGAAAAAAGCTATTGTCGACCCGGCGCTTAAAGAAAAGTTTGACAGCCTACCTAACGAGGCACAAAGCCTTGTGAAAGAGGTATTTGCTTATGGCTATAACACTTCTAAAGAGTTGCGTAAGAGCGCAATAGAAAGTGCTAAGTCGTTACTTACAGACGATATCGACGAGGCGAAACGAGCTGGCGATAAAGAGGTCGCCGCCGAACTAGAGGCACAGATACAAAGCAGCATCGAGGAATTCTCCCGCCTATTCGAAGACCGTACAGACAAGCCTTACGCACCGTTACGCCGGTATGGCAATCACGTTGTTGTGTTTCGTTCGTACGATATGATTCGGGCGCAAAACATTGTTGACGATGCGGAATTCGAGGACGAAGCAGAAGTAGCTAAAGCTCGCAAAGAAATTAAACGCATGGAGAGTGACCCCGAGCACTATCAAGTTTACTTCCGCGACAGCAATATCAGCGCTGAGTTACTAGCAGAAGAATTAGACCAGACGCTTGAGGGTAGAGCTGAAAAGTTTATGCGCGACGAAGCCGCCGATAACATGTACTCCAGCCCAGACATAAATGGCCTTTTGTACCGCCTACGCAATAAAGCAAGAGAAACCGTAGACACAGCTGACACCAACGCACAGTCGCGCAAAGCACTGAACAATCTAATAACGGATTTACATCTAAGTCTGCTGTCCGAGCAAAACGCTAGGCAGTCTGAGAATCGTCGGGTTGAGGGCGGTGTCGAAGGTGCCGAAGAAAACATGATGCGCTCGTTCCACCAGCACGGGTTAGCCACTGCCTCTATGGTGGCGTCGCTGCACAACGGACGTGATGTTTATAAAGCACTCGACGACATGAAGCGTGAGTCTAGGAGGCCTATCGGTGGCAACGTGAATAAAGCCTCGATCATGTACAACCAGATCGCCGCACGCCACGCCATGGGTTTGGAGGCCAACACAGGAGCCATAACAAACAACGTACTACGTTACAACTCAGCGTATATGCTGCTGTCAAAGCCGACTTACTATCTGCAGAACTTGATGCAGAACTGGACGATGACACTGCCGTATATGATGGGTAAATATCCCACCCGTGCAGCTCCTATGTTAGCTCGCACTTTTTTAGATGTGGGTCCCATCATGGCGGCTGAACGGCTTACACCTGATGTAATTGAGAAGCTGCCTTCAGACGTAAAGTTTGTCATCTACGAGATGATGATGGCGGGCGAGTTAAACATATCACTTGACCAAGAAATGGGTGAAAGGCTGCGCACTTCTTTTGCGCTGGGTCGAGTCATCACACGACTACAAGGTATTGCCGAGCGCGTCGAGGGTATTAACCGCGTTGTGGCTGCGGCAGCTGCGTACAGATTGATGTATGAAGATGGGTCCGATCACGATTCGGCTAGGCAGTACGCTCAGGAAGTCGTGTATATGACTCACGGGGACTACTCCAGCATGAACGCACCGCGGATCATGCGGAATCAAGCCGGGCGCATTGCGACCCAGTTCCGTAAGTTTCAGCTTATTCAGGTTGGGATGCTGCGTAAAGTTGCAGCTGACGCATTCGTGACCGCTGACGCACAAGAGAAAGCCATTGGACGTCGCGCGCTAACGTTTATTTTGACTTCGGCATTTATTCAAGGCGGTGTAAAGGCGCTACCGGGTGTTCTTACTATATCGTGGTTGGTCGGGAAGATATTCGGCGATGAGGACGAGCCCGTCGATCCGGACGCTCAAGACGCAAAGCTGCGTCGCATGATTGGCGATGAACTAACAGCCGACATTATATTGAAGGGGCCCATAGAAGCGCTTACCGGAGTTGACCCCGCGGTAATAACCAACGAATACGGTAATACGTACGCGCTGCTGCCGTTTACCAAGATAGAAAAAATGGATCGGAAGACGTTCCAAGACATGGTGTTCGGTTTATTGGGGCCTGTCTTTACTGGTTCAGGGCCGCGTGTCTGGGAGGGCCTAGGGCAAGTCGCTGATGGAGACTTTGTTAAAGGTATGGCACGGGCTTTACCGAATGGTATGGCTAACGCAGTCAAGGCATACGAGCTAAGTCAGAACGGTATCACAACTTATGCAGGCACAGAGCTTGTAAGCCCAGACGACATCGACACTTTCACTATTTTTATGCAGGCACTTGGTGTTCGCACAGATACGGTGGAGGACACACGGTACATAACAAGCCTAGCCAAAACGTACGAAGCCTACTATCGAGAAGAAGGTCAGCGAATTAAAGACCTTTACCTACAGGGCTGGAAGGACGGCGACAGAAAGAAAATGCAACAGGCTCGCGAGCAATGGAAAATGATTAACGACTCACGTGTCAGACGTGGATTTAAGCCTCGACCATACAGCGATCTTATTCGCGCGCCGCTCATGAAAAACAAATACAGACGTCGTAACGATGCAAATCGGCGAAGTGTTCAAGAAAACATCGCTACTGGAGATTAAGCACGTCATGGCTAAGAAATGGATTCAAAAGGCGATTAAAAAGCCCGGCGCTTTACATAAAGATTTAGGTGTGCCTGAGGGCAAGAAGATCCCTACAAAGAAACTTAACGCTGCGGCTAAAAAACCCGGCAAGGTAGGTCAGCGCGCTCGGCTCGCTAAAACTCTAAAAGGTATTCGAAAATGACCGCTAAAAAATCTCCGTCGTTGTCAGTCAAGAAAGGCGAAAAGCTGCCAACGAAAGAAGGCGCGGGTCTTACGGCCAAGGGCCGTGCGGCGTACAACAAAGCCACAGGATCGAACCTGAAAGCGCCCGCACCTAACCCCAAGACCAAGAAAGATGCGGCACGACGTAAGTCGTTTTGCTCAAGAATGAGTGGTATGAAAGGCCCTATGAAAGACGACAAGGGTCGGCCAACTCGCAAGGCAGCAAGCCTAAAAAGGTGGAACTGTAAGTAACCCAACCAAGTAAACTGCAAGGAGTTCGACATGATGAAAGCCACATCAACCCGTAAAGGTTCAACGCCAGCTAAGTCAGTGGCATCGTTTAAGAAAGCTGCTCGGCAAGAGAAGCGTGCTGCCAAGGACATGAGCCGTGCCAGCTACGACGAGAAGAAAGGCCGCCCCGGTAAGGCCGCGGAAAACAAGATGTTTGCCAAAAAGCAGGAGAAGCGCGCGGGCCACAACATCGCCAAGGCTTTGCACGCAGCGACCAAACCGGTGCGTAAAGGTAAGTGATTTCGTGGGGAATTTGTGGGGAGTGTGGGGAAAACGTGGGGAATTCGTTAGCAACTACACTCACCATTTACTAAAAATTTGCAACTGTAAGTGCTTGATTTTTAACGAAACAGGCTTTAGTTACTAACGCTTTTGGTGCCGATGAGAGGCACCCCTTTTGGCGTTTTTTCCCTTTATATTCAATGACTTATTTTTCGGCGTGGGGAATTTGTGGGGAATGAGATTTAGGTTGACAGTCTCAAGCAGGTCGATAGAATCATCATCTCGAGTGTGTATGTGGAGTGATGATGGCCTACATAGAGAAGATGAAATCAGGTCGCTGGCGGGTTCAGATCAGGCGCAAAGCGCTGCCCGCAATCAGTAAATCATTCGATCGCAAAGTAGATGCCAACGCGTGGGCCAATGAGGTTGAAAGCAGTCTGCGCAATGGCGACTTCAAAATAGACAGCGGTATCACCATTGAGGAGATATTCCTCGCTTACTTGAGTGCCAAGACCGAGGGGCATGAGCAGAAGAAACGCTCGGACATTATTCGCATCAAGCGATTCCTACAAGACATGCCATTTATGCCGTTGCGCGCCTCTGAGCTAGTTGCTGAGCACGTGCAGATGTGGATTGATAAACGCTTGGGGCAAGTCAAACCTTCGTCGGTGCGCCGCGAGTACACTATTCTTAGAGCGGTACTTCGGTTTGGCGCGCATAAGCTGGACGCGCCGATCAATCTGGGGATCTTTAACAAAGTTGATGTGCCCGCTGAGGGCGAACCACGTAAGCGTAACGTCAGCCAGCAAGAGCTTAAGAAAATTTGGAAGATGTGTCCGGGCCCCGTAGGGCGTAACGCAACCAGCTACATACCGGCTGTGTTTGAGTGGTGCTGTGAGACAGCGATGAGGAAAGGTGAGGCACTGGCCTTAAGGCACAGTGACATCCATGAGCAGGATGGTTTGATGTGGGCGGTGCTGCATACTTCTAAGAATGGATCGGGGCGTGTAGTGCCTATGTCATCGCGGGCTGTCGCGATCTATCGCATGTTGCCAAGAGAGACAAGTGACGCGCCCTTGTTTAGGATTGCATCTGGTACGCTGGATACGTTGTTTCGTGGCCTCGTCAAAACAGCTGGCATTGAGGGTCTGAGGTTTCACGACAGTAGGCACCAAGCCACCCTAGCCTTGTCAAAACGCCTGAATGTTTTGGATCTAGCCAAGGTGACTGGGCACAAGTCGACCGCTATTTTGTTAAATGTATACTACCAGCCTTCGGGCGCTGACTTAGCGCTCGCGCTTGCGACTCCTCGCGGCGCTTAGTAACCCAAGAATCTACGTCTTCTCGATGCCACATACACCGCTCGTAGGGCTTGGAAAAGCGTGGTGGTAGCTTATGCGGCGCACGATGCAGGTTGTACTTTATGAAGCTGACCGGGCAGCCTAAGAACGTTGCGAGTTCATTGATGTCCATAAAGGGCGATTCCATTAGTCCTCTCCTTCTGGTGATTTTTTCTCTGACTTCTGCTCTGACTTCTGCTCTGGCTCGTCTTTCTTAGCGCCTGAAGCGCTACCTTTGATGAGGTCGTCGGCTTGCGATCGAACAAACGACTCGAGCTGACTCTCGTAAAGCGACGTCATCTTGTCGTAGTCCATGCAAATACACCGTTCTTGTCCACCTGTGTTAGTGGTGCCCCGCCCCAGAACAAAGCGCGCTTCTTCGAGCTCCACCCACAGACCCAGACGCCGAATCTCGGCGATGATGTTGTTGATGTTCAACCGATTCGCACCGCACCATTCCTTGACACTGTTTCTAGATAGATACAAACGCCCTGAGAGTGCTTCACTAGATCCCGACTCACCAGTGATAACGCGCCCACGGATCTTGCCGTTACGCGGGAATACCTTGTCAGGCTCAGCGTGGCGAGCGTCTTTGTATAGTCCGGTGACAACGATGTGCGGTGCTAAGTCAGTAAGCATCTGACCCAAAGCATCCTCGTGAGACAGTGAGTGGTTATCGAGAATGTCTTCAGCCAGCCGAGAAAATAACTGCATCGTGTACTTATAAACCTCTTCGACATCGAAATCTAGGATACCTAACTGATAGCAGATCTCTAGTGCGCTCAGTGTGCACTCGGCGTGGCTCCGATAGTGACGGTACTTACTGTCCTTAATAACGCGACCCAAGCGGCTTGCCCAACCGTCCATGATCGCGGCAACTTCTTTTCGATGTGAGGTGACATAGCGCAGGAATATATCCCCGGCCACCCCTTGATTCTCGCTTAGCGTAGTCAGACGCCGGTTCATCTCCTCCATCTGAGCGTCGGTGAACTCGTACTCGTCAATGTAGATCTCGATCATCCGCACCGCTTCGGCTGTCGTGTTTGACGTGTAGCCCGCCAACAACCCATGTAAATCCGTATTAGCTGTGACAAAGGGCGACATTGCCCATGTCGCTGACTCCGCCATGACGACGCCGCCGGGCGTGTTTTTCATACGTCGCCGACCAGAACCCATCGAGGTGTCGTAGCAGTAAGCACTGATCTTATCAGGCTCCATGTGCGTGATGTCATCTATGAGTAGTGGCAAGTTATTAAATAGGCCCATCATTCCGTAACGAGCGTTCTCAGTAGCGCCTTGCTGCCCACCGATCATCATCTTGAACGGATCGCCGAAAGCTGACATAGCCGCTAGCGCAGTCGTTGTCTTACCTTTGGCTGTCTCGCCGCCCGTGATAGCAAACACCACACCCCGATACATCGGGTCAGAGCACAGCGCGCTTAGCGTACAACCGAACGCGTTACCAATAGCGTACTGACGATGGCGTTCGTTGGGGCGATTGAAAATAGCGTTAATCACAGACTTCCACGTCTGGACATCACCAGTGGGTTCTTCGAACGTGGGTACGAGGTCTTCTATAGATGGTCCGGGAATGATCTCAGTCACAGCGCCGTCGGGCTGGTACGACCGATTACCAACCGTGAATGCACTCGTGGATTTATCCCATCCAAACTGAGCATATGACATACGCTCATTGGTCTCGTTCTGTAGCTTTTTGTACCAAGCAGATAAGTAGCTCGTCATTTTTTCTCCTGATCGTTTATGTTCAGTTTTAAGAATCCGATTAGCGCCTAGTAGTTTTCCTAGCTCGGCAAACTGCGCGTTAAGTAGTCCGGTGGGCACTAAGAATTCACGCGCGCCCTCACGCGGCAGGTGCACACGGACCTGCATGGACGACGTACCGTCTTGATTGCAGATGAGATACGTGGCATAAAAAAGAACGCTAGCAAACGGCGTTATCTGAATCTTTTCTTCCTCAGGCACTGGTGCGCAATGCACCATGACACCGTCGCGCCAGTCGTAGCCCGGAGGAAAAGGTGGCAGCGTTACTGACGTCGTACCACTATCGAACGGCACCTCGACCTCGACCTCACCCTCGTCGTTGGTGCGCTCAGACATGTCGATCTCTTGATGACCGAGCACGATCGGCGATTTGATCTCGCCTTTGTGTGGGCAGCCTTGGCAGCCACTCGGGTTATGTTGCTCAAAATGCTTGCACGTCGGGGGGCCTGCCTCCCAGCTATCCCATTCACGGTCGTAGTCTGTCTTATCGTGATTCTCGTGACGACGCTCAGTCCAATGCTCAACAATCTCCTTGCCCTCGGTGCAGTGTTTAGCTAGCCCGATACCCGCACGCCATGTCTCGTAGGGTACGTCGCCCTGCGTACTGTCAAGCACAGAAATCTGTGGGCATAGTGTGGCTATCTTAGCGCCGCTAGAAGGAATGGATACACCTGAGTACTCGGTGTGGGCAAACAAGTCCCTGTTAATATCCGCTACTTCATTAGGACTAACTACCTCTAGCTCGTTTAAGTTGCGATCAATCTGATCAACAAACCACTGCACCGGCAAAGTCTTTGAGGGGCGAACCACGTTCACACCCTTAGTTGGCTTGCCCTTCTTACGATTATGTGTATTCGCCGGGCGCAGGACACGCACCATATCGTGAGTGGCGGAATGATCAAAAAGCATACCGCGATGCTTGAGTACAGCATCTAAGTTTTTCGCAATGGCCCGCCACTCTGGCTTTTCGATCTCTTCTTGCATGACCCAGTAGCAGTGCAGGCCATGGCCAGAACTGACGATCATCGGCATTGACAAACCAGATTCTCTGCAGAACTCTGTTAGTGCGTTGGCCGCGTCTTTTTTACTCTCGTATTTTTTATGGTCCGCCGTGCTCTCGCCGACATCTAAGTCCAGCCAGAATGACTTTGCGGCACGAACGTTTTCGAGTGTGCGTTTTCTAATCTTCCCCTTGGCATCGGCGTAGCTATGCTCTACATAAGCAGAGCAAGCGTGGTAGACGTTAGATTGTCCGTCAGCATCAAGAGTCTCTACAGCGTTAGCCATCTCTTCGATACTGTCAAACGTGTGGTGTACGCAACTCCCGGAACCAAGCGCTATATTGGCAACGATGTATACACCGTCTTCTGGTAATACTGTCTTTAAGAATGTGAGTGTATCCATACTGACTCCGTGACAAAAAAGGGGGGCAAAGCCCCCCGCTAGAGCTAGTTAGATACTAATCATCAAAGTCAATATCACTGAGGTCAAGGTCGTCCACTTCGACAACAACCTCGGGCTCGGACTTCGGTTTAGCGGCTGGCTTTACCTTAGGCTTTGCCTTGGGCTTCTCAGGCTGCTCCTCAGCAGTAGGTATCACTGACTCTTCGATCTCCTCTGTAGTCACGACCTCGTCTTCCTCTTGCTCTTCGTCAGCACTGGGCGCTGAACTTGCCGTGCTCTCTGGCATGACGCCACCACCGTTGATGATGCTGTCCACGGTGTCTGACAGCGCGACTTGTTTTACTTCCTGATAAAGATCGGTAGGCAATAACCCAATAGCTTTGAAGATCAACTTCGGTGTGGACGCATCAGGGTCGAAAGATATACGAGTAACCGCCATGTTATAAGCAACACCCCGTCGGTTACATGCAGCAGCAAGCTCTGAAAGTGCCTTCATCGACGCCGCGGGAATACGCAAAAGCATCGGGTCGTTGACGTCGTTGGGCGCGGCAACAGCTGCGCGGATGGAATCCGAGCACGCCTTGACTTTAGTACCCGACTCAGTAACCTTGCTGCCCCATGCGTTCTTGGGGCATGTCGCACAGCTCTTGGCCTGTGGTTTTTCTACGGATGCATCGGGCTTAAGTCCGTCATTACTAAAGCAGTCCGGCTTACCGTCGTCGCCTTCCTTCCAGCCCTTCGCGTAAAAAACTTTCGACTTATGCTTGTTCACACGTAGCACTACCACTTCGAGTGAAGTCGCTGCTGACTCGGGGTCTTTCGGGTTAGCGATTACATGGCGAGCACCGTCGCGCTTAATGGCGAATGCCTTACCTTTAATGGACAGTACGGGGAAGCCGACGCTAACGTGCCCCGCAAGGTCAGCGTTAAACAGCTTCGCGTCATCAGCTAAGTGCGCGGGTAAATTATCGGAATCGAAAGGAATTATTTGAGACATGATTACTCCGTGTGTGTGTGTTGTTTAAGATGCTCGGCGAATACGTACGACTGACTCACTGCGCCAGTTAATGCCCGGGGGGAGTTCGCCATCGTTAGTCTCGATGTAGACCTCGACAGCAGATTTTAGGGGTCTAGCGTCTAACAAGCCCCACTCTTGATTGTCTTTAATGTACTTTAGAAACGCCTCCTTGTCAGCAGTGGTGCAGGAGTTTTGGCTTGAAATATAAGCCGTCCCCGCCTCGGTTCTCATGGACTCTGTCCCATTAGCCTCCATAGCGGCCAATAAGGCTCCCTCTATTTTTGTTAGGTAGTCATCAATCATCCTGACTTTCTCGTTGTACTTAGAACGTAGCTCGTCTTTCTTGTCGCGAGCGGCGACATACTTTCCGATCAGCTCATTGATCTGCATAATTTTCTCCTTGTGATGTGCGTATAGTAGCTAACAAAAACAACTAAGTCAATGCTTTTATAAATAAATTAACTACTTACTAACTTTGATTCTTCAGCATATCGAGCAGTAAGTTCTGCATGTCGTCCTTGTTTTGCAGTCGTTTGTAAATCCGATCCTCGATAGGCGATCCAGAAATTGTGACTACTCGTGTCTTGGACTTCTGACCTAGACGAAGAATTCGTGCGTTGGCTTGACCGTAGGTATCTAGTGAGTAGATCGGTGCGTACCAGATGATTGTTGTGGCACGAGTCAGCGTCAGACCATGGCTCATGGTCGCGGGGTTTGCAATCAAGACACGTGGGGAGTCGTGGTTTTGAAAGTTATCAAAGATTTCGTCGCGCTGCGTTTTGCTCGTCGCTCCGTAAACGATGCCGACTTCCCAATCTTTCTCAAGCTCGCGGGCAATATAGTTCAGCGTGCCCGTCAGTGGTACAAACACAATGACTTTGCCGTCAGACTCTTCAACCGTGTCGCGCAACAACTGTACACGCTCAGGCGCGGGTAGCATGATCGAGCCACCATCCTTTGTGTAAGCACACCCGCACGCGATCTGCACCAATTTACTAGCTTTGATCGCCTCGTTGACCGCCAAAATCTGACCGCCCTCGTACTCAGCCTGCAGCTTAGACAGCATACGGTCGTAGAGCTTTTGTTGCTCAGAGGACATCTTAGCGCTGCGGGGGATAATCACCATGTCGGGTAGCTCGGCAACATCATCCAGCGAATAACGAATAGACGGCTGCATCCATCGCAGTATCGTGTCATTGGCCTCGTTCTTAGGGGTCCACTTAAACGGTGATATCTGTCGCATGGTGGCGTCACGCGCGTTACCAAAGTACTTGGGCACGTCCGGCGAGTTAGGCACAACGAGTTTGCATTGAGCCCACGCATCAGTGGGGTTGTTTGGTGTTGGCATACCGGTCAGTCCCCATACTCGACGAGGTGCTTGTTTGTTTGCAATCGTGTTCATCGTTTTCCAACGAGCGGTCTGACCGTTACGAAACATGGCAACTTCGTCGATGATGATAATGTCGATGTCAGTTCGATCACCTAACTGTTTCTCGATAGTGCGTAACCCGTCAGTGTTGATTACGTACACATCCACGTCAGTATCTGCAAGTAGCTTGCGCCTACGTTGCGCAGTGCCGTAGAGCACATGAAAATCTAAATGAGGGAAAGTCTTAAATATCTCGTCGCCCCAAGTGCGCTCCATAGTGGAGAGCGGACAGACAATCAGGAGCTTGTTGACTTGCTTGGACTTGCGCAGGTAATCGTAGGCCCAGAGCGCGGACAGCGTCTTTCCCGTACCCATCGAGTTGTTGATGAAACACCGAGGGTGCATGGACGCAAACGACGCGGTGTCTAACTGAGCCGCGTACGGATCGTAGCGCCCGTACGCTTTTGGCCACTCGTAGTGCAAACTCATTGGGGCTTGGATGTCAAAACCGAGCTGCTTCAACACCCGGGTTTCGTCTGGTCGATGAGGCACTGCAACCAGCTGCGTGCCTTTATGGTTTATGACCTTGGCGGTGGGAATGACTGTGGTTATTCGACTTGGATCTTTAAGTCGAAGAATGACTGCTCTCTTCTCCTTTACGATTGTTACCATTATGAATCCTTAGCGCAAAGCGCAGTATGCTAACTTTTTCCTCGAGGTCTAGCCCCTCTTGGAGATCAATAACAAGTGGGGGTCCGTTAGGTTGGCCTTCCGGGAAACACTCGTAGCGAATAGTATTTGATTCTGGCAGGCGCATAGCCTGCACCCGTTCAGCACCGAGCACAAGGTTAAGAAACCAAACGTTAGTCTGTCCAGAAGCAGTGCGGATATTAGTTACTTGCCGTACATCTTTGGATGTTTGTCCCGCCATGACCGATTCTCCTTGCGCGACGTTACCGTCGTGTTGCTCTTGCTAGTGCTGCCACCACTGTCTAACGGCTTTTTGTGATGCACGTCTTTGTCGTCGCCCTTCTGGACCTTACCTTCCTTAAGTGCTTGTTGCCTTGCTTTGTTTCTCGCCACGCGTTTCTTTACTTGCTCCGGTTGAGATTGGTACTTATTGTCGGCGCGCTTCATCGCGGGTGTACGTGTTTTCGATGGCATGAATGTACTCCTTCAAAGGCTCTACGCTGTCGATGACCAACACAGTGCCACCGCGCGAACGAATTTCGTTATGAACATGTTTCTGATTCTCTGTGACGTTGCGCAAGCGACCCGGCGCTTTCGTCTCGATGAAAAAAACTCGGTTGCCGGGGGCCACGCAGACCAAATCAGGTGCACCATGGGCCGCGTACGGTCCCCCTATCGGGCTGAAGTGCCAGATATTAGAGGCGTCAAGCAAACGCTTAGCCGCCTTCTTTACTTTAGCTTCAGGTGTTAGCGCCATGTGATTCCAAGTGATCTATGATCATCTGCACTCGCTGCGCCAGCTCCAGTTCAAGTGACGTATATAACCCATCTTCGTCGCTTAGAATCATGCAGACTAAATCCTCATTAGTGACAAATGTGTATTCTGTTTTCTCCATTACTGTCTTCCATTGTGTTCACAAGAAAGAACGGGACACCACCTGCGGCATAAGCCACTGGTCTTGGGCGGCCAAACGTCCTTCTCGTATGATTTTTCCAGTCGCGACACTATGGGTAAAAAGTGCATCCAGAGCTTGCTAATATCGTCGCGGGTAAAAAAGTCCTTATCTACTTTGCGCTCTTTGAGCCAAGCAAAAACTGTGTGTACAGCTTTCACTTCGGGGTGGTGCGCGAATACGTACAGTGCGTACAGCCATAGCTGCTCCGTTGGCTTACGCTTACCGGTCTTATAGTCAAGAACAACCGCGGTGGCATTGTGAATAACTAGTACGTCAACGATTCCCCGCGACCACGCTTGGTCCCACGCGCATGAATTGAAATTTTTATCGACAGCAAACTTAACTTCAGCATACTTGTCTCCGGGTAGACTTAGTAACTTATCAATAAACGGCTTCCATTGATACATGCTCTCGGGTAAACCCCTACCTTGGGATAGGTAGTCCTCTAGTGCCGAGTGAACTTCTTCACCCCAGCGTGTATGTTCGTTGGGGGGGTCGACATAATCCTTTGCTACTTTTAGATGGTAGTACTGTTTGGGACAAGTGGTGTACTTGTCCAGACTTGAGTAAGTCCATGCTCTCATTTGTTAGCCTCTAAACTAGGTCATTGAATTCTATGCGACCTTTACGTGTGTATAGTAACTAACAAACGAGCAAAATACAATAGTAACTAGCTAAATTCTTGTATCGCCTCGTCAAGTTCACGCTCGATGTCGGTCCAGAATTTTCGCAGCTCTCTGTTGCGGTCATCCCAAGACACACCTTCAAGCGAGTCAAGAAGACGATCTCGGTCGCTGTGCCATGTCACATACTGCTGGACCAGCGCTTCACGCTGCTCGTCTAATGACATGGGAGTGCCTGCGATTAACTGCTGCAGCTTTAGATACTTGCGGTCACGTCGTCGCTTAGCCTCCATGAACTCTCGCTGATAGTCAGTCTTAGTCTTGCGTTTGCTGTCAGCTAACCTGCGCAGGTTAGCAAGAGCACCTTTGTTTTGACGGCCGATGTGTATGAGTTCATTGAGTGGTTCTTGGTCGTCGCGAAAAGGCATTGCCCGAGGCTTCTTGACAGCCGCCTCTACCTTACGCCAAAGCTGCGAGTGATATGGACTTTTCACGATGTACTGAATTGCATACTTGGCGCGGTTGACATCGTAGTGCATTTGCTGCCTCCGGTTACAGTTGCGGGTCGTGAAGTATACACACGTATACCGTGAAAAGTAAATCATTACAACTACAAATTATTTTAATTATCCTTTAGTGTCTCCATACCGCTTCGCTATTGAGCCCTCGCAAGCCACAGGAAGATCTGAAGCCCACTTAGGAGGCTGCGACATTATCTCGATGATGCGCCCCAGTGCCCACTCAGCACTGTCGTCGGGAACCACCAAAACTGTCTCATCGTGCACCGACAACACCGTTCGAAACAAACGCCCCGGGCGATTCATGTTAGCTATTTCTAAGTTCATCTTCATCATCTGATCAAAGACAACAATACGAGCCAG
>Ga0102945_1000344_pt1 | contig 14280 bp, 13 predicted proteins | sample SalPonred_H2O_MG_FD_78207 | JGI IMG/M metagenome (GOLD analysis project Ga0102945, IMG submission 78207) | Salt pond water microbial communities from South San Francisco under conditions of wetland restoration - Salt Pond MetaG R2_restored_H2O_MG ...
ACTGCTGCGGCTGTAGAGCCAATTAAACTGCGTTGGGCCTCCGACCATAGTGGCCCTCCCCATCCTGCAGCGATCGCTGAGGTTTATTTTGCTGAGAAGCTCGAAGAAAAAGTGCCAGGTAGCCAAGTTCAGCTGTTCTGGGCTAAATCGCTGTACGACATTCCACAGGGCGCGCGCGCAATGTCACAGGGCAACCTGGAGATGATCACTGGACAGTTTGGTAAGACGGCCCCGGTTGAGCCACTGGCCAACGTCGTGTTGGGTGCAGGCAAGCTGACCACCCCGGGTGCGATCGGTAAGGTTGGCACCACAGAGACGTTCAAGACCTTTGCTGACGTCATGAAACAGAAGCATGGTATTACTGTGATCGGTTCCGGTGACATGAGCATGTACATGGGCGTTGGCGGTATCGAATCCCGTTACTTGGCGCCTGACGATTTCAAGGGCAGTAAAATCCGTAGTATGGGTCCCGCTGAAAATGCGTTGTTGTCAGCTTTGGGTTCAAACCCAACAGCCATGGCCTTCGGTGACGTTCCTACGGCACTGCAAACTGGCGTGATCGACGGCCTTTTGACTAGCTTGGGTGGTTTCAACGCAGTCAAAGAGCAAGCCCCTTACTTCTCTGTTGCTGGTTTGAACGGCATTGTAGGTGACTACTATTGGTTTGGTGTGGGTGATCGCTGGTGGAATTCGCTGGCCGATGATCAGCGCGCCGCAATCATGGATGTTTTTGAAAACGACTTCCTGCCTTTCCAGCGTGCGATCAACTTTTGTAACGATCAGCGGCTAGTCAACCGTTTTGGAACAGACGATAAAGGCGAGCCTGGTATCTACGTGATGACGCCAGAGGAATCCGCCGCTATTGTGGAGGCCGAAGGTGGTGCGACCAACGAGTGGATCAAGACGAAAGTTGATGATCAAGGCGACGCTTTGGTTGAGCAGTTCACCATTGAAGCTGCCCAGCTCGTGAAGGACAACCCACTGGGTAGTTCCGAGGTCGAGCAAATCGATTGCGCTCAGTATGACGATGTGTTTGCTCGCTATGCACCTGGTGGTGCCTTGGCCGGTGCCAACTCACGTAAGTAAGTACGTTTTGCAAATGTAATGACCAACCCATGCGAGCCGCCGTTTGATCTGCGGGTATTGCAGCTTTAGAACACTTAAGGATGAGTCGTGTCGAATAAGGCTAATGTTGTATTGTTTATTCACCGTTTGAATGCCGGGATTGAACAGGTGGTTTCGTATGTGGCTGGTATTTTGTTTTTTGGGGTGACTTTATTCACCATCGCCGAAATTTTCCGGCGTTATGTTCTCGGCACCGTTTTCGAGTGGAGCCAAGACGCGTCGATATATTTTATGGTGGTGGCAGTCACCCTCTACTTATCTGTCACGCAAATTCGTCGAGGGCACCTGGTGATGGCCGCCGTCATTGAGCTACTTAATCATAAGAAGTGGTATCGAACCGTTGGGATTTGCAGGATTCTGTCTACGGTAGCCATTGCGCTTTTGTGTATCAGTCTGAGTATTTCTGGTTGGGAGATGGTCAGCTACTCCTATTCAATGAATGTTACGAGTATGAGTTTGGCATTTGATTTATGGATGTTTCACGTCATGTTTGTACTCGGGCTCGGTTTGATGGGTGTGGTTGCATTCTTTCAAATTATCGAGGACGTCATTGCGTACTCAAATGGCGAACACCTGATTGGCGAAGTTGACCTAATTGCAGACATATAAAATTTAGCTTGCCGCTGACTTGGTGCTCGATCTAACCGGACACCAAAGCCAAGCGAGGGAAAGCTGTGTGACTTAAGATGATACGCAGTTTATTTTATGAGGAGTGCCTAGAATTTAGTTCTAGCTTACCTCAGTTTTTTTAAGCTTTAGCAGGGCGGTTAATCCAGTCGTTTTGATTTTGGCCCAAGTCGTTATCTACTGACCCAAAACTAGTCAAAGCTATCAGTTTGAGTGTCTGAAGATAGAGCTTGTTGTTATTGGTTAGGCACCGCTAAGCTGATCTGTCCCACAGCCCGTATGCCACGCTGACTGCTAGTACTTTGTATTAAGATTCGAAGAATCGAAAAAGGGTGTATGGATCGCAAGATCAGTACATGAGCAAATCAATGGGAATCAAATATATCTGAAGTCGCAGTTCTGGCGTAAAAGATTGAACGCGAACAGGGTATTTAACAAAGAGTAGGGAATGAGAAATGGGTGCATTAGGTGGTATTCTTGCTTTACTTTTAATCGTCGGTGTACCGATTGGCGTGTCATTGGCTGGCGCGACCTCAATCATGGTGTTGTTCGATGACTTTTTGAGTTTTGGCTCACTATTTCAGTCATTCTTTAATTTTTTAAGTAAGTATACCTTAATCGCCATCCCTTTCTTCATTTATGCTGGATTTTTGATGGAAAGAACCGGGTTGGTCAGCGGTTTGTTTCGCTTCGCTGATTCACTGGTCGGGTGGATCCCAGGTGGGTTTGCTTATGCCACTCTTGTGGTGGCAGTCTTGTTCGGCGCAATATCAGGGTCATCCACGGCGATGGCAGCAGCGCTCAGCGTGATTGCTTATCCAGAACTACTCAAGAGAGGCTACCCGGTGTGGATGTCCGCGGGGCTTATTGCATCAGCAGGTGGTATCGCGTTGCTGATGCCTCCCAGTATCACATTGATTTTATTCGGCGTTTTGACCGAAAGTTCCGTTATCGAGTTGTTCTTTGCAGGCATGATTCCAGCCATGATGTTGGCGATTAGTGACGCAGTTATTATCTTTAGCACTTCCTTGTTTATCAAATTGCCTCGTAAAAAGTTTGATATCAAAGAAGTTGGTAAAACACTGCTCGAAGCCTATCCAGCCATCCTGATGCCGGTTATTGTTTTAGGCGGTTTGTATGGTGGTATTTTCACGCCGACAGAAGCTGGTGCCGCGGCCTGCGCTTATGCCATGTTGTATGGTTTGATCGCAAAACGGGGCGAGTTTGTCAAGGCGCTGGGTCCGACCACCTTAAGAACGCTGAATCTGACCGCAATTGTATTTTTCCTTCTGGGTTGCGTTGGCGTATTTCAGTTTTTCTTAGCAAATATGGGTTGGCCACAGATGATAGCCGACTGGGTAGGCACGCTTGGCTTGTCTAAAATGGGTTTCCTGTTTGTTCTGTTAGCAACATTGCTTGCTTTGTCAACGGTCCTGACGGGTGTTGCCGTTATGGTTTTAACCGTACCCATTTACTTTCCAGTGGCTCTTGCTCTTGGCGTTGATCCCATCCATTTGGGCATTTTAACGGCGTTGTGTATCGAGATTGGCGGTGTGATTCCACCGGTTGGTTTGAATTTGTTCGCGGTGAGTGGTGTCACCAAAGTGCCTTTGACTACCGTGATTAAAGGTTCCTTCCCGTACTGTATCTCCGATTCGGTGGTGCTGATTTTGATTACATTATTTCCAGTACTTGCGTTATACATCCCGAATGTTCTAGTTACTTCAACGTTTTGATGCCTAGCTAACGGTATGAAGAAAAACGCCAACCTGTCGGGGTTGGCGTTTTTCTTGAGCAGAGACATGATGGGACACAGTGGTTATCTTTCGTTGAGCATAGCCGACTGGTATATTTTCGTAACGTGCTTGTGGGTGCCGAGGATTTAAAGCACAACAGCTGATTAGATATAGCTGTTTTAAGTCAACAACAAACAGGGCAGAGGCGACATGGACTCAACGCCCTAATGCTGAAAGGAATCATTGTGGGCTCAACCATCGTTGAAAAAATTCTAGCAAGACACGCTGGCAAAGATCGGGTGCAAGCGGGAGAAGTCGTGGTGGCCGGTGTTGACTACGCCATGGTCACCGATACCCGAGCGGTTAATACCATCAAGCAGATCGATCGCTTCGGAGACCAGCCCCTTCAGTTCGCTAAAAAGACTTCGCTGGTCTTGGACCACTATTCACCACCGCCTAACCAGGAAGCCGCGGCAATCCATACAGAAATGCGCGCTTTTGCCGCTGCTCGCGGAACGGGACTCTACGATATTGGCGATGGTATCTGTCACCAAGTGCTACCAGAAGGGGGGCATTTGACCTGTGGTGACCTCGTGGTTGGCACGGACACGCACTCGGTGACGTATGGGGCGTTCAACGCCTTTGGTACGGGCATTGAGGGCACAGACGTCTCTGCGGTCATGATGAGTAGCAAACTTTGGTTTAAAGTGCCTGAAACGGTGCGTATTGATTTACAAGGCGAGCTTGCACCCGGTGTTTGGGCCAAAGACATCACGCTGGCCATGCTAGGCCGGTTTGGTGCAGAAGGCTTGAATTACCACGCGATTGAATATGTGGGCGATGCGGTTCGTGCAATGGCTATCGACGATCGAATGACGCTTTGTAATCATGCCGCTGAATTAGGCGCTAAGGCTGCGATTCTGGAGCCTGATGAGAAAACCTTTGCATGGTTAAAGGCGCACGGTGCTAAAGCGCCGCTACCGACATTTGCAGATGAAGATGCCCATTACACAGAGCGCTTATCCATTGATGTAGCCAATCTGGCACCTCAGTTGGCTCGCAAGCACGAGGTTGACGATATTGTTGGCGTGGATCAAATTGATGAACAAAAAATCCAATTTGCACTTATCGGCACCTGTACGAATGGCCGCCTAGATGATATTCGTCAAGCGGCTTCGATCTTAAAGGGTCGTAAGCTCGCGCCAGGGGTACGCATGATCGTGACTCCCGCCTCAAGACAAATCTACTTGGCGGCGCTAAGAGAAGGACTGATCGAGATCCTGACGACAGCGGGTGCCTCTTTTGACTCGGCGGGCTGCGGCACGTGTGTGGGGATTACCAATCGTCTGGTGCCGGGCGATGGTGACACGGTTATTTCAACGGCAAATCGAAATTTCAAAGGTCGGCTTAGCAACAAAAACGCCGACATTTGGTTGGGATCAGCGGCAACTGTCGCCGCGTCCGCTCTCACGGGCTACATCACAGACCCTCGCTCAGTAGAGGGTGGTACTTGGAGGTCGGCAGCATGAGTGAGCGTCTCGTGATTACCGGTAGCGCTTTTTTGTTAGGTGATGATGTCAATACAGATTTGAATTGCTCAAACAAATATCTGCCTGGCAAAGACATCGATTATGTCGCCCAACATGCTTTTGAGCAGATTGCCCCCGGGTTGGCGGGGCGCATCACCAAGGAAGGTGGTGGTCTGCTTGTGGCCGGAAAGCACTTTGGCATCAACTCGTCGCGCGAGCAGGCAGCCCACGTCCTTCAGAAGATGAATGTACGTGCCATTGTGGCGCAGTCTTTCGGACGACAGTTTTTCCGTAATGCGATTAACAACGGCTTACCTGTTTTTGAGTGTGACACCACCGAGATCACCGAAGGGCAATCGCTTGAACTTGACCTCGCTGCCGGCACGCTTTGTTGTCATGGACAAGTCTTACAACAAACGCATCCATTGCCAACGGAAATCCTCGCTATTCTGTCGATGGGTGGTTTGGTGCCTTTCCTTCAGAAGTACCCTGATTGGGAATTTGCATGAGTCAAATTACCGCATCACAGAAGCGGCACGTTTTACGTCGTTTGCTAAAAGAAGGGCAGGCGGTGCGAGCCCCGGGTATCTACGACGGTTATGGCGCGCGCCTTGTCGAACAGGCCGGTTTTCCAGCGGTCTACATGACAGGTAATGGGGTCTCGGCAACGTTGTTAGGAAGACCGGACGTCGGTTTGGTCGATCTAACCATGATGACTGATCACGCTCGACGCGTGGCTGCTTGTGTCGATACGCCTCTTATCTGTGATGCCGATACAGGCTATGGGAACGTGGTGAACATCCGACGCACAATCATGGAGTTTGAAGCGGCCGGTGTGGCTGGCATCCATATCGAGGATCAAGTCTCACCCAAACGTTGCGCACAGTTACCGGGAGACCGAACGGTACTGGACTTTGCCCAGTCCGTTGCCAAAATTTCTGCCGCTCATGCCGCACGGACTGACCCTGCGTTCGTGTTGATCGCTCGGACAGACTCTGCGGGGGCTCTTGGTCTAGACGAGGCTATTGGGCGCGCTCAAGCTTTCACAAAGGCCGGTGCAGATGCAGTGTTTGTTGAGTTGAAAGACAACCCAAACATCCTGCAGGACATCCAGATGATTAAAGCGAGCGTTACGGTGCCTGTTGTTGTGAACATCGATAGCTCGCCTGCGCTGCGCCGCCTTCAGGCGTTCGAGCTCAAGTCCGCGGGTGTGGACTTGGCTATCCATCCTGCGCTTGCGCGCGGGGTGTTCGGGCACGCGATGCGTGCTGCCTTGTCACATTTAGACAGCGTGGGCCATCTTGAGGGCTATGAGGACCATATGTTTACGTCGGTGCAATACAACGAGGTGTTGGGCTTAAGCGAGATTGAGGCTTGGGAAAAGCGCTTTGATTAAACCGATACTGACTCGGCTCAACTGCTTTCACGTCTAATGTGTGTTTGGTGTTTTGTTGACCCGGATGAGGCAAAGCGACAAGAGCACGCTTAACCCGATGCCTAAGGTCATCCAAAGCACGTTTGCGCCCCACTCACTAAGCGCTAGCCCAAAGGCAAACGGTGCGGCCGCTTGCGAGAGTTTGGCGGGGAGCATGAGCCAGCCTTGCCGCAAGCCATAACCATGTGTGCCAAATATCACGAGCGGTAAATGCCCACGGGCGATGATCAAAATACCGTTGCCAAGGCCATGTAACAAAACAAAAAGAAACGCCATGGGTGCGGCAAACATCAGTAGCAGGGCAGCGGCGATTGGGTGACAGAGGGCCGCTAAACGGGTGGCAATCAGGGGATGCCAGTTGCGCATGAATAGATAGTCGATAAGGCGCCCTAAAGTCTGTGCGGGGCCAACCAACGCGGCGACGGTGAAAGCCAATCCAACCGCAACACCCATGTCTTGCAGCAGCGCAGGCAGATGCATCATCAGCCCCATGGCGACGAACGAGCTAGCAGCAAACATGTAGGCCAACAAATAACTGTTTAAGGTCAACTGCCGCTCATTTTGCTGTTGTTGCGCTTTGGTTAGCGTTTGCGGCGGTTCCGACAAAGGCTTGCTTTCCAAGGACTCAGCAGGAGGTACTAACGGCACAGCCGGTGTCTCGCTCAAAGGCTGAGTTTTGGGGGTGAACGCATGTAGGGGTAAACCAATCAACAAATGGACACCTGCCCAGAACCAGCAAACAATACGCCAGTCGAACTCATTTTGTATGTAAACGGAGATTGTCCATCCCGCAAAACTCGCGAAGCCAGCCAACAAGGTGATGCCGGTAATCGTATTGCGGGCGTCTCTACCAAACAAACGGACCAGAGCCGCAAAAGCCACCTCAAACAGACCTAGGGCCAGACCGACACCCATGAACGCGTAGGCCGCTACCAGACCCCAAACGTCTTGTGCAAACCCCAAAATAATCAACGAGATCGCAAAAAACACATTGGACAGCATCAAAACGGGCCTGCCGCCGAGCCGATCAACCAAGCGGCCGGCCCAAGGTCCTGCCATGGCCGAGACCACAAGCGCCAAAGAAAAACCGGTAAATAAAGAGACCTCGGGTAAATTCAGGTCAGTGGTGGCTTGCACGGAAATGACAGCGGGAAGATACTGCGCGGGCGCACTTGCGATAATTTGGGCCAAGCCGATGGCGCCGACTGCTTGGGTTTTTGGGTTCATGTGGGTCGTCGAGTCTGGGTCGCCTTTAGGCTACGGGCTAGAACCTGAAAAAGGCGTTATAGGTCTAGAAATCATAACTATTTATAACCCTACACGACGGCGAACTGTTCGGACGAGCGATTGTTTAGAGCTGGTGTTGATGAAGAACTGTTCACGAGCGATGTTGAGCGATTCAGGCATATCTCACGTGGTAAAACCTGTTCTAAAAAGGGATGCGCTATTTGTATCAATTCGTTTTACCAATTTCTTTTAGCCAATTTATTGCCGCATCTAATCAAGTACGAAACACAACATGAATCCAAAACCCGTCAAAGCAACCGTTGTCATTGCTGTTTACAACGACTGGCCTTTACTTCAGTGCGTATTGGCATCGTTGAAAGCTCAATGGCATGATCAGTTTGATGTCGCCATTGCTGATGATGGTTCTGACGCGACCTTTGTTGATCACGTTAAGCGAGCGCAAGCGCAGGGCTATCCATTTGCTATTGGTCACTACTGGCAAGAGGATAGGGGGTTTGGGAAGACCATTGTGATGAATCGGGCTGTGGCGGACGCACAAAACCCCTATCTGATTTTTATCGATGGTGATTGTGTCGTACAAAAGTACTTTGTCGATGATCATCTCCGCTTGGCTCAGAGAGGGCAGTGTGTGGCAGGACGTCGTGTCGATTTGGCACGCACGGCGCTAGACGTACTCGACACGAATCGACCAGAAACGCTATGGCAGCGACACATCCTCCGTTTGCTTTGGATGTCACTGACACGCCGGGCTCGTCATGTCGAAAAAGGTTTTCGTATCGGAGTCGACGGTATCAATCGATTTGCTTACAAAGAACGCGGTATTGTGGGTTGTAACTTTTCAATTTTTCGCGATGACCTGTTAGCGGTTAACGGATTTGATGAACGCTTCAACACCACTTGGGGCGCGGAGGACTCTGATATTGAACGTCGGCTCCGATTAAACGGCACTCATATTCAGAGAGCTTTTATGTGCGCGGCAATGCTTCATTTTGATGCTTCGTATGACAAGCGTGAGGCATGGGCAAAGGCACCGGAAGACCCCAACAAACCGAAGTATTTTGAAATGGTCGCGGCCGAGGGTTCGTCCTGGACTCGTTTTGGCATTGACAAGGGTTAACGCGTTTCGTGGTTGATCTTTGAGCCTGTGGCCATGCCTCAAGCTAAAGGCGCCGTACCCGGGGTGCCCTTAAAGATTGGGCTGTCAAGGGGCCCTCATTAAGATCGAAGTTATCCAAAATGCCGGTTTTCAATATGAATGCCCCGGTGCTGCGAATGTCACCAACGATTGCTTGTCGAGCGCGCGCTGCATCTCGCGCAATCAAACTTTCAAGTAAACGGGCATGGTGATCGAAAGCATCCCATTGGATGACGCCACGGGTCGCGTGCCTTAAAGTCAACGATATCGCTGGGGCCACTTGGACCCAAAGGCTTTCAATCATTTCGAGTAGACGTGGCATTTGCGCAGCCCTGTAGAGCGTAAAGTGTAAATCGCGATTGGTGTGCGATAACAACGTCGGATTGGGCCGCGGCTTGTTGCCTTGCTTTTCAAACCGAGTGACGGCTTGTCTGATCCGCTGGATCTTTGCAGCCGAAATGCTCTTACAAGCGACCTCTGTGGCGAGTCCCTCTAAAGCACAGCGAATGCGGATCAGCTCGGCGAATGCTTTGGCGTTAGGGCATGACACCCGCACAGTACGATTGGACAGCATGATGAGTCCGCCTTCAGCGCTCAAACGGCTAACGGCCTCTCGAACTGGCATCACGCTCGTACCAAACTGTTCGGCCAGTCCCCTGAGCGTGAGTTTCTCGCCTGGCGCTAGTGCCCCTGCGATCAGAAGACCTCGCAGTTTTTCATGGACTGTATCCGCTAGTGTGTGCCGCTTGATTGTTTCTTGTGGGTAAACCAGCATTGGGATCCGCGCCCCTTTCTCGTGAGTGTTTAGTGAAATGACATCGGGTCAAACCACATGTGATCTTGTGATCACAAACGGTTACTTGCGGTTGCACCTCTAAACGTACCTGTCTAACCTTGAAGACGTTCGGTTCAAGCAATAAGCATGAATCACAACGAGGTTTGCGTTGAACCGGCATGAAACAAGTGATGAACAGGTAATGAAACACTGTTTGTTCATTTAACGCGGTGCGTACTAAGCGTTCAGCGCACCAATGAATGCATCGTTGCATGATTGATAACTTAATGATGCGCCCGTGATGCAAGCACAGCATCAAGATCAAGTGTTACGTATTTAACACGTTTAAGCGAGGAAATACATCTATTCATGGCAGATCCAGAGACTATCACCCAACCCATCAGTACCGAGCGTGTGCGCTACAGAACGCCCACTGCCAAAGAGGGTATTGCCGTTTGGCAGTTAGTTAGTCAGACAGGCACGTTAGAGTTAAACACAGCCTACTTTTATCTGGTTTTTTGCAGTGAATTTAAAGACACGTGCCTCGTGGCTGAATGTGATGGTCAAACCGTTGGTGCCATTATTGGTTACCGTTCGCCTGAGTCACCAGACACGATTTTTTGTTGGCAAATCGGTGTTTTGCCTGCATGGCAAGGGCAGGGATTGGCCAGCAAAATGCTTCATGCGTGGGCTGACACATCGCAACGTCCTTGGCTTCGCTATGTCACGGCGACGGTGGCTGAAGATAACGCTGCCTCGGATCGACTATTTAAAGGATTTGCGAAATCGCGTGACGTGTCATGTGAAATCGCACCTTATTTCACTGCGGACCTTTTGGCGCCTGGCCATACGCCAGAGCCAATGTATCGAATTGGTCCCTTGTCCCCAACACCATCTGCAGCGGCTAACGCCGTTGATTAAACGCGATCGCGACGGCGTTTGCTGTCTGTCCGATCATCGTCTTCAAATTTCCAAGGAGGTCTATTGAGATGAATATTTTTGAACAATACGAATCTGAGGTTCGAGGCTATTGCCGTTCTTTTCCGGCTGTCTTTTCTTCAGCCAAAGGGGCATGGATGACTGACATCAGTGGTCAGCGTTACCTCGATTTTTTTAGTGGCGCCGGTGTCTTGAATTATGGTCATAACAATGATCGGATCAAGCAACCGCTTATTCGTTATCTGCTAGGCGATGGCATTACCCATACGCTAGACATGTACAGCGAAGCCAAGCAGCGCTTTATCCAGCGATTTAACGATGTGATCTTAAAGCCCCGTGGCTTGTCATATAAGTTCCAATTCCCTGGACCAACCGGTACCAATGCGGTTGAGGCGGCTTTGAAACTTGCACGCAAAGCCACGGGTCGTAAGACAGTGGTTAATTTTACGAACGCGTTTCACGGCATGACCTTAGGCGCCTTGGCGGTGACTGGCAATGGTTTCAAGCGAGCAGGTGCAGGGGTTGCGCTACACGATACGGCATCGGTGCCTTTTGAGGGCTATCTTGGCAAAGATGTCGATACCTTGGCCTATTTCGAAGCGATGCTAAACGATAGTGGTAGTGGTTTGGAAATGCCGGCCGCGGTCATTATTGAAACCGTACAAGCCGAAGGTGGCGTTAACGTCGCTAGCTTGGCGTGGTTAAAGCGTCTACGCCAGATCACCGAGAAGCACGGGATTATTTTGATTGTCGATGACATTCAAGTCGGTTGCGGTCGTACAGGTGCGTTTTTCAGCTTTGAAGACGCCGGTATCGTGCCAGACATTGTGACGTTGTCTAAATCGCTATCGGGTTATGGCCTGCCCCTGGCGTTGGTGTTAATGAAGCCAGAGCTTGACGTTTGGGCACCTGGCGAGCATAACGGCACCTTCCGTGGTCATTGCCCTGCCTTTGTCACGGCAACCGCGGCGCTTGATTTTTGGGTTGACAACCAGTTTGAAAATGCTATTCGCCGCAAGGGCGAACTTGTTGAAAAGCGATTGCGCGATATGGTGCAGTCCATGGATGTCCCAGCCGAGGTTAGAGGGCGTGGACTGATGTGGGGTGTTGCGTTCGAGGATCCCAAACTCGCAGAAAAAGTTTCGCATGAGTGTTTTGAGCGCGGAATGGTGGTTGAAACCGCGGGCATAGACGATCAAGTCCTGAAACTCTTGCCAAGCTTAACCATCGATGAGACTGACTTGAATGCTGGTTTAGACATCATTGCGCAAAGTTTGGCAGCGGTGACAGAGATCAGTGAGGTGACCAGCGAGTAATTCAATATAACGTGCATTTGCAGACGGGCTCCGCTTTCGGGGCTTGTTTGCAAAGTTTGATTAAAGATTAGAAAAAGGTTCGATCCATGATCGTAAAACACTTAGAAGATGTCTTGGGTACAGAGGCTGATGTTGACACTGAAGGTTGGAATAGCCGTCGTTTGATTTTCAAAGAAGCCGGTATGGGATATTCGGTCAATGATACGTTGATCAAGCCAGGTGCTGAATTGGACATGGAATATCGGAATCATTTGGAAACGGTTTATTGCATCGAAGGTGAAGGCGAAATCACCGATCTAGCTTCTGGCGAAACCCATGCGATCAGGCCTGGAACAATCTACGCCTTGAACGAACATGATCATCATATTTTGCGTGCGAACAAAGGCAGCCATATGAGAATGGTCTGTGTCTTTAATCCGCCGTTAACAGGACGAGAAGTACATGATGAAACCGGGGCTTATGCCGTCAGTGACTGATAGCGGTACTTAGGCCGATTTTTACGGAGGACTGTAAATGTCGAACATCTCAGTGCAGATACCATCAGCAACAACAGCAGCCACAAAAGACCTTTACCCGTCTCGGGTTGCTGACAAGCCGCAGATCATGACACGTCAAGACCCTGTGCTCTATGGCAGCGCCAGCGAAGGTCCATTGGATGAACAGGCGCTTGCGCTATATGAAGAAAACGGCTTTCTGCAGTTTGATGCTTTGCTCCAGCCCGCCGAACTTGAGTCTGTGATCCAAGAGCTCAACCGCTTAAGACAAGACGAGACCCTCAAAGGCACTGCACAATGTGTGATTGAACCAGAGAGCCGTGAAACGCGATCCATTTTCGCGGTTCATGAAATCAGTGAAATCATGCGACGCTTATGCGCAAATCCAAAAATCGCAGCCATTGCAGAGCAGTTATTGGGTTCAGATGTTTACGTCCACCAGTCACGGATCAATTACAAGCAAGGCTTTCATGGTGAGCCTTTTTATTGGCATTCGGATTTTGAGACTTGGCATGTAGAAGACGGGATGCCTTCAATGCGGGCCGTCAGTTGCTCGATTGCGTTGACGCCGAACTTGCCACAAAACGGTCCGTTGATGCTTATCCCCGGTTCGCACCACCATTTCGTGTCGTGCGTCGGTGAGACGCCTGAGGATCACTATAAGCAGTCGTTGCGTCGTCAGGAATTGGGTGTGCCAGACGAAGAGAGCTTAACTCAGTTGGCACAGAACGGCGGTGTGGTGTCGCCCACCGGTCCTGTGGGTTCGGTGACATTTTTTGAGTGCAACACCATGCATGGGTCCAATTCAAACATCACGCCTTATCCACGGAGTAATTTTTTCGTGGTTTACAACAGCATGGAAAATCCATTAGTGGATCCATTTTGTGGGTTACCACCGCGCCCTAACCATATCTCTGAAAGGGAACGAGTCATTAAGGTAAGAGATCTGTAAGCGTGGAGTATCAAGCCATTGATAATTTTTAGGAGGTGGTCATGGATAGTTTTTCACACTTGTTGAGTAAATTTCGTTGGTCGCTCACGGCCTTATGCGGCCTGACAATATTTGCACTCGGGCAAGCCCAAGCGCAAACGACTTTGGAAAAAATTCAAGAACAGGGCTATATCCGAATCGGTTTTGCCAATGAAGCGCCATACGCGTATGCGACTTCATCAGGGCAGCTAACGGGCGAATCTCCCACGGTTTTTAAGCATGTGATGTCTGAACTCGGTGTTGATGAAGTGGATGGGGTTCTCACTGAGTGGGGTGCCCTGATCCCTGGTTTGAAAGCGGGACGGTTTGACGCGATTGTGGCTTCCATGTATGTCACGCCAGCGCGCTGTGAACAAATAATCTTTGCTAATCCGACCTACGGTATTGGTGAAGCCTTTGTTGTGCAAGCAGGCAATCCTGACAACATAAACAACTATGCCGATGCGGTTGAGAACGATCTGACGATTGCCTTCGTAGCCGGAACGGCCGAAATCGAACACGCAGAGCTCGCCGGGTTAGAGCGCGGACAGCGATTGATCGTGCCTGATTTCGCCTCTGCCATTGCCGCGGTGAAAGCCAATCGTGCTTCGGCGGCGGCGCTAACCTCGTTGACCGCCGCCGATTTGGCTAGCAAAGATAGCGCAATCGAACGCGCAGAACCCTTCACGTTTTCGCATGCCGGTAAGTTGTACAAAGGTGAGGGTGCTTTTGGTTTTAGATTGGCTGACACCGATCTACGTGATGCGGTCAATGAACAACTCGATAGCTTTATTGGAACGCCAGCCCACTTGGCGATGATCGAGCCTTTTGGGTTTGATGAGTCCAACCTACCGGAAAAGACAGCGCAACAGCTGTGCGCTGGCGAATAGTTATCGATTCGCACTGACGGATGAAGATGCCCCCGCGGCAATTACTGCTCATCGGGGTGGG
>Ga0102945_1000345_pt1 | contig 14278 bp, 11 predicted proteins | sample SalPonred_H2O_MG_FD_78207 | JGI IMG/M metagenome (GOLD analysis project Ga0102945, IMG submission 78207) | Salt pond water microbial communities from South San Francisco under conditions of wetland restoration - Salt Pond MetaG R2_restored_H2O_MG ...
CACACAAGCAAGAGCGAGGGCAAAAGCTGCCACACAAGCAAGAGCAAGAGCTGCCGCACAAGCAAGAGCAAGAGCTGCCGCACAAGCAAGAGCAAGAGCTGCCGCACAAGCAAGAGCGAGAGCAAGAGCTGCCACACAAGCAAGAGCGAGGGCAAGAGCTGCTGCACAAGCAAGAGCAAGATCTGCCGCACAAGCAAGAGCGAGGGCAAAAGCTGCCACACAAGCAAGAGCGAGAGCTGCTGCACAAGCAAGAGCAAAAGCTGCTGCACAAGCAAGAGCAAGAGCAAGAGCTACTGTCAAACGCACATATCCTATTAAAATGACTGCCGATAATGAATTTACACTGTTTATTAATGGTAAAAAAATTGGTAGCGGAAATTCTTGGACAACCACATACTCATTTAATCCTGTTATTGCGCGGGTTGATTTAATTGCTATTGATGCTATAGATAGAGGTGGTCCAGCAGCTATTATTGGTTCTTTTGGCAACAAACCATCTAAAGCATCTCAATGGCGTTGTAAAGAATATAATAGTGGTAATGTTCCAAAAAACTGGAATCAAGTTGGATTCAATGATAAGAGTTGGCCTGTAGCTAAATCATATGGACGTAATAATCAAAATAATGTATGGATGCGAGTAGGAAGAAGTAAAAGACCAAATATACCTAATACTGCCGAATGGTTTTGGACTAAAGACTATAATAATCATAACAGAGTCTTTTGTCGTTTAACACTTCATAAGCCTAAGGTTGTCAGACCAAATATTCAATTTAATAAACGTTCATACGATAAGATACATTTGTTCATGAAACAGGTGAGAAGTGAACTAGACGAAGAACTTAAGTCATCTAGTTTGCTAACTCATACCGAAAAAAGTAAACAAAAACAAATCGAGAGAACTGTTCAAAAAAGTAAAGCTAATTTGAAGAAGACTAATATACAATTTCAAAATGCAGTTCGAACATATAATTTATACAAAGCAACATTCAGCAAAGCACATTCTGATAACAAAGCGTTAATTGATTCACTTAAACGCCAGCGTGCTTTTATCAAAGTTGAGTTAGAATATATTAACCGCATGGAAAAAGAAGCGGCTGGCTTGAAGACACATACAACTCAATATAATGCGATTGTTACTGAAATCAAACAGATGCGTAAACAAGTTCACCAAGAGATCACCGATATAGAACGAGCATATGCGCGTGCTAAAGCCCAAACCAGCAGTAATGTCACAACCAAACAGAAACGACTATCTTCTTATGCAGCTACTGTCCAAAGACTTCGGAATTTACTCAATAGATACAAAGCAAACCATGAAAACCTGAAACTAAGTCTTAAAAGGACACAAAAGTTAAAGAGTGTGAGTGTAATAGGTCACAAAACTCTCATTACATTGTCTAATGGTCTTCACGACTTACAGACCCACGTTAATCAAGCCATTGCTCGCAAAATTCAGCCAAACTTTCTGGCAGGATATCAGCAATGCGTACGAAGCAAGACTTATGTAGCAAATAAATATCGCAAAATGAAATGTTCTCAGAAATGATTCCACTGTGTAAATCATATTTTTATATTTGACATCATATATTCAAATCATCTATGGTGTCAATTTCTCAATTTTTAAATTTATTTACATGTTCACAAGCCATTTCAAAAAAAAAATATTTTCACTTATTTTCAAAACCCATTTGGAAATTTTGGGGATTTTCTTCCAAGAAAAGGAGGATTCTGAATGGGTTTTGGAAAAGGACGATATTTACATAATATTTTTCATTCTGAGAATGTTACCATTTAAGCTTTAAAAAATTAAGATGATTCGGCAAATTTTGAGAGCGTCATGGTCTCACGAAAAATCGAAAAAATAATATTTTTCATTCTGAGAATGTTACCATTTATGCTAATAAAATGACAAACAAATATCTTCAAAAATGAGAGCATTATGGTAAGAACTTGAAAAAAAATAATTTTTTCAACTTTTTTGAAGAAACTTAGAAGGATTTTATGTTAATATGTATACAATGCCTGTCACTAAAACTGACGACGAAAATCAGCAAAATTATCAATGTAAAATTTGTGACTACTTTACGTCTCATAGAGGACATTGGAATATGCACATTGACACGAAGAAACATAAGATGTTATCTATAATACAAATTAAGAGGAAAATGTCCAAAATACTGACGACACCATTTTCCGAGTATGTATGTCATTGTGGTAAGTCATATTCTAGTATGCCAAGTTTAAGTAGGCATAGAAAAACTTGTTCAATTTTGAAAAAGTGGAAGGAGGAGATAATGGTAGGAGAGAGTAATGAGGAAGAACAGAGATTAGCTTGCGATATAAAAAAAGAATCTACAACTTCAGTTGATAAATTGTTGGAAAAATCTCAATCTGTAAATACTCATATTGTTCTTGATAAAAAGACATTCGAACTAATGGAAGAAAATACCAAGCTCAAAGATACTGTAATTGCTGCGCTCAAAGACAAACCTATTATTGTATCAACTGGCGATAATGCAGTGATTAACGCTAATCATAATACGGTAAACGTCAATGTATATTTGAATCAGAACTATGCAGAAGCAATGAATTTGGGAGATTTTGTGCGAAAAATTCAATGCTCATTAGATGATTTAAGTTTAACAGCAGATGAAGGCTATGTGAAAGGGGTAAGTAATATTTTTCTTAAGAACTTGGAATTTATGGACCCGAAAGAAAGACCAATTCACTGTGGCGACCAACACGGAACACAAATTTATATTCGTGATTCAGATAAATGGGAGAAAGACGGTGGCAAGTTGGACTATGAAATTGACAACGTCGCGAAAAAACAGATAATGCTAATGAGCCAATGGGAACAAATTCATCCTAATTGGCACAAAGATGAACGTTTGACGCATGAATACTTGAAACTTGTAAGGCAACTCACTTCACACGACAAAGAAGGCAATGAGCAAATCCGTAAAGTAGTTGCGAAGAATGTGGTTCTCGATGAAATTGTGAATAAAATGTAAGCTATTATCTAATTTTATGAGGCATCTGAAATGCCCAAAAAGGATATTTAAGTGCTTCTTGAGATTGCCATTTTCCGCCAAAATAAACCTCATTATCAATCAGAATACTGCCAGCATCGTGACGGATAATTGACCACGCGCTTTGGTCGTGACGATGTTCTCTAAACTTAGGTAACTTAGGACCGATATTAGGTTCATCACGCAATATGTCATAGTTTTGACACGCATTATACCACTTGTCAACAAGACTCACTGAAGTAGGGCATTTCCGAATCATAAATATTCCACCTATCATCTGAGTTCTATTTCTAGCGAATTCATAATCTCCATCTGGATAGAACCAGTCAAACATATCACGTTTCGTAAATTCTTCTTCCAAAAGACCTTCAGGACGATCAAGAGTCCATTCTTTATTGTGTAAAAATCCTAAAGTACCAGTTGGATGATTGTTAACCATATCGACATATTGAAACAATCTAGGAATCCCATCTGGATTAAATATACAACCAGCATCCATATAGACCAAAATATCCCCTTCTGCTATCTCACTCAAACGCTTTTTTGTCAAATAAGGTTTCCACAACCAATAACCAAATCCTCGCTCCTTATTAGCTTCGCACTTTGCTATGAACTCTCCATGGTTGCTCCAGAATCCAGGACATTCATGATCATCTCGCAATGACTTGTCCGTATAGCCTCTTATGGTATTAAAGATCTTAGTCTTGTCGACACTCATACATAGATTATTCAAACACTGATAATACTTTGGAGCGCCTCCACCATAGCTTATGAAATGTAATTCAGGCATAAGTACATTTGTAAAATATTCTTATACTGGTAAAATCTAATATTACTTAGATTTATAATTAAACTAAATTATATGGTATTCGACTAAAATGTGTAAGCCTTGTAGCCAAAATAGGCTTGTTCCCTAGAGGGCCGCCTCTGGTAAATGTCATAGTTTCGTCCCACGTTTTAACATAGCCATATTTTTTTCTAATTACCGAGAATAGACTCTGATCATGTCTGTGACTATCAAATGAAGGGTCATTTTCCTTTTTACTCGGACTATCATCAATAAGATTGTATATTTCTGATGCTCTTTTCCATTCTTCTATAGCTTCAGTGGAGACTGGACACTTGCGAATTACAAGTGTGCCAGATATGAGCTGTGCTGTATCTCTTACATTATGATTACTCGCATCTATGTTACAGTAATCAAACACATCTTCCTTTGTGAACCTCTTTTCTGTAAGTGCAGATTCACCTTTCTCATTTTCTAATGCTATCCCAAGCATACCACTTTCGTGAGACCTTACCATTTGAAAATACTCCTCAAGACGCTGTTTCCCATTGGGATTTAGCGTACAACCGCAGTCGGCGTAAACCAGAATATCGTCGTCTTCCATAAAAGTGTCCATAACTTTCTTCACAATATGAGCTTTCCAAATATATCGTCCATATCCTTTACTAATGTTGTGTTGAACAAACCTACCATGCCTACTATAAAACTCTTTATCGTTTTTTAGTGATTGCTCATTCAACCCAATTATCTTATCGAACACATTAAGTCGGTCTGCTTCGTCGCAGATGCGACCAAGATGGTAATTGAACTTCGGTTCTCCACCACCGAATGTAAGAAAAAACTTCCGCTCTTTCTTCATTTCAAAAATAATCGTTGACACCTTTAAGTGATTTACCTTACAATACTTATTTTTGAGATATTATAAGGTAAAGACTTTCCTTGTTAGCATTTAGTACTTCTTGTTGCTACCACGACGGCAGAAGGAACGCTTCTTGCCTCTGGCCCACTTGCAACCAGGAGTGCGCTTGCAAGCTGCTCCACGCTTCTTGGTAGTACAATGTGATGACTTACGGTGCTTTGCATATGCGCGACGCTTGGAGGCCGACTTAGTCTTCTTCATGGAACGTGCCATTATATATATATAAAACATTAATTTTTTGTCAAGAAGATAATTGTTCCTTAATAAATGATATTAAAGGTTCGACATGATCAATATCTGCTTCTGGTCTTATTTTAGGATGTTCAAGCATCTTTTGGTATAAATCGTCGTTTCTATCAAGTTCCTTAATAGTAGAATACAACTCGTCATTAGTCAACTTCTTAGAATCAACATAGCTTCCATCTTGAAAGTATTTTTCAGGATTGTTTCCCCAATAAATAGGAATACAACGAGCGAATAGAGGCATAAAGATTTTTTCGGAAATATAACCTGGGGCTTCTGAGTTCTCACACATAATTACAAATTTAAAAGAATTGAGAAAATTGTTTAATTTTTCAGTAAACCACTGACTTTCATGAAATAAAGATTGTCTATACTGAACAATGGAATGAACTGGACCAACTTTATTCACAATATTAACAACATTCTTTTTAACATCTGAATTTCTAAAGTTTGGTGTCATGAAGATAGCAAAATTATTACGCGGTAAGGTTAGTGGAACGGTTGGCTTAATAGTTTCATAAAAATTTTGAAAAAATGCTATCCGTAGCCAAACAAAAGGAATCGCCAAGTAGTTCTTAGTCTTTACCATTTCATCAATATGATTATATAAGTATATGTCAACATTTGGGTCTCCATAATCTCCATATTTAGTGTGATGAGCGTAATGTGTATTTACAATACAATTTTCAACACAAGTCATTACATTCAATTCGCCTTCGGCAGCAGGAGGTATCTCATCATCCTGAATATCATATATATTTAATTTAAGAGCAATCGCATCAAACCGCTTATCATAGGCAGCCAAAAAATAAAAAAGAAATTTAATCGGATCTTTAAATGAGCAATATTCCTTGTTATTGACCCATAGGTTCATTACCTTCTGCGAAAGATGATATTTCATTAATAAAGTTTTTCTATATATTATTTTAAGCTTGTTTGACCAGGAATAGAATTACAAACCAGATGCTTTCTTCCCATATGTGAACCAAAGTAAAACTGAGACTACAACACCTACAATATATCCATTGCTAAATCCATTTCTTTTGTCAAAATAATGACCGATTGCTGCTGTAATTATGGCAAGAATACCATAAAAGACAAGAATTCCATAACCGCGGGTAAGCTCCATTTTATGTTCTATTATTTATTGCGATTATTTTTGCGTCTGCGGGTTTGTTTGACTTTTCCTACTTTTTTGCCTTTTCTACCTCTTTTAGACTTCGTCTGATGACGTTTCTTGCCTCCTGAAAAGTCTGGAGTAGATGGCTCTGAAGCTAAACTTAAACTAGAACTATTTGGGGTGAAGTCGTTGATAGAAATCGGTGACATTGATGGAGATGCTAATGGCGAGGTAGATGGGGACGCGATGGGTGATAATGTTTGCCCAATTTGAGTCTCAACGCCTTCAAAATTTACATTATCTAAAACTGGAAACTTAATTATTTCTAGATATCCAATGTCTACTGTGTAATTATTCTCTTGGATTATAGAACCAGCTGTTGGGTTCCAAATACTTGTTTCAACATTAATACCCGTGTTTTCATCAACTATGCTAAAGTCATAGAGGATTATATTGTTAGGAGAAGCAGTTTGATTGTTATTAACAGAACGCTCCACAACATTTTTATAATACCATTGCTCCCATTCGGCTTGATTCAATTCTAGTGCTTTAAGTAAGTCTGACGCAATAATAGAAATGACGCGAGTATTCTCATCTCGATTTGAGTTATTTACAGGACGAATTGTCGCAACGATAACCTTAAGTAAGTCAACATCAACTGTTAGTTCATTATTATTGTTGTCAACAAATTCTTCAATTTGCTCAGTCCTCCTTTCCGTATTATCATTCATAAATTTCAGAATGTTATAAACATTTTTACGCTTTGTATCGTTATCAATATTCATAACAATTATGTTTGGATGGCCATCAACAGAAGCAGTATATGTGCCATCTATATTTGTCATGTAAGTTAGACCAATGTTGGAATCATCATCCTCCCCGGGCGATGTAATAGCTAATAAATAGCTGTTTGTCATTATTTCATTAACATCGTTTGTAGACGATTGGTTAATTGTCCGAAAAATATCTTCAGTTTTGTCCCCATAGAACGATAATGTTTGTGTTTCACCTTGTGAAATATTCTCGTCTATTGATAGTACTCTATTGCGTCCTAACTGTTCAGATAATAGGTCACTAAACTGTTCACGGATATCTTTGTCTTCTTCCATAGAGAATCCAAACAGCCTTCTTGCAGGTGTATACTCAGCTGTGTCTTGGTAAAGATATTCACTTTCCCAGTCAATCTGAGGAATTATATCTGTTATGGTAGGTAAGTAATCAGCCATAATACAGCCAGTCTCTTTCATTCGTTGAAGGAGTCTTGGATTAATTCTGTATTCAGGGTTTGACGAGCTGACAATTCTGAAAATATGTTGACCTTCATAGCCTGACTGACAATGAGTCGCTCCCAACAATAACTGGCTTGCGTCCTCCCATCTATCACCGATATTTGGTTGATTATTCTGTGCTCCCCATTCATTAAGTCGCCGCACATATGAATCGTTATTTTCATCTTCTTTCGGATAAAAGGGAACACGAACTTCTTCCGGCGCATATTCAGGGAACAGTCGTAAACCAGCAATAGCTTTAACAGTAATAGGGCTGTCATAGTCTTCAATCTGGAATATTTGCTCAGTTGAGTTAGCAACAACATCAACAATGTTCTCTAAAGGTACGTATCCGCCGTATGCTACTCCTAAAGCTTGTAGCTTGCTCATTTTTAGTCCACACACCATGTTAGGAGTAATATTAAGAGCGAAAGTTGATGCTGTACAAGGCAAAACAAGGTTAGCAGGGTCACTCATCTGTTTTTTAATATCTTCTCTACTCGAGCATAAATAGTTATCGCTTTCTGGCTGTTTAAATACTATATTATCTTGGCTCAAAGCGAGAAATGTGGGAATGAGTTCTTCAGTTCCCATTACCAGGTCATCGCATTGCTTATTAGATAGATCGATTTCAGTGAATGCTCCACCGTACATGATATACTATATATTAATTGTAGAAAACGTTTTTCCTCATAAAAATTAATATATAGCATATTTGTATTCAACTTTCTATACTTGCTTAGGATATAAGCCAGCAGTTTGGTGAATAGGGATTGCCCCATAAGGGCCATTATAGGCTACTGGCTGGGGAATACAAGGACCTCCAGCACCATGCCAGGTAGGGCAATTTCCAGATGGCATATTTCCTCCACCCATCATGTGAAGACGACGGCGACTATTTCTCCTCATACGTCTCATTCTACGACCTCCAGTATGGGCAACATTAACTCCGGGAACAGGAGTGTTAGCAGCATTCAAAGCTTGCTCATAGGTCGCTGGGTTTTTAGCCATAAGAAGTTGGTCACTGGCACGGTTATAATCACCAGACTTATAATCATGAGTAGTAGCATAAGAACCACCACGATACATACGTCTATTAGTTCTGCGTTGAGAACGTGTATGTCTACGGGAACTATGACGCCTAGTCCTGGTTTTTCTGGAAGCTCTACGAGTATGTTTTCTGGAAGAACGGCGAACCATATCTATGTATATAGCACAGAAAAACTTGTCAAAAACTCAATCAAAAGCACTGGTCAAACAGAAAATTGAAAAGTTTTTGATGTTTCATAGGTACAACAGTTTTTAGGAACAAATAATAGAAAGCATGTCAATCCAGTCTATGGTCACTTATGGAGACGCTACCAACTACAACTGGTCGGCTTATCCCCATCAAATGTATGGCGGTAAAACGCCAGGCAGCAATCTGCTTACAAAGGATGCCTATATGAAAAAAGTTCAGATGTTATTAGCTGATTGTCGTGAGCAAATGGAACAACTGCGTGATAAGAGTATGAGAATGCCTTTAAATGAGCAAGAGATTGAAGAATCATTTGCTGTTCTCTATGACGCAGCCGACTTGATTCGTTCTTACAAGAAAAATACAAAAGCTGATAGCAATGAATCTTTGGTCTATAATAATGAAGAAAAATGGATTCGCCCCTATATGAAGGATTTGATTCTTTATGGTGTAGGTTCAACAGCAGAGATTTATGAGATTCGCAACGAACCACTTGAAACTCTTTCAGGAAATCGCGTAGTTGGAAACATTATCAAAGTAAGGTATCTTCCTTTTGAAAAACGTAGATGTGATGTTCCACTGTATAATTGGCTTGAGGTCGATGACTACTTTTGGGATCAGGATTACAAGAAAGCAGAATATGAGTACAATGAATATGGTATTTTGCCATATGAAAGGGATAGAATCATAAATTATTAAAGTAGATAATAGAACTAAGAAAATTACTACTTGGAAGATGAAAAACACAAAAAGTGAGCATTATGGAAAACAAAATATTTAGATTACTAACTTTTTGTTTTACATTTTTTGCCTAAACTGTTGCATATTAAGACTCATTTCTGCCTTTGACTTTTCGATATTTTCTTCAACTTTATTTGCTTCTTCTTCAATAGGATTAGTAATATTTTGAACAACTGTTTCAGTGGGAATAGGCGCAGCCACAGGCGCTTTTGCGATTTGTTCAGCTTCTACAGGAAATTTATCAGGTACTTGTGGAACTGTAGAACTACCTTGTTCAATTTCAGGAGCAGCTGGCATAGGTTTTGAAGGTTCCAAGTCAATAGACTTATCAAGATTAGCCAGTTGAGCTTTAGTAGTATCTAATACTTGCTTTTGGACAATTGCCTCAAAGATCTCAAGAGCATCCACAAAGTCTTTTTCACATGTCAAATAAAGATTAGTAATTTCTTGGCGAGCTAATTCTACCAATTTCTGTAAACCATCATAAGTAAGAGAAGGATTAATTATAATCCGGTGTTTGGCTTCTACTCTGTCATACGAGAAAACGAATAAATCATCTAAAATATCCAGTAATTTTTCTTGTGATGTTTTTGTATTTGTTATCATTGTTTTGACAGTATCAGCATATTTCTTGAATAATGTTTCTTTAAGGTTTCCAGTGTAGCTTTTTGTAAATAATGCGCCGGGGCCACAATCTTTGCTTTGATGATAAGGTCTAAGTTTAATATCACTGAAGTTCTTTATATCTTCAGGAACAGTTTTTTGTCCAGTGAATTCCATATAGAAACGTTTGACATCTTCTTGGTAGACCTTTTGCATTTCAGGAGTCATTGACTTGAATCCACCGAGGTCAAAATCATATTTGTCATTATACAAGTGTTTGAGTTCAGGAATACCAGGTTCCTGACGAAGATTCTTGGTTGTCTGAGACTTTTTGTCAAGATTTATGTTACAGAACTTAGGGTCAATGGTAATATTACCATATTGGTCACCTTCTAAGTCTTGTCCATTGAGAAGCGCATTAATTCTTGAACTACATAATCCAATTTTGGTTAGTTTGACATCAGCATTCTCTGGAAGTTGTTTCTTGTTGAGAAGTGTTACTTGTTCTTTCTGACCAACAGAGTTTTTGAATGTATATACGGGATTAATAGTGCCAACAATTGCGGCAAACAAATGAGCCACCTTTACATAAAACTTAGCAATACCAATACACAAACGACGCTTATTTGTTTGGTTCTTAACATCTAATTTGGCTAAATCATCTTTTTCAAAGAAAATAACGTTGTCCTTAGTCATCTCATTAACAACTACACCTTGTTTTAGCTTTTGCGCTAAATACTTAATTTCCATATCATTAAGTTTTTCACCAATAACCTTTGAAGTTAAAACAACAAGCTTATCACAATAAGCTGGGTTAGATAAATTCTCCATATCCTCAAAACTCTGCGTTAGAATATAGTTTGCTGCGATATAATCAACTACTTGAGGAAGCGTTTTTAATCTGGCTTGATTATCAGTTTTTGATGTATTATTGCCCATTTCTTATAAATAGTGCGGATAAAATTGAATAGGGATATAACTATATATAGTAGACAGAGCCGACGACAATTATGACTACAACTCTAAAGACGAAGCAGACAAAGCGTATTAAACAACATATTGATAGGAGTAGTCTATGGAGTCAGTTTGACAAAGTAGTAGGTACAAAAGAAGGACCGATAGAATGTGTTTATAGAACATCAGGAGAAAGAGAATATTGTGACGTATGTGAGTCAAGATTAGCAGTAACGGAGGAACGATTTCTTGCTTGCACAAACAATAAATGTGGATTGATATACAAGGATTCTTTGGATCATTCTCCGGAATGGAGATTTCACGGAGGTGAAGATGGCGGAGGTGCGGATCCGACAAGATGTGGTATGCCTATCAATCCACTATTAGAAGAGTCATCTTACGGATGCAAAGTATTATGTAAAAGTGGTTCATCATATGAAATGCGAAAAATTAGAAGATATGCTGAGTGGCAGTCAATGCCACATAGAGAAAAGACTCAATACGAGGAGTTCCAGCGCATTAGCACCATGGCGCATCATGCTGGATTATCAAAGTTAATAGTTGATGATGCGATGCGTGAGCACAAGCGTATTAGTCAGCGAAAAACGTTTCGCGGTCTAAACCGTGATGGTATTATAGCGGCAAGTATCTATGTAGCGTGTAAAATCAATGATTGTCCCAGAACTCCTAAAGAGATAGCAGATATATTTATGTTAGATAAAGCAAGTGCGACTAAAGGATGTAAGACAGCATTAACTCTTATTGAAGAAATGGAACAGGATGTGAGCGATGATGATAAAACATGTTTAAGTCAAACAACACCAGAAACATTCATTGAACGCTATTGTAGTAAGCTTAATTTGTGCGCAGAGTTGATAAAGCTGTGTCGTTTTATAGCTCTTCGCATTGAGCAAAATAAGTATATTCCAGAAAATACGCCACATTCTATAGCAGCTGGTATTATTTATTTTGTAGCACATAGTTGTTGTCTTGACATAACAAAGCAACAAGTTAATAAAATTACAAGTATTAGTGAAGTGACAATTAATAAATGCTTCAAGAAGCTCGATAGCATAAAAGCAGAGCTGCTTCCTTCACAAATCGTTAGAAAATACAATATTATTATGTAGGTGTAAGATATTAGCATATTCAAATGGCACCCAAAATAATTTTTATTGTGCCCTATCGTGACCGTGCGGCTCAATTAAACGTATTTAGAATAATGATGAAACATTTGATGGAAGATTATGATGAATCTATTTATGAAATATGTATTGCTCATCAGTCTGATAAAAGACCATTTAATCGTGGAGCTGTCAAAAACCTTGGTTTTATTGCGATGCGAGACAAATATATAAATGAGTATCAAGACATTACATTTGTTTTTCATGATGTTGATACATTTCCTTGTTGGAAGGGACTACTAAATTATGAAACGAATCATGGTGTTGTCAAACACTTTTATGGATTTAAGCACACACTAGGTGGAATTGTTTCAATGACAGGAAAGGATTTTGAAAGAATCAATGGGTTTCCATGTTTATGGAGTTATGGATATGAGGACAATATACTACAAAATAGATGTATAAAGGCAAATATTAGGATTGATAGGTCAGTATTTTTTCCTATAGGACATCCAAACATATTTCAATCAGTAGACCATTTTGTGAAAAGTGTAAATCGCAACTGGAAGCAAATATTGAGAAGCGACGACTCATCTGATGGAATCAGTTCAATTAAAGACATTCAGTATTATTGGGATAATCAGTTTGTGAATTTTATAGATTTTAATACAAAAACGCGGGTTTCTGATGAAAACCGAATGGATGTAAATATGTTGACCAATAAACCAATTAATTCAAAGCCAGCAATATTTAAAATGGGTTTGAATAAGATGATACAAACTCCACGTCAAACGCAAGGACAAGAACCTATTGTTTTAGAGAACAAGGCAAATAATATACCAATCCGTGGCTTTCCATCAAGAGCGCAGTTTATGAGAAGAGGTGGTTTGGGATTTATGACTAAGCAATAACTGAACTTAAACAATAATTAATGTGTAACATCAGTGAATTGATATGTTTTCAATGTTAAATAATCCGAATACATCGGTTTCAAAGAGTCAAATAAAAGACCGATTAAATAAAGTTAATTCAACAATGGCAATGTGGTTGTCTGATACTAGTAAGCGGTTTAGTGAAATTTCCCAAAAAACAGCTGGAGGTATGATAAAGTCAAATCCATTTTGGCATATTTCAAAGCCAATTGAGTTAGGTGAACGTGTTGATGATAAAATTATTTTAATCACTCAATTTTTCACAGTAACTAAAACAAACAGGATGGTTGAGTTACAAACAAGTTTGAAAATTAACTGTAATAACCCGTTTATTGATAAAATTGTTTTGCTTAATGAGAGATTATATACTTCTACTGAATTAGGGACTGATTCTTCAAAAATTCAACAAATTATTATAGGAAAGCGTATTGATTATAAGAGTGTTTTTGATGTAGTAGAACAAGAAAAGATTAATGGATTCATTGTGTTGTCAAACTTGGATATATTTTTTGACAAATCTATTGATGCAATTCGGCAATCCGGGATTTCAAAGAAGAAAGGGATGTTTTGTTTATTAAGATATGAGTATAAACCAGGACGTAGCGTATCACAAAGTCCAATCTTTGAATATCAGAGTAATAGCCAAGACACATGGATTTGGCACTCAAATTTTAATGTTGGAAAAACTGAACGCGATGTATGTGATTTCCAATTAGGAGTTCCTGGTTGTGATAATACTTTTGCGTATTTAGCACATGTGTTTGGTTATGAGGTATATAACTTGCCAAAGCTAATAAAGTCATATCATAACCATTCCACCAATATTCGCTCGTATAATGACTCGACGCCTAAGACACCTCAGCCTTATTATTATGTCTTAGCTCCATTAAATCAGAACCAAATACCCGATACGAATCATAGTTTCACGTTTATAGGAGAAAATAATGTTTTTAGAGACTACTTAAAGAACGCAATATTAGGGGGACAACCATTTGTGGTTCCGCGGCTTGCTGGCATAGAGCATATGTATGCAATGATGGGTGCCTATGCTACACAGAGAGGGAAGTTTGATACAAGTGAGGCCGATTTTCTTAATAGGACCCGAAGTGTGATGAAGAATAATGCTGGTATTTTCTTGCCAGATGCTAATAGTGTCTTGAAATATAGTCAAGCATATTTGAATGCGTTTCAGAAATGTGAGTTGTATATGGATTGGGAGCCACAAGGAGATGTCGCATCAGCTTATGGAGGCGGTTTACAAATGGCTTATGAATTTATCCAAGTAAATTTTGATAAACAGCGTGTTTGGTCTTTTGGA
>Ga0102945_1000346_pt1 | contig 14254 bp, 23 predicted proteins | sample SalPonred_H2O_MG_FD_78207 | JGI IMG/M metagenome (GOLD analysis project Ga0102945, IMG submission 78207) | Salt pond water microbial communities from South San Francisco under conditions of wetland restoration - Salt Pond MetaG R2_restored_H2O_MG ...
GACGGACCCAGATGCGTTCTTCATCAAAACAGACGCGCCTCGTGGCTTTGTGCACTTTGAGCGCACACCACTGTCGACCGGCATGGAAGCCGACTTCGACACAGGCAACATGCGCTTCAAAGCGCGTGAGCGTTACAGCTTTGGCTTCTCCGATCCGCGTGCGGTATTCGGTTCGCCAGGCGCTGCATAAGCCCAATCCTCCCTTGGGTTTACCAACTGGGGCGGTCTTCGGATCGCCCCTTTCTTTTTGACGGGTTGTTGTGTATGGTTGGGGTATCCCTGACAGCGGCATGGTGCCGCTGACATTTGCCACGACAGGAGATCATCATGGCTAACACAACATTTACGGGCCCAGTACGCTCGGAAAACGGTTTTCAAGACATTACCAAGAACGCAACCACTGGTGCGGTCACTACAAACTCCACGTTCGGTAACGACACCACAATCGGCAACGACTTGACTGTCGGTGGTGATCTTGACGCTCAAGGCACAGCAAACGTGTTTGTGGTTCCTACATCGGATCCCGGCGTCGCAGGCGCTCTTTGGAACGACGCTGGTACGCTTTCTGTCTCCGCAGGCTAAGGAGATAGATCATGGCTGGTCCAGTAACAGCATATAATTGGGTTCAAGGAACGACGGCTGCGGTCGTCGGTCCTGCTCGTTCTCGTTTGCGTCAGGTCGTTATTTATGCGGCAGCCGCTGGTGCGTTCACGTTGAAAAACGGTGACACCAATGGCGGAGTTCTTTTGACACAGAAGTTTCCTACGGGGCATCATGTCATGAACATTCCTGATGACGGCATCATCGCTACGAGCGGTGTGTACGTCGACGCGTTAACGGGCTCGGGAAACGAACTCACGATTATCCTGTCGTAGGGGATTGAGATGGCTTACGATATCCGGTCCATAACTCAGGTCGGAACATCTGAGCCATTTGAGCTTCAGGTGTCCAGGGGTCAAATCCCTGGTCATTCTGTGCGAAATCTGTTTGGAACTAACCCTGCAATCGGAACTACGTTTGTTACTCCTTGGGAGAACAACGGCGCGTTACCGTTGCTAAGTGCCGAACAAAACCTGTCTGTTGTCAGTACAAGCGCCAGCGATACGTCTGTGAGTGTATTGGTTTCTGGTGTTGACGGGGACTTTAACCCTGTGTCGGAGGTCGTTGCGCTGAACGGTCTGACACCTGTTGTTACCACGAACAAGTTTTTCCGCATTAACGACCTGCTTACAGCAAGCGGCAACGCTGTTGGTGATGTGACCGCCAGTTATGACGGCACTGTTTACGCAAAAATCCTTGCAGGGCGCGGCAAAAACCAAGCGGCTATTTTTACAGTGCCTGCTGGTAATTCTTTTTATCTCGGTCGTATCGACGCTTTCACAGCGACGGCGAACAATGACACCAAGATCATGTCCTTTCGCAACAAAGTTACTTACGTCGATGGGCGCGTGTTTAACGTGGCTCAGACTAGCTTTGTTTCACGCATGGATATTGCACGTCTGCTTCCATTTAAGGTGCCTGCCAAGGCGACCATTGAGTTTCAGGTAAAGATGTCTGGTCAGACGGCAGACATCGGTGTGTTTGGCGAGGGCGTCGTGGTCAAAGAACAGGGGAGCTTGTAATGGCCAAGGTCGACAAGGATAAGATGAAGTGCAACAAGCCCCGCCGACAGAAGTCGGGTGGCAAGAAGTTTGTTGTAAAGGCCTGCGACAAGGGCAAAGAAAAGATCGTACGCTTTGGTGACGCCAACATGACGATCAAGAAGTCGAACCCTGAGCGCCGGAAGTCTTTCCGCGCCCGTCACGGCTGTGACAAGGGAACATTGGATAAACTAAAGGCCAAGTACTGGTCGTGCAAGATGTGGTAAACCTCATGGGAAATGTTCAAATGACAGCCGAGGAACTAGAAGCGATGCTCGACCGAGCGGCGAAGCGAGGTGCGACAGCCGCGCTTCAAGAGCTTGGCCTTCATGACGACAACGCTCCGAAAGATCTGGACGAGCTTCGTGGGCTGCTTTCCGCTTGGCGGGACACCCGGAAAGCCATGTGGCAGACGATTGTGCGTATAGCGACGGGTAGTCTTTTGCTGTTTATTGCAGGCGCTGTTTGGATGTCTTTCAAGAGCAACGTAGGGAACTGACGTGAATAGGTCGAGCATCCCGTTTCAGATTACTAGGCCACCAGAGGAGAAGTCCAATGGCAGAAAAAACCAAAAAGGACGCGTGCTACCACAAGGTGAAGGCTCGGTACAAAGTATGGCCGAGCGCGTACGCAAGCGGAGCACTCTCCAAATGCCGCAAGGTCGGCGCAAAAAACTGGGGCGAATCTTCTAAGAAGGCTGACGGTGGTATGGTTACTGCCTTTGACAACCCGAAGCGCCCTGCTCGCAACCGTTACAAAAACGGTGGGGTTGTGGCCTCTGGCTGTGGTTGTGTTGAGGAAGGTCGCCGCAAAAGCACGAGGACGTTCTGATGGCTAAAAAGAACTCACTGCGAGAATGGTTTTCCAAGAACGACGGCAAGGGCTGGGTTGACTGCAAGACTGGCAAACCTTGCGGTCGTCAGAAGGGTGAAAAGCGCAAGGGCTATCCGGCGTGCCGCCCAACTATGGCGCAGTGTACGTCGGCTGCGAAAAAGAAAACGTCATCCAAACGCATTAGCTGGAAGAACAAGAAGGCCAACGGCGGCATGGTGAGGGTCTTTTGATCCGAGAGTGGGCCCAGGAACTGGCCAAGCCAACCAAGTTTAACAACGGCGTATCTTCCTGTCCCTTTGCGTTGCCTGCGATCGATGCTGGCGAGGTCAGCACAATGAGCTCTTCGAACCTTTGGCTGGACGTACTGTCTGAAAGCTTGGGGTTTGATCTGCTGGACCAAAAGGTCCTGATGATATTTGCCCCTGGCTATGACGGCGGGTACGAAGAACTCGAGTCCCGGTGCATGGCCTTGAATGATGTCTTCGCAGCTTCTGGTATCGACATATGGCTGTTGTCCTATATGCACGACGATGTAATCGTTTTTGTCCAGCGGTGGTCCGAGCTTGAAAAAGCGGCTGCAAAGTTGGAGAAACTAGGTTACTATCAAAACTATGAGCCTGACGACTATGAACGTCATATTTTAGCCCGTCGCAAAAGGAGTGCCTGACATGCCGGGAATGATGCGTGGTAAAAAGAAAATGCGTGAAGGTGGCAAAGTCAAAGGTGGCTTTCCTGATTTGAACGACGACGGAAAAGTAACTAAGGCGGACGTGCTTAAAGGGCGCGGCGTTGAGGGCTTTATGCGCGGCGGCAAAGTCAAGATGATGCGCGGAGGTTCCGTTACGGGCTACAAGAACGGTGGTTGTGTGATGGCTGGTCGCGGCGTTCGCAACACAAAAATGGTGTAAGCAATGGCCACATCGGGTTCACGAGATTTTAACCTCGACGTCGCGGAAGCGATCGAAGAGGCGTATGAGCGCATCGGTCTTGAGATGCGTACTGGGTACGACGCCAAGACGGCTCGCCGCTCGATGAACCTGATGTTTGCCGAGTGGGCCAACCGTGGGTTGAACCTGTGGACCGTTGCCAACGGCACGACCACGGTGACTCAGGGGACTGCGCAGTACACTCTCGAGGAGGATGTCGTCGACATTCTGGACATGGCGCTTCGTCGTAGTGGTACGGACTACGAGATGGAACGGATCAGTCGCTCTGACTATCTGGACTTTCCTAACAAGACAGACCAGGGCCGCCCGTCTCAGTTCTACTTCGACCGTCAGATCGCTCCTGTGATCAACCTCTGGCAAACGCCTGAAAACTCTACGGACCAGTTGGTGTATTATTATGTGCGGCGCATCGAGGATGTTGACGCTCTCACCAATACAACAGGCATTCCGTTCCGGTTCTATCCGTGCATGGTTGCAGGCTTAGCGTATTACCTGGCTGTTAAGCGTGCTCCTGATCGTGTTCAAATGATGAAGTCGATCTATGAAGAAGAGTTCCAGCGCGCGGCGAACGAGGACGAGGCCAAGGTGCCTTTGACCTTGCGGCCTAGCATTCGTTACTTGAGGGCCTAATGGCATTCGCTTCAGATAAACACGCATACGGTATTTCTGACCGCTCGGGCTTTCGTTACCGGCTGCGGGACATGAAGCGTGAGTGGACAGGTGCCTTGGTTGGACCGGACGAGTACGAGGAAAAACACCCTCAGCTTTACCCGCCTCGCCCAGGTCCGGATCCGCAGGCTTTGCGTGACCCTCGCCCCGATCAGGCTGAGGCGTTGCAGGTTTATGTGGGCATACCTACCGTTGAGGCTCCTAGCCTTGAACGCGTTCGTATGTTAGGTAAGGCGGGACAAGTTACGGTGGTGACAACATGAGCTTTACATACGCCCAGCTAAAGCAAGCGGTTCAAGATTACACGGAGTACGACGAGACTACTTTTGTCGACAACATTCCGTTGTTTATCCGCATGGCCGAGGAGCGCATCCTAAAGCAGGTGCAGCTCTCGTTGTTCCGCAAAAACTCTACGGCTACTGCCTTTTCGAGTCAGCAGTACCTTATTTGTCCCCCGGACTTTCTTGCTCCGTTTTCTCTGAGCTTGACCGGCGCTGACGGAGACAAGTTTTTTGTAGAGTTCAAAGATCCAAGCTTCGTGCAGGAGTACACCCCTGATCCTACAACTACGGGTCAGCCGAAGTATTTTGCACAGTTCGACGTGGACAACTTTTTGCTGTCGCCTACTCCAGATATTGAGTACGTGGCGGAGCTGCACTACTTCTATCGCCCTCTCAGCATCACCGCAGGTGCAGAAGACGGAACAACGTGGTTGAGCGAGAACGCAGAGACGGCACTTCTTTACGGGTCTCTTCTTGAGGCAAACATCTTCATCAAAGGTGAGCCCGATGTTATGCAGTCTTACTCTCAGAGACTCCAAGAGTCCATCGTTGGTCTCAAGCAGCTTGGTGAGGCTAAGGAAGTGACAGATGAGTACCGGCGTGGTAAAGTCATAAGGCCTAAGCAATGAGTGTGGGGATGTTTGACATACCTAAAGACGCTCCGATTGTAGGGGTCAGAACAACAAGCAACCGCGGTTTTTCCGCAGAGGAGCTTGCGGCACAGGCGGCACAGAGAATTGTGTCCGTTTCAGACTCGGCTCACCCAGCCTTGCGCGATCAAGCGCACGCCTTTCAAGGGCAAATTGCTAAGGTTGTTGAGTCTTACCTAAAACAAGCGGTTCGTAGTGACCGCACAACTGTGTATAATGCACTGAACGACGCGGGTCACCCTGATCTGGCCGACCTTATAAGGAGAGTTTAACATGGCCTTTACCGGCAACTTTATGTGCACAAGCTTCAAGCAGCAGCTGCTTCAGGCCCAGCATGATTTCACGGCCACTACCGGCCATACGTTTAAGCTTGCGCTGTATGACAACAACGCTTCTTTCACTGCGGCGACGACGGACTACACGGCGACCAACGAGGTTGGCAACTCCGGTTCGTATTCCGCAGGTGGCGGTGATCTGACAAATGTTACGCCTACCACTTCTGGCACGACTGCTCTCACGGATTTTGCAGACCTGACATTTACGTCTGCAACGATCACTGCACGCGGCGCGTTGATCTACAACAGCACCACGGGCGGCGGCAGCGGCACAACAGATTCGGTTATCGTTTTGGATTTTGGTTCGGACAAATCTTCTACGTCCGGTGACTTCCAAATCGTTTTTCCAAGTGCTGATTCCTCAAACGCGATCATTCGCATCGCATAAGGATTTAAGCCGTGGCTGATGTTTCTGGTTGGGGACGCGGGACGTGGTCGGAGGGAGCGTGGAACAGCGCAATCCCCGTCAGCGTTACGGGTGTGTCTTCGACCGGGGAAGTTGGTGCTGTATTTACGCAGACCACAGGCCTGTTCGCAACGGGCTCTGTTGGCTCGGTCGGGGTTAGCACTGATCACGTAATCGCGGTCATTGGTTTAGAGGCCGTTTCTGCTGTCGGCACGGTTACTATCCTTGAGGGACAAGGTGTTGATGTAACAGCCGTAGGCTCTGAGGGCGTGACCGCTGTTGGGTCGCCGTCTTTGGTTACGGACCAGATCATTGATGTCACTGGGTCGGAAGCCACAGGCGCTGTTGGGCAGAGCACGCAACGTACATCGCAGGTCATTGCGGTCTTTGCGCCCGCTCCTATGGCTGCGCAAAGCGGAGCGGTCACTACGATCTGCGACGCCAGAATATCAGTTACAGGGGTTCAGACTAGCGGAGAAGTTTTCCGTGTGTTAGTTTGGGGCCAAGAAATACCGAGCCCTGGGACCGTTTGGACCGAAATAGCGGCATAAGGAACCGACATGGCAAGCACATATACTTCGAACACAGGCATCGAGCTCATCGCCACGGGTGAGCAGTCTGGTACGTGGGGTGACACGACAAACGTCAACCTGCAAATCATCGACCGGCTCACCAATGGTGTGGGCTCTATTTCTTTGTCTGGCACTACGCACACACTGACAACCTCTGACGGTTCGCTGTCTGAGGGCCAGTATAAGCTGCTTGTGTTGGGTGGTTCTCCTAGCGGTACGAACACGATCACGATCGATCCTAACGACCAGCAGAAGATTTTCTTTGTTCGCAACAACTCTGGTGAGAATGCGATTTTCACTCAAGGGTCAGGGACAAACGTCACTGTCGTCGACGGCTACACCGCTGCGATCTACGCAGATGGCGCTGGCGCTGGTGCAAACGTGGTGGATCTAACGCCAAACCTGCAGGTGCTGGTTGACGACGCCAACTGGAGCGGGACGGACCTTTCAGTTGCCAACGGCGGCACTGGAGCGTCTTCTGCGTCTGCGGCACGGACCAACCTGGGGTTGGTTATTGGCACGGACGTCTTGGCTTACGACGCAAACCTGCAGTCTTTTGTTACGACCTTCACGTTGCCGACTTCAGATGGAACAACCGATCAGGTTCTCAAAACCAATGGTTCAGGAACCTTGTCATTCGCTGATGCCGCAGGCGGCATTTCAACTGGCAAGGCAATCGCCATGGCCATTGTTTTTGGGTAAAGGAGGCTAGAAGATGGCTGCACCAAATATCGTAAACGTAAGCACGATCACCGGCAAGTCTGCCACTGTCGCGCTTTCTACAACATCGGCAACAACGCTTGTTAGCAACGCTGCATCAAGCGGCAAGGTGTTTAAGATCAACATGATTCAAGTTGCAAACGTCGACGGCTCTAATGCTGCGGACGTGACGGTTGATGTACACACTGAGGACGACGGCGGTGGCACGGCGTATTCGCTGGTCAGCACGATCTCGGTTCCTGCGGACGCCTCGTTGGTGGTTGTGGACAAGTCTACTTCTCTTTACCTTGAGGAAGACAAGTCGATCACAGCTACGGCTGGCACGGCAAACGATCTTGAAGTGCTTGTCTCGTATGAGGAAATCTCGTAAGGAGGTCCGCCATGCGCTACATTGGTAACGTAGAAAAAGACGGCCAAGTAAGGGCGGTTGCTTCTGGTGCTTTGTCCACTGGTGATACTGTCATTGTGAACAGCGACGGGACTGTGAGTGTTGTGGAAGGAGGGGTATCCGTATCTCAAACAACAACATTCGAGGGCTCAGACGTTACCGATGTTGCGGCGACTTACGACTCCACTTCAGAAGTTATTGTTGTAGCTTATAAAGAGGGCTCAACCTCCGAGGGAACCGCTGTTGTTGGGACAATAAGTGGAGGCTCAATAACTTTCGGCACTCCTGTCGTGTTTGAAAGCGGCTCCGTAGATTCTATTACTGCAACATACAACTCCGCTCAAAATAAAACACTTATTTCTTACAGAACAAACTTTAACGGATACGCTATTGTTGGGACTGTCAGCGGGACATCTATTAGTTTCGGGGGACGTTCTATTTTTGTTAGTAGTGGCGGGCAGCAGCAAGCTGCAGCATATGACTCTAATTCTGGCGTGGTTGTAATTGCCTATCGGGACGAAACTGCCACTGATGGTGGGTCAGCACGTGTAGCCACAATAAGTGGCACCTCTGTCAGTTTTGGCACTGCCGTTCAGTATGAGGCTGGGGATACACGGGATCAAAGCGCAACATTTGACAGCTCTACAAATCAAGTGGTAATTGTTTACCGTGACCAAGATAACTCTGGTTTTGGCACAGCAGTTGTTGGCTCTGTCAGCGGCACCTCAATAAGTTTCGGCACCCCCGTAGTCTTTAAGAGCGTGTTAACGATTGATAAGGTTGTATCCTACAACTCTACGGCAAATCGTATTTTAGTAGTTTACGAGGAGAGGAATACCAACGAGGGCGTAGCTGCTGTTGGAACTGTCAGCGGCACATCCATTAGCTTCGGCACAGAAGTAGTTTTTTCCCCTTCCGGAGAGTTCTCAGACAACTATAGTGCTGTGTCATCTGGGTCAAACGTACATATAACCTACGATGCGGTAGGCGTAGCAAAAACTGTTTCAGCAAGCATAAGTGGTGATTCAGTCTCTTTTGATTCCCCGTCAACTATTTTTACTGGCACCAACATAGATCGCTCTCTGGTATTTGACCCAAACGCAGGACTCTTTGCCGACTTTTTTCGGGAAGGCACTTCAGGAACCGCAGTGCTTTTTTCGTCGGGCTCAAACCTCACCACCGAAAACTTCCTTGGCTTCGCTGCGCACACATACGCAGACACACAGAGTGCTGTAATCAACTCGACCTGCACCGTGGACCGCAATCAGAGCGGTTTAACTGCGGGTCAGAAGTATTACGTGCAGACAGATGGTACTCTTAGTACAACGGCGGGGTCTGTTGAGGCTGGCACTGCTATCTCATCAACTGAAATCATCGTGAAAGGGTGAAAACATGAAGACCATCGTTGAAACCGCCACTGGCTTGTCCAAGTATCTGCTTGCAGATGACGTGGTTGTTACGGCTACAGCGGACAACATCGTTGTGGGTGATCCTGCGCAGTTCATCATTGGCGACTTGAACAGCGGCAACGTGACTATCACAGAGAACGTCACCAACGCCCCCTCAGATTGGAGCGGCAACAAGTACACCTTTGACGGCACAACTTGGACGCTGAACCCTGATTGGGTTGATCCTGCTACACTCGAGGACTAATCAACATGCGTATCATTGGAAACGATCCAAGCATCCCAAGACAAGCACAGATTGTCGCCAGTGGTACGCTGTCCACGGGGGACACTGTTGTCGTGAACAGCGACGGGACTGTTAGTGCTGTTGCGGATACGAGTGTTAGCCAAGATTTAGGGTCTCCCACGGTTTTTGAAACGAGCCAGAGTTTTGATTTCGCAGCAACCTTTGATGAAAACGCTGGAAAAGTTGTTGTAGTATACAGAGATGATAGCAACTCTAACTACACAACAGCTATTGTTGGAACGGTAAGCGGAACGTCAATTAGTTTCGGCACTTCTGTAGTGGCTATTAGTGAAAGCGGAACGCACTACGCAGCTACTTACGACGTCAATGCCCAAAAGGTAGTTATAGCTTGTCAGTCAGATAACCGTGGTAAAGCGATTGTCGGCACAGTAAGTGGAACAACTATTAGCTTTGGAAGTGCCGCAACATTTGACACCGATCAGGTAGATTTCACCTCTGCTACTTATGACGTCAATGCTCAAAAGGTAGTTATCGCATATCAAGACGGCGGCAACTCAGATCACGGAACAGCGGTAGTCGGGACTGTAAGTGGGACGTCCATTAGCTTTGGGACGCCTGTAGTATTTGAGAGTGCGACTGTTGAGGAAGTTTCAGCGGTTTACCATACGTCTGCTCAAAAAATAGTTATAGCCTATAGAGATGACGGAAATTCTCTGCGTGGAACAGCCATTGTTGGCACAGTGAGCGGGACGTCTATTAGCTTTGGTTCTGCTTCTGTTTTCGAAACAGGTGCTACAACTCAAGTATCAGTCGCTTACGATGCCAATGCCCAAAAAATAGTTATTGCTTATTGCGACTTTTCCAACTCAAGTTTTGGCACTGCCATCGTCGCCACAGTCAGCGGTACGTCTATTAGTTTTGGTACGCCTGTTGTTTTTGAAAGCGCAAGTATTAGTGGCGGTCCAACTACAACGTCTTACGACTCTAATGCTGAAAAAGTAGTTATAGCTTACACGGACAGTGGCAACGCTGATCGAGGAAAACTTGTTGTCGGGACTGTGAGCGGTACGTCTATTAGTTTCGGCGCTGTTGTTCAGTTTGAAAGTGGCCAGACAGATAACACATCTTCTACTTTTGACAGTACCAACAATAAAATTGTTATAGCTTACAGAGATGCAGGCAACTCTAATCGTGGAACGTCTGTGGTTTTTCAAAACGCTAAGACTGAATTTAATCTCACCGCCGAAAACTACATCGGCACAGCCGCTACAGGCGCAGCAGACACGCAGCGTGCAAAGATCAACCTCAAGGGCGCTGTGGACGAGAACCAATCTGGCCTGACCGCAGGTCAAAGCTACTACGTCCAGATAGACGGAACACTCGGCACCACGCCAGATAGTCCAAGCGTATTCGCAGGGACCGCCGTGGCTGCAAACAAACTGATCGTGAAGGGATAAGACATGGCGCTCGACACCATTCCAAAGCAAGAGGGCGGCAAGCTCAAGGCCGTCGCATCTGGGACACTGCCAAGCGGTCAGCCTGTTGTCGTTAATGCTGATGGCACTGTGAGTGTTGTTTCTGGAACGGCTGAAGGTTTTAGTCCAACTGCCACAGCCTCAACGGGAAACCCTGATGGGTTTCAAATAGGGTCAGCTTTTTGCCCTGTAACAAACAAAGTAGTTGTTGCTTGGAGTGATGGGTCCAATTCAAATTATGGCACGGCTGCGGTTGGCACCGTAAGTGGTTCCTCAATTAGCTTTGGCACCGAAGTGGTTTTTGCAAGTTTTGGCGTTAGTAACGTAGATGTCTGTGAAGCAGGAAACGGAAAAGTTCTTGTTTTCTACAGGAAGAACACTGGGCCATGTACGGCTCAAGTGGGGACAATTTCTGGGGCTTCAATTAGCTTTGGTAGTGGCTCAGATTTCTTTTTTTCAGGCAATGTTCTTTCTGCTGCGTATGATTCAAATGCTGGAAAGGTAGTGGTGAGTTTCAGGAAGGCTACTTCCCCTAACTATATGACCTCCAGAGTATGCACAATCTCTGGAACTAGCGTTAGTTTTGGCTCTGAGGCAACCGTTGCTTCCAGAGGGGTTATGTCTGAGGCTGGTTTCGGCACAACTACCTTTGACAGCAATTCAAACAAAATTGTAGTGTCATTTATAGACAGCGCTTGGGGCTTGTATAGTGCGGTGGGGACCGTTTCTGGAACTTCTATATCTTACGGTAGCACGACAACAGTTTTGACGGGTAATTATCAAAGGTATCCTAACTCTACTTTTGATACGACCAGTAATAAGGTTATCTTGTCGTGGCATGACACGAGCGCAGCAAATGCTGGGAAGGTAGTAGTTGGCACTGTTTCTGGAACGTCAATATCTTATGGTGCAGCGGTAGAGTTTAGTACTACTGCTCCGTATAATAACTCTTCCACCGTGGTATACGACCCTGATGCTGATAAGGTTGTAGTGTCTTACAGCACCGCTTCTAATACTATTGTGCAATTCGGAACTGTCAGTGGCACAAGCATAACGCTTGGAGGCCTTATACAAAACACCTTTAATGGGTTAGCTTTATCTTCTGTTTATGATTCTAACTCTAACAAGGTAGTGCTGTCTGGGGAGGATGGCAGTCGGGCAAAGTCCTTGCTATATCTTCCTGCGACTACAACCCTCACCTCCGAGAACTACATTGGCATCTCCACTGGCGGTGCTGTAGCTGACGGCGGCAATGCAACTGTCGGTATTGTTGGCAGCGTTAGCGACGAGCAGTCAGGCTTAACCGCTGGTCAGCAGTATTACGTCCAGACCGATGGCACTCTAAGCGAGACCCCTGCCGACCCAAGCGTGTTGGCTGGAACGGCGCTATCTGCTACAAAGATGGTAGTCAAATCATAAGGGCGCCTCAATGCCACTAACCAAGTTCCAGTTTCGCCCAGGGATTAACCGTGAGGTGACCAACTACACCAACGAGGGTGGTTGGCACGACGGTGACAAGATCCGCTTTACTAAAGGCTTCCCGGAAAAGATCGGTGGCTGGGTCAAGTATAGTCAACGATCCTATTTGGGTGATGCCAGTGCTATGCACCCTTGGCGCACGCTGATTGGTGAGCGTCTTTTGGGTATTGGCACCGGCCAAAAGTATTATATCGAAGAGGGGCAAGGTCTTTACGACATCACGCCTCTTCGGGAGACTACTGCAGCAGGTGACGTCACCTTCTCAGCGACCGACGGCTCCTACGAAATCACAGTCAGTGACACGCTGCACGGTGCGGCAGTTAATGACTTCGTGACGTTTACTGGTGCGGTTAGCCTGGGCGGAAACATCACTGCGGGTGTTCTTAACCAAGAGTACCAGATTGTCGGCCTTGTTGACGAAAACAGCTATGTGATCGAGGCTCGAGAAGCGGGAACCCCGATTGGACACATCACTGTTGATGGGGAGCTGGTCCCCACATATGTGACAGCTGACAGCTCTGACACAGGTAATGGTGGCAGCTCTGTTGTCGGCGCCTACCAACTCAACACTGCACCTGATGTTGTTGTTGCGGGAGCTGGTTGGGGCGCGGGAACGTGGGGCCGTAACACTTGGGGGTCGGCAGCTTCTGTCACGACAGTTACAGCGACCTTGCGCCACTGGTCCCATGACAACTTTGGGGAAGATTTAATCATCAACCCTCGGGACGGTGACGTTTATTACTGGGATCGTAGTGCCTCAACGATAGGTGACTTCCAGCGCGCTGTTCCATTGTCCACTCTTGGCGGAGCGTCTGACACTCCTACTGTGGCAAAGCAGATTTTGGTATCGGACCGTGACAGGCATGTCCTTGCGTTTGGTTGTGACCCGATTACAGACCCCGGTGTTCAAGACCCGATGCTTATCCGGTTCTCGGACCAAGAAAACATCGCGGACTGGACTCCGACTGCCACCAGCACGGCAGGCGATTTGCGCATTGATTCGGGGTCCGAGATCATTTGTGCGACAGAGACTCGACAGCAGGTGTTGGTTTTTACTGATATTTCGCTTTACGCGATGCAATACCTTGGGCCGCCCTTCACGTTTGGCATCAACCTGATTTCTGAAAACATTACGCTTGCAGGTCCAGAGGCTACTGTAGCCACGGACGACCAAGTGTTTTGGATGGGTCGTGAAGAGTTTTACGTTTATAACGGCGCTGTTCAGCGCATTCCGTGTTCTGTTCGAGGCTATGTCTTTGACGACTTCAACGTCAGCCAAAGGGCCAAGGTCGTAGCTGGGACCAACTCGGCGCACTCTGAGGTGTGGTGGTTTTATCCGTCCTCGACAAGTGTCGTCAATGACAGGTACGTGATTTACAACTACGCTGAAAACCTTTGGTACTACGGCACCTTGATGCGTGCTGGGTGGATTGATCGTGGCGTGTACGACACGCCGATCGCGGCTGGCTTGGACGGTTATCTGTACTCGCATGAGACAGGGTTTGACGACGGCAGCACAAGCCCCTCAACACCGATTGAGTCGTACATCCAGTCGTCACCGTTGGACATTGGGGACGGTGAGCAGTTCAGCTTGATTCGCCGCGTGTTTCCTGATGTGTCGTTTGAGAACTCTTCGAACGATAGCCCATATGTTGATATTACGCTTAATGTTCGCAACATCTCAGGTGGCAACTACCTCAAGTCATCGACAGCAAGTTACTTTGACAATAACCGGGAGCAGGTGGACTTTCGTCTACGTGGTCGGCAGATGTCGTTTAAACTGTCGTCTGAGCTTTTGGGCACGACGTGGCGCTTGGGCTCACCGAGGATCGACATACGCCCTGACGGGAGGCGCTAATGTCTCGCAACCTACCCCTGCCGTTCTTGCCTGTCCCTCCGGCAGCGTACGATCAATCGTATCTTGCGGAGGTTGTACGGGCCTTGTCCGTATATATGCAGAACGAGCGGAACCCTGGGGAGGGGCGGAACACATTTACGGTGTTCACGAACCTGCAAACTAACGACGTGGGCCTCGAACCTGGGACCGTATTTAATCACGGCGGATACTTGAAGGTGTCCGAGCTTAACACACCACATGTGCAAGGATCGAGTGCCACGGGCGCTGTTGGGTCTGTCACTGTGGCAACACCATAAGGAATGTTAGATGTCTGAGATCATTGGGTGGAAACCGTCCACAAGTTCTGA
>Ga0102945_1000347_pt1 | contig 14242 bp, 21 predicted proteins | sample SalPonred_H2O_MG_FD_78207 | JGI IMG/M metagenome (GOLD analysis project Ga0102945, IMG submission 78207) | Salt pond water microbial communities from South San Francisco under conditions of wetland restoration - Salt Pond MetaG R2_restored_H2O_MG ...
CGTCGTTTGCATTTATATGTTTTGCTTCTACGACCGGGCATACTCCCAATCCTACGGCTTTCACATTGCCGGTAACTCCACTCGCCTAATCATCTCGCCGTCGAATCCAATAATCTGCCCCATCATAGATACACCACGTTCTTCTCCTACTATTTCACCTTTCGGTCTACTCTCTCGGAGTTGTAGATGTATCTATGGTGGAACAGCCGGGGGTCGAACCCGGGTCCGTCAACCTTTCGGTCTGCTTCATCGTTACAATACTACTTATTAATATAGTGCCTGTTCTTGTAAATAATTGTGCATCATTTGTCCTGTAACGGCTATTCTAATTCTATTTTTTTCTATGCCTGTTACTGAGTGGTAGGTTCCTACATTTATTAAATACCATTCATGCAAGTCCATTTTATATTCTTTAACAAGAGTTTTTTTATCGTCTTCCCAAAATTGCGTAATAACATCTGTGCCACCTAGATCAAAATGATAAACCAGTTTACAGGATGTGATCATTCCGGTGTGTTGCTTTTGTATATCCTTGTGTTTTTGCAAGTAGCCACTGATAATTTGAAATCCAAAATATCCAGTATCACAAACATTTTCCTGACAGAATTTATTAATCTGTTTGTTGTATTTGTCTGTCCAGTCATAGTTGTAATCTGATATTGCTAGACTTTTAAAATCGTCGAGATTCGGCACTATTGATTGCGGAATTTTTGGTAAGTTTAATTTTCTTACAAATTCTAGGCTTGCCATGGATGCTTTTCACTTGTTGCAGTGTATTTAATCTACTATATAAGTGTATTTGTGTTTCAGGCTCTTGTCAAGCAACTTTTGATAGAATTCTCTTTGAAGATTACGATCATTGGATAGCGCCGCTTGATAGAGTTTTTTGATGATTTTTTTGGTTTTCATAGCATTTTCCTTGTGCAAAATTATTTATGATAAAAACGCACTGTGTGCATGTTTTGCAAAAGCCTCATGTGCATCTTCAAAAAAATGTCCACCCGTTGTATCATTAAACTGCTTGTCTAGGCACCACGTACAAAAAGTGTCTTTACTGCAAGGCCATTCATATTCACTATGTATATCATAGAGGTCAAATCCCTCAATGTAGTTAAAACTGTGGATATTTAAAACACGCACACCAATTTTGTTTGCAATCTCATTGAGAGATATAATATTTTTTATTTTATTCAGACGCCATTTCCACCTGTCATTGTCATAAACACACCATTGTTTAACGTAATCGTCAATTGGGGAGTATTGTATTCCTGACGCAAGCGGGGTCCATTCATTATTATGTACCACTTCTGTACGTCGATCGCCAGTCCAGCATGCAATTACAATATCGTTAGGCGTAATTTTTTGCGTGCCACAATAGTGCTCAAATATTCTAAACATTGCATCATTACTGCCGCCGCTTATTGCAAGATTAATAGGTGTATAATTCATTAGTTGTGCTATTTTTACAGGATAACTTTTAGTTTCACCATTATCCATTTCAGCACCTGCTGCATGACTGCATCCAAGTATAAAAGCTTTATTCATGTGTATAATTATACATGATTAAATAGAAGGTGTATAAATTGTATTACAATTGTTGTGTACCCGTAAGCCAAATAACTCCAGTATTAACTTTGGACAACTGTCTGCGCGAGGCAAATACCGGCAATAGTAATTATCAAACCAAATTAGTACGATTAAACTGGATAATACAGGATTTAAAATCTAACACTATTCAAAAACCTTTTCTAATTAATCAAAAATTTGCAATTATCACAGGCGATACAAGATATATGGCTTTACAGTTTCACAAAAATATTTCACATGTGCCCTGCTTAATGACCGGTGAATTCAAGCCCGATGCTAGTTGGACAACTATTCCTAGTAAAAAAGAATTAGGAGAATTACTTGATATTTTTCCAGATAATATTATTACCAATTACAATTGGCAGGAAATGCCGTTGGATTGGATTGAGTTTGCTTACAGTCATACCAGCGATCACATGCACGACGAAAGTCAGCGTGGGCGAATGATCAACAATTACCTTGCTAAATATCCTGACACAATCTTTAATCAAGATTGGGTGTTATCTAATATAAATTGGAGTTTGTATGACCATTGATGTCGTAATGAGTCTAGCAGTGCTTGGTTGGTTTGTACTGCTTGTTTATATCGCTGCAGAGGACGGGCCTGGAAACGGTTGACGGTATCTAAAATAGAGTCTATGCGTTGTTCTGTGTCCTCAATTGAATCATAGCTGTGGTCGACAACATCGTCCATCACATCAAATCCGTATGATCTTAAAACACTTACACTATCTGGTGAACAGAACAACACCCAGGGCCTTGGTGTTTGTAGTGCTCGGAATATTTTTTCACTGAATGCAATCACAGTGTCGCTTACATAACTTTCCACTACCAGTGTTATATCACTGCTCATAGCCGCACGGTCTGGATCCATGTTCAACAACATTGGCATGTCTGTTTTAAGTTCTTGATGTATGCTGTCCCAATGGTGCCATCCACATTCTGCGTGCATGTTTACAAAGTGTTGTTGACGTTGCTGTATACTGGGATCTCGATCGTGATACAAACAGTTGAACCCCACAAGTCCCTTTTCCAGTAGATTTTGTTCTGTTAATTTGTATAACAGCATTAACCGTTCACCGCTAATTCTGTTCATCATCGCAGTGTACTTGTGCAAAGGTGTTGTATCTTCAAGTATTGGCTTGCAGCGATAGATATGCCAAAATTCTGGAGCAAGATTGATATAGTCTACTGGTACTCTAAAATGATTATCTGATGCAAATGGCTGTTGCAGTGCCCCGAGATTTGCTTGCACTGCATCTACCAGTGTGTTGTTTATTCTGTGAAAGGCTAAATTGGCTGCAATATCGTCCTCTCGTTGTTGACAACCTGCTTGCCAAATTCTATCTTTGTGCGTTGATATATGCATATACGAATAATGGTGCCCTTGGAGGGAGTCGAACCCCCAACCTTCTGGACCTAAACCAGACGCCTCTGCCAATTGGGCTACAAGGGCTTGTTTTAGTTATCATCTTCTACTTGTATCCACACATTATCTGCCAAGATTTTGTATGCGCCAACAAATTTTTTCTGTTGCATATACGATTCGCCCCATTCCGATGGACTTATCATGCTTATACTATCTTTGCCATTTTCGCTATACAAGTAATATATTCGTCCGATAATAGGTTTGAATGCTAGACTGGCAGAGAGCAGTCTATCATTATAGTCTGCTTGCGTCATAAGATCTTGCATTTGTTGTTCTAGTTCACTGTAACGTTGATGAAATCTGTGACTTGCTTCAGCAGCCTGCTCTTTGCGATAGCCTTTTACGTCTGGTACAGTCATTGCTGGAGCACCTAGGTCTGTACCATATGGTGTGCCCAATGGATTGTCTGCTACTCTGTCTGGTTTACGTGCCATTAAATGCTCTTAATTATAATAACCTTTTGGGTGCGCATTATCAAGAGGCGTAAAAGGTATTGTTAAAGTTTTATGTTGATGTGCCGTCAGTATACGGTTTGATATTTAAATCTTCCAGTCTATCTTCTCGCACACACATAATTTTGTCAATGGTCCACTTATCGTAGTAATAGTCTACCGCACCAATGATTTCTACAGGATTGTTTTGTGTCCACAAAATGCATGTTTTTTTACTGTCAAAGATAGGACGATGCCACATGAATCCTTCTATAATATTGTTGTGAGACGCTGTTAAAAATACCACTAAAATCCATTGCATAGAGTAATCCTTGCGGTATTTAGTGAAAACTCCTCTATTGTATATAATTGTATTTTCAACGGAATTAATTATGGCTAGAGTTTTATTACGTTGTCTTCTACTTGCCGTAAGCCCTTGTCGGTTATCATAAACACAGCGCCATAACGCAGTATTGCGTCGAAATCATGATCGCCTATTAATCTAAGAGTATTTGGATGGTTTTTGTACTTTTCTCGTAGACAACGCAAACTATAGGTAAAGTTTTCCACAATATCCTGCTTTCCTAAGGCGATGCATTCTTGCATTGCTCTTTGATTTTTTTCACTGTACCAAGTGGGCGTTTTTTTACCCAAGGATCCCATGAGTAAATTTTCTGATAGTGCCGGAGACCTGCCCAATTTGTTAAAAAAAAAGGTTTTTTCCGCTTTTGTATTACACTGCTTGTCAGGAATCCACAATCCTCTAAAATTTGGATAATATTCTTGTAGATAACGTTTAGCAATAAGAGCTTGTTTAACAGCAACTTGAGGGAAAATATGATCTAAAAAAAATGCACAATGATCAAATCCCATTTCTTCTCTGTAGCTCATATCTGTAATCGCCCAATAATACTTGCCTTTTTGATCCACATAAATCCATGGTTTGTCGTCACCTGTAATGTTTAACATGTTTGTTAATTTTGGCAAATACAGCCCGTCCCATACTGGTCGAAAACAGATTTGATGACTGCCATTTATTTGTTCAAACCAGTAAGGATCTTCAAACGTTTTGTATCCATCTAAGGTTGGTCTGATTACCTTTAATTGTGAATATTTGCTCACATACGCTAAAGCTGGTACGTGTTCTTCGTTTACATATGGATCATCATTTATACTGTTGGTTTCGATTACAATTTGGTCAAATTGTATCTGATTTTTTTCAGCAATATCTAAGATTGTGTGACTATCTATACCGCCGCTGTACATCAATCTTAATTTAGGAAACGTATTTCTCAAGGCATTTAATTTTTCTGCAAACAGTTGATCAATTGCAATGCTATCTATTTCGGATGCTTTTACAGACTCAAGTGAGGCGATCGCCTCACTTGATAGTTTAAAGTCTACAAAACTGTTTTTTTGTAAAGCAGTGCAACTTGCTTGGAAAAAGTTTGTATACTGTTGATCTTCTACATTGTAGAAGTAACGCAATTACAAATCGCCCCACTGAGCATAACTGTCTTTTACAAGTTCAAAATCTGTTTGTGGGTTGCCAGTTGCCATATTATTGTTTACACCAGCATTGTTTTGCCACGTAACAAATTCTTCATGGTTTAACCCTTTAGCAAATGTTTTTCTAAGTTTATCCATGTCTACATTAGCAGCAAGTAAAAACATGTGCTGTGCAATCTCAGGCACTACTGTACATCCTATTCCAGTTTTTTTAAGTTTTGTTGCACCTTTTTGGTTGGTGTAAATCATATCAATCTCGCCCGATAGTGCAGCATTTTCTGCTGCGCTATTATTTTTGTAAGGGATAAAGATTTTGTATCCCATTTTTTTAACAGCATTTACAGGATTTGTTCTGGCATGTCCTACTTTTGCTGTTTGCATTTCCACACCTTCATTGATTGTGCAAACGTAAAGTGGTGCACTGTATTCTAGTCCAACAAAATTATCTAAGGTAAAATCCAGTGGAATTTTAGTTCCATGTGATGATGTCCAGGGAACAATCACAGGTTCACTGGTAGACAACAAAAGTTCTGCAACTCTATCACTGGGCATGCTTGAGGGACGTTTTACGGTATATCCAAGGTCCTCTAAAGCAACGGTATACAAATTACTACGTTGTGAAGTTGTGCCGGTGTCTGATCCTCCGCGGACTAACGTAATTTCTTCTGCGATTGCTGTTTGAAATGAAAACAAAGCAACAAATACTAATACTAGTTTTTTCATATTGGTTTTCTCCTTAATTTATGAAAAATAGGTATTCCCTAACAACCACACCTTCGATCTGATCGCTAAGTAAAAAAGCTGCCAACATTGGCAACAGGTTATATTTCCTCAATGCTATACCTAAAGCACTGAAGAAAATTAGTTGGATCATATAACTTATTTCTCTAAAGTTAATATGTCCTATATAAAATGTTACTAAAGTTATTACAAAAACCACAAAAAACACAACATATTTGTATTCTAGTTTGAAAATAAACATTGAATATTTTGCCATTGGCCAACTTATAATTAAACCAAGAAAGTTAACAAACACAAACCAAGGCACAACACTTGTTAGCATAACTTGAACATTTGACGCAATACTATCTAACTGGTTAGGGTTCCACCCTGCATCCACTAGCATGCCATAAAGAAATATTTCACTACCGGTTATCGGAATACCGAATAACAAAAGTGGTAACAAACTTGCAAATTGCCCGCTATTATTTCCTGTTTCGGCTCCGATAATTTTTCTTATTGGTTTGTTTGGGTGGAGTGTGGATTCTAACTGGTGGCATGATGTGCTAGCAAGTGATGTTGTAATACCTGGAACTAATCCGCATAAAAAGCCAAGAATACTTGCCCTAATTGCACTGGTAATATTACGCAAAAAGGCTATCATTGGTACTCGAAAACTGGTTCGGATGTTTTTATCCATCACGGAAAAGTTTTTGTGTTTGTTAAACAAAATTGGAATAACAATTAAGCCTACCACTGCAGGAATTTTTTCAAGCCCCCAACGTAAATCGTCTATTCCAAATGTGAATCTGTATTCTACTGCTACTGGAGATTCACCTATCATGCCCAAGAATATACCTATTGCAATTATTGCAATGTTTATGTGAATTTTTCCAGAGTTAAAAAATATAGCAAAAGATATTAATACCACGGAAAATAATATTGCTTGAAATCTGGTGCTCACAATTGTTGCAAAACTTTGTAAAGCAAAACTACTGAATAAAAAAAACATTGCCAGTGCAATAAAAGCACCTAGTACACTTCCTAAGGCGCACACACCAACTGCAATATCTCCTCTAAATCGACGAGCAAACTTTGCGCCTTCGTGCATGGCAGGAACACTGTTGTTTTCGCCAGGCAACCCAGCAAAAACCGCTGGTATTGTGCCTGTAAATTGTACAGTTGCAGCTAGTGCCATATAAAATAATAACAATTCTGTAATGGTAGATCCGTCGATAAGCGGATAAACCAATATCAGTGAGGTAAGTACGCCAACACCAGGGAGTAATCCCGCTATTGTGCCAGCAAATACACCCGACAATACAAAAAATAATTCTATCAAAGCAATCCTTAACTGTTTCTATATTATAATACTATTTGCATAACAAGTCAAGTCTGATTGTGCATTGGTGCACAATCGCCTAATAGGTCTGTGACTTTTTCTACTTCTATATCGCTTAAAAAAGGATCAGTTGATACTACCAACCCGTGATTTGTAAACTTCTTGCTATTCGGCATAGGATTTTTGTTTTTACCAAAAAAAGTATGTTCGTAGCTGTCTGTGTAATATCTGTCCGCTCTTATGTTAAATTTTGCAAATCTAGCAACTTCTTTATCAGGATCTTGTACAAAGAATAGAAATTTATGACCATTGTTTGTACTGTTAATTCTTTTCTTTCTAGGTTCTATTCCATTTTGCATGCAAACATTATTATAAAATTCTGCAATCTGTTGTCTCTTTTTATTCCAAGAAGCTAAATGATCTAACGCAATGTTAACTGCAATTGCTCGATCTTCCTTTGCTTGAGCATTTATTCCTAGTGTAGAAATGCCAGTGTTCCTGCTTTCTTTTCCGTGATTTGCTATTGTTCGTGCCCGGGCAGCATATTCTTTATTATCAGTTACCAATGCTCCTCCGCCAAACGGGGTCATTGCAGGTTTATTTCTTGTGAAGCTCAGGATGCTTGTGTCTCCTAATTTGCCTGCACGTATGTTGTCGTATTCAGTGTCATAACTTTGAGCACTATCTTCCACAATAAACAGGTTGTATTTTTTGGCAATTTTTTGTAAAGGATAATAATCAAAGTTTTCTCCGTACAACCCCACTGGAAGTATACCTTTTGTTTTATTGGTTATTTTACTTTCAATTTGATCAACGTCTATGTGTCCATGCATGTCAACATCAACAAAAACCGGAACAGCTCCTAATAGTGCAATTTGATTACAACACGCTGGATAAGCAACGTTTGGACAAATTACTTCATCTCCTGGACTTACTCCGTGTATTATCAATGATAAAAGTATTGCACTGGTACCGCTGTTTGTAAAAACACAATATTTCCTTTGCGTTAAATCTGCAATCCTGTTTTCAATTTTGTTACAAAAAGGGCCACTATATAACTGATTATTTGACAAGCACTGATGCATCATTTCTGAATACTCATCACTAATGCAATTCCATAATCTATCAGTGAGCGCATGCGTTATCATGTTTTTTTCTCGGCATGCAAATTTGCAAATTCTAAAAAATTGTCTGTTTCTATACCCGTAATAACCATCACAGGCCTGTCACGTTGGCCTGCATTTGCTGTAGCATGCGGAGCGTCTCTCCAGGAAAACCAAACAACATCGCCTTTTTGCCAATAAATGGTTGTTTGCGCAATAGTAAAAAACTGTCCAGGATACCAATCATCTAAAAAAATAAAAAGTCGATGCTTGTTTTTTTTATTAAGGTATGTATTTTCGCCTTCTGTTCCCACAGATGCCTTGTCAAGATGATATGTTACTACTTGTCCTGGTTTTTGTATGTGAACTCTAGCATACCAATTTGCTAACCCAATCGATTCTGCAGTTTTCCATAATTTTGGATGATCGACATTGTTGATTTGCGATGTATTGAACGCATTACTTAAACTAGTACCGTTTTTCTGATACCAATCTTCGCTTTTTTGTCTTAGTTCGTCCCATTCTCCAAGTAAACCATCGTTTGTTAATGTCGCTATTTCATCTTCCCAATCTGTGTCCAGTGTGGTGATGTATTTTAGCATGCCCTCATCGCAATTATTCTGCAAACGATGATCAAAATGATAGCTACTGAATTGCTTGTGATATTCGTATATATTATCACATTCGTCTAATGTTTTCTTATTATCCATTTTTTTCCCTTGTTGTTAATATAAGCATTGCCGACGGTCTGTTCGGCGACAATGCTTATATGTTTAAAAAAATGTTAGTGCGAATGCACATACGGAAAACGGCGTTCAAACATATCATGTTTGTAAATGGGTTACTACCCAAAGCGTCTACAGTATACCGACGTCCTTGTTTTAATGAATTAAAACAAGGGCGTTACATGTAAAAGTAATTATAGTCAGGACATCAGTCACTGCTAAAATTTATTAAAATTTGTATGCAATACCAACTGCTGTGGTTTTGCTGGTCTGATCTAAGTCGTCTTCAGATCGCTCAGCAAATAAAGTTAGTTCACTGGCAACTTTATAATGAATACCGTATGTAGTAATATCAGAACTTACTGTTCCTTCACTCTCTGTGTCGAGATTTTCGTAACCAATCATGATATCATTCAGCGTATAAGTGGCTCCTATTGCTGTTGTGTCTGTGTCTACATCTAAAGCAGTTGTATCAGTTTTTACTTCGTAGGCTAATCCTACTCCTTTAAAATCAACAGTAGCATTATACAAGGTTTCTTCGCTGTCGTCATCATTGTTTTTCTGACCGTAACCTACTCCGACCATTGCCACCTGATATTCAACAGCATATGCATCGCCGGCTGCGTTGTCGTCTTGATTGGAATCGGCAGCATGTGAAACATGAATATTCAATCCGTTAATTACATTAGGAAGTGTGTAAAGCACAGCATGGTCTGATGAGCTGGTTCCGTCGGTAAGTTCGTATCCCCAATCTGATACATCATCAATATTGTCGGTGGCACTTTTTACGTCGCCAAGATAGAGCTGACCGAAGTTGCCTTTGAGCAGGAGTCGTGCATCGCCTTCGTTTTTTGCGTCTTCTGTGATGTTAATATCAGCACTAACGCTCATGCCATTATCCAGTTCGCTTGTGGCTCTAAAATTAACTTCGCCATCTAATTTTGTTGATGTAGCGCCATCATTATCTTGATAACTCCACTCTTGTTTGCCTCCAATTGTTATATCTGCGGCATTGGCCGAAATTGAAAAAGCGCCAGCTAATGCTACGGCAATAATAGTTTTGTTCATGTAGTTTTATCCTCTAATTTATACAAGGAATATTTATTTCATGTTTTTGTTTGTGGAAAAAAAACCCGCTATTGCAAGCGGGTTATGCATGTCAAAATAATAATTTAGGTGAAATTACTGCTCTGCGTTGTAGGCATCAAGTGTCTTCTTGAACTTGTTAGCATGTGAACGCTCTGCCTTGGCCAGTGTTTCAAACCAATCAGCAATTTCATCAAAGCCTTCGTCACGAGCGGTCTTTGCCATTCCCGGGTACATGTCCGTATATTCATGTGTTTCCCCTGCAATAGCACTTTCCAGCGCTTCGGTAACATTGCCTGCTGGAAGATCTGTTTCTGGATCACCTGCACCGCCTGTGATTAGATATTCCATATGACCGTGTGCGTGACCAGTCTCACCTTCTGCTGTATTACGGAATACATTGGCTACCTCTGGTGCACCTTCGATGTCCGCCATGTTTGCAAAATACAAATAACGACGGTTGGCTTTTGATTCGCCTGCGAAAGCATCTTTCAATGCTTGTTCTGTTTTAGTACCTTTTACACTCATAGTTTCTCCTTATTTGAGATTTTGTGCTTGTTTTAAATAAGTCATAATTGACTCTGGTGATGTTTCACCATATGGGTCTTCATCCGACCCTGTGTTGTTAATGCCTGGTTCTTGGAACCACGCTTCAACTGTGCCATCCTTGACTACAGCAGCATAACGCCAACTGCGACTGCCGAATCCTAAATGACTCTTGTCCACCAGCATGCCCAGCATGCGTGTGAATTCTCCATTGCCATCCGGAATAACCTTGACCTTTTCAATGCACTGATCCTTTGCCCATTTGTTCATTACAAACGAGTCATTAACCGAAATAACATAAATTTCATCAATGCCCATTTCTTTAATGGTATTGTAATTGCTTTCAAATCCTGGCAGTTGGTATGTACTACACGTAGGAGTAAAAGCACCTGGTAAACTGAATAATATCACACGCTTGCCTGCAAAATAGTCTTCTGTAAATTTTGTTTGCCAGCGGAATGGATTTGGTCCTTCGATCTTGTCGTCACGTACACGAGTCATAAACTTCACCAGTGGTAAAGCTACACCTTGTTTCATCTTTGTATTTTCCTTTATTTGTTGTAATGGTTGTAAGTAGCACTTTGTCCATGTTGTGCTATGGTACTATTATATATTGTAATAGATAATGTAATCAACCAATTTTTATCAATTTTTGCAATGGTATTTTTCTATTAGCACGTTTAATTTTTACAATGGATAAAAATTATCTGTGATATAAATAACTGGTATGCAGTATTTTACATTCAACATCACCGGCGATATCATAAACAACGTGAGTGAATGGAACAAATGGGTAGATACTGTTGATCAACACAAGCCAATTCGTTTAGACTTTAATTTCGAACCTGTGTGTGCTTACTCTAGCGGAATCTTTAATTCTTTGGTACAAAAAGGCATAGATGTTAACAAAATAAAAACCGTTGATTATCCAAACTCTCACCCAGATGTACCTTTTCGTGTATCTCAATATACACACGAGTGGCGAGAATGTGCATTTTATACGCCAAGTCTTGTGAATAATTGGAACCAAAAAAATGTATTTGGATTATTTATAGGAAGACCCACAACCGCCCGTGTAATTTGCATGTATTTTTTAGCAAAAAATCAAAATACCATGATTAGTCATTTACAAAATGCAGGAATTGCAACTTGGAATGTTACAGACCCTGTTAAAGACCTTGAACTTTCTTACCAATGGCATGATTATTTTGATTTGCAAAAAATTGATTTGTGGTACTCAAATCAACAAATTCCAAGCTTGGACAATCTTTCAATTGAGGATCAATATCATAAAAGTACAACCGGGTGGCGTGCAGAAAAAAGTATTCAAAGATGGTATAACGACTTTTTAGTTGAGATTGTAATGGAAACTACAACAGTTGGAAAAGTATTCAACCCAACAGAAAAAACGTTAAGACCATTTGTTTGTGGTAAGCCAGCGTTAATTTATGCTGCAAAAGACCACATAGAAATGTTAAATTGTTGTGGCTTAAAAACTTATGGCAATTTTTGGGACGAAAGTTATGATACTTTGGCGGGCCCTGAACGGCTCTTGGCAATTTTAGAGCAAATGAAATATATTGAATCAATGAGCAAAAGACAATTGTTGCAACTATATCATGCATCTATACAAATTGCACATCATAACAGGAAAAGGATAGAACAGATTAGGAAATCTCGTCGAGATCCGTGTATTCCTTAGGACACCATCCAAGCTCGTGCAGGTCCCGCGCAATTTCGTTGCTTACTGTGCCTTCGCCTCCTGAGCAATACCAGTCTATGTAATCGCCTTCTTGACGAATGTCTGCAACAATACTGCCAGCATATCGCCATGAGCAACTCCACAGTTCACTGCGCAGCATAGGCATGACTTCTTGTTTCTGCCACTGCATATTGCATAGTGCACGATAAAGATCAGTGGCATATTCATGACTGCATAAAACTTTTGCGCATACCACAGAACAGTTTTTAAGCTCATCTTCGAGATCAAAATTTTCCATACTATCTATCATATTTAAATTGGCCTCGCCGGTAGGATTCGAACCTACAATCGTCGGAGTAGAAATCCGATGCCTTATCCAATTTGGCCACGGCGAGAATATGGTGCCCCGTCTCTGATTCGAACAGAGGATCTCACCGGTTATGAGCCGGGTGCTTTGGACCGCTAAGCTAACAGGGCAATTCTGTATTATAAATTTAAACTTTTTCCCACAGTGCGCTCTAGTTCTTCTAGGCTCACTGTGTCTTGCTGTGCTTCTAGTATAACACGCTTTGGATTGAGATCAAACCTTTTTTCAATCCAAAAGTTAATGTTATCTGCTGTATCTACACACCAGCGAAAAATTTTACGACGACGAATTTGCATCTAACACTTCTGCATATACATTCTTGCTAGCATCTTCAATGTAAATTCTTGATATCGGCTGGCCGTCAATTTCTGTATTCACTGACACATATGGTCCACCTGACGGATCAAACATGCCAAGATCGTTTAAATCCAGAGTATCTTGGCCTACTCGGCCACCAAATCTGCAGGACTGCATGCTATTGCCAGTCATGGTAAACTGATACACACCCGCAGAGATTTTATGCCAAGAGTACTCGTCGCCATAGCGATTCTTGTAGGTTTTACCTGATTCAAACATATTCTACTACACGCACACATTCAGGATGCCCGGGCTTGCGCCAAATCTCGGCGTGGTATAGTGCTTCGTCTTCGGTTTCGAATAGTTTTACGTTCAAGTCATAACCATTGCCGGCTACAACATCTGTGACGTAGATCCAATCGTCTGTGCCGTTGATGCACACCATTACTGCATAGTTCATAATGTTATATATTCCATTTGCCATTCATCTGCTCGCCGTTCATGTCCAGCATATCCTCTTGGGTTACACACTACTCTGGTTTCGCCTATTCGATAATCAAATGGGTCATGGGTATGTCCGTGTGTCCACAACATGATCTGCGGATTGTCCAGCATGATGTCTTCCAAGCTGCTGCAATACAAGCCGTTGCTTTGGTCATTCTGATACTTTTCGTGGATGCTTTGCCGGCTGGGTGCATGATGACCAACCACAACTGTTGGTCGATCTGAGTTTGCCTCTAGTGTGTCAAGTATAAAGTTCTTGCAAGCCACATGATCCGCCCAGATAGTTTCCGGAAACAGTTTGTAGTTGCTCTTGTCGCTGTCTTTGATTGCATTGAAATCATTCATGGCCATCCTTGCCCACTGTTTTGTGAGTGGATTGCCACGATCAAAGTCAGTCCACAGTGTGCCCCCTACGAACAGCACGCTGTTGATTTCCACTGAACTTTTTTCCAGCAAGTGAATGTTTGTTAAACCGTTCTTGTCAAAAAAGCCTTGAATGATTGATTGTGTTTTTCTATAGTCACCGCCGTAGTGTTCGTGATTGCCCATCACATATACCACTTGATCATACTGTTCGCTTGCAGTGTGCCAAAACTGCACGGTGCGTTCGTGATGACTGTTTTGTTTTACTAGGTCTCGAGCTGTGCAGATATCGCCGCTGAGAATCAACACATCAGCAGATTCTGTGTTGGTGATATCAATATCACCAAATTCAAGATGGATGTCACTGGTTAGGGCAATTTTCATTTATAGTTCCACAATCTCTACGGCATCTCCAAAACGTTCTTTGAGTCGGTTGTAAATACCAGCATTGCTCATTCGCAATCCTTGTGCGCTTTTATACAAAGTATACTGTGATCCTGTGTCAGTGTCAACTGTGATATAATCTTTGTC
>Ga0102945_1000348_pt1 | contig 14221 bp, 18 predicted proteins | sample SalPonred_H2O_MG_FD_78207 | JGI IMG/M metagenome (GOLD analysis project Ga0102945, IMG submission 78207) | Salt pond water microbial communities from South San Francisco under conditions of wetland restoration - Salt Pond MetaG R2_restored_H2O_MG ...
AGGTCATGGAGAACTGGGACTGATGGCTGACATCATCGACCGCGCTAACGACTACCATGAAAGCTGGCTGCAAGAACAGATCAGAAAGCATGGAAGTGCTACAATCCCCAAAGGCGAGCCGGGCGAGTGCGATTGGTGCGGCCAGTTTAATCCTCGCATTGTGAAAGGAGCGTGTTCAAAATGCAGGGACAAGTTAAGGTTAGCGTAGTGGATAGATTGCTTCACGAAATACGCGGCGGCTGGTTGACAGCAGACCAGCGACAAGAGCGGGTTCAGCAATTAGCGAGGTTAAATGGTGCCAGCAGGTAGGCCGACGAAATACAGCAAGGAAATCATCGAAAAAGCCCGACAGTATGTTGAAGGCGGGTATGTCGAATGCGGTGATCCTGTGCCTACGCTAGCAGGCCTTGCGCTTGAGCTTGGCATTCATAAAGACACGGTTTTTGATTGGGAAAAGCAGGAGTCGAAAGCAGATTTTTCCGAACTCGTATCGCGCGTAAGGCTTCAGCAGGAGCGTGATTTGGTGCGCGGAGGGCTTAACGGTAAGTTTAATCCTAAGATCGCTGGGCTAATGATGTCTAAGCATGGATACAAAGAAAGCGAGGAAGTGGATCAAGCCAAATCCACGCCTATACAGATAAACTTCACCGAGGCGAAGTAGTGGACATTCCGTTACTTGACCCGCAGCGGGATTTTATTCGATCTGAAAAACCCTACCCCGCTATTTGCGGTGGGTTTGGATCAGGAAAAACCAAGGCCGCAACTATGCGGCTTTTGACGTTGATGCTTATGGAACCCGGCATCAATACCCTGCTTGGCATGCCGACGTACGACCTTCTGCGCCTTCGCGCTATTCCCGGGGTTGAAGAAGATTTGCAGCAACTAGGCATTGGCTACAATCTGAACAAATCGGAATGGGCGATCTATATTCACGGATTTGGCTCGATATATTTCCGCAGCTACGACAACCCGCAGCGCTGGATTGCGTTTGAAGTTTCGCACACGATCCTTGACGAGCTGGACACGCTTAAAAAAGACAAGGCGGAGATTGTCTGGCGCAAGGCAATGGAGCGAACGCGGCAGGTCGCAAAGCGTAGGAATACGATCGGCTGCGTGACAACGCCCGACCAAGGCATTGGCGGGTTCACTTATGACCGCTGGGTGAAGAACGCGACAGACGATTACGAGATAATCAAAGCCAGCACTTACAGTAACCCCTACCTGCCGCCAGACTACGCAGAATCTATCCGCGCCCAGTACGACCCGGTGATGGCTGATGCTTATCTGAACGGCGAGTTTGTTAGCCTCAACCAGAACAAGGTCTACCACCAGTTTGACCGGCGCAAGCATCATACAGACCGAACGATCAAGCCCGGTGAGCGGCTGCATGTGGGCATTGACTTTAACATCGGCGGCTGCTGCGCGGTGGTTTGCGTGATTGATGGCGCAAAGCCCATTGCAGTGCATGAGTTCGTAGCGCATGACACGCAGGACTTCTGCACGCGGTTAGCGAAGTATGACGGCAATAAAATCATCGTGTATCCTGACGCAAGCGGCAAGGCAGGCAGAACCAATGCGGCGGTGAGCGATTTGGATATAATCGAGCAAAACGGTTTTAGAGTTGATGCGCCACGCGCTAACCCGGCGATCCGTGATCGTGTGAACAGCGTAAACGGACTGCTGGCTCACGGTAACGTTGGTATTAACTGCAACGCTTGCCCAGAGCTAACAGAAGCGCTTGAGGTGCAGGGCTATGTTAAAGGAGAGCCTGAGAAGTTTGACAGCCATCCGGCGGTGGATGATTGGGTTGACAGTTTTGGCTACTTAATTCACCGCAAGTTCCCAATTTCACGGCCAGTGGTATCTGGTCTTAGAGGTGTGGCATGAGCAATGTTGATACAGTTCACCCGGATTACGCTATCGAGCTGCCGGACTACCAGAAGATCGAGCATATCACTCGTCTGAAAATGTTGGATAGCTACTTAATCGAGCTAAACCCGCATGACAAGAGCGATGAAAACCGGCAGCGGAACCTGCACTACAAACAACGGGCCATCTTTTACGCCGTGGCTGCGCAGACCGTGCAGGGGATGCTGGGCACGATCTTCCGCCGGTCGCCGCATTTGGCGGTTCCAAGCGCGCTTGAGTATGTGGATCGCAACGTTGATGGCGCTGGCAATTCTATTTACCAGCAAGCGCAAGGGCTTTGTGATGACGTGATCCGTAAAAGCCGTGCGGGGTTGTATGTTAGCTTTCCACCGACAGATGGCGCGGTGTCCATGCAGGATATGGTTGAGGGCCGCTTTGTTTCGACTGTGCAGCGTGTGGAGCCAGAGCAGATCATCAACTGGCGTGAGGAAACGCGGGGCAGTCAGACTAAGCTAAAGTTTGTCGTAATACGCGAATACCGCGAAAAGACCGATCAATATACCGCTGACGAATATATGACGCTGCGCGAGCTTTATTTAGACAAAGATGGCATATACCGCGAGCGGCATTGGTCGGATGAAGATGGCTCGCTGCGAGTCGTGCAGGAGATCACTCCAACCGATGCCAACGGCGATCTATGGTATGAGATTCCCTTCGTGTTCGTGGGCGCTGAAAATAACGACGCCTCGGTTGACCGCCCGGTTATGCTGCCACTGGTTGAGTTGAACATCGGGCATTATCGCAACAGCGCAGACTGGGAAGATTCTGTTTGGTACGTCGGGCAAGCGCAGCCGTTTATGACCGGCGCAAGCGAGATGCATTTAGAGATGCTGCGAGAAAATGGCATGTACGCGGGTAGCCGCTCGTTGATCGCCGTGCCTGATGGCGGGACGTTTGGATACGCTAGCCCGCAGCCGAACAGCCTTGTGCGGCAGGCGATGATCGACAAGGTGGACATGATGCTACAGCTCGGCGCTCGGTTGATGCAGCCGGGCAGCGCAGCTAAGACAGCGACCGAGGTTGCTGGCATTCGTGAGGCTCAGCATTCAGTGCTGTCATTGATTGCGGCCAACGCTAGTGAAGCCTACACGCAAGCGCTGCAATGGGCGGCTCGGTATATGGGCGTTGCGCCCGGGCCCGAGATGGAAGAAATCGAGTTCGAGATAAATCAGGACTTCGTATCACCCGACGCTAGCCCGCAGGAAATCCAGCAACTCATGCTTGGCTTTGTTCAAGGGACGATCCCATCACGGGATTACATTCGCTTTATGCAGCGGGCCGGGTACTTTGACGCCAGCAAGCCGATTGACGAATATCAGGATGAAGTAAGCAACTTCACCCCGGGGGCGTTTAGTGGCTAGAACGCCGCAGCAGTTACTTGAGCAGGCCACGCGTCATGCCGCGCATCTGGAGCGGCTAAAGACGCAGGATGTGAATGAGTTGATCGAATTACTCGATGAAGTGAACTCACAAGTGATGGCTCGATTACAGCGGGGAAACATTACGGATTTTTCCCGTAGTCGTTTAGAGGCTGAACTAGCGACGATCAATCAGCTAATGACGCAGGCAATGGATGAATCCATCATTCCGACGCTAAATCGGCAGTTGATCGAGCTTGGCCAGTATGAAGCAGAGTTTGAAGTTAGATCGCTGGAAAACGTCACGGTAAACGCTGAGTACACAATGCCAGCGGATACGCAGATTCGTGAGGCGATATACGGTCAACCCCTGCAAGCGCGTGGTGCAAATAACGGTAAGTTGCTGGAGCCGTTTATTAAGGACTGGGAAAACGGCGCGGTGCAGCGGGTAAGTCAGACGGTTCGTGCTGGCTATGTTCAGGGTTTAACAACGCAGGAGATAGTGCGATCGGTTCGTGAGACTGCGATGGTTCCAAGCACTCAGAACTTGCAGGCAATCGCACGGACGGCTTTGCAACACTCAGCGAACGAGGCGCGCATGGCGACGTGGAACGCAAACCGCGACATTGTTAAGCGCTACCGGTGGGTGTCGACGCTGGACTCACGCACTACTTCTCAGTGTCAGGCGCTGGATGGGCAGACATGGGTAATGGGTGAAGGCCCAGTGCCTCCTGCTCACATCAACTGCCGATCCACCACCACGGCTGTGCTTGACGAGCGATTTGATTTTCTCGAAGAAGGCGGCACTCGATTTGCCCGCGATCCTGAAACCGGTCGAGCGAGGGTTGGCGAGGTGCCGGCTAATGAGACTTACTACGGGTGGTTAAAGCGCCAGCCAGCCGAGGTGCAGGATAGTATTATCGGGCCGCAGCGTGGTGCATTGCTTAGAAACGGTGGGATTACAACGGAGAGGTTTAGAGAGCTTCAGCTTGATCGCAATTTCGAGCCATTAACGTTGGATGAAATGCGTGAGCTAGAACCGGCAGCCTTCAAACGGGCTGGACTTGATGACAGCAACTAGAGGTAATTAAGGATGAATGATGAAGTACAACAAACCGAAACCGAGACCGAGACCGAGACCAAGGAAGTACCAAGCGTGACCCCAGAAGAGTTGGAATCGCTCAAGGAATCCATTGCTAAGCTGGAAGCAAAAAACCGCGAGCTAGCCGAAGAAAAATCCAAGGCCAAGCAAGCGGCTGAGCAAGCAGCGATGGAGCGGGCTAAGAAGGACGGTGATCTCGAGTCGCTTGAGAAAAGCTGGGCAGAAAAGGTCAAAGCCACCGAGGCCGAGCTAACAGGCAAGCTGCAACAGTACGAGCAGATGATGACCGATATCACCAGCGGAAGTGAAGCGCGCAAGCTAGCCGCCGACCTTGCCCTGCCCGGTCATGCTGACTTGCTTCTACCGCATATCAAAGGTCGCCTTAAGACCGAAGTGCGTGACGGTAAGCCCGTTGTTAAGGTGCTGGACGCAGAAGGTAATCCAAGCGCGATGAGCATTGATGATCTGCGCAAAGAGATCAAGGGTAACGAGCTGTTTGCCCCGATCCTTTCTGGCAGCAAGGCGAATGGTGCTGGCGGTGCTGGTAAGTCTGACGGCGGCAGGGTAGAGCGCAAGGGTTGGGGTGAGATGACCGACGAAGAGCGTGTTGCTTTGCGCAAGGAAGATCCAGCGACGTACAAGGAAGTGGTGGACGAGTTCTACAACCGCAAGACTTGACCTAAAGACAGCGATGCTGGTATAACCAGCGTATGAGGTGAGACCACCCCTGCGGGGTGCGATCATCGGGGCCTGCGGCCCGCAGTAAGATTTTTAATCTGCTGGGGCGTGGGCTTTTTTTATGCGCCTCGGCTTTGTTCACACAAGCAAATGAGGTGTAATCATGGCCGCTACTCGGCTTTCTGACATCATCGATGTCACAGTATTTCAGGATTTGCCGCCCGTTGACGGCCCTGAAAAAACCGACTTTTACGACTCCGGCGTTATCGTGCGCAACGCGATTCTTGACCAAGCTGCCTCGGCCGCTGGCAAGACCGCTGAGCTGCCTTTCTGGAAGGACATCGACCCAACTGACGGGCCGAACCTGACCAACGACAACCCGGCATCAACCAGCACGCCTTTCAAGATCGTGCAGGGCGAGCAGATTGGTCGCAAGGCATTCTTGAATGCTAGCTGGTCTGAGACTGACCTCGCGGCTGAGCTTGCGCTTGGCGGCGATGCGATGACTCGCGTTCGCACCCGGATCGACACCTATTGGCGTCGGCAGTGGCAGCGTCGGTTGATTGCTTCGCTTAACGGCGTCTTGGCTGGCAACGTCAAGGATGACGGTGGCGACATGGTGTTTGATGCGGCTTTGGACACGGCTACTTCTAGCTCAGTCTTTACCCGCAGCAACTTCACCGCTGCCGCGTTTACGCTTGGCGATAGCTACAACGAGCTGACTGCCCTTGCGGTTCACAGCGTTGTTTACAAGCGCATGGTGGATAACGACGACATCGACTTCATTCCTGATTCTCAGGGACAGATGACGATTCCGACGTTCCTTGGCCATCGCGTGATTGTTGACGACGGCCTGCCGGTTGATCCTAACGGCGCAAACGACACCAAGTACACCTCGGTGATCTTCGGTGCCGGCTCGGTTGGCTTTGGCGAAGGTACTCCGCCTAATCCTGTTGAGGTTGATCGTCAGCCTTCGCAGGGCAACGGCGGTGGTGTTGAGGTTCTTTACAGCCGCAAGACCTACCTGCTGCATCCGTTTGGCTTTAAGGCGGTTGCTGCGCCTGCTGCTGAGAGCTTTACGCTCGCAGAGCTTGCCAATGAGGATACTTTCGACCGCGTTGTGGATCGGAAGAATGCGCCGCTGGCGTTCTTGGTAACCAACTAAGGTTACCCATCTAGGGGCGCTGCCAAGCGTAGCGCCCCTTACCTAACACTTGGAGACAGTTGCATGGACTTAAAAGCACTACTGATTAAAAACGCTGAGATTGATGCGCGGATCGAGTCTGAAAAAGAACAGGCACGAATCGCAGCACTTGAAGCGCAACTCGATGCTGCAAAGCCAAAGCCAAAGCCACGGCGTAAAGCCAAGGCTGAAACACAAGAGGCGCCTGACAATGGCGAATAAACCATACGCACGCCCCGGTAGCCGTGAGTTTGCTTGGTGGTGGGCGCAGAAGCGTCGGCGTGAGCGTCAGGCTGCTCAGCAAGAGGAAACTTAATGCCGCTGGAAATTGGCAATCGATACCGCGTTAAAGGCCAGATCGTTACGATCCGCGCCAGCAATGCAGAGCGTAGTAAAAAGGCTGCGGTTACCAGCGACGGGCGAGTAATTAACTTTGGCGCTGCTGGTGCGCGAGTGCGCCCCGGCACTGATGCGGGTAACGCTTATTGCGCACGCTCGGCAGGCATTAGCTCGCCTGCGGATCGGTTGACGCCAAATGACCTAGCGCGGGCTGATTGGCATTGCGCTGGAGAAGTAAGCCGGGAGGACGGGCTAAGCCCGTTGGATTGATGCCAGCTCAGCGCTGCACACGCAACGGACGACGCGGCTGGAAGTGGGGTCAGAGCGGCACTTGCTATGTTGGGCAAGGCGCTAAAGCCCGAGCAGAGCGGCAGGGTCGAGCGATAAGGGCGGGTGGTTACCGTGGTTGATTTTTACACGCTACCCGGAACGCCTAGCGATCTGCTGACTAGCACTAACCCGAGCAAGCGCCGGTTGGCGGTTGAGAATCGCGACACTTGTTTTTTTGAGGGCAGGCAGGGCTACGTCATCATTGAGTTTGACGTGCCGCAAGACACAACGCAGGTGCTTAAGGTTGTATCGCCGGTCAACACGATTGTGCAGCGCTTTAGCTCAACGCTGATTTTAGGCGCGGTGCGCATTGAGCTGGTAAATGGTGGAACAGAAGGCGGCACGTTTAACGGCGATATTGACGTTAAGCCGGTAAACACAATGACCACCGCAACGCCTTATGACTTGCAGGTGGGTTGGTCTACCGGTGGAACGCATACCGGAGGCGATCTGCAAGACTTGTTGCTGCTTAATGCTGGATCACCAGCCCGTCAGGCAAGAGCAGATGTGGGCGCTGATGACCTGCCTTATGGCTTTGCGCCGGGCACATTTTATATCCGCATTGTCAGCACTGGTGATGCAAACGCACGCGGAGTATTCCGCGCACGATGGGAAGAAAAACCATGACGATTACCGTTGGCACAAACAGTTACGTCACACGGCAGGAGCTAATCGACTACGCCGCAGCGCGTGGCATTACCGTCCCTGACACGTCAGAAACGGACGTGCTGCTGATTAACGCCACTGACTTCATGGAGACCTACGAAGGGCGTTATGTCGGCTCACGCGCTACGGCAGAGCAAGCTCTGGCATGGCCGCGTCAAGGTGTGGTGCTTCGTGGCTTTGAAGTGCCAGAGGATGAGGTGCCGGAGTTGGTTAAGCAGGTGCAAAAGGAAATTGCGCTAGACCTTCAGGCTGGCGTTGATCTGTATAACCGTCAAGACCGGCAGATTGTCACCCGTGAGCGCGTTGATGGCGCGGTTGAGGTAGCGTACGCAACTCCGAACGTGGTTGGCGTGCGCTTGCAGCAAAGCAAAGCGATGAACCTTCTGCGGCTTATTACCACCGGCGGCACGATCACATTGGAGCGGCGATGAGCTTTTACGCTGGGCTTCAAAACACGGCGGCACGGTTGCTTGAGCAGTTCGGGCAGGCGGTGGATTTTGTCCGCACTACCGGCGGCGGCATTGACCCTGTAACCGGTCAGGATACGACTACAACACAAACGCTTACAACGGTTGGTGTTTTGCGCCGGTTCCCAGATGAACTGATTGATGAAACGCGCATTCTTTCGACTGACCGCGAGTTGGTTGTCAGGGCCACGGACTTAACGCCGGTGGTCAGCGATAAGGTCACGGTAAACGGTGAGGATTTTAAGATTGAGGAAATCCAGACCAGCACGCCTGCGGGCACTGATTTGGTTTACTTCGTGAGGGTGCGCCGATGAATTTTACGGTGGACATTAAAAAGATCGCTGAAGAAAAGAACGCAACCTTAGATCAAGTGGCGCGGGCGATTACGATTAGCTTGTTTAATGGCGTTATAAACGATACCCGAGTTGACACTGGGAGGCTTCGTGGTAACTGGCAGGCAAGTACAGGGCAGCCAGAGCGGGGCACCATTGAGCGTTTAGACCCAAACGGTACTCAGGCAACCGCACAGGTTGAATCGACCGTTCAGAGCGGCGCGGTCAACTACCTGACCAACAACCTGCCGTACGCCGAGGTGTGGGAGCAGCGTGACGGCATGGTGGCGCGTAACGCAGCGCGCATCGAGCGAACAACTGCGGAGGAAGTGCGCCGTGTCAGTCGTTAAGATCGATCAGGCATTTGTGTCGAGCTTTATTGCAGGCGGGTTCGGTCTTGAGATCGCGCACGAAAACCTTGCGTATGAGCCGACTACGGGCACCCCGTATGCGCAGATTACAACGCTGCAAAACGATGTGACCGGCTACGACTTGAGCAGCCGTGATCTGACCGATGGGGTTTTTCGGGTGATCTTGAATTACCCCGCAGGCAGCGGCGCGATTGTCCCAAAACAAAAGGCGGATGAGATTCTAACCGCCTACCCGATTGGCTCGCTGGTTAGTTATCAAGGCCAAGCAGCGACCATCCAGAGCCAGCAACGGCAGCCCGGTGTAGCCGAGGCAGGCTGGTATTCCATTGTTATCACGCTCGGCTACCGAGCAAAACTCTTAAGAGGTACGTTATGAGCATTTCAGGTGCATTTACCAGCGCTGGCTCCACTATTGGTATCAGCGCTACGCTTCCCACCACGTTTGACGATGACGTTACTGACGGCTTCCCGAGCTTGACGTATAACGACATCGGTGAGGTGACTGATCTTGGCGAATTTGGCCGTGAGTACAGCCTTGTTACGCATAACCCGCTGGCCGAGCGCCGGACGGTTAAGCGCAAGGGTTCGTACAACGATGGGCAGATCAGCATGTCAGTTGCCCGTGTGCCCGATGACGCTGGTCAGGCGGATGCTATTGTTGCGATGGACAGCGACGAGCCTGTGGCGTTTGAAGTCACCCTGCAAGACGGCACCAAGCTGTACTTTGCGGGCGTGGTGATGAGCTACACCACCAACATCGGTTCAGTGGATCAGATCACCAGCGCAAGCGTAATGGTCGAGATCACCACCGACATCGTTGAGGTGGCCGCTGGCGCCTAATCCGGCTTAGCCGGTAGGGGCGGTGAGGTTTTGCTGTCGCCGCGCCGCCCCGTCTTTTACAATGACAGCACGACAGTAAGAGGTACGACAGCATGAAACTGACAGACATTGATACAGTACGCGGCTCGGATGAAGGCTCGGTGATGACGGTGACGCATCCCGGCACGGGCGAAAAGCTGGACGGCATGTGGATTAAGCTCGCAGGCCCAGATAGCAAGATCGCCAAGCAGCGCCGGGCGGAGATTCGACGCAAGATGCGGAAGATGAACCGCAACGCGCTGGACTTCGATGCGCTGGAGGCTGAGGCCACCGAAACGCGGGTCGCTGTAACGTTACAGTGGGCAGGCATTGAGATTGACGGCCCGCTAGATTGCACGCCTGATAATGCGCGCATGGTCTATGAGGAATTCCCTTGGCTTGCTGAGCAAGTCGATGAGTTCCAAGGTGACCGCGCAAATTTTATCGGCAAGCGCTTGAAGAAGCGCGCATCTTCGTCCGATTCCGAGGCTGGCTAGACGCTACCCCGGAGAAGGCGAAAAAACCACGCGGGTCGGAATACACCGGCCCGCTGCCAGAGGTTAGCTTGATGCCGGAGCTGATTGAGTACACATGGGAGATTGGCCCCGTCGGTTACGGCGGCATGGGCTTGCTTCCATTGTCATGGCAGGAAATAGCGGCATGGCAAAGCGCGCAAGGGATTGATCTTGACCCCTTTGAGCTAGATGCCATTCGTGACTTATCATCCACCTATGTGGATCAGGTCGAGCGCAGTAAAAAGCGGGATTGCCCAGCACCGTGGGTTGACCCAGAGCAGGTAAACCGCGAGGCGGTACAACAGAAGATTCTGCAACAGTTTAGATCGTTCAACGCCAGCCGTAGGAAGCGCAAATGACAAATCTTACAAGCATCGTCGTCAAGGTTGATTCTACCGATGTCAAAAAGGCGTCGGATCACTTTAATCAATTCGGGCGCGATGGTAAGAAAGCTGAGCGCGACATTAACCGCTTTGGCAATCAGGCATCTAAAACCGCCAAGCAAACCAAGCAGCTTAGCAGTGCGGCCCAAACACTAACCCGCGTCCTTGGCGCGGTGGGTGTGGGGTTGTCGGTGCGGGCAATCCAGCAGTTTGCTCAGGAATCATTAAGAGCGGCGCAGAACATCGAGCGGCAAGCGCGCTCATTAGGTGTGACGGCGGCAGAGTTCCAGCGGCTTGAGTTTACCTTTAGGCAGTTTGGTGGTGATTCTTCTGACCTTTCCGATGCCTTTGCTACGCTTGCAGACCGGGCGCAGGATGCCAAGGACGGCATGCAGTCATTTATTGATGACTTCAAGCTGGTTGGCATTGAGGTTGACGAACTACGCAAAAAAGACCCACAGCAGCTTTTCAGGTTGTTTGCAGATGGGATTGCGTCGGTCGATGACCCAACCCGGCGCGTTGCGGCTGCGGTGAGAATACTAGGCGACGATCTAGGGCGGCGCATTTTGCCGCTTTTGCAAGACGGCTCAGGCGCGATAGACGAGTTTGGTTCGGAGGCCAGCGTCTTATCAACGCAGCTAATTAAAGACTCATCGCGCATTCAAAAAGAAATGGCGATGATTACGAGCCAGATTAATACCGAGCTGCAAGGCGCGATGCTTGGATTCTTGGTGGCTAACGAAGATGCGATCATTGGCTTGACCAAAGCGCTGCGAGATATGATGCGGTTTGTCGCTGAGAATGATCGGCTTTTCCAAGCGTTGACAGTATCTGTCAGCGCGCTCACTGCGATAAAACTAGCCCAATGGGCGCTTGCAGCGGCGACCGGATTAAGAGGATTGGCTGGAGCGGCTGCCTTACTTTCTGGCCCCGGGTCAATAATTGTTTTAGGCGCAGCGGCTTTAGGCGGCTTGGCTGACCAGTTTGAAAGAAGTAAACAACGTGCTGATGAATTTTCGCAGAGCTTAACAGACTTGAGCTTAAATGAGCTTGAGCAGCAATATGAAAAGCTAAGGGTTCGTAATCGCGAGCTTCAAAACTCATACGATCAACTTAATCCATTCGATACGCTAAGCCCTGAAGCAGCAAACGAAATAAGTCGCAATGCTTCGCAAATGCGCGTTTTAAGAGAATCTATCGATAACATCACAGAATCTGGCGATCCGGCTGAAAAAGCAATCGAGGATGTTGGCAATGCAGCCACAGTTGCAGGCGGGCAGATGGGCCGGTCTGCAAAAGAAGCACAAAACCTCGCCAACGCCTTTGCATCCGCAATACCAGCGATTGATCTGCTAGAGCCTGCAATGCGCGGCGCAGCGGCTCAAGGAGGCGCGGAGTTAAAGCAAGCGCAAGCATTTATTGAAATGATGGGCGAGCGCAGCAATGAAACTGCAGGCGACCTCGATGACCTTGGCGATTCCGGCTCCAATGCTGCGGACAAGATTAGCGATGACTTTAGCCGCGTAGCCGGGCAGATCGAGGGGGCGTTTGCAAATACATTCGAGCAGATATTCCGCACCGGCGAAGTTAGCTTTGCAAATCTAGCAAGCAATATCCTTGATATTTACTTCCGCATGATGGCAGAAATGGCGGCGCAGGCAATTGTCACGCCGATGATTCAGCCCGTGATGGGTGCAATGCCGGGTATGGCAGGTGGCTCAGCACCAGCTGCGCAGGGCGCAAGTTCTGGCGTTACTTCGTTGCTGCAAGGCGGAACACAAGCCGCAATGATGGGTGGCGGTAATTCCATCGGCATGGCGCTGCAAGGTGCAGGGCAAGCGCTGTTTGTGCCCGGTGTAGGTGCAGGCACAGAGATCAGCGGCGCGATGGCTAATGCGATGGGGCCAGCCGCCCCAACCAGCATGCGATCAGGAGAAGCGCTTACTGGATCATTTAACCCCTTTGGAAACGCAGGCCAAGTTAGCAATATGGGCTTTGCATTGGCTGGTATTGGTGGTGGTATTGCTGGCGGCGCAATTGGTGGCGAAGAAGGGGCGATGATCGGCTCCATTGGATCGACTGTTGGTATGGCCATGGGTGGCCCGGTTGGCGCGGTGATTGGCTCCGTTGCTGGCGGGTTGATTGGCAGAGCGTTTGGCGAGAGCAGTACAGAAAAAGCCATAAAGGCTGAGCGCGAATTGATTGAGGCTCGTGCCGAGTCAGCCGCGCAAATTCTTGTAAACGAAACCCGAATGGATGACGCCACTCGGAAACGTGAGCGTGAACTACGGCATGTAATCCAACTTGAGGAAGCGCTGGATGAAGGCAACAAGCGGCGCCTTGAAGAAGTTTATGCTCTAGAGGAAATGGCAGAGCGCTTACAGGAAATCAACCGCATTAACGATGAGCGCGAAGGTTTAGAGCGCCGTTACCTAGAAATGATTGGCGACACAAATGCATTGCGCCAGATGGAACTAGACGCAACCGAGGCAGCTAACCGTGGCATTCTGCGGTTTATATTTACGCTTGAAGATGCGGCGGCTAAGGTTGCGCGGGCAGAAGCCAATGCTCGGCAAGCGTTTGACTTGTTGCAACAATCAATTCGCCGTGAGCAAGCAATTATTCAAGAGCAATTTGAAGGCCCGATTCAGGCTATTCAAGCCGCATTGTCTCGCCTTGAATCCCGCGCACCAATGCCGGTAACACAAGATACGCGCTCACAAGCCATGGGAGTGCTTGAGACGGCTCGCAGGCAGGGTATTGGCGCCATTAGCCAAGAAGAGCTTGATAACGCATTAGAGATCGTATCAGACCCTTCTGAGCGTTTATTCGGTAGCTTTGAAGAATACCAGCGCGACTTTAATAGAACCCGCTCGGTGCTGGATGAGATTTTGGTGGAAACTGAAACCACAGCCGAAAAGCAATTAGCTCAGCTTACTTCGCAATTAGAGCAAGGCGAGCGCATGATTAACGCGCTGTTTGGCATTGATAACCGCGTTTTGTCTGTTGCGGATGCTATGAATAACTTGCAATCAGCGGTGCAATCAGTGACATCTGCACGCGCAAATTTAGAAACCATATCCTCATCGCCGCCGAGCTTTAACCCACGGCCAACGCCACCGGCTACATTAACGCCGGGCGCAACAGATGATCCGTTGTGGGAGTCGATATTAGGCGCTCAATTCCAAGCGCATATTGATCGATTTGGTGTTAGCTGGCATACCTCACGCACGAGCGAAGCTGAACGTCAGGCAGCGCTTGCTCAAATGCAGCAGCAATACATGAGCGCCAAAGGATTCGCCGACGGCGGCGTTCACACCGGCGGCATGCGTATTGTTGGCGAGCGCGGCCCTGAGCTTGAGGCTACCGGCCCGAGCCGCATCATGAGCCACGAGGACATGATGAGCGGCCTGCGCGGTGATAACATGGTGGCAGAGCTGCGGAGTCTTAAAGAGGAAGTGGCGGCGTTGCGCGATGACCAAAACCGCAGCCAGTTCCAGATTGTGAAAAACACTAAGCGTACACGCGACACGCTGGAAAAATTCGACATAGACGGCCTGCCACCGGAGCGGACATAGCATGATTATTATTAGGCCACGAGACATACCGCCCGCAGATTTAGGCGATGAGGTTTTAACCGCTAGCAACGTGCCCGCCACAGCGGCGGGTGAGCCTGAGTGGGATTCATTAACCACATACAGCGAAGGTGA
>Ga0102945_1000350_pt1 | contig 14181 bp, 11 predicted proteins | sample SalPonred_H2O_MG_FD_78207 | JGI IMG/M metagenome (GOLD analysis project Ga0102945, IMG submission 78207) | Salt pond water microbial communities from South San Francisco under conditions of wetland restoration - Salt Pond MetaG R2_restored_H2O_MG ...
ACACCGTTTGCTACCCCATGGATGTTCGAGATCGAGTTGCTCATTCGTTGGAGGAACGCAGCCGGGCGACCAATGCGCGTCAGAGAAGAGCCGTTGGAGTACTGGCGTGATATCGGCGGCTCAAGCATTGCTGGTCGTGAGATTCCCCGGGTGGCACTTGAATTACTTACCATTAAGAGGCTTCAGTTTGTCCGTGGTGCCTGAGTGTTCAAGTGTGCAAGCCCGCGATATGAAAGGCAGCAGGAGTGGATCTCAAGGAGCTGGACTTAGTTGACCCACATGTGCACTGGTATTACCAGGCCAAACTCGCGGGCATCCGTGCTGTCATTGGTGAGCATCTTCAGACCGGAATTCGAATCATTGACGTAGGTGCTGGATCAGGATTTTTCTCGCTTGCCTTAGCCGAGAAGGTTTCCCAGTGCGAGGTAGTGTGTGTTGACCCAAACTATCCAAGTGACAGCATCAGGAACGAGCGATCAGTGCGTTTCGTTCGGCAAGCGGACAGTCTGGAAGCCGATCTGTATCTGTTCATTGATGTGCTTGAGCACGTGGATGACGATCTAGCGCTTCTTCGTCACTACACCGACAGTGCTCCTGAGGGTGCTCACATCGTTATTAGCGTCCCTGCATTTCAAAGCCTTTGGAGTGGACATGACATATTCCTTGAACACAGGCGTCGATATCGATTGAAGGAGGTGGAAAAACTCGCCGAGAAGGCCGGCCTAGTGGTCAAAGGCTCACGCTATTTGTTCAGTTCAGTTTTCCCACTTGCGTGGCTTATGCGTCGAGTGCGAAGAACTCAAGCAGCTAAGTCGGACATGAAACCGGTCCTGCCTCTCGTGAACCGACTCTTGTCAAGGATTCTCACAATCGAGCATAAGCGGACAACGAACACTTGGTTTGGATTAAGCGCTGTGGTGGTGGCGGAGGTACCTGCAAGAGACGCCAAACCATGAACCGGCTCGACCCCATCACCCAGGCGCCGACGCTTAGTGGGCCCAACAACGACGCTTTCCTGAGGTTACGAGACGCATGGATGGCGATCAGTCTTGCCTTGATCGGTCTCGTATCCGTTGCGGTCAGCGCTCTGGCAATATCCAAAGCGGGAATTGGTTGGGATTCAGGAGTTGATACCCAAGCAGCTCTCGAGGTGCGGGCAATCGAGCCGGGAACCGGGCTGTACGACGCCTACGAACAGGTCTTCTTGACATCTGAGTTTTACGGCGTGCTCGTGCAATGGGCCGCTGATCTCGTCTACCAGCTCCTGGGTGGGAATGGGCCCCTTCCTACCGACCTAGCGGTGACCTATCAGTTGCAGGCGGCTGTGAATTTAACCCTCTTCGTCATCAGCTCCGTCCTCGTATCCGCTGTAGTGGCAGTGATCGTGAAGTCACGTGTCACTGGTCTATTTGTATGGGCATGCCTCGTCTCATTGCCCATCCTTATGGGGTTTGCAGGCATCAACTTCAAGGACCTGCCGGTCGCATCGGGACTACTACTTGTGAGTGCCGGCGTGGCACTTCTCTCGGCGTATGTCGTGGGTAACTCACGATCACTTGTTTGGTCGGTACTGCTAGTGGGCTTGGGAACATTCGTGGCATTGGGTGTGCGGATCGGTGCGTGGGTGCTTGTCGGCGCCATCCTGGCACCTAGCGTCGGCCTGTTTACCGCGCTGTCACTACGATCTCGCCAACCAGGAATCGCTCTGGTGCAACTCTTGGCACCCCTGATGGGCGTTTTAGGTGGTGTCCTCGGCGTCTACCTCCTTCACCCGATCGCTCGTATCGACATCGCGCGTTGGGCTTGGGATGCGTATCTGGTCTCTGGCTCGTATCCGTGGATCGGCACCATACGGGTCCTTGGCCAAGACGTGACGTCAACGTCTCTGCCTTGGTGGTATGTGCCGGCTTGGCTGATGGCGCAGTTGCCCATCTTGATGATCGGGTCGGTTGTTCTTGGTCTTGTGTTTTGGGTATCCCGCATCGTCACATCTACAACTGATGCACTCAGGAAGATTGAAGAGTCAGACCACCCGTCTACGCTCGCATTCACACCTTTCGCGGTGCAGGCGCTGGTGCTCCCCGTAGGACTCGTTGTCGTTGGAGTCACCTTGTACGACGGCATCAGGCACCTCACCTTCGCAATCCCGGCTCTTATTGTTATGACGGCGCCGCTGGCCTCGTTTGTGAATAGCGGCACTGGTCCGGTGACAGGAAAATCCAAAGTGATTGCGGTGATAGCGGCTGCCGGCCTAGTCGCGATACCGATGGGGAACGCCGTGTCGAGCATACGGTGGTTTCCGTACATGTATGCCTACGTAAATCCGATTGCAGTTGCTGTCGATGAAGGCCGTGACTGGGAATACGACTATTGGGGCACGACGGTTCAAGAAGGAGCCGATCGGCTCGCAAATCTAGGGCAGGAAGTCATCGTGGTGAGTCCACCCATCGGTCCGTTGGGGAATCTTGAGGTTGCAGGAGGGGTTTCCGTGGACGAAGTCTCCCCAGAGACTGAATACGGCCTCTACGTTTTCCGGCGTTGGTACGCAGACGTTCCAACGAAAGGCTGCGAGAGCGTATTTCAAATTTCCAGAGGAGGGATTGTCTTGGGTGAAGGCGCGATTTGCCGAGGGCCTGAGAGCCTTGCGCAATTGCGCGGAAATGTCCGAGAACCCTAGCTAGCCTTCCGGAACTTAGGATGCCAAGTCCGCAGCATGCTTGAGCGGGGACTGGAGCGTCACCTCTCAGAGTGCCTGTTGAGTCTCATCCAACAGGAGAGAATTTGCATCCAGCGATTGTCTTTCTGATCTGGGCTCTGAGGTCACTTGGCGTGAAGTTCGCTTCGTTGCATGCTGATTCCCAACTTCGGTTATCGCTTGCGTAGATCGACGGAGGTTCTTCGAGAGCAGATCGGATGTTCACGGCTGCATGGAGTTCCTCACCAATAAGCCGCGCGAGTTCTCGAATTTCCACCAAGGGGCCGCCGGATTCAAGCAGGCGATAACGGCCAGGTTCAAGAACCTGCATCGAGACTTTCAAGCACTCCTCAACATCCGAGTATCTTCTCCACACTTCTCCGCGTGCCGAAATTGATATTGGCGATGAGGCAACAAGCCCTTGCGCCAGAAGATTACTGAATGCATAGTCTTGTACGCGCTGTACGTACGGTCCGGAAACCGAAAAGGCTCGCAGAGATACTGCACCCCGCGTATCTGTAACCAGACCCGCAGTCACGCTCTCCTCGAATGCCTTGAGTTCACTGTAGGGATGGTCGGGATCGGCCACAACTGAACCGCTCCCAATTGAGATTGCACCGATGCATGAGGGCAGCGAACTTGCGAATTCGAAACGACGTATCAACGTGCTGTTGATGTCCCGATACTCGTGTACCGGCATCCTGGAGAGTTTCTCCTTGGTCAGGAAAGCGCAGCCCAAGACATGAGTGGGTGCAAAGTCCTCCACGAGAGCCTGCGACCAAGCGCGAAAGTATCCAGATGGTCCACTGATGGGTAGAACGTCAGTCTGAAAACCAGCCATGGACAACGCGGTTCGGCCAAACCACCCACTGGCCCCCAATATCAACCAGCGTTGCGTTCGTTCCGCCACTCATTCGCCTTAAATTGGTGTCCCTAGCACTCGCCAGCGCTGTTCGAGGGTTTCAATGCGCCTGGCGTCCTCATTTGTGATGCGTGAGTAGTAGTCACGCTTGTTGAGAAGCCAGAGAATCTCAAAGTGAGCAGCGTTCAGTAGTCCCTTTTCTATGTTGGGCACATCAAGTGCAGCGGATCCAAAGATAATTTTCCGTGTCTCGAATCTGGAGAGATGAATATCTGCAATCGTCCGAAGGGCCGATAGCGCGTCTATCGAAACCCCTCCACCGACAACCAGCTCCAGATCTGCTGACCGGCAGATTTCAGCGACTTCCGATATTCTTTTGGTTACATCAACGTCATTGATTGAGTCACCTGGTCGCCCAAGCGAACCAACGAAATCACTCCGGCCAAAAACAATCCCTTGGGCACCCTCGTCTTTGGTCGCCTCAGTGATCAGGCTTTCACGATTGTAATACCCAGTGATGGTCTCCATGTTGAAGAGGAATCCCGTGTCGCTCCTTTCCTCCTGCGGATACACGGTGTTCTTCGCATCGATGAACTTCGAGAGTGCATAAGGCGTTTCAACCATCGGAGCAACGATGTAGCGAACTCCAATCTGACGTGCTTCGTACAGATCCCTCAGAGCCTCGCATCCACCAATCTTGACTGTCACTGGAAGGCCCGCCGTTCGTGCGATGTCGAGAAGCCGAAGCAGTTCGTCCATCCGAGTTCCCTCAGCTTCGAACTCAGCCTTAACGGAAACGACGCCATAGGCCTCTTTCCCCTTCAGGAGGAGATCTCGCATCGTTCTCTCAGTCTTGTTCACAACCCTCCCAGAAATTTCAGAATGCGATCGTGGAGCCCTGGCGGCAATTCCGGAGACATGAAGTGTAGAGGGTTGGATTCCATGGATCCTTCTTTAGTGATGCGGCTCGATATCTTGGGGAAAAATGTCTGTTCGGGGTGGATAGGAACAAGGAATGCCTGGGGGCCGTTATCATCCAGCCGATCCTTAATCTGGGCTTCCAGGCGTTCTTCTGGCTTAAGAAGGCTGCATGGGATGGCGTAAGCGCTAAAGACGCTGGTCCAATCCGGCAGACCGACACCAGTAGCGGTGTCACAACCGATCCATGCACCATCGAAATAGTTTCTCTGGGTCATTCGAATTGATGCGTAGCCTTCGTTGATCCAGATGAACATCTTTATGTTGAGCTTCTGTGCCGCGACGGTCCCTAGTTCCTGAAGATTCTGAGCGAACCCTCCATCGCCTTCTATGTGGAGAACTCTCGCGTCCGGAAGTGCCAGGGCAGCTCCGATGGCACCTGCAAGTCCGTAGCCCATGCTTGCCAAGCTCTTGTTCGACACGATTGTTTGACCGAGTTTGGGCAGAAGAGCCTGATAGGTCGCAGTGAATGCCCCACCGCTGCTACAGGGAATGACTATGTCGCTGGGTTCGGCAAGTGCGCTCAGTTCCTCAACGAAGATGTACGGGTTCCAGTAGCCCGGGTGTAGAGAGTTATGCGCGTCGTTCAAGGGGAGCGAGTTACGGACTTCGTGACCGAATGAGACCCACTCATCCCAGTTCCGCCTGGTAGCAGCAGAGGGAGGTAACTCCTCTAGTGTCGTGATCAGATCCTCCAGAAAGGTTCCAGCATCTCCAAAGAGAGGTAGGTCGATAGCCGGATGCCCTTTGGAGAGTTCGGCATCGTCGATGTCGACCTGGATTACGGTTGCGAGGGGCGCGAATTCCTGCCAGTTGAATCCAGTTTGCTGAAGACCGAGGCGAGTCCCCACTGCAACAAGCAAGTCGGACTGTTGCGTGAGGATGTTGGACCACCGCATACCCCACGTATTCGGGCGTCCGAAGTATGTTCTAGAGGATGAATCGAATCGGTCGGACCCGTTGTATGTCGTTGCGACGGGGATACCGGATTCAATGATTCGGCCGTGGAGTTGAAGGGCCGTCTCCCTATCCAGCCCCCCTCCCAAGAGCAGCACTGGTCTTTGGGACTGATCGAGCAGGTTCCGGACCCTCACTACCTCACAGTCAGGAACACGAGGGTTCTCCTCAGACCTCAGGATTCGGCGCCTTTGGGTAGTTTCATCCAAAGCAGGAGCACCCTGAGCATCAAGGCAAAAGTCAATGAAAGCAGGACCAGGCCTTCCTTCTCGAGTCAACCGAATCAGGTTCTCGAATTGTTCACGTGGGAGAGGCACTTCAAGTCGGATCGCTGCCTTTGAAACTGGGGTCATCAAGGCAACGCCGTCAACTTCTTGGATTCCACGTTGCCGCACTTCCCCTCTTGCCAGATCACTGCTCTTGACTTGACCACCCAAAATCAGGAGTTCGCGTCCTTCGGTGAACGCGCCGGCAGCAGCCGTGATGATGTTGGTGACCCCGGGCCCAGCCGTTACCAGGGCAAAGGCCCTCGAACCCTTAGAGACTTCGTTGAAGTATTCCGCTGCAATTCCCGCACTAACTTCGTGGACAACGGGTACACAGGTGAAGCGCTGACGCGCAGCATCGAGAAAGTGCATGATGTTGCCACCGGCAAGGAAAAAGCAGTGCGTGTATCCCATTTCCGCAAGCCATGTGGCTACTTGCGTGGAGTAGGTCGGGCGAGTCATAAATGATCCTCTCGTGAGTGGAGGAGTTCCGCAAGGGAGTACATATCTGGTGTTACGTAGTCGGCCCCATGAAGGTCGGTTCCTCCACCTGGTCCGTGCAAGACTCCGATCGTCCGAAGACCGGCAGACTTTCCCGCAGTTACGTCGGCCGATGTGTCGCCGACCATCAGACCTTCGGTCACGTTCAGCGAATTCATCGCCTTGAGAACCACGTCAGGGAAGGGCTTGGAAGGGATTCCGTCGGTTCCAATAATCGCACCAAAGAATCTCGCTATATTCATCTTCTCCGCGAGAAGTTGAGCAAGGCGATTCGATTTGTTTGAGGCGATACCCAGAGCCAGGCCTTGCGTCCGACATTGCTCAAGCAACTCGATAGTTCCCTCGTACAGGGTTGCTTCGCTGCCAAGGATGCTCTCCAAGTTGTCGCGGAAAGTTCGGACTGCGCGCTCTATGTCCACCGGTGGAATTGAGTGATCAAAGAAATTGGACGGCGGTTGTCCGATGAGACTGGAGATGTCTTCTAAGTCACAGGGCGGCAGGTTCCATTTGTCGAGCGTCATGCAAACTGCCTGGTAGATCTCTTGTGTGGAGTCAACCAGGGTTCCATCTAGGTCGAAAATGACCCCGCGGCACTCGCCTAGACCGTCACTGCACCCGGCAGCTGGCAAGGCTCGATTCAGATTGCTGTCGTTCACTGACCCGAGGCTCCACATACTCGTTCAGGCAACTAGAAGCCGAGCTCGTCGGAGACGATGAAGTTTGGTCGACCTTTGACTTCCTCATAGATCAACCCGACGTATTCACTCACAATCCCCAGCATGAATGCCAGGACGCCAAACAGCAGGAGTACGAGCGAGACGATGGTGCCGAAGCCCCCAAAAGGTACTCCGCGAAAAATCCACAGTACGACAGCGGCGAGCAGACCAAGGAATGCAAGAGCAGACACGGTCACCCCGGCTACTGTGATGAGCCGCAAAGGGACGTAGGAGTGGGCGAAGATTCCTCGGAAGGCTAGTTCGATGACCTTGAGGGAGTAAGCCTTGGATTCCCCAGCAAAGCGAGGAGGCCGTTGCATAGGAATTTCTATCGAATCAAAACCCACCCAGGCAACCAACCCACGGACGAAACGATTCCGTTCCTGCATTGATCGGACGGCTTCGTACGCGCGGCGATCAAGGAGTCTGAAGTCACTGGCATTTCGCGGTATGCGCCCGTCGGTAAGTTTGCCAGCGAGCCAGTAGAAGGCTTTCGAGTTGAAGGTCCTTATAGGGCCGGTTCCTTGGCGTTCAGTCACCACACCGTAGACGTTCGCGTATCCCGCCTCCCATTCACGAAGGAAAGCGTGAATGAGTTCGGGTGGATCCTGTAAGTCCGCCGTCATCAAGACACAGGCGTCACCACTGACGTAGTCAAGGCCTGCCGTCAAACCCCCGTCCATTCGAAAGTTTCGGGCAAGTCGAACGACTTTGAATCGGGAATCACGTGAGTGGATGGCCTGAAGCTTTGGCCAGGTGTCGTCCGTTGATCCGTTCTCGATGATGATGGCCTCCCAGTCGTAGCTAGGCTCAGCGTTGAATACCAGAGCAAGTTGCCGGGCCAACTCATCCACGCAGTCAGATTCGTTGTAGGCGGGAACGATGACACTAATCAACTTTCGTGACAGATCACCCCGATCGTTAGTGCTCACTCACCACACCTTCCACGGGGCGCGTCCAGAATCCCACAATTCATTTAACATCTTGGATTCCCGGTAGGTGTCCATAGGCTGCCAGAAGCCTTCATGTCGGTAGGCATTCAACTCACTATCTGCAGCTAACCTGGCCAGGGGCTCTTCCTCGAGGACGCAGTCGGCATCTAGGTAGTTCAATGCTCCGGTTTCCATGATGAAGAATCCGACATTTATCCAGCCATCAACGCGTGGCTTTTCTTTGAAACTGATCACTTGGCCATCGGGCCGCACGTCCATCACACCGAATCTGCTGAAGGGTTGCACGGTGGTAACGGTCACCAATCGTCCGGAACTTTCGTGGTAGAGCCGCAATTTGTCGATATCAACATCGGCAAGACCATCACCGTACGTGACAAGGAAAGGACCTTCATCGAGATATCTTGCAGCTCGAAAGACTCGACCTCCGGTCATGGTCGCATCACCCGTATAGGTAACGGTCACGGTCCAGTAGGCCTCGTCGTGCGCTTCGTGGAAGGTGAGTGAGTCACGCCTACCGAGTTCGACCGTGAAATCGTTATTCCAGGCCTCGTAGTTCAGGAAATATTCCTTGATCATGTCGCTCTTGTAGCCGGTGGCGATGATGAAATCGGATATTCCGAAATATGACAGGTTCTTCATGATGTGCCACAGAACCGGGCGGCCCCCAACCTCTACCATCGGTTTGGGCCGAAATTCCGTCTCTTCGCGCATGCGAGTTCCCAGCCCACCGGCCAGGATGATGGCTTTCACGCGATCACGCCCGTAGTCACGCCGATAAGATTAAGGCCCAGCTGTTTCCATGGAGGTCATTACCGTGCAGGACCCTCGGAGCGGGGACCGTAAGCGAATTCTCGACGAGGTGCGCGCGTTCGCCAGAGGGGCATTGGCGGAAACCGAATTTGTTCCCGGCAAGACTCCGGTGCCGGTCTCCGGCAAGGTCTTGTCGCCAGATGACTATGTGGCCCTAGTTGACTCGAGTCTGGATGGCTGGCTGACCGCTGGGCGATTCACGCGGGATTTCGAGAGAGGTCTGGCCCGATACGTTGGAGCCAGGGGTGCGGTATTCGTCAATAGTGGGTCGAGCGCGAACCTCTTGGCCCTCTCAGCGTTGACAAGTCCAAAGCTAGGAAAGCGAGCCCTGAAGCGGGGCGATGAGGTCCTCACGGTGGCCATGGGATTCCCGACGACCGTGAATCCTATTGTTCAAAACCGGCTTGCCCCTGTGCTCGTCGACGTTGAACTAGGTACCTATGACGCTGATCCCCAGCGTCTTGCCGATGCAATTGGGCCCAATACGCGAGCTATCATGATGGCTCACACCCTCGGTAATCCCTTCAATCTCCGCGCAGTGAGGGAATTGTGTGATCAGCACGGTCTGTGGCTTATCGAGGATTCGTGCGATGCCCTTGGGTCCACGTACGACGGTAAGAGGACTGGGAGTTTCGGTGACACCGCAACCGTAAGCTTCTATCCAGCCCATCACATCACAACCGGTGAGGGTGGTGCTGTACTCGTCAAGTCGCCCCTAGTTCGAAAGCAGGTGGAGTCCTTCCGTGATTGGGGTCGAGACTGTTATTGCGAGACCGGGCATGACAACACGTGCAAGAAGCGATTTGAGTGGCAGTTGGGTGACCTGCCCCTTGGCTATGACCATAAGTACATCTATGGCCATATCGGGTACAACCTCAAGGCCACCGACATGCAAGCAGCCTTGGGTCTATCCCAGCTTTCTCGAATTGATGAATTCGTCGAGCGACGCCGCAAAAATTTCGATTATCTCTTTGCTCGCCTCTCCGGGGTCGACGGCTTAATACTGCCGATGGCAACCGAGCATTCAGAGCCATCGTGGTTCGGATTTCCGATCACACTAGATCCGAAGACAAGCATTGATCGCGAGAGCCTGTTGCGCTATCTCGATGCCAAGCTCATCGGAACACGATTGATGTTTGCTGGAAACATAACCAAACAGCCTGCTTACAAGGATGTCGAATTCCGAATCGTTGGTGATCTGACAAATTCCGACATCATCATGCGACGCACGTTCTGGCTCGGTGTCTATCCGGGCCTGACGACGCCCATGCTGGACTACGTGGCTGATTCCATTATCGAATTCCTTACTAACTGACATGCATATCCTGATCACCGGCCATACAGGGTTCAAAGGTGCCTGGCTGACGCTCATGCTCGACCAATTGGGGCATGAGGTGTCCGGAATCGCCCTTGACCCTGAATCGGCTTCGCTCTTCAACCAAGCTCGGGTTCACGATTTGCTTGCTAGCGACATGCGTGTGGATGTCCGTGACGCCTCAGCCCTAACAAGAGCTTTCCACCAAGCGCAACCTGATGTGGTGGTCCACCTGGCAGCCCAGCCACTTGTTCGCGAGTCTTATCTCCGACCTCGGGAGACCTTCGAAACGAATGTCATCGGGACACTCAATGTCATGGAAGCAAGTTCATCCCTGTCCAACCTTCAGGCACTTCTGGTCATCACCACGGACAAGGTCTACCGCAACGCAGGCCGGGTAGCTGGCTATGCCGAGGATGAACCTCTTGGAGGGGATGACCCGTACAGCGCTTCCAAAGCGATGGCCGACATCCTCACTTACTCCTGGGCCACAAGCTTTCCCGGAGTGCCCACAGCTATAGCTCGGGCCGGCAACGTAATCGGGGGCGGCGACTACAGCCGTGATCGCCTTGTGCCGGACGTCATCGCTGCTTTCCAGGATCATCGCCCAGTTCGGTTGCGTTATCCGCAAGCCGTACGCCCGTGGCAGCACGTGCTTGACTGCCTGTCTGGATACCTGACGATCATCAACCACCTGTTTGCCGTGAAAGATGCGACAGTGGATCCGCAGGCCTGGAACATCGGTCCCGGCCCGGACAACTTCAAGACAGTCGCTGATTTGACGGCATTGATGAGTGACCTATGGCAGGGGACGCCGTCATGGCAAGTCGATGACGGGCACCATCTCCATGAAGCTCAACTTCTGGCATTGGATGCGAGTCGAGCAAGAAACGAGTTGGGATGGAAGAACCATCTGGACTTTGAGAGTTCCGTAAAGTGGACCGTTGATTGGTTCAGCAAAACGCAGCAGGGAGACGACCCGCGAGTCGTCACCGAGGAACAGATCGACGCTTTTCTCGCGACTGCTGACACCCCTGGCTGGCACGCTGCGCAGTCCGAGTCATGAGCCAGTGCCGGGGTAGTCGTGCGCTGCATGAAATCAGTGCCAAGGTGACACTAATCTCAATCCTATGAACACCGGGGGCAGCAAACAGCGGCAACACTCGAATGCACATGCTGCTTTCCTGGCGAAGGAATTCGTCTTTGCGGTAGCAGCCATGGCCCTGGCTCTGGTTGGCTTCATTCTCGTATCCGGTTTCCGCCCGTCTTACATCACTGCCCTTTGGGGCCACAGTGATGCGATCTTGGAGTACGCCACTTCCAAGGGCATCCAAGAAATGGGACTAGGGAATTACAACGACCTTCTTGGGTTCCCCTGGGGGCAGGACTGGTCCCACTTCCCAGCACTAGATCCTGCCAACCGGATCGAGATGTTCCTGCTTGGGCTCGTTTGGGAACCAGTAACGGCTTTGAACATCCTCATGATCATCTCGTTCCCCCTGGTTGCGGGGCTTATGTACGCAGCCCTCAGGAACCTTCAGATCAGTCGGACTCTCGCCCTTGTCGGTGGGGTGTCACTCTCGCTTGTTGGCTATCACTTTGACTACGAGCACCCACTGCTCAGCAACTACTGGGTAATCCCCGTAGGAATCGTGTGGTTGTCCTATTTGCTCAACGTCCCTACCCACTTATCCACGCGTTGCACGTCACGACTGGTTGTGACTATCGGAGTGCTTACCGGATTGATGATTGGACTGAACAATCCGCAATACGCCTTCTTCTTCATCATCCTTGGCACGGTTGCTCTGCTCTTCCGGTGGAATGCTCGCGGCGGATTGTTGGGACGAGGGCTTCGCCTACTCGTCTTGGTGACTCCGGTTGCAGTACTGGGTCTCTCACTGGTTCTCACCCAACTCTCTCGTCGAATACCTGCTGTTGCACCGACCGCTGAACGGTCGGTGCAAGATTCGTACCTCTGGGCGGGCAAGTTCATCTCACTGTTCACCATTTCAGGCGAATCCCCACTATCTGCGAATCCAATCAACTCGCGCCTGCAGGAAGCACTCGAGACCACCGTCTGGACTGGAACCACAGCACTCAGTAACGCAGTAGTCGTTGCTGCTTCTCTATTCGTCTTACTCTTCTCATTCTTCGTGATTTTCAACACCAAGCGGAAACCAGGCGGGTGGGTTCACAAGGCAACAGGACGCACTGCGCCATGGGCTGGCCTCTGGATTGTTGGGGCGCTCTTTTTCGTGACCTCTGGTTTAGGGGTTATGTTCGCTGCTTTGGTGACGCCTCAGGTGCGCTCATGGACTCGGATCGGCATAGTGCTTGCTGCGATTGCTCTGACTGCTGCCGCACTATTCCTGGATTCATGCCTGCGCACTCTTCGCGAATCGGGAAATTTGCGTGCCCGAGCAGTGCAGGCGCTCATCCTGGGAGGACTTGCTTTGCTTGTTGTTGACGGATTTCTCGCTCGCTCCGCACTCCCAGCGAATGCCTCCACGAAGCCGGCCCTAGAGAGCCTTGTCAACACGGGAGAGCAGTCGCTAGCCCCCGACTGCACGATTCTGAACGTGCCGACTTTGGCGTTCCCTGAAGCGGTTCCGAAAGGCTCGATGGAGGCTTACGACCATCTGTTGCCCTACCTTGCCAGCTCGGAATGGCGGTTCAGTTACGGCGGCATCAAGGGACAACTAGGAAGCAGATGGACAGATCACTTGTCAGTCAATCCAACTGAGAAGGCACAGCAAGCGCGTTCCGCCGGCTTCTGCGCGATGCTGGTGGACCGGCTGGGTTTGGATGCTTCAAGCGCATCATTGGAACAGTACGTAGAGGCTCTCGGTGAACCAATCGCAGTCGCCCTAGATCGCTGGTATCTCTTCGATCTAGGGGGTAACCCAAAATCTGCCGATCAAGCTGAGATATTCACCAAACCGGAAGTCAATTACGGCAAAGACTTCACACGAGAGATAGCTGATGAGGCGGCTGTTGTCTCTCGGTGGACGCGATCGGAGGTTTCCGCGTTTCGAGTCTGGAACCCCAGCAACTCCGAGTCCGAACTCATCATGTCTCTCGGCTTAACAGCAGCTGAGTGCTCGAATGAGCAGTCAGTCGACATACGAGTGGGAGGGGACACGCGTCGGAAAGTTGCACTCAAGCCAGGCCAAAGAGAGGAGATCCGTATTCCGCTTGCCATTCCGGCCAGATCCTCCACTGATGTCGAACTTGTAACACCATCACCTCGTTGTGAGGATGCCGGTCAGATCGATGTCGGCGTGCGCATGGAGGACGCTCGGTTCACGAAAGCCACAGATCCTGATGGGGTCATCACCTTTGTGAGTGGGTATTGGGACTCGGAAATCGATGTCGATGGCAGCCTCCGACGTTGGGGTGATGGTCCCATAGGAGAGTTGGAGGTCATCAACACCGACCCCAACGCCAGAACGGCTGTGTTGTCCGTCGACTTGCAGGCGCCGCCATGTGGTGCCCCTCAAGCCGTCACAATTGACATCAACGGTAAGAGAGCCCTCTCTCAGGCGCTTACCCCCGGGCAGAGTCTTCCCATAAGCCTTCCCGTTCCTCTGGATGGATTTGGGACGTCGATCGTGCGACTGACGAGTGACTCTCCTGGCTGCACAGTCTCAGGAGATGCTCGCAATCTCGGAGTAGCTCTGATCAACCCGACGCTGAGGTGATCTGTGCTTTCAGACTCCGTTCAAGTGTGAGGTGCGCGCGGTAACTCACGGCCATCGCAAGCGAGTCAGACACGTGATTCCCTGGTCCTTTGGAAACTCCGAATTGGCATCCATTGGCCATGCATAGTCGTAACACTGCGGCGTACTGGGATCGTTCTCTCGAGGGATCGATTCCCAGAAATCCATCACCGCATCCATCGAGCGCGCATAGAGCGCCAGCACAGTTGGCCGCGCCGTTTTCAGGGCATTAAACCCGAACTCGTCGCTCAAAGTCGGCTCCAGCGTGACCCGATTCTCCCCCCACAACTGCATCCCAGCCACCACGTACAACTCTCGATCACCCTCGGTCCACGCCCCATCCACCCACACAAGAATTCGGTCAGACGCAGACGTGTTCGCTAGCAGCCACTCCTGCGCATCCACCGCA
>Ga0102945_1000351_pt1 | contig 14132 bp, 11 predicted proteins | sample SalPonred_H2O_MG_FD_78207 | JGI IMG/M metagenome (GOLD analysis project Ga0102945, IMG submission 78207) | Salt pond water microbial communities from South San Francisco under conditions of wetland restoration - Salt Pond MetaG R2_restored_H2O_MG ...
CAGCGCGGCAGCCAAGGCGATGTCGCGGGCGATACCGGTCACCCGCGAGATCACGGTTCCCGTAGCCATAACCGTGCTCGGTCCCAGCAGCGCTCGGGTGCTACTCATCGCTCACCCCTGCGCGTCCACCAGTGCTCGCCAGCCGGATTCTGCGCGTCACACCGACCACGACGAACACCACGATCGCCACGAAAGCGATCGCCACCACCCAGGCGGCTGCGCGTGCGTAGGCGGTGCTGGCAACGTCGATGCGGGCCGGTGTTCCGAAACGCGAGCCGTCGGGAGTTAGCAGTTGCACCCGCACCGGCAGCGTGTTGCCGCCCACCACGCGCGCTTGTAGATCGACGCTGACTTTGCGTCCAGGTTCGATGTTGATCCCGTTCAACGGTTCGGAATCCAGCCGCAAGGACGGCGAGGCGCGCAGTTCCACACCGATCGTCACCGCACGGTCGAGGTTGTTCTCGATAGTCACCGGTACCCGCCCGGTGTCTCCGGAGAAAGTGACGGTGCCTTCGGAAAGCACCCGGATCTGATCGACCTGTTCTGTCAATTGCTCGCGGGTGCTCGTGAGTAGTTCCTCCCCGCGGCCAGGTTCGATACGCCAGGCGCTGGAGACCGAACGCAATAGGGCGGAGGCGAACACATCGGATAAGCCGATCGGGTTGTCCAGCACGCTGGTGAAGGAGGCGAGTTCGTCGCTGACAACGCGCACGCGCGCGAGATAATCCGGCGGAACTTCAACGCCGCGTGCCTTGTTCCCGTAGCCGCCGCGATCTCGCTGCAATGGATTCGCCGGGCCGTTGAGCAGATCATCCAACGGCAGCGTGGTCATCCACGGCGCGGTGTTACTGGCCTGCAGAAGCGCGTTCATCACCGTGGGCGATGGATCCCAGCGGACGTCGTCCGGTCCGACCACGATCGCCCGGGACGGTGCATCCTGTGGAATCGTTCCGGCCAACACACCGGATTCGGCGAGGAACGCCTGTCGAACGAGGATCGCCTCGGAGCGGGTTGCTTGTGGTGCGGTGAGCAGATCGGACATCCGCGGTTCGCGGAGCACCGCCTGTAGGGCGCCGAAGGAAGTGCTGATTACAGCTCGTCCGGTATTAGCTCCGGCGTAGGCGTCGCTTGCGCGCAGAAATCGGCCGGAGACGATCACGGTCCGAACACCCGCCGAAGCCAGGAGGTCGGCGGTTGGCTTATCCAACCGACCGAAGGGCGCCCAATAGATCCCGCCGGAAACCGGTCGACCGAGCGCCTGCGAAGCAACCGGGACGGCTTGGGTGATGGAGCGCACCACATCGGTGGACATGTCCGCGCGAGTGAGTGCGGTGGCGTCGACATCGGCGTACGGGATAACGCGAAGCGGCTCGGCCTCGGTGGCCGGCGGGGCGGCTTGATCCAATGCCGAGGACAAGGAAGACAACCATGTTTGGGCGTCGCTGCTGCGGTCCCCAACGACGACTTCCCCACCGCGTACAACTTGGTAGCCATCGGACATCGCCCGAACGGACTGCAGTAAAGCCGGATCGGCGATCCAGGTCAGCGAGCGCGGCTGTCGCGAGCCGCTTTGCACGAGTGTCGTCAATCGCCCATCGGGGGAAACGGCTCGGGGGGTCTGCTCGTCCAGGAAGACACCATCCGGAGTGCGCGCCGGCCAATCGGCCAGAGGCCACAACCACACCATCTCCACGGGGTTGATCGCTGTGGGATCGGGGAACCACGGCAGGAAGGTGCGCACGATGCCCTGACGGGTGTCGAATTCCTCGCTTTGGCCCCCGCGCCGGGTTCCGAGTACTTCAACACCTAGGGCATAGACCCCTTGCTCGGCCAGCGGCAGGTCCTCCAACGGAATCCGCAGCTCGAACGAAACCTGTTCGCGCGAACCGATCACATCGGTCAACGGTGCCCGCGTTGCGTCGATGACCGTGTCCGTGGGTTCGGCAAACGGTTCGGCTTGTTGGTCTTGCGGGTTTTCGGTATCGAGCTCGGACTCGCGCACGGCGGTGATCTGCGACCGGCTGGTCAACGGCTGCGAGGACATCCGGATTCGTACCGCCGCACCGGTGAGCTCATCCGGTGTGTTGTTGACGATTCGTCCCTCGATCCGCAAGACGTCGCCGGGTTCGGGCACTACCGGGGTGAGTCGATCGAGCACGATCGAGGCGGGTGCATCGGCGAGCGCGTTCGCGCCGGCGGGAACGCTGAAAAGAACGCCGAAAAAAGCGCCGCCGGCCAGCACCGTGGTTGCCAGCAGCGTCGCCATCAGCCGTGGCGGGCGCAGTGTCACAACGCGCGCCTAGTCGGCGTCGGCCAGCAGGGTGGGGACCTGGGCCATCAGCCGCCGCTCATCGGCATAGCCCAAACGATCGGGCAGCTCGTCGATCGGGAACCAATCGACATCGTCCACTTCGGCGTCAGCATCGCTGAGTTCCCCGCTTTCGGCCCGCATCAGGTAGTGGTGAACGGTCTTGTGAATTCGGCGGTCGTCCGCGGTGAAGTAGAAGTCGATCACGCCCAGCGGCGCCACCACTCGCCCGGTGATCCCGGTTTCCTCGCTGACCTCGCGAACAGCCGCGGCCTCCAGAGTCTCCCCGGCCTCGAGGTGGCCTTTGGGTAGCGACCACACCAGCCGACCGCGGCGGTTGGTTCGGGCGATCAGGGCAGCCCGGCCTTGGCTGTCGACCACCAGACCCCCAGCGGAGGTCTCTTCGACTGCGGGGCGGGCCATAGCCCGAGGATAAACCTCACGCGCGCACTAGCCTTGTGCGTCGTGTCCGCCCCCCATGAACCAGCCGCCCCGAATCCGGGAGCGGTTCAGGAACTGCGCAAGCAGGCCGTGGCCTCGTTGGCCCCGGTGGCCACACCCCTCCAACGGATCGGGGAGCGGTTCACCTCCGCCGGGCACTCGATCGCGCTGGTGGGCGGCCCGGTCCGCGATGCGCTGCTGGGTCGGTTGACCACGGGCACCGACCTGGACTTCGCAACGGACGCCCACCCCGATCAGGTGCTGGCCCTGCTGACCGGCTGGGCTGAGGCGGTGTGGGACGTCGGCATCCGCTTTGGCACGGTGGGCGCGCGGGTCGACGGGCGCGAAGTCGAGATCACCACCTACCGCACCGAGGCTTACGAGTCCGATTCGCGCAAACCCGACGTGGCCTACGGGACCGAATTGGCCGAGGATCTCTCCCGCCGGGATTTCTCCATCAATGCCATGGCGATGACATTGCCGGATCTGGCGTTCGTGGATTTGTTCGACGGATTGGCCGACCTGGCCGCCGAACGCATCCGCACGCCCGGCACCGCCCAGCAGTCCTTCGACGACGATCCGCTTCGAATGCTGCGCGCTGCGCGGTTCTCCGCAGAGTTGAACTTCACTGTTGACGACGACGTCATCGCCGCGATGCGCGAACAAGCCGCACGTATCGAGATCGTCTCGGCCGAGCGGATTCGCGAGGAGTTGACCAAGATCGTCATGAGCGACCATCCGCGTCTGGGGTTGACGCTGCTGGTGGACACAGGTCTGGCCGATTACGTGCTTCCGGAACTGCCCCTGCTGCGGCTCGAAGCCGATGAGCATCATCACCATAAAGATGTGTACGAGCACACCCTCACCGTGCTCGAACAGGCGATGGCGCTGGAATCTGCGCACGAACCGACGTGCGAGCCAGATCTCACCTTGCGGCTAGCGGCGCTGTTGCATGACATCGGTAAGCCCAAGACACGCAAGTTCGAATCCGGCGGCCGGGTTTCCTTCCATCACCATGAAGTGGTGGGGGCGCGCATGACCAAGAAGCGGATGCAAGCGCTGCGTTATCCCAACGACCTCACTGCCGATGTTGCCAAATTGGTCGAGTTGCACTTGCGATTCCATGGATACGGAACTGGCGAGTGGACAGATTCGGCGGTTCGTCGTTATGTACGGGACGCCGGAGACCAACTCATTCGCTTGCACAAACTCACCCGAGCGGATTCCACCACCCGCAACCGCAAACGCGCGCAGACTTTGCAACGGGCTTACGACGATTTGGAAAAACGCATAGAGCAACTCTCCGAAGAGGAGGAACTCGCTGCGCTTCGTCCGGATCTCAATGGCCAGCAGATCATGGAAATCCTGGGCATTCCACCGGGACCCGCGGTCGGTGAGGCGTACAACTTCCTACTCGGGTTGCGGTTGGATCGCGGGCCGATGGACGAAGCCACCGCCACGGAGGCGTTACAAGCCTGGTGGGCGGCTCGCTCGAACTAGTCGCCTACGCCGTTTCGAGCGCGCGGTTGATCAGAGACAGTCGGCCCGAAAGTGTGATCGTCGCGGCGGCGATCAGTCCGACGGCCGGTCCATCCTGTGCGTCCCAGGATCCGGTCAAGCCGGCCCCGAGGAACAACAGCAGGATGATGCCGAAGGCACTCATCGAGAAGATGCTCAGGACGCGGGCGCGGCGCAGCGAATGATCATCCGCCGGAAGCGGGCTGATGGTGCTGCGGCCGAGTGCGGCGAAGACGAAGAACACGACCGCGAACGCAGTTGCGATGCCGTTGAAGAGCCAGTCGAAGAATCCCCAGTCAGCAATCGTGGTGGTGAGTAAGGACAACGCAACGCCGGCCAGTGCCGCGATGCCCATCCCGATGCTGACCCCCCGAGATGCTGGTTGCTGCGCCATCTCACACCCCTCACTTGCCGTTGTTCAGTTGCTCGCTTCGGTGGAACCTACTCCGAGGTGACGGTGCGGGCCTCGGAGGGCCGGTGATCGGGGGCGTGATCGTCGGGCGCGTTCATCAGGACCTGCGCGAGGGTCAAGATGCCGACCAACAGCGCGGTCCAACCCAGTGTGCGCTCCAGCGTCACGGCGCCGAAGGCGAAGACGGTGATCAACCAGATCGCCAACAATCCCCAGCGTACGAAGGGTGCGTATTCGCGCATGGGGCGCCCGACAACCGCGAAGGATGTCGGTAGCCGCTGGCCGATTTCCGCCAGGCCGGAGTCCAACGATCCGCGCACGGTCACCGCAGCTCGGGTGCTGCCGCAGAACCACCCCAAAGCGATCACAACGGCCCCGAGGAGCAGTAGTCCTTGCACGGCTAGCAGCAGATAGATCAGGAGTTGGTTGTAGAACGCAGTGGCGGCCTGCTCGAAGAGCGTGTCCTGGAAAGTATTGACGAAACGGCTCTCGGCTCTTCCGATGCCGTAGTGGAGCGCTACCGCCCAAGACACCGCGGTGATTCCGACGGCAACGGTCGTGCGCGCCCGGCGTGTTGCCAAGAGCACCGACAAGGTGAACAACCCCGCGGTCAACAGCAGGATCATCGACAGGATCGGGCTGGCGAATCCGTAGATGCTCCGGGCCTGCGCCAAGGCTGGTGAGTCGAGCAGCACGATTTGTGCGTCACTCTGCGGGATCGTGACCGCTCCGGCGATCTCAATGCCGTCGTCCACCAAAGACTGCTGAACGCTTTGTAACAAGGTGGAGATATTCAAGACGAGATTGTCGCCCTCGAACTGCACCGGTCCGCTGGGTTCACCGGAGAGCGCGGCGATGAATCCGCGTTGAGCGGCTTCATTGATCCGCACCCAGGCTTCCTGGAACGCATTGGAAGTAACGAAGCGCTCAACTCCACCGCGGATCAAACCGTCGATGCCGACTTTGATCGGGCCGGACAAAAGATCGGACAGCCGTTCGTTGGGAATCAAAGCACCCAGCAGCCCGCTGGCGAGATTGCCGGTATCGACCTGTTCGATGATCGCGTTTCCGACAACGTCGGCAACTGCTTGCTGAATCTCAGGATCCTCGGCGAGCGGCGCCACGGTGTCGATGTACTGCTGGGAGTCGACCACCGTCTGATGGCCCCAGTGCCCGACAACGGCGATCGGTGTCAACAGAGCGGCGACGATGAACAGCACCAAGGAGACATAGGAGCGTGCGCGCCACTTCTTGCGGGTAACCGGGCTCTGCGCGTAGGTAGCCGATGCACCATTCGTGGGACTGGCTGCCATGGGCGTGAGCATAGAGCCGGTCTAGCCGCGGTGTCCGGCGGATTCACCTTGGTCGGTGCTGGAACGGGAATACCAGTAGGCGGTGAGGAGCAGCACCCCTCCGCTCACCAGGAAGCCCCAGGTGAATTGGCCGGAGATCGGCGAGGCGAATGCGGTGATCGTGATGCCGATCACCAAGGAAACGTTGACGATCATGTCGAATAGAGCGAAGACCCGCCCGAGTCGATCATCGGGTATCTCGCGCTGCAGCACGGTGTCGGCGCAGACCTTCACCGATTGTCCGGTGAGCCCGATCGATGTCGCCCCGGCAACGAGTGTGAGCAGTCCCGGTTGCAGCGCTGTGGCGGTGAGTAGCCCGAATCCGATTACGCCACCTTGAATCAAGACGATCGCCGCCCACCGTCGGATGCCGATGCGCCGGGTCATGGCCGGGGTCATGACTGCGCCAACGAAGGCACCCACCGCTGCACCACCGGTGGCGATCGCGAAATCCGTCAAGGCGGCGTCGGCATCGGTTACCGGGTGCAAACTTCCGCGGACCAGTAACAGTGCCCCCGCGGTAAGCACTCCGAAGGCGAAACGATTCGCGATGATCGTGACCATGATGTTGCGCGCTGGCAGTTGATGTCGCAGCGATCGCGCGCCGAGCAGCAGACCGTGCCAGACCCGCGCGAAGGTGTCGGCGGGTGCTGCGCGGTCTGGTCCAAGGGCGTCGGCGGCGATTCTGGTGGCGATAACCGAGGCGACGATGAAGGACACGATCGAGGAGACGAGTACCACCTGGCTGCCGTTGTCCCCACCGCCGGCGAGCGCACGGATGCCGACACCGGTGATAGCGCCCACGCCCACGGCGATGGTGCCGGACGTTGGGGCCAGTGCGTTACCAGTGATGAGGTTGCGACCACTGACCACGTGCGGGAGCGATGCGGAAAGGCCGGCCAGGATGAACCGACCCACCCCCAATACGGCGAGCACGAATAAGCCGAGGATGAGATCGGCCTGACCGGCACCCACGATGACGATCACCGGGATGGTGAGCAACGCCTTGAGCAGGTTGGCGCGCACCAGGACATTGCGCCGTTGCCACCTGTCCAAGAGCACCCCGGCGAAGGGCCCGATGAAGGAATATGGCAGCAACAAGATTGCGAAGACCGCGGCCACCCGAACGGCATCGGGCTGTCGTTCGGGGGAGAACAGCACGAAGGTCGCCAGCGCCGATTGCAGTAATCCGTCGCCGAATTGGCCGACGATGCGGGTGCTGTAGAGGCGTCGAAAGTTGTGGCTGGCGAGAACCGAACGTAAGGCTCCGCGTCCAGGACCAGGGTGGTCCGCAGCGGCCATGTGGGCAGGTTACGCGTCCCAACCTCGCCCGCCCAACAATTCCCCAGTCTCAGCCGGTGATGAACTCCTCTACGGCGTCGCGAGCGATGCTGTCCGAGTACTGCTCGGGGGGTGATTTCATGAAGTACGACGACGACGCCAGCAACGGTCCGGCGAAACTGCGATCCAGGCCGATCCGTGCAGCTCGGATCGCATCGATGATCACGCCAGCGCTATTGGGCGAATCCCACACTTCGAGTTTGTACTCGATATTCAGTGGGACGTCACCGAAGGCCCGACCTTCGATACGAACGAAGGCCCATTTGCGATCGTCGAGCCAGGAGATGTAGTCCGAAGGACCGATATGCACGTTGCCCTCGCCGAGCTCGTAGTCCAGCTGCGAGGTGACCGCCTGCGTCTTGGAGACTTTCTTGGATTCGAGGCGATCGCGCTGCAACATGTTCTTGAAGTCCATGTTGCCTCCAACGTTCAGTTGGTACATGCGATCGATGATCACTCCGCGGTCGGCGAACAGTTTCGTGAGCACGCGGTGCGTGATGGTCGCTCCGACTTGGCTCTTGATGTCGTCCCCGATCACCGGCAGGCCGGCTGCCGTGAATTTGTCCGCCCAGATCGGATTGCTGGCGATGAACACCGGCAGTGCATTGACGAACGCGCAACCGGCGTCGATCGCGCACTGGGCGTAGAACTCCACGGCTTCTTGCGATCCGACCGGGAGATAGCACACGACTATCTGGGCTTGGGATTCACGAAGAGCAGCAACCACATCCACCGCGGCGGCATTCGATTCGGTGATCGTCGCTTCGTAGTACTGACCGAGTCCGTCCAAAGTGGGTCCGCGTTGAACGGTCACGCCCATATGGGGAACTTCGCAAAGATCGATGGTGTTGTTCTGTGACGCGTGGATCGCTTCGCTGAGATCCGCACCCACCTTCGTTGCATCCACGTCGAAGGCGGCGACGAATTCGATATCTCGCACGTGGTAGTCACCGAATCGGGTGTGCATGAGTCCGGGCACGGTGTCGTTATCGGGGACGTCTCGGTAGTACTCGACGCCTTGGATCAAGGACGACGCACAGTTGCCGACACCCACGATCGCAACTCGGACGGGCTTCTTGGTGGGCGATGTCATGCGTTGTTCTCCTTGTTGTCGGTGTTCTTGTTGTCGGTGGTCTGCCCTTCTTCGTTGTCGATGAGTTCATCGAGCCAGCGCATCTCCCGCTCGGCGGTCTCCACCCCGAGGGTGCGCATCGATAGCGCGTAGGGGTCGAGCCGCTCGCGGGAATCGGTGACCGTGGCCCGAAGGGCCGCTAGTCGTTCGTCGAGCCAGGTACGGCGCCCGTGCAAGATCCGTAACCGCGCGCGCCGCTCGGTGCGAGAGAAGAACGCCATGTGCGCGGCGAAGCCCTCGTCGTCCCAGGAACTCGGGCCCGGTCGGTTGGCCCACTGCTCGAATTCCTCTTTGCCCTCGGCGGTGAGCGAGTAGACGATCCGATCGCGTTTCCCGCGCAGCGCCGGCGACTCGCCAGCCGGGGAGAGCGAAACCGGTTCGATCGCGCCGCGGTTCACCAGCCGCCGCAAGGTCGGATATAGCGATCCGTAGGACAGCGAGCGAAAGGGCCCCAGCATGTCCGTGAGCTGCTTGCGAAGCTCGTATCCGTGGGTGGGGCCGTCGCTCAATACCCCCAAGACCGCGAACTCCAAGATGTCCCGTCGGACCATTTTTCCTCCTCGATATAACACCACGATATATCAAGGCCTCCTTGGCTGTCTCGTAGAATGGTGGAATGGCCGGTTCACGAGGGTCCAACGGGCGCGCGAACACCGTGCGCGGATCGTTGGTGCGAGGCGAATCGGGCACCCCATCGAAGAAGCGGCGCTCACCGCTGCCACCCCCCGAGCCGGTCGCGGACCCCACCGCTCCACGAGCGGTCATCGATTACGCCCTCCAGCGGCGAGCCGACATCACCCGGTTCCACCGCGGGGGCGTGCTATCCAGCGATTTCTGCGATGCCGATCCCTATTTATTGAAGGCAGCCCGGTTCCACGGCGAGCCGGTCGACGAACAATGCCCGGCCTGCCACTCGAGCAATCTGGTCCACCTGAACTACGTCTACGGGGACGAGCTCGGCCCCTACTCCGGGCGGATCCGCGAAACCAAGGACCTGCCCAGCCTGGCCGTTCGATTCGGTGAGGTGGCGGTCTACGTGGTGGAGATTTGCCCCGACTGCCAGTGGAACTACCTATTACGCACCTTCCGCATCGGGGATGGTGTGCCGCGCCGGGCCCTGCCAGAGCCCCGCGAGTGACCCGCGCGAGAAGTGACCGGTCCCACAGGTGGCTCCGGGCGGGCGCTCACCCGGCGTGCCGCCGCCGCTTGGCCGCGGATTTCTGATCCACTAGTACTCCGGAGTCTCACGAGTCACAACAGCACCAGCAGATTCCCTTCCCCAACCTGGTGAGGACATGAGCAGCAGACGGCCACCGCAGCGGAGCACCCGCTCGGCCCCGGCGCGCTCGCGTAGCAACCAGGCCCGATCCGCGGCGGGCTCCGGACAACGGCGCGCGCCCGCCGATCCTCGCTCCATCCCCCCGCGTCAGCCCAGCACCCCCGGTAGGCGGTTCGCGTCGAACGGCGCCAGCACGGCCCAAGGCTCCGGTGGCCGAGGGGCACCCCCGCGGCGCGGGCGCCCTGCCGCTGCGAAACCCGCCGGCAGGAAGCCACGAACTGGCAAAGGCGCGAGCGGCGGAGGCGGCGGCAGGCCACCGCGCGGTCGTGGCCCCGCCCACGACGATCGCACCCCGCGGCCGCGTCGCTCCCCCGTCAAAGTCTTCTTGTGGTTGGTGGCCGCCACCTTGGCGCTGACCACCACCGCGGGTGTGATCGTGTTCAGCGTCGCCCTCGCGCGCACCGAAGTGCCCACGCCGAATGAGTTGGCGACAACCGAGGCCACGGTTGTGTACTACACCGGCGGAAAGCACGAGATCGGTCGGCTCAGCGACGCCAACCGCCGCGCCAGTGATTTGTCCGAGGTTCCCCTGCACGTGCAACAGGCCGTGCTCGCCGCCGAAGACCGCGGCTTCTACGAACACGGTGGCATCTCCCCGATCAGCATCGCGCGTGCGGCGATCAGCAACGTCTTCAATTCCGATTCCGGAACCCAAGGTGGCTCCACGATCACCCAGCAGTACGCGAAGAACGCGTTCTTGACCCAGGAACGAACCTGGCAACGAAAGATCAAGGAAGCGCTCCTGGCCTTCAAGCTCGAAACACTCGTCTCGAAGGATCAGATACTCGAGGACTACTTGAATATCGCCTTCTTCGGCCGGGATGCATACGGCATCGAAGCCGCCGCCATCGCCTACTTCAACAAGCCGATTCAAGACATCACATTGTCCGAAGGAGCGGTCCTCGCGGCCATCATGAACAATCCAGGGCGCCTAAGCCCGGATGACAACATGCCTACCTTGCGGGGCCGTTGGCAGTACGTGATCGATGGAATGCTCAGCCAGGGCTGGATCACCCAACAGCAGCACGACTCGGCGGCCTTCCCCGAAATCACCGAGCGCCAAGCCGGCAACCGGTTGGGTGGCCAAACCGGACACCTGCTCAATGCCGTTCAGCAAGAACTGCTCGCGCTGGGGATCGACGAAGCCCAGATTCAACGCGGTGGACTCACCGTTGTCTCCACGTTCAATCGGCGCGCGCAACGATCCGCGGAACGCGCAGTGCAAAAGCTCGGTCCGGAATCGAAGACGAAGGGCGTGCGCATCGGGTTGGCCGCGGTCCGCCCGGGCACCGGTGAAGTTGCCGCGATGTACGGCGGCAAGGATTTCATCGACGATCAAATCAACAACGCCACGCGACCATTCGCCCAAGCAGGCTCGACCTTCAAGCCGTTCGCCCTGGCTGCGGCCCTGGAAAACGACCTGCCGCTGCGCTCCTACTGGCAAGGCGATTCACCGGCCACCATCAAGGGCTACGAACTTACCAACTACAACGACAAGTCCTACGGAGAGATCACGCTCCTGGAAGCCACTCGTGAGTCGGTGAACACCGCGTACGTGGAGATGGAAGACGCCGTGGGCGTGGACCGGGTTGCCGATGCGGCCGTGCGCGCGGGCATCCCCAAGCGCACGCCGGGAATGAATATGAAGAACCTGGATCTCACCTTCGTCCTGGGCACTGCATCACCGTCCGCCGTGGAAATGGCCAATGCGTACGCCACTTTCGCCGCACGAGGCGAGCGCGCTCGGACAACCTTCGTTCGCAAGGTGGTCGACAGCAACGGCGATGTCCTGTACCGCCACGAGCCGAAAACCAAGCGGGTGTTCGACAAGGGGGTGGCCGATTCGGTTTCCTACGCGCTCTCCGAGGTTGTCACCAGCGGCACCGGCGGAACCGCACGCGATCTGGGCCGTCCGGCTGCTGGCAAGACGGGTACCACGGATATGAACAAGAGCGCATGGTTCGTCGGCTACACCCCGCAGTTGTCTACCGCGGTCTTCATGACGAAGGAAAACAAAGACGGCATCCCGGTTTCCCTGTCGGGCACCGGCGGACGCGAGATGGTGACCGGGGGCAGCTTCCCGGCGGCCATCTGGACCGGGTTCATGAAGGGCGCCTTGAAGAAGACCGACGTCGAGAACTTCCCGAAGCCACCGAAGGAAGCGCTGCGCGGCCTGGACTGCCCGGCTGTGCTCGCACCAGACATGGAGGAAGTCCCGCTCGGCTGCCCCACCCCGGAAGTCCTCGAGGACCCGTTCCTCGACGAGGCGAACCCGGAGGATCCCGAGCAAGAACCGGGTAACGACTCACCTGCGGACGAAACACCCGGTGATCAAGCACCCGGTGATCAAGCGGGCAACGAAGACGGCGAGACCGTGACAGCCGCCGCGCCCCGCGGGAACAATGGGAACGGTGAGCGGCGTTCGGGGAACAAGAAGCAGAACAACGACGACTAACGCGCCCACGCGATCCGATCCGGTGGCCGCGGCCACCAGTGCGCGCTTCGGTGGCGTAATCGGCGAACACGTGCGCCGGGTGGCACCGCCGTGGAACGCATTGCGCGTCCTGATCGTGCTCGCCGCCGCCGGCTACTTCGTCGGCTACCTGCTCGACTACTCCTGTGTGGCAGGTGGGTGGGCGTCCCCTGACCGCTACGAACAACTGTGCTACTCCGATATTCCGGCGTTGTTCGGCTACCGCGGCTTCGCCGAAGGATTCGTGCCCTATCTGCAGACTCCACCGGGGGGTCAACCGCTGGAGTATCCGGTGCTCACCGGGATCTTCATGTGGGTGGCGTCGTTGCTGGCTACACCCGTGGCGAACCTGATCGGTGTCGATCCAGTTGTCGGCTTCTTCGATGTGAACATCCTCGGCCTACTTGTGTTCTTGTTGATCGCGGTGATCGCCACCGCGCTGACCGTCCGCCGTCGCCCGTGGGATGCAGCGATGGTGGCGCTGGCGCCCACGATGATCCTGGGCGCCACGATCAACTGGGATTTGATCCCCATCGCGCTCATGGCGCTGGCGATGCTGGCTTGGTCGCGCAATAAGCCCGGCTGGGCGGGGGCTGCGTTGGGTTTGGCGATCGCGGCGAAGTTCTATCCGGTGTTACTCCTGGGAGCGTTCGCGATCCTGGCGCTGCGGACGGCGAAGTGGCGGCCCTCGTTCGTCCTCCTCGGGGCGACCGCGGGAACGTGGACGCTGGTCAACATCCCATTCGCCATCGCAAACTTCGATGGTTGGTGGTACTTCTACTCGTTCAACTCCGAGCGCGGTATGGACTTTGGTTCGATTTGGTACGCCGCGAGTGTGCTCGGTGTTCCGGCGGTGCCGGCCAGTGCTCTCAACATCGTGGCAACGGGCACGTTCCTGATCGGATTCGTCGCGATAGCGGTGCTCGCCTTGTCGACGAAGAAGCGCCCGCGCCTAGCCCAGGTGGCGTTCTTGGTCATCGCCGCGTTCGTACTCTCCGGCAAGGTGTATTCACCGCAATACGTCTTGTGGTTGGTGCCATTAGCTGCAATGGCCCGGCCGAAGTGGCGCGATTTCCTGATCTGGCAGGTGGGGGAGGTCGTCTATTTCCTCGCGATCTGGTGGCACCTGGTCGGCTACGACGATCCGGAAGGTACGTCACTCGGCGTCGAGCTGTACGCGCTCGCGACGTTCGTTCACGTTGCCGCGACGGCCTACTTCGCAGTGATGGTGATCCGCGACATGATCAGGCCGGAGCACGATCCGGTGCGCACCGACGGCATCGAAGCAGACAGCGACGATCCCGGTGGCGGGCCATTCGATGGCGCGCCGGATGCGTTCACGATTCAGAACACGAAAGTGGGGACGCGCAACCGCTAGTCCAACCCGAGGATCGCGTCGAACCGGGAGGTAGTGAAGCGGACCTCGGCTGGCAACCGATCTCCCACCTCGGGAACCACGCAATCGTGCGGCAACCACACCATGGATACGTGCTGGTGCGGCGGCTCGGCGAACCAGCGCTGCTTACCGGCCCAGGTGAAGGGGGACATCGCGCGGCCGGCGGCATCCAGGGCGCCGATGCCCGCGGTCGTCACGCGCTGCCGCAACGAAGTCGCCGGCGAAGGTGCGGCCAGTCCGATGCCGTGCGCGGTTCCACCGGAGACGACCAGAAGAGTGCCGCCCTTGGGCCCGGTGCGTTGGCGGTAACCAACGTGCGTGCCGGCAACCAACGGATGCACCGCGAGCACAGTTCCGGCGGGCTGCAAGGCGGTGCGGTCGCCGAGCCACAGCCGCGTTCCGGTGCGCAGCCGCAGCACG
>Ga0102945_1000352_pt1 | contig 14108 bp, 4 predicted proteins | sample SalPonred_H2O_MG_FD_78207 | JGI IMG/M metagenome (GOLD analysis project Ga0102945, IMG submission 78207) | Salt pond water microbial communities from South San Francisco under conditions of wetland restoration - Salt Pond MetaG R2_restored_H2O_MG ...
CCAGTGCCACAATCTCAGATTTAGACCAGGATGGCATAGTTATTGTGGGTGCAGCCGGCGCATTAGAAACAGACACAAACTTTGTGTTTGATGGCAGCGAATTTAGAATTGGTGTTGACAAGTTAGTCGTAGACAGTGGCAACGGCGAAGCACAGTTTGCCGGTGAAGTAATATTCAGCAACAATGTGCAGTTTGATACTGCCGCATCACTAACAATGGACAATGCTGCAACGGTTCCTGAAACTGTGTTTGAAGTTGACGGTGTAACAGGTAACACTGAAATTGCAGGCACACTGGACGTAGGCGGGTTAACTACATTAGCTAGTGCAAGGGTAAGTGACCTTACACAAACCAGCATTCCGGTTATTGGTACATCCGGAGCACTTACACAAGAAGCCGATCTTGTGTTTACAGCCACACAGTTAGATATCGGACAAGGCAAGATGACTGTAAACAGAACCTCCGGTCTTGTGTTTATACAGAACAACTTGTCTGTGGCAGGAACAACTAATTTAGACATTGTCAACGCCGGTGGAGATGTTGACATAGACGGCAATGTAACAATTAATTCAACTGCGGCTAATACTCCTGGCACTAACAACACCGGTGCATTGATTGTGTCAGGTGGAGCGGCGGTAGCCGGTGCTCTTACCGTGGGCGGTAATGTAAATATTAGCAGCGGTACTATCTCAAATACCAACATTGTGAATTCGCAGTCAATAACCGCAACAGCAATCAGTGCTGGTGAAATCACAGGCACAGGTGCAGGATACGACGGTGCTGTAACCAGTAATAGTGTAGATATTACGGGTGGTTCAATTGATAATACCACTATTGGCGGAGGTGCTGCAACTACTGGGTTTACGCCTAATGCAATTCGCGGAACCAATATATTTGCCAATGCTTTGTTTAGAGGCAACATTGATTCTCGACCAAGTCAAGGTGTCGGCGGCAATCAACAAGATTTCCTAACAAACCTCACAGTCCGCAATGTGACAGTAGAGACAAATCTAACGGTGGACAATAACCTTAATGTTGGAGGCAATGTAGATATAGATGGCGGCAACATTGATGGTACAGTGATCGGCAGCAATGATCCAAGAAATATCACAGGACTGACAATAACAGCAGACACCAGTTTCGAAGGTGATATAAATTCAGACGGAACCAGCACATTTAACGATGTAACTGTAACCGGAAATATCTCAGCAAACTCTGCAAACGCTGTGGCACAATTCAACGAATTGCAGGCAAACGTTTTTAACCCAAGTGATTTGACAGTAACTGGTCGTGTTGATCTATTTGATCCTGTGATCAACCTCAATGCAGATTTCACAGGCACAAACCCGACAGACAGTGCAGGTATTCGTGTAATACGAGATCAAGCAGGTAACAAAACTTTACTGTGGGAAGAAGTTTCAGGCGGACGTTGGACAATAGGCAGCGATACTTTCCGAGGGGGTACATTTGATGCAACCACAAGTGTCATAAGCCCATCGTTCCAAGGTGATCTCACAGGGGATGTAACTGGTAACGCTGACACCGCTACAGCATTAGAAACACCCAGAACCTTCAGCATTACTGGTGATATTATAGCACCCGCTGTTAGCTTTGACGGCACTGGCAATGTTGTGTTGAACACAGAAGTTAACATAGCCGGTGTGGAACTAGGCACTCAGACCACGGGTAATTACGCAGAAGATATCACAATTGCAGCAGGCAATAATGGTTTACAGTTGTCAGGAACACCGGGTGCGGGAACAAACTATGTTTTAGATACAAACGCCACCGAAACTTCAACTCCTAACACAATTGTGTTCAGAGACGGATCACAGAGCTTTTCAGCCAACAACATCACAGCACAAGGTGCATTCATTGGCGATTTAACGGGCAATGTCTCCGGCGACGTTACTGGTCAAATAGACGGCACCGCCGGCGGCACATCAGAATTTGATGATATGTCAGCTGTTACTGCAAGATTTGAAAATGTAACCATAGGCAGTGCAGGCAATCCTGGCTCGTTAAACTATACCACAATTGGACAGGCTGTAGGCGGAGCCGCCCTAATAACTGGCACAACTATAACCGCCGAAACTCAGTTTGCAGGGACAATTGAAGGGGATGTAATATCCAGTGACGGTGTAACTACCATTGTAGACCATGTTACGAATAGGGTAGTGTCCTCTGATTTCACAGGTCCAATAGGTAGACTTGCCCAATCTGAAGGAAGATTTACTAATCTTTTCGCCGGCACCATACAAGAGACATCAAGTATTAAATACAAAGAAAATGTAGAAAACATTGAAGGTGCACTAGACAAGGTTGTGCAACTGCAGGGTGTTACCTATGACAGAAAAGATGGATCTGCAGAGAACGAAGCAGGATTAATAGCTGAAGAGGTTGAAAAAATCCTGCCAAATGTTATTGATTACAAAGATGGTGAAGTAGATGGCATACAATATACTAGAATAATAGCCTATCTTGTGGAATCTATCAAAGAGCTGAAAACAGAAATACAAGAATTGAAGGAGAAAAAATAAATGGCGAGTTTACAGGACCTCACCGTAGCATTAAACAGTACCTTTACAGGCCCTGTTGGATTTAACAGCACAGTTGATATCAATTCTGGAACCATTGATAATGTTACTATTACCGGCAGCACGCTGAACAATATGATTGCTGTTACAGCCGACCAATTCACAGGTCCTTTGACTGGAGATGTGATCGGAGAAATAGGTGACGGCGGCGCCAATCGCAATCCTGCTTGGTTTACTACCATAAATGCCAGTGGTAGTGCCACAATAGGAAATAACCTAACAATTAGTGGTGAAGCAACCCTGCCACAAGTAGACATTGGATCAGGACCAACAACAGGAAATATCAATAACACAGCAATTGGTCAAACAACACCAGCAGCCGCAGCATTTCTAGACGTAAGCGGTAATACAATAACAGCTAACACAGGTTTTATTGGCAATATAACCGGCCCAACAGGGGGTACTGTGGGATCAAGCACCCTAAACGATTTGCAATTAAACGGAAATCTCACAATGGGCAGTGGGACACAGGCAATTTTTGAAAACATTACAGTAAACCAAGCATTCTCTCCAGAATTTATTGATGTTGGTGCTGGAGCGAGCTCCTTTGGCGGAAACGTTACAATCGGCGGCAATCTTACAGTAAGTGGTACTTCAACCACTTTACAGACAGAAACGATTGAATTAGCTGATAGGCAAATTGTTTTAAATGCAGGCTATTCAGGTGTACCTATACAAACCAATTACGGATTACTTATAAATAGAGGTTCTGAAGCTCCTGTGAGTTTTAATTGGAACGAAACTACAGGGCGCTGGACAGTTGCCGACACTTTCCAGGCACCTAATGTATTAGGAGATATTCTCGGACAAGACGAGAACACACTGTTAGACAGCAATACAAGAACGCTTATCGGTGATGTTACTGGTAACGCAGACACTGCCGATGCTTGGTTCACTCCACGCAATATTACTTTTGCAACAGGCGATGTCACAGGTACTTTTAGCATAGACGGAAGCACAAATGTTTCTAATATTGTTTTAACAATCGAACCCGATTCAGTTGCATTAGGCACTCAAACCACTGGAAATTATGCACAGGACGTAAGTGTATCCGGCAATGGGTTGTCAATCACAGGATCTCCGGGTGAAGGCACTCAATTTGTTGTAAACAGCGATGCAGTTTCAGCAGCCGATCCCCAGACGCTGGTGTTCAGAAATGCCCTTGGTGATTTTTCAGCAAGAAATATCACAGCAACTACTTTTATAGGTAACATTAATTCTCAGTCAGGAACAGACAGTCTGTTTACAACCACTGTGGGAGACACACTGACGGTGACAGGAGATAGCACTTTTAACAGTGACGTAACAGTGGCTGCAGGACAAACGTTTTCAACTGACACAGCCGCAATCACGGGCGGGACCATTGTGCGCACACCAATTGGCCAGGGTGCTGGTAATGCAGACAACATACGGGGAAATACCATAGTCGCTGTCACTGAATTCCAAGGCGATTTAGTTGGAAATGCAGATACCGCTACAGCATTGGAAACTGCAAGGTCCTTTAGCCTAGCAGGCGATGTTTTTTCGAATTCTGTGTTTTTTGACGGAACAGGCACGGTTCAGTTGAACACAACTATCAGCAGTAACTCTGTTGAACTTGGTGCTCAAACCACTGGAAATTATGCACAAGACGTAAGTGTATCCGGCAATGGGTTGTCAATCACAGGATCTCCGGGTGAAGGCACTCAATTTGTTGTAAACAGCAACGCAACCAGCCTCAGCCAAGCAGATACCATTGTGTTCAGAGACAGCAGCAATAATTTTTCGGCAGGCACTATCTCAGCAGATCTCACAGGAGATGTCACAGGAACACTGTTAGGTAATGTAGATACAGACGGCGTAGGAACCAGCCTGTTCAATAATGTTACTGCAACGGGCACAAGCACTTTGTCATCAGTGACTATTTCTGGTGGTAATATTGATGGCACTACCATAGGAAACTCTGTGCAAGCTGATGCAGATTTCCTAGACGTAAGTGGTGCAACTATAACTGCCACAACAGGATTTATAGGTAATATTACTGGTCCGAATGCAGGTCAGTCTGGTTTAAGCACACTGAATGATTTAACACTGAATGGTGATTTAACAATAGCAGTGGGTGGAGGAATCTCAGTAGGTGGACAGACGGTAATTGACCCCAGTAGAAATATCAATGCTAACACATTGCAGCTTGCAGGTGCACTTGAACCTAACGCCCTTACTGTGGGTGAATCAACACCTGGTGTTAGCGGCGACGGCACCATAATCGAAGGTGCGGGCGGCGACTCCTCTATCAATGGCACATTGAGTGTATCAGATACGTTCACTGCTAACGGTGCTGCTAGGTTTGCAGAACCGTTTATCACGCTGAACTATGATTTGCCAGGTGGCAGTGCACCTGTTGAAAACGCAGGCTTTACTGTGAATCGAGGCAACTTGGGTACTGTGCAATTTAGATGGAACGAAAGCACTGATAGCTGGGACACTGGCGGTCAAGCTATAGTAACTGGTGGCGTCACAGGCGCTCTCACAGGAACAGTGGGCGCATCTACAAGAGCTTCGGGTGAGTTTACTACCATTGACACGGACGCAAACGTTGGTGTGGGAGGTGTTTTAACAGTAGACGGAACTTCCACACTGACCGGTGCAGTGAACGCACCAGGAGGTGTTACAGGTGATTTAACTGGTCAAATTACAGCTGACGACGGTACCAGCACTTCTACTTTTAATAATCTTAACATCGGTGGTGATGTTACCATTACCGGATTGTTAACAGCTGATAATTTTACCTTGCCAGGTACTACTGATGCAGCCACCCTAAACTTGTCAAATACCTTAAGCGTAGATGGTAACATAACCGGCGACAGTAATTTGACTATACAGGGCGTAGCAGATATTGGTGCTGACTTAGTTGTGCGTGGTACGCCTAGAATTGTGGGCCCGACCATTATGATAAACACCGAACTAGATGATTTTACTGCTCCGCCTACTAATTTACAGTCAGGAATCACAATTAACCGCGGTAGCGAAGCAGACATTAGCTTTGTGTGGCTTGAAGGTGCAGGTGACGCAGGACGCTGGTCTGCAGGCAGTACCGGTCAGTATCCGTTACAAGCTTCAATAGTATTTGCTGACCTAGAAGGTAATGTCACAGTTCCTAACGGAAACACATTAGATGTTTCAGCCGGGAATATCGTATTTAGAAACGATCAAATTTCAGCTGATGTAATTGCCGATGGCGGAACAATCAATGACATTACAATTAATACTGTTCGTAGCGGTAACGCACTTATCACAGGCGGAAGTATTCTTAACACCACGATTGGCAATGCTACTACATTCTCAACTATATTTGGATCGACTATAACTGCTGACACTGGGTTTGTCGGAAATTTAGATGGTGATGTAACTGGTACTTTGTTAGGAAATGTAAATATAGGTAGTGGAACCAGTAATTTCAATAACGTCAGCATAGGAAATACTGCTACGTTTAACGGAGATGTTACATATATAAACAGCACTACTACAACGTTTGACGGTGATGTTGTACTCAACGGGTCTATCAATCTAAATGACTTTGATGTAGGAGGCAATTTAACTGTAACAGGAACATCAGAATTTACTGATAGAGTTAGTTTTGTTGACGAATATATTGATATAAACGTTGACCCAACATCTGCGTCTAGCGGTGGTATAAGAGTAGATAGATTTGGTGATTCTTTTGTTGTATTACAGTGGGATAACGCATCCAGCCGATGGAGTGTTGGCGCTCAAGATTTTGAAGCAACTACATTTATAGGAACCCACGACGGTCCTGTAAATTCGACTGCTGTGGATATCGATGGAGGTACCATAGATGGAACTGTAATAGGAGGTAGCACTCCTCAAGACATTACTGGCTCAACCATTACTGCAATCAATGGATTCTTGGGAGATCTCCAAGGAGACGTAACAAGCACCAATGTTGACATAGACGGCGGCGACATCAGTAACACAACCATTGGTTTATTCGGAGCAGAGACAGGAGCATTCACCATTTTGGGTGCGACCACCATAAATGCAACCACAGTTAATGCTGCTTTACAAGGAAATGTAACTGGTAATGTTACAGGACAAGTCAGTGACATTAGCAATTTCAGCACTGCTGATTTAGCAGAAAATCCTGCGAATCTGTATTTCACAACCACACGTGTTGATAATTATCTCAGTGGTGGCACCGGTGTCACATACAACGCAGGAGAAATAAGTATTGGTCAACCAGTTGCCACCACAGACGATGTCATATTCAACGATGTTAGGGTAGACGGTGATATCACAGTGATTGGAGCAATTGATGTTCCTAATCTCACGGTGACAGGCGATCTCACTGTGAACGGTAACACCACAACACTGAATACCCAAACCATTAACCTTGAAGACAATATTATAACCCTGAGCAATGGTTATACAGGAAATTCCCCTTCAGCAGATGCAGGTATAGAAATAAACAGAGGCGGCGGAACAGAACCTAACGCAGAATTAATATGGGACGAAACTTTAGATAAATGGGAAGCTAAAGGAGGTGCATTTGTATCCGATGTTGGTTTCGAAGGTTCGTTAACAGGTAATGTTAGTGGTAATGTCACAAGCAGCGGTACAAGTACCTTTGCCACAGTTGACATAAACGGCGGCGACATCAGCAATACAACCATAGGTACTAATGGTCGCTCATCTGGCAATTTTACTCAGGTAGATGTAGACAACGCTGTTAGAGCATCTACCTTTTCTGGACCAGGTGGCGCAGCCGCAACAATGATAGGAACCGTGACAGGAACTGTGAGCAGTATTGGAAACCACAGCACCTCCGACCTCGTTGAAGGCAGCCAGCTTTACTTCACGAATGCCAGGGTAGATGCAAGACTAAACAGCACAAATACCACCGGCGGCACAGGAGTGTCCTACTCCAATGGAACAATCAGCATCGGACAACCTGTGGGCACAGGCGACGATGTAATTTTTGCAAATGTAAACGTTACTGGTACATTAGATGCCGGCACATTCAACCCTACAGACATTACCGCCAGCGGTAATGTGCAGGTCAACTCTAATTTAACCGTTAATGGTGCAACCACACTGGGAGGAACCGTTTTAATAAGAGACGATCAAATAGTGCTGAACAGTGATTTCTCTGGTGGATCACCCACCGCAGATGTTGGATTCATTGTAAATCGTGACAGCGCAGGCAGCAAATCGTTTTTGTGGACTGAAGCAGACAGTGGTCATTGGACACTGGGCGGCGATACTTTAAAGGCTGGTGCATTTGAAGGTAATGTTGATGGTAATGTCACAAGCACCGGTACAAGTACATTTGCCACAGTTGACATAAACGGAGGCGACATAGATGGAGTTGTTATTGGAGCAAATGATGCCAGAGATATCACCGCCGCCCAAATAGAGGGCACTGTGATAACAGCCACCTCCAGCTTCCAGGGAACCCTGGAGGGCACAGTGAACGGTAGTGTAAATGCAGGATTAGGTGACACCGTAGACGTCAGTTCAGGAACATTGACCTTAGCAAACGATCAAATTTCAGGCGACAAGATTGACGGTGGAACAATATCAAATTCATCGCTGATAGGTAACAATACCAATAACACAATTTCAGCCTATGACATTACCGTGGGATCGGGCAGAACTCTAAATGTAAGCCTGGGAACTGTGAATTTTGCAGACGATCAAATTTCAGGCAACAAGATCGACGGCGGCACAATATCTGAGGCTAGTTTAGATGGCAATAACGCAGGCGTTAGTATAACCGGTTATCAAACTGTGGATGCTAACACAGTTGATTCTCAAACTGCAATGAATGCATATGGTACTCTCTTTGTTGCAAATTTAGCAAGCCTCGACGGCGGAATAGACGTAGATGGCGTATTTACCGTGGCGGATACCACAGGCAATGTTGCCACAACTGGAACACTTTCAGCCGGTGACACCACTATCAATGGCACAGTAACCGCCACAGGGTTAGCCACACTTAATGCAGGGATAAATGTAGACGGTGCGTTCACCGTGGCAGACACCACAGGAGATGTCAGCACCACGGGATCTATAACAGGCGGAGTAATAACCTCCAACGGTGGATTTGTTGGAAATATTACCAGCAACGGCGCTTCTGTGTTCTCGGGCACTGTGGACCTAAACGGAGCTGTTGTAAGCAACGCATCCTTTAATTTAGCAGGAGATCTAACAGGAGATGTAACAAGCTCAGGCACTAGTTCATTCAGCGTACTAAATGTAAGCAATTTGGCCAGTCTAGATGGAGGCATAGACGTTGACGGTGCATTCACTGTGGCAAATGCCACAGGAAATGTTAGCACATCTGGCACATTTAGTGCAGGTGCGAGCACAATTAATTCTTCTCTGGATGTTACAGGACTGTCCAGTCTAGATGGAGGCATTGCTGTAAGCGATGGATCAGCAGGTAATGCATTCACAGTGGCCGCCACAACAGGCAATGTTAACACTTCAGGATCGATCACAGGAAACACAATCACAGCAACCAGCGGGTTCACAGGCAATATAACATCAATTGGAACTTCTACATTCTCAGGAACAGTGGATCTAAATGGCGCAACTGTAAACAACGCAGCATTTGATCTCACAGGCAATGTTACTTCCAGTGGAACTTCTGTGTTTAGTGGAACAGTAAATCTAAATGGCGCAACTGTAAACAACGCAGCATTTGATCTCACAGGCAATGTTACTTCCAGTGGAACTTCTGTGTTTAGTGGAACAGTGGATCTAAATGGTGCAACTGTAAACAATGCGGCATTTGATCTCACAGGAGATTTGACAGGTGATGTTACTTCAACTGGTTCAAACTCCTTTGGATCAATAACTGTAAGTGGCCTTGCAACCCTAAACGGTGGCATAAACGTGGACGGTGCATTCACCGTGGCAGACAGCACGGGCAATGTCGAAACCACAGGAACCTTGGGAGCAGGCAATACCACCGTCACAGGCACACTCGACGTTACAAATCTAGCCAGTCTAGATGGAGGAATAGATGTTGATGGTGCATTTACGGTAGCAAATGGATCAGGCAATATTGCAACATCTGGCTCTTTAAGTGCAGGTACAACCACCCTAACATCAACCTTGGATGTAACAGGACTGGCCAGTTTAGATGGTGGTATTGCTGTAAGCGACGGATCAACTGGTAATGCGTTTACGGTTGCGGCGAATACGGGTAACGTAACCACAATAGGCACCATAGGTGCAGGAGCTATAAATGGCACAACGATTACTGCTTCCAATGAATTTGTGGGAGATATTACTGGTGACGTAACCAGCACAGGCACTTCCACATTCTCAGACATAAACATCACAGGTGGATCTATATCCAATGTAACACTGAGTCTAGGTGCAGGATCATCGGTAACTGCTGCAAACTTTATTGGACCTCTGGTTGGAAACGTAACCAGTTCAGGAACGTCTACTTTCTCAGGCACCGTGGATTTAGACGGAGCCACAGTGAGCAATGCATCCTTTAGCTTAACTGGTAATGTAACCGGTAACATTAATTCCAGTGGCACATCCAGTTTTGCTGATATATCTGTTACTGGAGGCAGCTTAAACGGAACAACAATAGGCGGCACTACTCCGGGAGCAATCACAGGCACAACCATTACTGCAAACAATGGATTCTCGGGTAACATCACCGGCGATGTAATCGGTGACGTCACAGGCAATGTTGTGGGCAATGTAACGGGCACAGTGAGCTCACTGGCAAACCACGATACTGATGATTTAGCTCAGGGCACAGTCAACAGATACTATGCAGACACATTGGTGGATGCACATCTCAGCGGTGGATTAGGTGTAACATACACAAACGGTGTTATTGCAATTGGACAAGATGTTTCTACAAATGCTGATGTAACATTCAATGATGTTACTGTGAACGGTGAGTTACAATTCATAGGAGATTTAAGCTTTGATAATCTTACAGTCACAGGAAATCTAGAAGTTCAAGGATCGACTACGACTATAGAATCAGAATCAATAGCATTAGCAGATAATATTATAATTCTTAATTCAAATGAAGACAGCACACCTTCACAGAGTGCAGGAATTGAAATTGAAAGAGGTACAGGCACGAATGTTACACTAACCTGGAACGAGTCTTTGGATAAGTGGACTGTAGGCGCAGAAATATTTGAAGCAGGCACATTTGAAGGTGATGTGACAGGAAATGTAACAGGAAATGTTAGTGCCGCAACAGGAACCAGTAGCTTCAATAATATAACAGCCAGCGGTACAATAACCAGCAATGGAGGCTTCGATGGCGACTTAACAGGTGCGGTAACAGGCAATGTCACTGGCACGGTAAGTTCACTGAGTAATCACACCACGGACGATCTAGTAGAAGGTGCCAACTTGTACTACACAACTGCCAGACTAGAAAGCAGAATTGGCGGCAACTTAACAACCAGCATTATTCCAGCGCAGGACGCTGTTTACAATATAGGATCTGCAACTGAACAGTTCGCAGATGGCTTCTTCTCAGGCACTGTAGATGCCGGTACACTTACAGCACAAACCAAGAGCTTCGTTATTGATCATCCAACCAAGCCAGGTATGAAACTGCGTTATGGATCATTAGAGGGCCCAGAAAACGGTGTATATGTTAGGGGAAGATTACAAGCAGGAAGTGTAATTGAACTGCCGGATTACTGGACAGGACTGGTTGACGAAGATTCAATCACAGTAACACTTACTAGTAACCGTGGATATCAACAGCTTTATGTAGAAGACATTGTAAATAACACTGTTATAGTAGGATGCGAAAACCGAGAAATATCTGAAATAGATTGCTTCTACACAGTTTGGGGTGAACGCAAGGATGTTGCGCCATTCACAGTAGAATACAAAGATCAAGACGAGGAATAATTTAAATGGCCAACACAGATAAAAATATTGTAATTCGACCACGCACAGGAGATACTCTAAATCCCATAATTGAATTCGTAGGTGCGGATGGATCAACGGCTGGACAAACAATTCAACTGGAGGTAACTCCGACTGATCAGGGCACAATTACTTTAAGCGGAGCATCCGGATCTATTTTGCAGATATCAGATAACGCTACAGCCAAGCTAGAAGTAAACGGAACTGTAGCTCCTGCGTCCGACAATGCATACAATTTAGGCACCGGTGGAGCAGGTGGAGTAAAATGGAACACAGTATATGCAACCCTGTTTAATGGAACAGCATTAGAAGCATACTACGCTGACTTGGCGGAGAATTACTCTGCGGACTATCTGTACGATCCTGGCACTGTACTGATATTTGGCGGGGAAGCAGAAGTCACCGTGACAGACACTGCAAATAACTTTAGAGTGGCAGGAGTGGTTTCAACACAACCTGCTACCCTAATGAACACTCAATTAGAAGGCGAAGCAGTTATACCATTGGCTTTACAGGGAAGAGTTCCCTGTAAAGTATTAGGATCCGTAGAAAAGGGCGACCTCCTGGTGTCTTCTTATAAAGAAGGGTATGCAATGGTAAACAATGATCCACCCATTGCCTGTGTAATTGGCAAAGCAGTAGGCGAAAAAGCCGACGAAGGCGAAGGTGTTGTTGAAATCGTAGTAGGAAGGGTCTAAAACAGATCACTCATTTCTGCAATGGTGTGCAGTTTGGTTTTGTTTGTTTTTGAATTCAGTGTGTTGCGCAGTCCCTGATGCAGAGGTTTAGGCCAGTTATTCATCCCCACCCAGGCATACCCGTCGTGTTCATCGTTCAGCACAGGCACAAATTCTTCCCCTATAAGGCATAGGTAGGTGTGAAATTGAAACTTCTCATCGTTGGAAATGAATGTTTCCAAGGGTATGGTTTTGATAATTTCAGGTGGCTCGCCGATTTCCTCTGTGATTTCTCTTTGAAGACCCTCCCAGGGAGTTTCCGACTCCTTGTTTGTTCCACCCACTATGCCCCATTGATTACTGCGCTTGCCGTTCTTGCGATACAGCATTAGAAAGCGTTTGGTTTCAAGGGTGTAAAACAGTGCACCACTGCAAATGATAACTTCACTCATACAGTAATTATCATTCTAGAGATATACGCCAAGTGCCGACTGGATATTCGCCATCTATGCTGAGCAACCAATCTCCGTCTGCGTAGCGATACTGTGTGCCAGTGTTTAGGTTTGTCACATAGGTCACGGCAGTTTGTTCACCGCTGTTAAAAACCGTGCTCCACTGTGTGCCGTCCCATTCCACAATGTCATTTGCCTTGGCCACAAAGCGACTGCCATCCGTGTTTTTCCAAGCAGACGCACCCTCTGTGGCGAGTTCATTGCCCACATCGTCTAACAACAGCAGTCTTGTACCTGCCTGCTTGACTGTTGAGGGATTGAATTTGAGAGGATCTATGATGTAGTCTATGGTGGTTTTGTCGCCCGTGGGTCCTGAGATTATGCTGTCCTGTGGAAAACTGTCCGTGTCCCAATTGATGTTCAGCTTGGTTTCATCCAACGGATTAAGGCTGATGGATCCTGTGACCACGGCATCGGAGTCTTTGTTTTCCAAAAATATTCTGCTGATGTCCGCAGTGTATTGCCCTGGCAAGCTCTCTAACACATCTCTCCAGTTAACACTGCCCAGGCTACCTCTGTGTAAAATTTGCGCAGTGTTGCCATCTATGTATGCACCATAGTTTAGGTAGTTAACATTAGCCATTTGGTCTGTGCTTTCTGTCACAGGTTTGCGTCCGAATATGGTTTCTGTTACTCCCGGAGATATTGCATCATCGTAGGCGTTGGTTACTGGCCTGGACACACCGCTCTCAATGTCGCCGATTTCTTCATTGAACATACTGGTTATGATGTTTGTGATCACACCCAGTTTTTTAACTTTTGCGGGCGGAGAAATGTATATGGGAATATTAAAGCTGAGGGTGGCAACATCTATTTCGGAGTCTACCCCCACCGGAATCGTTCTGTTGCTCCAGTTGATGTTTTCCAGCTCCAGCGTGGTAATACTGGTCCAGTCCACAAAATTATCAGTGGTCTGTAACTCCAGTGTGGGATTAAACCATACTCCGATCTGTTCAATGACCTGAAGCTTTTGATCAGTGTTAGAAGTCCATATGTCAACATTTGCCTTAAGGATATAAGGTGTGGGCATCAACCTCTCCACTGTGTAGTTTTTGCCTTGCACATTTAGATACTGTTGACCATCTTCGTCGAAAGCTCGCTCCTTGATGTTGAGCTTGTTGATAAATGTGGCATCCTGTGTGCGATCTCTGTCCTGTTCAAGTCCTGTGAGATACACCGCCATTCTGGGAGCACTGGGCAGTTTGTTTTCTGAATTGTCTCTAATTATGTTTGCAACCTGTCTGGTAATGTCAACGAACACAAAAGGTATAGGCTGTATTGTGCCATCGCCGTATTTCACCGGGAAATTACTCAACAGTCTCATTAACTGCGTAACATAACGCCTTATCTGCCCGTCGTAGAAGAATTCCATTAGTTATCCGCCTTTGGTC
>Ga0102945_1000353_pt1 | contig 14083 bp, 19 predicted proteins | sample SalPonred_H2O_MG_FD_78207 | JGI IMG/M metagenome (GOLD analysis project Ga0102945, IMG submission 78207) | Salt pond water microbial communities from South San Francisco under conditions of wetland restoration - Salt Pond MetaG R2_restored_H2O_MG ...
GCATGCCCAGAAACCTGCCTTGTCTGGATCCATTTTCTTTTTAAGATCGCACTGATGCCTAGCCCAAAAACTAGCAGATGCCTTAGGGTCATCATTTTTTACACTAAGTTTAGGATCACCCCATTCAATCTTTTTAGCAATAATATTACCTTCTTTATCTTTACGACCACTATTGCGATAAACGATAAATTTACGATTTCCTCCTCTTTCTGGGGAATCTAATTTTACTTTAATAGGATCCTTTCCTCTAGCTTTATAAATAGCATCTTTTCCAACTTCAAGGTTTTTAGCCATCCAACCACTAGGGCCTTTAAGAATAATATTATCTTTATCCCAGTACTCTTTAACTTCTTCAAATAATTTAGCATATCCTTCACTACCTAATCGGAAAAATGAATTAGTTAAATCCAATCCTTCATCTAAGTGTGCCTTTAATTCAGGTGATACACTATCCCAGTCTTCAAATGTTTTTATAAATTTCATATTTTTTTTATTTTACAAAAATTCTGCAATTTTAGATGGAATTAAACTTTATTTTTCTTTAAGAGTATATCTTTAAGATACTTATCATTTACCTTTCTTAATGCCTTTTTCTGGTCACCTGAACTTAAATTATCAAACAGATTTAATATAAATTTATTAGTGTTTGTTGATTTTTTATAAGATCCACCATCATCAATATAAGCTGCTGTATGATCATAAGAAGGCGCATACTTTAAAAACTTATCTAAATCTTTTAAGTATTTACTTTCTAAATAATCTTTTAATTTTGTTGAATCAGTTTTTTTCTTATTTAAATAAAATTCCCATTGACCTCTGAAATTACCAACTTTATACATATGTACAGTGTCTCTACCAATTTTAAATTCAAATTTAATACCTTGATCTGTAGATTGGTCTGTTACCTTATTAATCCACTTTTCATCAAAGGTTGGTAATAATCTCTTTAAAGTTAAAATTGCATCTTCCTTTAAATCTTGAGGTGTACCCCATGTTTTTTCTGGATTTTGATAATCTGTATATGATTGGTAAGCTTCAAATGTTTTAATATATTTCATTATTAATTTCAGCTATTTTTTATACTCTTTAAGCATTTCATCCATTTTAGAATTATATGCTTCTTTCATTTTATTACATGATGATTCATACATTTCTTTTGTCATACCCTCCCTCATTTCATTACATGAAGATTCATACATTTCATACATTTTTTCTGCAGTAAGAGATGCCATTTCTGTTAGATACTCCTCAAGAGTATGATCTTTGTTATCATCTGCTTCATATGCTTTAGCTTCCTCTAAAGCTTTATGATAAGTATCAGTTAACATTTCATTCATAGTTTTGTTAGCATATTTACCTTCAGTCACTGCTGACTCATTTAAACCAAAAATATCTTTAACCTTTTGGATTTCATTATCTGCGCCACTAATTGTCATAACTCCACCAATATCACCAACTATCTTTACTTTAACATCTTTTAATTTTCTTTGCACATCTCTATCATTCCAAAAATCGTAAGCAGGTCCAGATATTTTTAATTTAGCTTCAGTAACTACTGATTCTTTAACAACTAATTCTGCATCTATAGCTACTTCATGTGAAATAGTCTCTAAACCATTAATTAGAATTGTACCATCCTTTTGTATGCCAGTAACTTCACCAGAATCAAAAGGTTTTTTAGAACTTTTGCTTAGAATAGAAACTCTATCGCCTATTTTAAATTTAGATTTAGCCTCAGTAACTACTGATTCAAATTTAGATAAGTCTTTTCTTAATTTATCTAACATTGCTTTCTTTTTACTATCACTAGATGGATGCCATGATTTTACTTCATTTTCTAAACTCCATATCATGTCCTCTATTCTTTCTTTAGACATTTTGGCTTCAGTAACAAACTCAATTTCATTGTCATCAATTGTAATCTTACCATCTTTATGAAGTTTTTCCATATCAGATTTTGAAATAACTATTTTTTTCTCGCCTAATCTTTCAGTATCTAAAACCTTAATACCTCTTTTTTGTAATACAGATAATGCTAATATTACATTACTACCATTACCTAAATCATATACTTCAAACCCATCAATCGTTTGATTAAGAGGTTTGTAATTTATACCTTTATCATCTAGGGTTTTTAAGGCTTTTTTAACTGCGTTTGAATTTATTCCTATTGAATTAGGAATACTTTTTGAACTTTCAGTAATAAACTGGTTAAATAATTTTAAATGTTTCATTTTATCCTTTTTTTAATTTTGAATCATGACCACCGTCACGAACTTCTTTTGCTAAGTCTTTATCGGCTTTACCCCAGGTACCATCACCTTTAGTAAGGAATGAATTTACACGGGCATATCCTATTCTACGATTTTCAGGTCTTCCTATATATTTAATATCTAAAATAATATTTAATATTCTTTTAATATGCTGATATTTTACACTATTTTTATTTTCATTTAAAAGTTCATCATATTTTTTTTCTACATCACAATACATTAATTCTTTATTATTTCTAGTATTCCATAAGACGTATGAAATTAAAGATCTAACCACCTTTTGATAGTTTAAGTTTAAATGAGTCTTAGTATAACATGAAATAACATTTAACGCATATGAAAAGCTGGTATGGTCTTTAGATGAATATAAATCACAAAATTCATTATTTTGATAGATTTTATATAATTGATCATATCTTTCCTTGCGTTTATCTGTAACATTGTATTTTCCTCGCTTACCTCTATTTTTACAGTATTCTTTAAATTTAATAGAATTAGTAATCCCTTCACTTAAATTTTTCCTATATTCATCAGTTTTAAAATACGAATAATCAGCAACTTTCATAGCATTTTTTATATTTGTTATTCTTTGTATTTTTTTATCATATGATTCATTTTCAAAATATTTTTTTCTTGATTTTTGTATTTTTTCATTTAATGTAATGACTTTATCAGATATTTTCTTTTTAATTTTATCAATGTCTGGATGATTTGATAATGTATCACCACCCCAGTAACCATTTGATATGTTGTAACCTATATTTCTATTTGTTGCATTATATTCTCTAATTAATTGGGTTTCCATTATTTTTAAATCTTCTATACTAGAAGTAACATAAAGAGTTTCCTTTTTAAAATTTTGTATACCATATTTTTCAATTGCTCTTTTTAATAATAAACCAGAGCCTAAATAATTAGGATTTTCATTTTGATCTGACCCTATATAAATCATACCATTTTTAACATTGGTTGTCTTGTAAACTATCATTCTTTTTATTTATATATAAGAGTGAGTCAACTGATTTATTACATAGTTACGCTGTTTTAAGGTTTTTATCATGACCACCTTTTATAACTTCTTGGGCTAAGTCAGAATCTGCACCATAGGCATTCTTTGAATATGCTCGTTGGGGATCATTGACAGGCCTCCCCCATGTACCAGGTGATCTTGTTAAAAAGCTCGATACTCTGGCATACCCCCACTGTTGTTGTGTTGCGCCTGGTCGATGCCCAGTTTTCCATGCAGCCATACCTCTTCTCATAACAGCTCTTAGAATACCAATAGGTACGCCAGTTTCATCTGATTTATTTTTAAGGCCAGTTTCTATAGCATCATCATCAATAGGGCTACGGTCAGTGGATTGTTTTTCCTTTTCATTAATTGCAGATTCATACAGTTTTATATTTCCTATAATATCATTAACATCCACCTTTCCAATTGGATCTCTATGTTTTATATCACCAACTCTAGCATAAACTGCATTTGGGAATTTATTTCCTATTGCTATATTAACTACATTACCATTAGGTTGTACAATATAACTGCCACCTGCGGATTTTTCACCATCTACTGAAATTTCAAACCCTGCTCCTTTACCTTTATTAAATTCAAAGTCATGAACTTCAGCTTTTACTCTATCCATTTTTGAAATTGCTTTGGCGATGCCATTTGCAGTATCTAAAATATCTTTTTTATCATATGAAAATTTCTCGTTAATAGATTCAAAAGCAGCATCAACATATTTACCACCATGTTTACCACGTAGTATATCTGAAATTAATCCTTCTTTATCAAGTTCATTTGGATTACCTATTTGATAACTTCTTGACCACATATCCCTTAAATCCTTTATTGAAAGGCTTTTGAGTTCTTTATATTGTTTACGAATTGACTTAGGGTCTCTTTTTGAACTTTCGGTTAGTGATTCATTTAATTTTAAATAATTACCTCTTTTAAAATCTTTTTCTATATTTTTTAAAATCTTTTGAAATCTTTTCTTAACTAAACCATCTCGATCATCAACTCTTTGTTTTAAAACTTTAATTACTTCAGAAGTAAAGATTTTATCATTAGTTATTCCTCTATCATCTTTATATTTTTTCAGAAAAGATGTAATTTGATCTAAATACGCTTGATCATCTGCAGATATTAAAGCTTCATTGGTTTCCTCATCACCATATAGCTCATGGTATGCTTTAGTAAATTTAGATTTTTTTAAAAGCTTTTTACCTTTAGTAGATCCTGGCATTGGTTTATAAGCATCAGGATTATCATCATCCATTTCAGCTTGCTTTTTCATTTGAGCAGCTTTCTTACGGGCAGTTGAAGTACTTAAACCTTTAAAGTATCCATGATCTTCAATCTTATCCTCAAAGCTTTCTTTTTTCTTTTCAGATATAAATTCTGTAAAGTTTTTTAGTTTCATTACTTAAGTTTATTTTTTTATTTATTAAGCAAAGATAGTTTAATAATTATTGCTTAATATTGTTTTGATTGAGATAGCTATTAATTTTATTATATATTTCTACCTCTAATGATGCTCTAGGTAAACTACTCCATATATCATTATGGATAATCTTATTTATATCTGAAGGTAAACCTTCATTAAGTATTAAAACATCAACTCCTTTAGTGTATAAATTAATTACACCATCAGATCCACTATTATTAAAAAAAGATATTATGATATCCGTTGTTATGTATCTTTTATGAAAACTCATATGTTTTTATACTATAAACCCAGCATATTTAAATACACTGGGATTATGATTTATTATTCTGTTTCTTCTACTTCAGTATCATCTATAAATTGTTGGTCATCTATTTGTTGATCAACTTTAGCAAGATTATGGTGATTTTCTCTAAGAGCAGCATTATCTTCAATAACTTGATTATGTGCATCAGATACACTTTGTCCTATTGTTGCCATTAGTTCAACAAAATCTTTTGCCTGATAAAATCCGGTACCTGTCATCTTAGTAAGCATTTGCCAAAGTATACTTACATTGGCAGATCTTAATTCTACTTCGCCATTCCAGTCATCAGACTTAATAACGTCCTTTTGTTCTCTAAGATTATGGTAAAGCATAATTAAACCTGCTGCGGTTGTATGACCCCATGGCGCATCTTTTTCTAAGAACTTAAGTAATTTATTATAAACCTTTACCTTTTCAAAACTTACAGGATATGTTCTCTCTTGCATCTCCTTCAAGAGCTCTTCGTTTTTTGTATTAAGTTCTTTTTGTTGGGTTAATAAATCACTTTTAAGTGGTAAATCTTTTTCTGTAATTTCTTTAATTTCTTCTGACATATTAAATTAATTTTATTATTTTATTCTGATTTTTCGTTTTGTTTAAGACTATCTAAATTTTTAATTGGATTAAATTCATCATTAATATGACCACATTTTGTACATTCTAATGAATCTAAAGGAATAAGATGATCTTTACCATCAGGTGACACTAACATACTAAGCTTCCTAAAAAAGAAAATTGGTCTAAACGCCATATTTCCACACTCAGTACATTTAACTTCTGTTGTATTCGCCAAGTTAATATTTGGTCCTTGTTGATTAGGGTTTGTATTATTCATATAATTTGTTTTAAATTATATACATATTGAGAAAAAAGTTTAAGATAATTTTTATTATAATTCTTCGATTCTTATTGATTTGTCATCAATAATAAGATCCCATGCAGGCTTTTCACCTGTAATTAATTGATGATATTTACACCCCCACATATCTAATTGACTCTTAGTGAGATCATAGTAATTAATTTTTGATGTAGTACCTCTTGCTGTATAATAAGTGATATGAGCACCTTCATCATAAAGAGAGTTAATTTTTTCAATGTTTTCTTTTGAAGGAACTGCCAATTCATATATTCTTTTTTGTGGATAAAAGCATATAGTTTCATCAATGTCTACAAAAACTTTTGGTTGCCCTTTAGAATATTTTGCTTGCTCAATCATCTTTAGTTCTACTTTTCTTTCCTAAATATCCACCATGGTGTCTCTTTGAATATTCTTCTTTAGTGAATTTTATTTTTTCCATCATGCTGACTACTAGGAGGTCACCTATAACCGTCATGGTTGTTGTTGATATAGTTGGAGTTAAACCTAATGGGCATAATTCAGTAGTATTACCTGTTAAAATTTTAACATCAGATTCTTTACCTAAAGCACTATCACTATTTTTTGTTATCCCAATAATCTTAATAGTAGGATGTAGGTTTCGTGATAGCTGTATAAGCTCTTCAATTTCACGTGTCTTTCCGCTATTTGAAATTAAAAGTAAAACATCATTAGGTCTAAGTATTCCTAGATCTCCATGCTGTGCTTCGCTCGGATGCATAAACATAGCAGGTGTACCGGTTGAGCTAAATGTAGTTGATATGTTTAATGCAATCTGACCAGCCTTTCCCATACCACTACAAATAAGAGTTCCTCCTTTTTGGTGGACTCTATTATAAATAAGGTTTATAGCCTTTTCATAATCATCAGTAATTGGTATTGATGCAATAGCTAACATTTCCTCTACCAAAAGTTCTTTAAGTTTATTTTTCATTATATCAAATGTAGTATTTATTTTTACCAGGTTAATCTATCTTCAGTAATTTTAAGTTTTAAAAATTTATTTCTTAAAGGCTTCTTATCTAAAAAATCACATAGCTTAAAATAATCATTATCATTAGAAACATTTACACATAAAAAATTATTTTTATTTTTAAAAAATTGTTTAACTTCATTATTGTGTAATTCATAAGAAGATATCATATTATTTTTATTATAAGGTAAACTGTTATGACCATAAGTATAGGTTAAATAATCATATAAGAACCCTCCAGTTTTATCATCTCTATGATAAGCATACTTAACTTTTGTTATATCTTCCCATGTAGGATTATTAGGCAATTCTTTAAATTGTTTAATATGAAAATTTTTAATTGATTTATACCACTGATCACTTGAATCCCTCTCACTTAAAATATATTTTGCATTTGGATATTTTTTATAAAGTATTTTCCAAATATTAGGAATACTAAAAGGAACATCTTTAAATAACTCTACCTTAGTATTTTTTTCTATCCATCTTAGTATTGTATTGTAATCATTTTTTATTGCATAATTCATAAGGTTTTCACCTCCCCTAAGAGTATTTTCATCTGTATAAAAACCTAAGTTTTTAATTGATTGATAAAGAGAAGTTGTTCCTGTTTTGTTATAGCCTATACAAAATATTTTCATACCTAAAAAATCCAATTAAAATAATCAATATCATCTTTACATAATCTGTATGCATAGCTTTTAGATTCATCATCATAATACGATTTCCAATCATATTTACCATAATGATGCTGTTTGTGTTTATCTATTTGTAAATTTATATTCAGTTTTAAGTTAAGTATTTCAATATCATTACCTAAAGAATCATATCTTAATATTTCATCTATAACAATACTATTATTATCTTTACAATAAGCATATTGCTGTGTAACACCTAACCCTTTTGCTTTTGTATAAAGCCAATCTTTAAACCCAGAATATGTAGGATTTATCTTAAGATATCTAATACACGTAAATCTATACATTGAAACTAATGAAGTGTATGAATTCCTAACAATAGTAACGGTATGATAATTTGGATATTCTATCTTTAAATTTCTTGTAATTTTACCGTGATAACTTCCAACATTAAATGAATCAATGTCATAATCTTTTATGGCATTTTTTAAAGATGCACCACCAGTCTTAGGTATATGTTGAAAAATTAATTTTGCTTTATTACTAATTAATGGCATGTATTTATATTTTATTTTTTAAAACCAATTTAGATGCTTTAGCTCATCATTTAAAAACATATTCCTAGATTGATATCCTGACCATGCATCTAAAATACTACCTACATCAATAGATATTTTTCCTAATTCTTTTGAACTTTTTGGAATTAAATCTTTAATTGCATACCCACCACCAAAAAGAATTATTTGTTCTCTTGTATTTTTTATAGATTCAAATACCTCATGTCTTAATTTATAAGCTATGTTATCACTTATGTCAGTGTATGTAACAGTTACACCTAACATTTCATCTAATTTGTTTTGTTTAAATCTTTTTACATTAGGTGTAACTATATGAATACCTTGTCCTTGGATAATTTTTTTAAATGACTCTATGCTACTAAAATTTTTGTCTAATGGAAATAAACTACTTATAGTCTTAAGACTATTCGTATTTATCCCATATCTACTTAATACTTTTTTATTAATGGTATAGTATTGTGGCAGTTTTCTAGGTACAGTTAAACCTATAAAATCTGAATGCTTTATAGAATATGAGATTATGTCACGAGATGTGTTTAACCATTTCTTTGATTCATCGCTTTTAAGATAGCAATCGCATGTTTGTTTATTATTATTAATAGGCTTATGTGTATCACATACCCAAATTTTTTCTCTAAATTGAATACTACATAAAGAATGATGATGCGTTAATTTATGATTATGTAAACTAAAATCCATTTCATTTTTTAATATATGCATCTCACCATCGCCGCATCTTGATACACTTAATGGTTTTTTATTTTTTATTGCATGCTTAATAGCCTTTATTAAGTCTAGATTAGTTGTGTTAATTTCAATCATCATACTTTATTTCTTAGTTTTCTGCTCGCCTGAAAATGTTCAATAACAGGTTTTGCATCAGGGTACATTTTTCTCATGCTATCAAAAATAAATGTATATTCAGGTGGTAAGTTTTTATCCCTAAGCCTTCCTTCATTTCTCATATCTTGAATAACCGTTCCTAAATTCCACTGTTCAAATGTTTTTGCATTAGGGCCTTCATTTACATTAATACTTTGCCATCTTTTGCAGAGCTCACGTGATCTTTCATTATTTGCCATATAAATTGTACCACTTAAGCATTCATTCTTTCTCCATCTAAAATCTTGCCATCTAACTGCAACGTCACATCTATAATTTTGAAAAAGAATAGGTTTACTATGCATAATAGCATCAGAATCAACATACAAAAGATTTTTGTCATGGTGCTTGTTTAACATATCTTCCATAAACTTAGCTTTAAATCTAGTGTTAGCTTGCCAATTTCCTAAATTTTTAACACCAACTACATCATAATTGATACCTAATCTTTTTAGCGATTTTATTAATTTATTGGCTTCAGCTTCATATGGTGTATTAATAGTATAATAAGCAATAACCATTAAATGATCTAAATTTTTATTTGCTGCTGGTTTTTTATTTTCACTATTATATACACGATCTAATCCTTTATACTTTACTACATTCTTTAATGCAGTGGATCTTGTGGAAACAAAAATATTATCATTATTATATAACTTAATGTCTGATATAATTCTATCTCTATACTTTTCTAAATTTTGTTGAAATACTTTTTTATTTTGATTGTATCCATTATGAAAATGTGTTATATTATCCCTAGGTATTAAATCAAAACCAATTAAATGTATTTCTTTATATTTCATTAAAATTGCTAACTGAAGTGCACAGTACCCACTATTATTACCATGTGCAAAATCAGATAAGTTTGTAGAAAACCCTGGATTAGTTTCTTTATTTGATATGATAACACTATCTAGGTAATTTAATTGATCATAAGGAATATTAAATTTTGTATCAGTAATAACACCTCCAATTTCTTCAATATGAGTATTTTCTTTATTAAGAACAAATAAGCTCTGTTCAACCCTAGCATTAATATCAGATAAAGACATTCTAGTTTTTCTAAAAAAGGTATAATCCATTGTAATAAAAAACTTTGCATGTGATACATGTTCAATTGATTTATTTACACAAATGATATCGTTACCATTTCTTTCTAATTTTTTAAAATCAACAACCTTTGCAGAAGGTCCACCACCTATAATAAAAACTTTATCACTAGTTTTATTAGGTATCTTTGACATATACTTAATATGTTTAGACTGTTCTTGTTTTTTCTGAATTGGAATCCTACTACGTTTAACTTTAGGTTTACCTTTTATAATATCGCTTCGCTTAACTATAGTTCTTTTATTACGGTTATCTATGTATTTAGGCTTTATTTTTCTTTTAAACAGCTTTTTCATTGAAAGTAATGGAATTTTTAATGTAATATCAGTTATCATCTTTAGTTTTCATATAAATGATTATCTTTATAGTTTATTTATTTAAGCTTAAAATAATGAAAAAAGGGCAACCTAAAGGCTGCCCTACAAATGTTAAGTTAATTCTTTCTAATTACACATTAGAAGAATCACCCTGTTCCATTTCACCTTGTTCTTCGTTAACTGGTTCAGAACCTTCAGGTACAAAAATCTTAATAGCTTTAGAAACTAATTCAGCGTCTTCTAAAGTAAATGCACCTTTACTTTGTGCGATACGAGCAGCTTGAATTAATACGTTCACAGCTTGGCCTTGAGTTAACTCTTGCCCTTTATCAAGTTTTTGTTCTTCTGATTTTGTTTCAGTGTTCTCCATATTTATTAATTTTATTAATTATACATTAAGTTTTACTATTGTTTCAGATTACATTAATAATATTTTCACTATCTTCTTTAATACCTATTTTTATAATAAGTATACCATCTTCAACTGATGCTTTAATATTTTTTATATCTGAATCATCAGGTAATGTAAAAACTTTTTCAAATGAAGGTACCCATTTATTAGACTTTTCATTATTAATAACGTTAAGTTTACCTTTTACAATTTTTACCTTTAAATCTTTTTTAGTTAAACCAGGTACTGGAATTTCCAGTACATACCCGTCATCAGTTTTTTCTGAGTCATAACGTACTTCTAATTCTTCGGTAGTTAATGAAAAAGGCCAATCAGTAAAAGCATTTTCCCATAATTTTTCAAACGATTGTTGATTTGTTTTAAACATAATTTTTATTTTTTTTATTAAACAATTAAACATAGTGGGTTTCCCCATTTTTAATATTAATATATTAAAAACCGTGCCAAACTATAAATCTCTCATATATGACACTAAATATTATATTTTTATGACAAACTGTCATAAAATGGTTTACTTAAGTTTATTATAGTTTAAAAAATTATTTAATTTAGACAAGTCCATTGTCACGTCCTTTGGGAAGTGAGAAGGTGAAGGTGATGGTTTAACACTATTATTTGTTTTAGATGCTAATTCATACATAGTTTTTACCGGAGTTCCTATGTTAAATAAACCATGGGCTTTATTTTCAATTAAATGATAAAATATTTTTGAGATTATATTAACATAATCAAAATTACCCTTTACATCTTCCCATGCAATATCATATTGAAATGGTGTTGGTTTGTGAGAGCCTCTACAGATTAGATAGTCATTACAATGCTCTTGAATATACTCATCTGATAATGCTTTAGACATTGCATAAGGTGTTGTAGGCCCAATTTCATCATTCTCTGATGCATTTGGTTTTGATTTTTCATATACATAATCAGTTGAATAATGAACCAATTTAATTTTACGTTGATTACAAAACTTTACTAATTTTTTAACTGCTCTATAATTAGTATCAAACATTTCTTTAATATTATCAGAATACGTATTGGTATTAGCTATTAGATTGATAATAGTTGAAGTTTGTTTTGGAATAAGTTTAGTTAAGGTTTCTATTTTATTAATGTCAAAACCATCTTTATTTCTAGAAATGTAAGAAAAATTTGTCATTTTAATCATTTCAGTTGCTAACATTCCATCTCCTAAAATTAATTTCATGATAAATGTTTTAAATCTGTTTTATTAAGATATATAACCTTTCCTGTGCTGTATTTTAAATGTACAACATCCTCTATAATTCCTATTATTTCAGCATCAACCATTCTCTGACCATTATCAAACATAACACGTTCTCCAATATTAAATTCAGGTTCTTCTATTTTATCGTCTAAAGAATCTGGGTAATACAACAAAGTAGGATTTTTCTTTTGAATATCTACTTCCGGGTATTGTTTCTTAAATTCCATTACATCAAATCTTTTAGTGATTAAATGTACGCCATTTTTAGTTGGTATTGTGGTAATAATCTTATCTTCACCATGTGGTAGGCAATGATCAATCCATTGTTGAACTGCCAATACTTCTTTTGAATCTTTAGTATCAACATCTACAACCCATCTTTTTTCGTAAGTTTTAAGTTTTCCTACTACAGAATCAAAAACATGCTGTTGTTCAATTTGACCTGATTGAATTCTTTTTATAATCTCTGGGATCATTTCAAGTGCGACATCATGATGGTTTTGTTTTTGGACATGAATATAAGCACGGGCTTTAAATAATTCACAAAGTTGTTTAATTTCATCATACCTTTTATCTAAGTAATCTAAAGAACTAATACTGTAAGATTTAATAGTTCTTACAGATTGATGCTTATTTTGCTCTACTTCCGGTTGATCCTTTTTACGCTTCATTACATAAAGCATGTAAAAATCTCCTTTCTTTTCGAAATTGAGTAATTCCTTGATTTGTTCTATATTGTTGATCATATTATTTTAATAAAAACTTATTACTGATAACTTTAAAACTAATTTTATTATCTTTACTTCTGATTACAACACCTTCTCGTTCTGCTTTATCATTCATCACTGATTTTGATTCTGCCATAGTTAAAAGGTCATTTACAGTAGATGGTAGTTTAAAACCCGGTGCGGCGGTAATAGGTACAGTTTGTAAATCTAAATCTTGTATTACTTGATGAAAGGTATCAAAATCTACTTTTTTGTAATTGTCAATATCAAAGACATTAAAAAATCTTACAGTTTGCCCTTTGATTTTGTATCGATTTTTTTGAATACCTTCGCCAATTAGTTCACCTTGTAAAGAAATATTTTTACCATAGAATTTTAGTTTTTCTTCTAATTTTAATTCTTTAGCAACTTTCCAAAAAGTATTATTTTCATTTTCAATAAGCTCTAGGTTTCTTGAACATACCCCAAATTCACCATCTCGGTAATAAAAAGTTGCTGAACTACCATCTAACTTTTCAGTTACATAAAAGTTATGATTTTCAGATTTCCATTGCTCATACTCTCGTGTTAGATTTTGAACACGCTCTTCATCTGTTTTTTGTAAAAAACTTGGAAAGTTACCTTTAGCAGTTCCAGCAAGGTTTGCGGGCACTGGTGGTTCCCACTTAGTAATACCCAAGAGTTCAGTTACGTCCATACCTTCAAATAATCCGACTGATTCGTTAGGTTCGTTTCTATGAATTATTTCATGTGCATCTCGTAATGGAATGATTAGTCCTTGAGAATATTGACCGCGAAGTCTAATAGTTTTTAGACGGAAACCTTCAGTCCCATCTACCATCTTCTTGTATGAACTTTTGCGAAGGAATTCAAACTCTGGTTCAATAGGTAAAAAACTATCAATTTCACAATAAACTACCATATCACCTTCTTGGTGTCCTACATCTTTTGCAACTACGACTTTCCATCCACCCACTGTTGCTAATTCAATTTTATCAGCACCTTCAATAGGTTCTAGTTTATCAATTTTTTTAATACTTGCTAATTTTCTCATCTTAATTTATTTTAATCTTCCCAAATCTTTTTTAAATCAAATTCGGTTAGTATTCTTTTCTCTAATAATTTTTCTAATAACTCTTGCTGCCCTTTCACATATCCATGTTTCGCATATTCACCCGGATTTAAGGTTTCATCATTTGGGTGATAACTTATAAAAGAATCAAAGGCTTGTGCTTTTATTTTTTTATCTGCTTTTGTTAAAAATTCTGCTTGTTCGAAAATATTCATAACCTTTATTTTTAATTACAATA
>Ga0102945_1000355_pt1 | contig 14015 bp, 11 predicted proteins | sample SalPonred_H2O_MG_FD_78207 | JGI IMG/M metagenome (GOLD analysis project Ga0102945, IMG submission 78207) | Salt pond water microbial communities from South San Francisco under conditions of wetland restoration - Salt Pond MetaG R2_restored_H2O_MG ...
CGCTCGCTGCGCTCCTACGCCTGGACCTACGATCAAGCAGCGGCCGCCATCCGCGCGAACAACATCACCGCGGTGATGATCAACAATGGTCGCTTCCTGCACGATCGGGCTGTTGTGGAAGCCGCGAAGACCGCGGGTATTCCTATCCTCGCCACCGACCTCGGGGGATTCGACACCGACTTCGATCTGACCGCTGAAGCCACGCATGATTGGGACGCCCTACAGCAGCGAATGCTCGATACCTACGAATCTTGGGAGCTAAGTGAGCGGCGAGAACTCGGTGCCCGCTGGTTCGAGATGCGCGCTGCACACGCCGATCCATGGAACACACTCTTTGTCGAGGCGCAACGCAAAGGCACCGCCCTAGCTGATCGACCCGAAGGAACGCTCGTTGTCTTCTTCAGCTCCTCCGGCGACGAGATGGTGGAACTGGACTTCGATTGGGGCGGCTACTTCGGGGGACAAGGGCAGGCGCTGCAGACTCTGGCGAGCATCTGCCGCGAGCGTCCGGACACCACGCTCGTGGTCAGATCGCATCCGCACAAGCGCGTGAAGCCCAAGCGAGATGTCGAGGAGTGGCTCGAGGACGTAGAAAGCGCCCAACCGGACATCCACCTTGATCCCTTCTCACCTGTTGACTCCTACACCCTCATGCGGCAGGCCGATGTGGTGGTGACCTACGGATCCACCACCGGTATCGAAGCAGCCTTCGCCGGCAAACCGGTGATCGTGATGGGTCCGAGCATCTACGACCAAATCGATGCCGTCGCTCCGGTGCATTCCGAAGCTGAGTTACGCGCAGCTCTGGATGCCCCCCCAGCACCCGACCCGGACCGGGTAGCCGCGTTCGGATTGCTCATGATGCGCCGGGGTTTTCGATCTGATCGACTCGAGCGCGCAGCCGCCGGTGGTTATGCCCTCGAAGGTGTCCGATTCATGGATATCTCGCCCGTGGGGCTCAAGGTCAGCCACGCCCTAGGCCAAGCGCGCCGCAACTACCTGCGACGCAAATAGGCCGACTCAGCCGACGATTAATTGCCAGGTGGTAATCGCTTGATCGATCACGTTGGAGTACACCACTTCGGCTCCCCAAAGCGTGACAGCCGGCGCCAGCCACATCACCGATTCGACAAGGCGCAATTCCTGAGTGTGCTCCGATCGCCGGTGCAGATAGGCAATGGTCACCAACAGGAGTGCTGGCGCCATGACGATCACGAACACGCGAGGGCGATCACCACTGAGCACCGTGGCGATCACCCCTACCGCAAAGGCAGCTAGAAGCAAGAGCCGTGTTCTGCGTTCCTTGAGCGCGAGCCAGTAGGCGATCACTAATGCCCAGGCACCTGCGAAGAGGGACCACAGCAGGATCGGTGCGGTATTCGCTCCTACCTTCGTCCACTCCGGCAGGTACGTGGACAGCCAGGAAGTACGCCCCGATAGTGCTGATCCGGAAGCCGCCATCACGGCGAGCAGCACAGCCTTACCGGCGACCACCCCGATGAGCGCCCAGAGCGGATTCATCGCCTGAAGTCGGTTTGGCAGATCTCGACGAACTGCCCACCAGGTAAGCGCGAGTGCAGCCAGTCCTAGGACACCGTGTTCGAAGTGCTGGAAACCCAACAGCACACCGGAGATGACGAGCAATAGGCGCGATCGGCTGAGCCACGCGAAGAGAATCACCAGCCAGGCCATCACCGTGAACGGGTCGTAGAACCCGATCCAGGTAGCCAGCACTCCGGTGAGCGGTGCCAACACCGCTAACCGTGCGGCCCGCCAACGCTGGGAACCTTCTGTGGCCCACCAGGCCCAGGCAGCCCATCCCAGCGTAGCGAGCAGCAGGAAGACAACGCTGACCCGCAATGCGGAGGTGGGGTCGACCGCGCCCACACCGCGGATGATCAGCAATCCGACGGGACTGTCGGTGTAGAACGCTACGAATTCACCCGACAGCCGCTCCGGCCAGATTCGTGCTGCATCGACGATGGCCTCGAGGGACGGTGTGACGGTAGGCCCGGCGCGCAGGATGGACCACAGCATGGCCACGACAACACCGACAACCCCAAGCAGAGCGCTTCCTCGTGCGGAACGCTCAGCGACGTCCGGAGCCATGGACGTCACCCTAGAGGTCCCCTAAGCAGGAGTAGCGCTCATCTAGGATCATGCGACGGCGACCGATTCAGTCGGAAGGTTGCGATGCCCCTCACCAGAGAACGAACGCCTAGCGTTCGAACGCATCGCATTGTTGCACTTCTGCCGGCAGCGCTCGCGGCGATCGGATCAGTGACCGTTATCGCCCTCGCCTACGGCGTCTTCGCTGATCGCCCGATCATGGAAGCCGATTTATCCACGTATGTGCTCCCCGGTCGGTCACTGCTCGAGGGAACCGGCGCGCTATATGTCGACTACTTCGACATCAAGCCACCGCTCACCTATGCCCCACTCGTGCCGTGGCTGTGGATAGTCGGACCGGGACTGCTCGGCTGGTGGGTGCTCTATGCAGTCTTGCTTGCTGCGATGTTGGCTGCTCAGTGGTTACTGCTGCGCACGCTCCTCACACCATGGTTGTCACTGTGGCTCTTCGGCTCTATGTCAATCGTGATGGTGGGTGCCGCAGTCTTGGAGGAGTTGTTCTTCATCACCGAGGTGATGGGACTCGTCTTGGTTCTCATCGGACTCCGCGTAGCGCTATTGGCCACGCCGATGTCGATCTTCACCGGCACCCTGCTGATCACGATGGCCGGTCAGGTGAAGGAAGTGTTCATTCTCGCGCCGCTCGCCTTGCTGCCAATCCTTCTGAGAGATCCTCTACAGCGCTGGAGGCGGATCGCCGCCACTGCTGCCGGAGCCGTCACGGCAGCTGTGCTCGTCATCGTGATTCTCCTGGCGTGGGGTGCGGGCGTCTTCTCCACTTACCTGGAAATCCTGCAATTCAAGGGTAGTCGATTCCCCCCACCCACTCCTAGCGAACTTGTCACAAGCATCGGGGAGTACGCCCGTGAGGTGCAGTCATGGCTGCCGTTCGTACTCCTATTCATCGCTGTAACGATCGTCATCGCGGTCGTGCGACGCAGGCCAGATACTCCCAACAAAGCAACCCCTCGATCGACCTCATCGATTCGATGGTCGTTCATCGTGTTGTTCATCGCCATCGCGGCGGGATTCATCTGGCAGGGCGCCCCATTGATCCGCCACTACGCCGTTGCGGTGATACCGCCACTGTTCCTAGCACTCGCTGCTGCACTGTCCTGGATCTGGCCGAAGGCACGTGCCCTACCGGGTACGTGGACCTACGTTGCACCTGCGGTCTTACTCATCGGCACGGCGCCCGCTGTCGGATACGCCTTGTGGGCTGGAGGTGCCATCACTGGATACTCCCCAAGCCGGCTGGTCTCAGCCGCCCAGAATCTAGAAAGCCAACAGGATCTCGAAGTGTTCCGCCAGATCCAAGACACCACTACCGAGGACGAGTGCATTCAGGTGGCCTATGGCTGGTCGGCGAGCGCCTACTACTGGTACGCGGATCGGGACCCGTGCGCGCGCTTTATCGTTCCACCCCTTGACCTGAACCCCGAGCTGCGAGCTGAGTACCAACAGGCACTGATCGACAATCCTCCAGCGCTGATGGTGGTGGATCCGGCATTCGTCGCGGAAACCACGGTCGATGAAGCCGAAGGCACCGCGGACGAACTCATCTTCCCGTTCGAGCAGGTGGCTCAGCAGTGCTACCAACCTCTGGCAGGAAGCGACATCCTCGTGGTTCCTCGATCAGCGGACCGTGCGGCAACATCGCGATGCATCGCCGAGCAGGTGGGTGCCATGCCCGGTCAGCCGTAGGCTCTCTGCATGGCATCGGGTGCATTGGCCGTCATTCCGGCCCGCGGCGGATCGAAACGTATTCCGCGTAAGAATATCCGCCCGATGTCCGGTAAGCCGCTGATCCAATGGACCATCGAGACGGCGCTGAATAGCAACGTATTCTCCGATGTGATGGTCTCGACCGATGATGCGGAAATCGCCGAGATTGCACGAGCAGCTCGCGCATCCATCCCGTTCCTCCGCCCGGCGGAACTCGCCGAGGACTCCACCACTACCGGCGAAGTCATGGCCCACGCCGTGGAATTCATGATGAACAACGCTTTCGTCGACAGTGACGTCTGTTGCCTCTATCCCTCCGCGATCTTCATCACCGGTGACGACCTCGTCCGATCCCGGGAGCAACTCGGTCCCGAGGATCACTACGTGATGTCGGTCGTCGAGTACCCCCATCCGATTCAACGTGCGCTGCGTATCGGATCCGATGACGTCCTGACGCCGGTCGATCCGGAAACTGCACTCCTTCGAACCCAGGACCTCGAGCCCCGATTCCACGACGCTGGTCAGTTCTACTGGGGCAAGGCCCGGGCATGGGCGCATATGCAGCCGGTGTGGAACTCGGTGAAGGGATACCGGCTGCCGGCCGGATCTGTAGTGGACATCGACACCGAAGCGGATTGGCTCTTGGCTGAGCGAATCCACGCAGCGATGCGCAAAACGTCGAACGGCTGATTACTGCTCAATCAGTTCCCGGGTGCGGTCCGCCCCGACATTCAGCAGCGCATCGAGCGCGGCCAGATGACTGATGAAGGGCCCATGCAATTGCTCGTAGACCGGGTGCCGGTAATCCTGGAACACGACTTCGATCCCAGCCTCCGCGAACGCCGGTTCTGTCGATACATACGGCCGTGAACCCTCAGCGGCAATGAAGACGTTGGCCCCGAGCTCCTTGAGTTGGTGCACCGTCAAGGAGGTTCCCTCACCGCTAGCTGCCAAATCGGAACCTCGAATGATTGATGTATCAAGTCCTACCGTGTCTGCGAACCAGCGAATCATTTGCCCGGTGAAGTCAGCGAGATGGGCCTCACCGCTACCGATCAGATCACGCACCTGAGGCAGGTAGGTATCGAGGTAGGGCGCTTTCGCATAAGCCAACTCGATGGTCTTCAGATGCTTCTTGGCGAATTGTGAATCGGTATTGATCAGTGTCTCAGAGATCCTCTGATGGAATCGCTGCGCGCTGAGGACAGGAACGGTCAGCATCAGTTCGCCCTGCGCGGTCTTGATGCGATTTCGCTGCTGCCAACTTTTCTTGGCGAACTGCACGTTGTCCAACAGTACGAACACATCCGCCTGGGCCATCATGTTGAAGTAGCCCAGCCACGGCAGATAGGTGGGTTGCATGATCGCGACTTTCATCACAGGTCGCCTTCTTGACCGAGGATTAAGGGTACGGCTGACGCCCACGCGCTTTCCCTGCCGGCTACTACCGCCGAGGCGGCTAGAGACATGGAGCGTATCTCAGCTGGGTGTGAATGCGCCCAATCGAGAGCCGCGCCCCACCGCTCGCTAGTCATTGCTGCGAGCGGACCCAAGTGCGATGTGGCTCCGACGGATTCGAAGGCGGCGGCATCGTTCTCCTGGTTCGGAGTTGTCAGCACGGTAAGAGTAGGTAGTCCCATTGCGCAGCGTTCCCATTGCGCACCCCCAGGCGCGCCGATCGCACAATCAGCTTCCATGAGCAGCGCGGGCATGTCATCGGTCCAGTCGAGGATACGAACTCTGCCAAGGGACTCGGCCGCAGACCGAACCTCATCAGTTCCCACGAAAGCTCGGCCGAGCACTAGCGTCATAGTGACCTCAGGCCCTTCCATCCCGTCGAAGGCGGACAGTAAGGGCAGCACATCAGATGCCGATGTGGCACCGCCTAGATAGACCAGCCAGGTTCGAATCGATCCGCTTCGTTCACGAGGCATCCATGTGTCATATACCGGATCAAGTAGCGCGTATCGCGGACCTAGAAACATCGTCGTAGTTACTACGGACTCCATATGGCGATCAGAACTCACATCGGTGATCGTCGGGTCGATCAGCACACCGCACGTGTGCCGACGGTCAGCCAGATCATCGATCACCACGAGCCTTCTTACCGACTCACGAACGGTCTCTTCCCACGCAGTGCCCAGTTGGTAATGGTCCACTACGAGGAGATCGACATCGTCTAGGTCGTCGAGTTCCACCACGGTCGCGCGAGCATCCGATTCCTCACTGTCTGCATTGCCTATGTCTCGCACCTGCCAACCGATGGAATCCACGATCTTGAGGAGACCGGGAGTCAACGATCGGGTGAGGAGCAGCACAGAGGCGGGATCGATTCCTAAGCGCCTCAGCAGTGACGAACACCGAACGATGTGCCCGGAGCCCAATGCGACGCCCGCATCAGCACGGACGATCACCGTCATTCGAGTAGGTCCCAGGACAAGGGCGTTCCACGCTTAGCATCGCGCGTCAAGGTTCGCCCCAGCACAGTCGCCAGGTTCCCTGGCGGAAGACCGAATCCAGGTCGGATTGCGCGAACGTCTTCCTCCTGCAGTGGCTGCCCGGCTGATACGTCGCGCACCACGTAGAGCGAGCGGCGGTAGTTCAGTGATGGGATCTCCTGCTCAGTAGGCCCGAAGAACACGGTGCCCAGCGCTTCCCAGGCTCGGTTCACTTCCTCGACCATTGCAGACAACTCAGCGGGCTCTAAGGAGAACGAGCTATCCACCGCACCATCAGCACGCCGCATGGTCAGGTGCTTCTCGATCGCCACTGCTCCGAGCGCCACGCTGGCGATCGGCACACCGATCCCGAGGGTGTGATCCGACAACCCGATAGGGCAGTCGAACTTCTCGGCCATCACCGGAATGGACGCCAGGTTGCTGGCTTTCGCTGGAGCGGGGTAGGAGCTCGTGCACTTCAGCAGCATCAATTCGGTGCACCCACCTGTTTGCGCAGCCTCCACCGCCTGTTTGATTTCCTCGACCGTGGCCATACCAGTGGAAATGATCACCGGCTTGCCCGTCTGGGCGACGCGCGTGATGAGCGGCAAATCGGTGTTTTCGAAGGACGCGATCTTGTATGCCGGGACGTTCAGTGATTCCAGGAAATCGACTGCCGTTGCATCGAACGGTGTGCTGAAGGCGGTCAGCCCACGATCCTGTGCCCGCTGGAAGATCTGCTTATGCCACTCCCATGGAGTGTGGGCTTGCTCGTATAACTCATGGAGGCTGCGCCCGAACCATGGACTTTCGGGCTCTCGAATGGTGAAGCCGGGTCCATCAAAGTCCAACGTCATGGTGTCCGCGGTGTAGGTCTGCAATTTGATTGCATCTGCGCCAGCGTCCGCTGCGGCATCGACTAAGGCGAGCGCCTGTTCCAGCGAACCATCGTGATTACCCGACAACTCTGCAATCACGTACGGGGGCAATCCCGGGCCGATTTCTCGTCCATTGATCTTCACGTGAGACTCCTCGCTAGATCCTGCCCCAGACAATGACGTCTCGGTTGTCGACAAGAACACCATTTTGAACGTTCTGGTGGGATTCCAGTAGCACGTGGCGATCGTGGAGTGGTCCGATGGTGGCATCTAAAAGTTGGCATAGATCCTCAGCTGTGTAGAAGGCCATGGTGGCGCCGGACTCTCCAGTTTCATCAATCTCAAGTTGGAAAGTGTCTCTTTCCACTTCGCGGCCCTTGCCGTATCGCCAATCCTCCGGTGTCCTGAACTTGAAATACACGCGGGCTCCGGGCGCCAACACTGAGCGCGTCTCCTCCAAGAGCTCGGTCAGGTAGCTACGCTCGAAGTAATACAACGAGCCGTTCGCTACGAGTGCATCGAATGGACCCTCTAGCGGGGGCAGCCCTTGGCGCAGATCGCGCTCTATGAAGGACCACGAATCCGTTGGCTCGTTGCTCCAGTTGGACTGCGCAGCAGCGAGTCCCTCGGCACTCATGTCAATGCCGGTGACGGTCCATCCATATTCGGCGAAGAGGCGAGCGTTATTTCCGTTGCCACATCCAAGTTCCAAGAGCGAGCCCGGTGCGCTAGCGAGCCCACTCTTGAAGAAAAACTTTGTTACGTAAACATCGGGAAATAACATCCCGCGCCACTCAGGTGCCCGCTTCACGTTCTGATGCTAACGGCTCAGTAATCGCCCGCTATCCCTGCCGGTTAGCAAGAATTGTTTGCAGGGCATCGATCGCATCCTGAGCGGTGCCATGCGGAACTTCGGGTCGGTAGCGCATGAGAACAAGGTGGTGTTGTGCACCAGCCATGGTCGATACATTCCGCATTGAGGGAAACCAAACGACACCTGTGGTCAGCTCCAAGACATCCGCCCCAGGTGTCATGAAGGCGGTGTTGGCTAGACCGGCTCCGTGTGCGGCCACAACTGATCGCGCGCGTCGGAAATGCCCAACCTGCTCTGACCACGGGAGCTGCTCCATACGAATTGAGACGTAGCCGTGCCTTTCGAGGAAATCCTCAAGATCTCGCTCGTTGATTAACTCACGTGGACTGCCAACGCGTGAGATATAGACACGCTCTGGATAACTTGAATCCGACAGGCTCCCGTCAATTGGTAAGTCTCGCAACATTCTGACGTTGTCAGGATGCGGCCATGGATGCGGCGAAGGATCACAGAGTAGAACGTCGTTGTGGGCGAAAGCATCCTTCGGAATGCTGCGATATTGAATGCCTAGCTCAGTCAAGATCTTGTGAATGTGGCCAGCGATCGGCTCAGTAAGTGCCACGACCACGCTAGGTTCAATGGATCTAATGTGCAAGATTCGTGGAAGAGTCTCGATTAAAAAGTGGTAATAGTTGAAGACGGCTCCAGCGAACGGTGCGATGGGTCCATTGATGGGATAAGTCCGGTTTGCTCGACGCGCTCGCGTTGAAGCAGTCGACAGGAAAGCCCCATCTGCGGCGCTGCGCCATCCGTAAGAGGACTGTGAAATCACCTTGTTGCCAGCGAAGACCAATCCGGTTGTCGGATCCACCACGACGTCCGTTAGCCGGTGCACGCGAAGCTGGTTCCAGTAGTGCCCATCGGGACGCTCTATCGGACCCGAAGGGGGAATGATGAACGTCTCATTTTGGGCAACAACCACACTCTCTACCCGATACCGGGAGATACTAGGTCGGACGTAGTCCAAATCCATCTCGAAAACATGGCCGGATCGTTCTAGAGACGATACGAGTCGTGTGCGAACAGACGATGGCAGTCCACGATGCACTGAATCGGAAATGCGTCTCGGAACGAGCCCGAGTTGTGCTAGGTGAAATCGCAAGACTCGTAGTGAACGAGACGCGAAGTCTCTGAGAGAACGCTCTGCCATCAGGGAGCCCTCATAACGAAGTGCCTGAAAACAAATCGCATCAGAGCCATAGGGTCTACTTTCCGTGTTTTGCTGGGAGTCGGTCTTGCGGCCCAAGGAAGAATCGGGTCAGCGGGGATAGCCGCTTTCTATATCCATGCCAGCGCTGCAGCCAAAGAGTCCGGTTACGCTCCCGCCAAGACACTAGTTGACCGTTCCTCTCTAACCACCTCTGCCATTCGTGCGGAGCATCAAAATCATCAGACTCGTCAGACCAGTCCACTGCATGGAGATCCTCTTTGTCATGCTTCGTGATGTCGATTCCCACGGCCATTCGATACACCTCCCAGCCAAGTACGCGTCCGCACTTGCCCGCTGCAAAGGCGTCGATTGCCCTCTCCCGGGCGCTGTCGAGGAGTGCGTGAGCGTCAGGCAGAAATGTCCATGCGAACATCTCTCCGTATCCCTTGCCGGTGAGTTCACTCGCACCCCAACGTGCATATGCATGCCAAGGTTCGCCTGCATCAGCAGCAATGGCATCCATCAAGGAGTCGCTGAAGTAGCAATCTCCATACAGAATCATGGTCTTCTCTTCGGTATTCCACAGATGTCGAGAACCATCCCACTCTTGGGTCCAGTCACGGGGACTCTTGACCGGCTCTTCGAAGCGTGCATACGGCAAAACATAGGAATCGCGCTTTGTTGGAAGGGTCACGACGCGAATGTCTTGATGTCCACGTTCCAGTAGTTGCCGTTGTGTTCGGTGGATCAAGGGCTCGCCCTTGATCGGTATGAGGTGCTTAGGCACTCCAAGGTAGTTGCCCCAATTGGAGTCACTGCCCGCTGCCAGAATCAGTGCCGTCATGCCTGCTCCTGCACTCCTTTCCACGGCGGCCTTCTCATGGCTGTGGCTCCATTCGTGATCAGCCTGTAAGAGCAATACACACGTGCGAAAACCACATTTTGAACCACTTACGAAGCCTCGTGAATCGTGGCTCGTGAAAGCAGAAACATTCGCTGAGTCACCCTTCATCTCGTGGGGCAGCCACATCAGACTCTATCTAGCTCCGCATCGTGTGTGCACCACCTAACTTGTCGCGTGGGTGGCAGGAGGCGTCCGGCCCGTGTTGCTTGGGTGGTGGCAGTAGAGTCGACTAAGGAGGGACCTTCAATCGCATTCGTTGCGCCAATCGGGGTCTAGGGTTACGGGCGGAGCACTCAAAACCCAGAGTTTGGACGTGCCATGGGTTGGGCGATAAGGCTGTCAGGGTTTGCCCGCTAATCGCCCCTGGCTTTGCTCCGATGCAACAAGAGAGGAGGCGACAGGACGTGAACGATGAGGCAGCAAACCCAGTGCGTGCGACGGTTGTTTTGCCCTGCTGGAATGAAGAGCAATCCGTACTCCCACTTGTCGAATCTTTCAGGCAAGCCTTCCCGGATAAGACAATGGCCTCAATTCAACTTCTCTTCATTGATGACGGTAGCACCGATCAAACCTGGGCCAACATTCAGTCAATGGTGAATGCGAGTGGAGAGCTTCCTATAGCTGGTGTGCATCTCAAATCTCATTTAGGCAAGACCTCCGCTCAGGCAATTGGTTTGCGATGGGCGGTTGCACACGGAGGCGGAACCGTTGTTTTCATGGACTCAGACGGCCAGCACGATCCCCATGCGCTCTTGGATCCTCTGCGGCGCTGCAATGCATCGGGTAGGACGCAGGTAGCGTCAAGGCCGGGATATCGACGAACGCTGATTAGCGCACTCGGTACGGCGGGCCTTCGACTGCTTGCAGGTTTAACCGGCGTTCCATTCCGACCAGACCTTGCTGAATTCGTTGTAATCTCGAAACAGACTGCCAATCGACTCGCGACGGATCCCAACTTGGGTACGAGCCCTTTGCTGCCGCTCGTGGAGGCAACTAGCGATGGCTTCGAAACCTTCCGCACATCAGTACTTGACCGTCTCGACGGTACGGTGAACTCGCGTTGGTCCAATGAAAATCTGTGGCAAAAAGCTGTCTTGCATCTGCTCACCAATCCTTGGAGACTTCTGCTACGGCTCTCAATCGTCCTCACGGCCGCAATCCTGGCGTTGGGAACCTACGGTCTGATTGTTGGCCTTTCGTCAATGGCAAGCGGGACATTCCTAGGTGTGGGCTCAATTCTCGTAACAGTCGTATTTGCTTTTGCCATGCTGGCTATGCTTCAAATCGCTACGCTCGCGTTCATAGTCCTACTTCTGAAGCGGTTTGAGACTCTCTCATTGATGAGGCATATGTCTGAGCAGGAAAGACACAAGACACTCGATTAAAACCCGGAAGAATCGCGGTGTCGGGGTTCAGAGAGCTCTAGCGCGGGTAAAAAATCGCAAGAGTCCTTAACTCGGTTATTGCGTTGGCAGTTGGCGCGGCGGCGATGATTTCTTTGGAAAGGAATTGCCTCAACATCAGTATCGGAAGGTCTTGACCTGTGCCTAAGATTTCTCGCTACCTTCCGCCCCGCTACCTTCGTCCAGTGTGAATGTCTGATCGGATTTGCGAGCTTCTTAGGCCAGTTCAGATGGCGGGTAGGGTGCGTCATCCTGAGAACGGTTGGGAATTGAGCCGGAGGCGAGGAGTTTGAATAACCTGCACAGGTCAAAGAAAATCCTGGTCTTCTTCGGCCTATACGTCCTGCTGACAATCATGTTTCTGCTGACTTTCAGTACCGGAGACGATTGGACGCACCTCGGTTGGATAGCCAACGTCCGTGGAGGTGAGGACTCCTACTTGGATGTCTTGGACCGCTTTTACGAGACTAACGGCCGGGTTCTCGGAAATAGCGTTTCCCTAGTCACGTTGCACTCGTTCATATTTGGTGCACTTTTCCGTGCGGCTGTCACCCTCGGTATTCTCTGGGCAGTGGCGCGGATAGCGCGCGTCAATCAGCTGTTTGCACTGCCGGTGATCCTGATTCTTGTGGTAGTTCCAACGTTACCGATATTTAGCCAAACGATGGGGTGGGAATCCGGCTTCAACAACTACGTCGTTCCCGTGATGTTCGCATTGATGCTCATTCTCTTGTTTAGGGATCCCTCTGGATGGTGGCGGCCAATCCTCGTATTTGCGCTAGCCACCGCCACAGGGCTATTCCTTGAGACAATCACAATTGCACTCGTGGTTGCGTCCATAGGTAGCCTGGCGCTTGCGATTTGGCGTCGCAGAGTGACCTATACCCACATTGGTCTAGTTGTGGGCGCCTTCTTGGGCGCAGCCATCATGTTCCGATCTCCCGCGTACGGGCGCATCTTGAGTGGCAACGACGACTACCGAACCACACCGGATACGAGCGGCGGGTTGGCGCAGGGTCTATCGACCGTGCTCCAGGAAACCTCACAATCCTTGGCGCACAACCTTGTTCTGAATATGTCGTTGTTGTTAGGGGCTCTAGCAGTAGTTGTGTTCCTCGCCACGATCGGGCGGCTCGCCACGGGACTTGCGATTGGACTCATGGTCGGATCAATGGCTTCGATCATGGTGGTAGGTCAGGCCTGGCGTTCCGGGTTGATCCCTGGCTACTGGCCAGGGCTAACAGCTGATGTTGGGGTGCTTGGTCTCTTCGCGGTTTTCGTGGTCACTGCCGCGTGGGCACTCTGGTCAACTGGTGAAGAACGGATGAAGTCAGCTGCGAGGTGGCTGTTGCTGGGGGTTGCCATTGTGGCCCCGCTCCTCGTGGTTCGCCCATTCGGCCCGCGCAACTTTTACCCGACTGCTGTTTGCTTTGTGGTTGCAGGAGTCATACTGGCAGCACCCTGGTTTGAACGAGCTAAAAAGCGACCACCTGTTGTCGTAGCCACGTTGGTGGCGAGTGCGACGGTCACAACAGTTCTCTTTTCCATGCTCGCCGTAAACAAGGTCGTGTCCTTAGATAACGAGAGTGCGTTGCGTGAGGCATATGTTGCAGGTGAATCTACTGTCACGATCAGGAAATATCCATTCCAAGCTCTTGTGCATGACAACGAAAATGCGGTGAAACTTCTGCGATCTCTTCAAGAAGTTGAGTGCGATTCCCAATCATGCGGTGAGGTGAGACCGATGGAAATCATCTTTGAGTAGTGGGGGTTTCGATCCGGAGGCAGAGTCGTCCAGAACCTAATGGTGGTCTATGAGTTATCTCAGGGGTAGACATGACCCGTCTAGTGGGGTGCCGCTCAAAGAGGCGCAGGTACCGAGCCCATGTCGCCTTGGTAGCCGGCCGACTGTGGAGTTTTCGCTTAGCAGGTGCGCTTGGCTCCAACAGGATTGAGTGTTTTGCAGCCGTACTGGCGGCGCCTGACGCTTAGTCAGACTCGCAGCGTGCGTTCTTCCAGATTTCCGTGTCAGACCAAGTTCCGACCGAGTCAAATCCAGCCTCGCGAAGACCACGTGAATCGGTAGTGCCGGAAAGCCATAACCAGTTAACGCGCGCCTCACAAAGAAGGTCTGCGGCTGTTGGCGTCGGGTTGGTGGAGAAAGTCGCGACTGACATTTCGCGTCTTATCAACTCGGGGATTTGATGCGCGGGCCCGTAAGGTGCCTGATACTGAATTCCGGAGACATACGTTGCCGCACCCGACAGTGCCGGGACTATCGGACTGAAAGTCACGTTGGTCGCTACGAGTTCACCGTCAGATACATTCGCGCGAAGGAATGCTCCAGCTTCGTTCCAGTCATCGTCCCACTCGGTGATCACCTCATTATCGAGGGAATCAATGAACGGCTCCTTGGGAACGAAAGCATCGGCGCTGAGTCCTGTATCGGCCTGTACACCGAATGCGTTCCCAGCGAAACCAAGGAGCCGGAAGGGTAGTGCTGTCAAGACAGC
>Ga0102945_1000358_pt1 | contig 13983 bp, 18 predicted proteins | sample SalPonred_H2O_MG_FD_78207 | JGI IMG/M metagenome (GOLD analysis project Ga0102945, IMG submission 78207) | Salt pond water microbial communities from South San Francisco under conditions of wetland restoration - Salt Pond MetaG R2_restored_H2O_MG ...
ATTGGTGAAGATCGAGATTGACGGTGATTCCCGTCTAGCGCCCTCGGAGCGTGAGGTAACGTCGGAGCAGATCGACTCAATCAAGATTACCTACAAGGATAACGTAGGTATGAAGCGGTCCACGCCTGCCCTTGATCGCGCCCTTCGTAAGCTCATTCAGCCGGTCACGATGGTGTCTCGGGCGTGAGCTATAACTACACCCCTCTCACTCAATCCGCTGCCCGGATGCTGACGAAGTTCGGGGCGCTCTACACGTTTACCCGAGTGACGAAAGGAGCGTATGCCCCGGCTACTGGGACTACTACGGATACTTCTACGACGTACACGAAGTACGCTTGTCTCTTTGACTACTCAGATGCGGATAGGGGCGATGGATCAATTCTCCAAGGTGATCGACGTATGCTCGCAGAAGGGCACTCGTATGAAGTCGGCGATACGGTGGCTGTGGGCGGAGATACGTTTCGTATTATCAACATTAGCGATATCGGGCCCAGTGGGACCGTGGTCGCATCGAACCTACAGATTCGGAAATGAAAGGCTGGACCGAAGCGACGCTAGAGTTCTCCGAGATACCCGAGAAGGTGATTCGGGGGACGCTGTTTAGATTGGCTGGCCGAATTATTAAGCGTAGCCCAGTAGATACAGGCCGGTTTCGGAATAACTGGCAAGCCTCTGTAAATGCCATCAATACAGCAACGACAAATAGCGCAGACCGTTCTGGCGCAGGCTCAATCAGTGAGGCTCGGACAACTATCGAAAATCTAAAGATAGGAGCCACGTTCTATCTAACAAACAACTTGCCCTATGCTCGTCGCTTAGAATATGGCTGGTCAGATCAGGCACCAAGCGGGATGCTTCGGCGCAGTGTTGCAGAGCTTCAGGCTCGTATGAATGAGGCGAACAAGTGAGTACCTATTTCAATGATATGCAGGCTGCGCTTGATGCTCGTCTAGATTCTATGGACTCGACGCCCGTAGCGTGGCCTAACATCCCCTATGAGCCGAAAGCAGGTACTACCTACCTTCGGCCACAGTTCCTACCTACAGAGACCGTACAAGCCTCTCTGGGCGCTTCTGGTAAGGATGAGACTAACGCTATCTATCAGGTAGACGTTGTGTATCCACGGGGAGCGGGTCGTACTACGCTCACGGATACAATTGCGGACCATTTTAAGAGAGGTACAGTTCTGTCTTATAATGGCACTAGTTTGCGGGTTCGGTCTGTTAGTATCGGTCCTGCATTATTAGACGGCGCGTGGGTTTTCGTGCCGGTTTCGATTGATGTGCAGACATATACAGGGGCACGAACATGACCATTGCAAACGGCGCACAGCATAGTCTGCACTACGTTGCAGAAGTGACCTACGGAACCACGCCTTCCACGCCTACTTGGACGCCCGTTCCTCACACTGGGACGACTCTTGCTTTGACGAAAGACGCTGTGGAGTCCGAAAAGCTCCGTGGTGATCGTCAGGTAGAGGACTTCCGTCACGGGAACAAGAGCGTTTCTGGCGAGTTTACTGGGGAACTGGAATACGAAGCCTTTGATGACCTTCTAGAAGCGGCTCTGTGCGGAAGCTGGAGTGCTGATGTTCTAAAGGCTGGCGTTACCCGCCGCTCCTTCACCTTTGAGCGCAAGTTCGCTGACCTCGCAGTTCCTGAGTATCATCGCTATACGGGCTGTGAGATTAACTCCTTGGCCCTTAGCGTATCGCCTAACTCAATGGTCACTGCTACCTTCGGGGTGATTGGTAAGGATTTGAGCCTTAACACCTCTCAGGTGGCGTCCAGCACCTACAGCGCGGATGTGGGCAATACGCCTTTTGATTCCTTCACTGGGTCCATCAATGAGGGCGGCTCCCCCATTGCCACGGTGACTGCTCTTGAGCTTTCGCTAGAGAACGGCATCGAGCCTCTGTTCGCTGTGGGTTCTGCTACGACGCAACGTCCTGCCATTGGCAAGAGCCGTCTTACGGGGACGCTGACGACCTACTTTGAGTCCAAGGCTCTGTACGAGAAGTTCCTTAACGAAACCAGCAGCAGCATTGCTCTGACCCTTACCGATCTCGATGGGAACGACTACCTCATTGAGATCAGCAACGTAAAGTACAACAGCGGTCAGCCTGATGTGTCTGGCGAGGGTGCAATCACTATCGCTATGGACTTCGTGGGCCTCTATGACTCCTCGGATGCGTCCAACATCGTGATTACGCGGACTGCTGCATAACCCATAAAAGGGCGGGATTATGGAGTTTGAAAAGCTAGCCACTGCGGCAAGCCATGAAGCCGGGGCAGAGGTAAACATCCTCTCCCCGGTGGATGGTTCCCCTACTGACGTATTCATTAAGATCAAAGGCGCAGACTCTAAGGCGTGGCGTCAACAGCGCAAACGCCAAACCTCTGCCATTGTTCAAGCCAAGTCCGAAGGGAAGCTAGAGGAGCTAGACTACGAAGCGTTAGACGTAGAGGCGCTCGTAGCTATTACGATTGACTGGCGGAATCTTACAAAGGGTGGCAAGCCCTATAAGTGTACGAAGGCCAACGCCAAAGCTCTCTATGAGCAGTCCCCTTCTATCGTGACCCAGCTTCTAACCTTTCTGGCTGACTCGGGAAATTTTACCAAGGGCTAGCTGACGAGTTCGTACGGTATGGCCGGTGGTGTATGTATATGCACTCAAAGCCAGAAGGATCATCGGTTAGCCGCTACGAGACGTTGAAGCAGGTAGAGAAGTCCACCGGGAGGACGCCTAAAGAGCTACAGACTGGGCCTAAGCTATCCCAAGAGCATGATAGCGTCTGGCAAGCGTACACCTCGCTTTCGGAGTATACTTATTCGGAGATCGAGAGTTATGTACGCCTGACGGGCCATGAGTTAGATTGCTGGGAAGTCGAAGCCATCATGGCGCTGGCAAAGTATCGCGGGGTAGAACCTAAATGGCCGCTGTAGAAGGTTTAATTACTCTAAAGGCAGATACCGCACAGGTTCGTAAAGCGACTACGGACCTGTCTAACTTCAATAAAAGGGCAAGCACTGCCTCTACGTCTGCTCAAAGTCTGGGCAAGAATGTCGTTAATGCTAGCAACCGATTTGGTGCTGCTAAAAACGCTACCTCCCAGCTATCCTTCCAGCTTCAAGACGTTGCGGTTCAGGCCCAGTCGGGAACCTCTGCCTTCACTATCCTCGCTCAGCAGGGCCCACAGATTGCCTCTGTGTTCGGCCCCGGTGGTGCTGTAATCGGTGCATTCATCGCGGTAGGTGCGGCCCTCGCTGGCGTTGCCTTCAATATGAAAACCGTTCGCATGAGTTCTGCCGAGCTAGAGGCAGCGATTGATGGTCTTGGGAAAGAGTTCAACGAGCTTGATGAAATCCAGCAGCAGTTTATCCGTCGTCAAACAGAGCTAAAGATCGCTCAGGAGCAAGAGCGGCTAGACGCCCTAAGAGAGCGGTATAGCAAGCTAACAAATGTGTTAAACCCTTTGGCTGCTGCCTATGGCCTTTCCGCAGAGAAAGTAGAAGAGCAGAAGAACAAGGAGCAAGAGCTTCTAGTTCAAATCGGTCTATCTGAGCAAAAGCTTAAGAACCTTCGCGCTGTCATTGATGGGAATTCAGATAGCGTAGGTGATCTGATTGAAGGGCTAGAAGAAGAACTGGCCCTTATGGGGTTGCTTGGTAGAGAGCGTGATCTTGAGATAGCAAAACGGGCCAATGCTGGAGACCAGCAGATAATTGAGATCAATCGAATCTATGACGAGATCGAAGCTAAGCAAAAGCTAATTGATACCGTCAAAGAAGAGAAGAAGGCCCGAGAAGAGCTGGCGCAACTCCGAAGGGACGAACGTAGCCTTATGGATGCGTTCGCCAGAGAAGACTTAGCTCGCGCAGATAAGTTACGCCGCACAGAGGAAGAAGCCGAGAAAGAGCGGGTTCGCTTAGCGCAAGAGAATACGGATCGCCTTCTTGAGTTCTCCAATGATCTCCTTAGTGGTAAGTCTGACAACGCGCAGAAGGCAGCAGCTTTAGCTATCAATCTAGCAGACGCTGAGAAGCGGCAGAACGCGGCGCAAATCATCTCCGATTCCTATACTGCTGCCATGAAAGCCTATAAGGCTATGTCAGGTATCCCCGTCATTGGCCCTGCATTGGGCGCTGCGGCTGCGGGAGCAATCATCGCTGCTGGGGTATCGTTCTCAGCTAAAAGCCTCACAGGGCGCGCTCTGGGCGGTCAGGTGCGCCCCGGAGAATCCTATGTAGTGGGTGAGCGTGGGCCTGAAGTCCTGACTATGGGTAATGCTGGCGGACGGATTGCTACGAATGAGTCTATGGGTGGCGGTACGAGCCTTGTCTACTCCCCCACAGTGAACATCTCTGGTGGCGCAACGGAACAGGATCGCGCCATCTTCACGGCACAATTACGACAACAGAAGGCCGAGATCGCTGATCTATTGGCACGGAGGCGGTTCTAATGCCCTTAACGATGCCCACGACTAAGCCCACCCAAACGGAGTGGTCTATCGTCTCTAACGCTCGTCAGTTCGTATCGCCTTTAACTGGAGCTATTCAGACGGCTCAAAGGACGGGGAATCGCTGGCGGGTAACGCTCTCCTACGAGAACCTCTTTGATTCCGAGAGGGCTGTGATGCAGGCGTTCTTATCGCAGCTTACGGCTACGGCTAATAACTTCTTCTTAGAGGATCACAGCTATTCCCGTAGGGCAGATGGGACTGGGACGCCTCTAGTGGCAGGTGGAAGCCAAACAGGTAATCAGCTAGTGATTGATGGTTGGTCTAGCGGTTCCTATGCTTTCCTCGCTGGTGACTTCTTTGAGGTGAATGGCGAGCTAAAGATGTGCGTAGCAGACGCCACCATATCGGCTGGATCGGCTACGGTGGACTTCGTGCCTGAACTTCGGGAAGCGCCTGCTGATAACGCGGCAGTAACCATCACCAATCCTAAAGGCATCTTCCGTCTAATCAGCCCTCAGACAACGTGGAGCAACCGTTCCCCTCGCATCTCTAACTTCTCCTTTGAGTGCGTGGAGGATGTGATCGCATGAGCAGGGACTTAAGCACGGCAAATGTTAATGCGGTCGATGACGTAATCGTTCGGCCTGTAGTGTTCTGCGAGATCAAATACGACTCTCCTACGGGGACGCTCTATCTCCACGACAATATCGGGGACATTACCGCTGATGATTGGGGTGGCACTCCTCGTACATGGTCAGGATTAGGTGACTTCGGGTCCATCTCTCAGATCGAAGAAGGTATAGACATTTCCCCTTATAAGGTTGATCTAGTCCTGTCTGGCATTGACGCGACGATAGCCAATGCCCACCTAACGGACGACACCATCCTTCGGGAAGTGTATTTATCCATTGGGTTCATTGGGTTAGATCGGGTAGTCCTCTCCGATCCCCACCCTATGTGGTCAGGCAAGATTGACGATGTACAGGTGGCCGTAGGGGCTCAGTCCGTCATTCGGGTGTCGTGTGAATCCCAGCTAGCAGCCTTTGAGAAGACCAATGGACGTCTACAGAATGACGCTGACCACCAGTCCGAGTTCTCTGGCGATCTGTTCTACAAATACTTACCGCAAATGGTAGAGGCTAAGTTCCGGTGGGGTGGTAAGACCCAGACCTTTGGGACAGGAAGCCCTGTTATCGGTATCGGCGGTGGTGGCCGAGGCGGAATCGCTCCGGATATCAATTTGCGATGACGAAATACGAAGCAGTTAAGACAGCGGTTCGGAAGTTCGAAGATGCTCCATTTGAATATGGGGATTTTGATTGCTGCGAGTTCGTCCGTGAAGTAGCGACGTTATATAGGGGTGCTGATCCTGCGCCAGAACTTATTTACATGAATGAGCGCGAAGCATTGTTCTTGATAGAAGAGGCTGGCGGTCTTTCTGAGCTAATGACCTATGTCTTTGGCAATCCTATTTCGGTAGAGGATACAGAGACGGGTGATGCGTTAAAATTAAAGCTCCCTAAGACGGGAGAGATTATGGGTGTGCGGGTTCCTGATGGTGCATTGGTTCCTGTTATGAGGGGATTGCACAAAGCTCCTCTGCGATACGCTTTAGAAGGCTGGAGAATCTAAATGCCACAGGCAGCATTAACGGCAGTCGTCTTTGCGGCTCAAGCCATTGGTACGGCTGCTAGTGCTACGGCAGTCGCGGTAGCTGGTGCTAGTGCTGCTACCTTGGCTGCTGGCGCTGCGCTCGCATCTATCGCTTATACCTCTTATGCCTCAAAGAAAGCCGCTGCTGATGCTCGTAAAGACTCCGCAAGGGCTGCTCGCGACATTACGGTTCGTAGCGCAATTGAGCCTGCACGGATCATTTATGGAACTGCTCGCACTTCTGGGCCTGTCGTCTATACGAACACTGCTCCTACCCCCGGCACGAACGATAACTCTACCCTTTGGACTGTTATTAGCCTCTGTCAGCATGAGATCGAGGACATAACGGAAATCTGGCTAGACGGTGATCAGATTCTGTCCTCTGCGATTGACTGGGGTGGTACTGGTGGCGTTACGTCAGGTAAGTACGGTCCTATCGGTGGGAATCAGGTAACGAACTTCTACCGTCGATTGGGGACGGATACCCAAACCCATGTAACTGAGCTTGCAACTGCATTTAGTGACTGGACCTCTGCTTACGATGGGAAGGGCATTGCGTATATCGTCTCTGCCTTTGAGTTAGGCACGGCTACTGGTGAAGGCGTCTGGGCACAAGGGGCGCCTCAGAACATCCGAGCAGTGGTTAAAGGGAAGAAGGTCTACGATCCTCGGAAGGACACTACGGCTGGCGGATCAGGAACACACCGTTTAGCTGACCCCAGCACTTGGGAATGGTCAGATAATCCTGCCCTTTGCCTTGCGGATTACCTCTTCGACTCCCGATTAGGGATGGGTGCAGAGGGTGTCACCTATGATGACATTGACTGGGATTTAGTCGCTGATGCTGCGGATGTGTGTGATGTATCAGTAACCATCCCCGGTGGATCGGAGAAGCGCTTTACCTGTAACGGTGCGCTATCAACTGGTGAAACCTACGCGGAGAACATCAGGCAACTGCTGTCTGCTATGTCCGGTCAGATCACTTGGTCTGGCGGGAAGTACCGGATTCGCGCAGCGGCGTATGAGGCTCCCACCTATACGTTTACGGGAGATGACGTTATCGGGGATGTGCAGATTCAACCCGAGCGGACTCGTACCCAGCGCTACAACAAGATTCGCGGGACCTACATTGACCCTTCTTCGGATTATGTGGCGACGGAATTTATCCCGGTAGAGAACACCAGTTATCGGAACACGCGGGATGGTGGGCAGATTCTTACCCAAGAGATTCGCCTACCGTTTACCAATTCCGAATACATGGCTCAACGGATCGCCTTTAAGCAGCTTAACCTGAACAATCAGCAGCTTAGGTGCATCGTCCCCTTCAACTGGAAGGCGATGAAGGTGGCAGTTGGGGATCGCATCCAGCTATCCATTGAAGAGCTGTCATGGTCTAACAAGGTCTTTCGGGTTGATGGGTGGAGCTTCTCCCCTGACTCTGGTTTTAACCTTACCCTTCAGGAAGATTCGTCCTCCTCCTACGCTGATCCTTTGATCGGAGACTATTCAACCCGCACCCTTGCTGGGGTAGTGGATTTCGCAGATCAAGCCGTATCAGCGCCCTCTGGTCTTCAGGCGACGGCAGAAGAAGAAGCCGTATTCCTTGAATGGCAAGCTCCGCCTCGGGCATCGGGCTACGATGAGATCATTATCTACGCATCTGCTACGTCGGCATGGTCTGGTGCTAGCGAGATCGGTCGGACCCGTGGAACGATCTTCCGCCATGAATTAACCCGTGGGACTCAGAGGTATTACTGGATCAGGGCTATAGATGTTGATGGACGTTTATCTGTCCGCGACCCTGATTCGGATACCTCAACCATTCAAGCCACGGCTGGGCAGATCAATACGTCCCAATTGAATGACGATGCGAGCTTTTCGGAAACGGCAGACTGGCCGCAAGTTACAGGGACGGGTAGGCCAGAAGATAACGCAACCGTTGGGGCGACGGTGGGGGCGGATGTTTTCGATACGGACGGAAGCACGGTCCTTTCAACGAATGATATAAACAACGTCTTTAACAAGGGTAAGACCATTGCCCTCCTGTTGAATAGGAATAGCGACGGAACTTCAAATGGTGGTGAAGGGGCGCTGGTCGGAGTAAACAATACCGGCTCGCCAGTCGTGGGCACTGATGGCTTCTTTGTGTGGAATGGAACGGCCTACACCGTTTCCAGAAATCAGTTTAGTTCCGTTACCTTCGCAACTAATGTCGCAGGGAAGAAAGGCTATCTCGTTTACGACATTTCGGGTGCGAACTTCACTGTGTCAGCAAGTAGCAGTCGAGCCGCCTTCGTCTGGAAAGAGGGGACGACTTGGTACTACGACAATAACAGCGTCGGCGTAACCTTCACCCCAACGGACAATATGCTGGCCCTTGCCTATATTGAGACAGGCACGACAGATATCATTCTTCGTGGTGGCCTTTTAGCAGAGCCTGTACAGCTTCTAGCGTTGAGCGAGGTGGTCGCTGACTACATTAGCGCGGGTACGCTTGACGCCTCTTTGGTCAATGTTACCAATGTCAACGCCAGCAACATCAATACGGGAACTCTGAACGCGGGTGTTGTTTCGGTTACGAACCTTAACGCGAGTAATATCAATACAGGTACGCTCGACGCTAGCACTGTCTCCGTAACGAACCTTGATGCGGACAATATCAGCACGGGTACCTTAAGTGCTGACAATATCCAGATAGACAATGTGACGCTGGATACTAGCGGCGGGAACCTGATCGTTAAGAGCGGTGGTGTTGATACGACGCAGATTGCGGCTAATGCCGTCTCTGGTATTCAAGTGGACTTCAATAGTTCAACCAGCGCCACAACGGTGACGAACAACCTTTCCTCTGGCTACAACTTAGCGAATAGAAAGGCTGATATCCTGATCGCAACGGAGGGTGGGCCCGTTGATATTTTTGCGGCCTTTGAATTTGCCGCGAGTGCGTTCTATACGAACCAATATACCGGCATTCAAATGTGGATTTATCGAATAAATTCGGGCATTCAGACGCCGATTTATCAGACCTATAATCCATATATTGACAAAAATCTTGGGGCACAGATCAGCATCAGTTATGTAGACTCTGTACCGGCTGGCGTCTACAGATATGAGTTGCACATTGGCCGTACCCCCTCTTATACCGTTTATGGCCGGTTTCCATATATTCGGTGTCTGGAGCTGAAGCGATGAAGTGGACGCGCTATGAAATAGCAACAGGCAGATTGATCTCCAACATTATGACTACTGACAATGTGCAGGACAGGCTTACCGAAGGAGAAGGTGTTATTGAAGGCTGGCATGATCCTGCGCGGTTCATGGTCGAAGATGGTCAGTTGGTGGAAATAGAGCCGCATGATCCGTTTAATCAGACGGAAAATGATTCAAAGCTGCGTCGTGATTTATTGCTTCAGCAATCAGACTGGACTCAATTGCCTGATGCTCCGACTAACAAGACTGTCTGGGCTACCTATCGTCAAGCTCTCAGAGATTTACCGAATCATGTAAACTGGCCTAAGCTATCAGATAGCGATTGGCCTGTTCCGCCAGAGGGTTAGTAAATGTCCACTATCAATCTAGTTCAGGGCGATACTGGCCCACAAATTAAGGTAACTGTTACCCGTGAAGATACGGGTGCAGTAGTTGATATGTCTGGCGGCACCGTACGCTTAAAGGTACGGAAGCGCGGATCGGCTACGCTCGCCTTTACCCTCATTGCTACCGATGTAGGGGACAACCTTTCAGAAGGGATCGCGATCTTTGCGTTCTCCGATGGGGATTTAGATATTGACCCCGGTAACTATCAGGGTGAGATCGAGATTACCTTCTCAGATAGCACAATAGAGACGATCTATGAGACGTTAGACTTCTTCGTGCGAGAGGATTTCTAGTGAGCCTTAAGGCGACTCTCACAAGCCTTCGTGCGGTCGCTTCTACGGTCGCTCAGAGGGCGATAGCCTCAGTACCTATACTGGGGCAGTTCCTATTGTTCAAAGGGCTTGTGGAGGCTCCTACGGCCTCTGACAGCGATTCTAAGAGCGTAGGGAAGCCGTTTGCCAATTCGGCAGGCGTTACGGACGCAAACGTAGCTCTATACGGTAAGAACCCCTCTGACATTGGGGCTATGACCGATGCCGATATTAAAGCCATTGGGAAAGTCCCATCGGACCCCTTGAGCTTTACAGACGCGCAGATATTGGCAGCAGTTAAGGCGCTATCTGAGAACCCATCGGTTGCAGAAGCCATCGTTAAGGCATTTACCCGTCCCGTTGATGACGTTGCATCAATGACAGATGCAGACGTTAAAGACTTCGGTAAGGTGGAAGCGGACAGTACGGCTATCACGGATGACGATACGCTTCTGTTTGGGAAGGTGGAATCTGACGCCGCCAGCCTTACTGATACTGACGCTAAGGCGATTACGAAGCTCCTAACCAATACGATGTTCGTCACCGATGATGTAAACGGGGCTGCGGCTGGGGACGATCAGACCTTCCAGTTCTTTAAGAACACGATCAACATCGCGCAATTTATTGATGCTGATGTAAAATCTGTAGGTAGTACGCGCAGCGATTCGGGGAATGTAGCCGACGCCGGTTCGCTGCGGGGTCAGGGGTATTGCGCCTTTGACTATTTCGCAGAGGATTATGTCGGTTACTCACTCACGTTCTAAAGGAGCGATCCCATGATTAATGATGGGCTGAAGCTGCGGGGCGATCTGGGATTGGTCCTCCGCGATAAAGATGGAAACATCAAGGAAGAGCGCACGGAGAAGAACCTTGTCGTCTCCGCTGGCCTTAACTTCATCTGTGACCGGATGGAAGGGGTTAGTGAGGCGGTTATGTCTCACATGGCGGTAGGTTCTGGGACTACGGCTGCGGCTGCTGGGGATACGGACCTTGAGTCTATCCTTGGCTCTCGTGAAGCGCTTGATTCCACGACTGTAAGCACGAACACCATCACTTATGTTTCGTCGTTTGAAGCAGGTAAGGGTACGGGTGCTATCACTGAGGCTGGTATCTTCAACGCCTCTACCGCTGGCACCATGCTCTGTCGTACGGTGTTCAGTGTTATCAATAAAGCAGCGGACGATACGCTCCAAATCACTTGGACGATCACCCTCTCTGCTAGCTGATCTACCGGGGCCCTTCGGGGCCCCTTTTAACTTGAGGTGAGAAAATGGCGACCATCGTAACTCGTTCTGGCAAAGGCTCCCCCCTTACTAATAATGAGGTGGACGCAAACTTTACGAACCTCAATAACGACAAGTTAGAGTCTGGCGATACCGCTGGCTCTCTGACTATTACGACAGTAGATATCAACGGCGGGACGATTGACGGGGCCACGATTGCCACCTCCGACGTTACCGTAGGCGCAGGCAAAACGCTGGACGTATCCGCCGGTACGCTTACGCTCGCAAACGACCAGATCAGCGGCGACAAGATCGAAGGCGGCACCATCGGATCGGTAACGATCACGACAGCCGACATTAATGGAGGAACGCTCGACGGCGTGACCATTGGCGGGTCGAGTGCGGGGGCGGGGAGCTTTACGACGCTGACCGCGAGCGGTGATGTTAATTTTGATTCTGGGACGCTGTTTGTTGATGCGTCTGCGGATGCGGTGGGGATTGGGACGAGTAGTCCCGGAACAAAGCTAGAAATTTATTCATCGGCTACGCAAAGAGTTCAAATCAATCAAACTCCTAATTACACGCCATCTGATTATTCTGCATTGGGCGGATCAATCGGTTTTTCTCGTACCTTCGATAATCGAGCAGACCTGAATACTGTATATTCTTATAGATCATCGTCGCTATTAGATAATCTTGCTATTACATCTAGAAACGAAATTGCGTTTATGGCGGACGACGCAGAAGCCATGCGCATCGACTCCAGCGGCAGGTTGCTTGTTGGAACCTCAACGTCGGTAGGTAGCGAGCAGGTTCTTATTGCGTCTTCTAGTGCCGGTTCACAAACACAACAATTAAACTTAAAAGACACCAACGCTTCTGCTAACGGGAATTTCTTTTTAGTTGCTCGTAAGTCTGACGATAATTACGTTGGTGGGTTGCGAAGAAGCGGAACAGATACCGCAATGGCCGTTGATGGTGTTTCGCATCTAGCGTTTCAAATAAATGGTACTGAGGTGAGTCGTTTTGACTCCAGCGGCAAGCTGCTGGTGGGGAAGACTTCAAGTAGCTTTAGCAGCGAAGGTTCTGAGCTTAGGTCCGATGGTCAGATTATCGGCACAAAAAATGGCGGCAGAATATTAGTTCTAAACCGCCTAACCTCTGACGGAAACCTTGCGGAGTTTTACAAAGACAACACCACGGTGGGGTCGATTGGTGCTGACTCTGGTGATCTTTACATCGGCACTGGCGATACTGGCGTTAGATTTAGGGATGCGGGCGATGACATTTTGCCGTTTAATGAGTCAACTGGCGCTGACCGTGATGCCGCTATTGATTTAGGTGATGCATCTGCTCGCTTCAAAGACCTCTACCTCTCAGGCGCAGTGCTAGCCAACAATAATGCAACGGATTTAGTCGGTAACGGCATTATTAAAACAAAAAGTGCGAACGGGAATTTTGGGGCTTCTCCCGAGATTGAGTTTGCTGCCTCTGACTTTGGTTTTGACGGTACGGGAAGAGGGGTGGTTATCGTTGGTTACTTTTATGCGACAAATAGAGCGCTTAATTATGCTCAGGGATCGCGGCAAATGTGGTATGTGCACGGAGAATTAGGCAATGCCGGAACAGCTTTGTCGATTACTAATGTCGTTGACGTAACGCAAAATATTGGCGGGGGCACCAATTTGCAAGTAGATATTGCGCACGATTCGGCAAACGAAAAAATTACGTTTAATTTAGTATGGCAGTATGGCGGGGGCGGAAGTGGGTCCGTTACCTTTGTCGGCATCGCAACTGACGCTTTCAGCTAGAGGATTAAAAATGGACTTAATAATCACCAAGCTAAACACAGATGAAACCGGCGGCGTCATTGAGGCACTTTGGAAATACGAGTATTTGGACGGAGGCTTTGAAAGCATTTATTTGTCATCAAGTACCTTTACCCCAAATAAAGATGACGCTCAGTACGTCGAATATAGCGAACTTACAGAATCCATAGTTGGAGAGTGGATTACAAACGCAATAGGCGACGAAAGAATTAGTGAAATACAAAACTACTTAATGCAACGCGTCGAAAAACATAAAAAACTATCAAAAGGCACCGCCTCGTTACCTTGGTCGTAACCACAAAGGAGCATAACAATGGCAGCAACTATGAACTGGACCATCGCAACCCTTGAGCGTGAACTCGCAGACGGGGGCGTTATCGTGGCGCACTGGCGCTGCACGGCCTCTGAGACTGTTGGGGAAGACACTTTCTCCGCGTCCTCCTACGGCACGGCGGGCTTTACGCCTGATGCCGCTGCGCCTGACTTTAAGCCCTACGACGCCCTCACTGAGGCTGACGTACTGGCTTGGGTGTGGGAGAGCGTGGACAAGGACGCCACCGAAGCGGCCCTTGCAGCTAACATCGAAGCCCAGAAGAACCCCGTTACGGAAGCTGGCGTTCCTTGGTAATATAGTAATGGGCGGTTATATGGGAGAGGGTGATGCTAGACCCTGTAACCGCCATTGCTACTGCATCGGCAGCATTTAATGGCATTAAGAAGCTCGTTGCAGCAGGACGAGACTTAGAAGACTGCATGGGTCAGATGGCAGCGTGGGCTGGCGCTGTTTCTGATATCAACGAAGCCTCTAAGAATGCCAAGAATCCTCCTCTATTTAAGAAACTCACTAGTAAGAAATCCGTCGAGCAAGAAGCGATGGAAATCTTCGCTCATCGACGCAAGATCGAAG
>Ga0102945_1000359_pt1 | contig 13966 bp, 13 predicted proteins | sample SalPonred_H2O_MG_FD_78207 | JGI IMG/M metagenome (GOLD analysis project Ga0102945, IMG submission 78207) | Salt pond water microbial communities from South San Francisco under conditions of wetland restoration - Salt Pond MetaG R2_restored_H2O_MG ...
CCCTTGCCGGCGATGTCCGGGGCGGATCCGTGCACGGGTTCGAACATCGAGGGCACATCGCGGCAAGCAGCAAGATTAGCTGAAGCGGCTATACCGAGACTCCCGACAATCGCGGCCCCGAGGTCGGAGAGAATGTCACCGTAAAGGTTCGATGCAACGATTACGTCGAAGGATTCCGGGTACAACACCAGATCGGCTGCGAGGGCGTCGATAAGTCGCTTGGAGGATTGGACGTCCGGGTAGTCCCGGGCCACATCCCCTACCACTTCATCCCAAAACGGCATTGAGTGGATGATCCCGTTCGACTTGGTGGCTGAGACGACCCGCCCTCCGCGGTGTCGAGCTTGTTCGAAGGCGAAACGGGTTATCCGTTCGATGCCGACTCGGCTGAAGATATCGTTCTGGATGGCAATCTCCCGCGACGTGCCCCTGAAGGATCGACCACCAGATTCGGAATACTCTCCTTCGGTGTTCTCCCGAACGATGACGAAGTCGATTTTGCGGTTAGGGCTCAACTGGACTCTGGACGGCAGGCCGTCGAAGGACCGAACCGGACGCAGGTTCACGAACAGGTCGAAGTCTCGCCTAATCGGCATGAGCAAATTCCACAGGGAAACGTCGTCGGGCACGTCCGGGTCTCCGATGGCGCCCAAGAAGATCGCGTCGAATTCGCGGAGGATCTCCAGACCGTTCTCCGGCATCATCCGACCGGCGGACTTGAAGTAGTCGCAGCCCCAGTCGATCCAGGTCCAGGACAAGGTGAGGGATTCACGTGCCGCGGCGGCATCGAGCACCTGGACAGCAGCGGGCAAGACCTCTTGACCGATTCCGTCCCCGGGAAGCGCGGCAATCTTCACGGTCTATCCCTTCCCACTCGATGCGTCGGTTGATGGCCTGGAGCAATTTCCACGAAATCGTCGCCTCGCCACCGGTCGACACGTACTCTAGCCAGGTGGCTGGTATCGATTCCATGATTTTCGAAGATCACTTTCTGTCACCGGAGTTCTTCGAGGATCCCTATCCGTACTACCGGTATCTGCTCGACAACAACCCTGTGGTCTGGAGCGACAAGGTTCGCGGTTGGCTGGTGAGCTCTTTCGAGGATGTGCAATCCGGCCTGCAAAATTCGACCGTCTTCGGCTCCGGGGGGCGAATCGACGAGGCGGCCCAATCGCTGAGCGAGCAGGCGCGTGGAGAGAACGCCATCGCCTTGGATTGCCTGAACGCGATGATGTCTTTCCGAGATGCCCCTGATCACACCCGCTTGCGGAGATTGGTCAGCAAAGCGTTCACAGCCCGCCGGGTCGCCGGATTCGAACCGCAGATCCAGAAGATTGTCGATGAACTCCTCGATTCGTGGCCTCGTGGGCAGGATTTTGATCTCGTCGAGACCTTCTCCTTCCCGCTGCCTGCCATGGTGATTTGCCGGATGCTCGGGATCCCCGACGAGCGTCTCGGCGACATCAATCGTTGGGCTGACGGGATCGTGAACCTGTTGTCCGCGGGGGTCATGACCGAGATCGCGGCGCGAAACGCCTCAACGGTTGTCGCGGAAGCGTCCACCTACCTGGACCAACTCATTGAGGAGAAGCGTTCGCAACCAGGCGATGACCTGTTGAGCGCGTTGGTGGTTCTAGAGGAGGACGAGGAGTCGTTGAGCCGCGGGGAGCTCATCGCCATGATCATCCAATTGTTCTTCGCGGGTTTCGAGACCACCGAGGGTCTCATCGGCAATGCACTGAGCGTCCTGTTGGAGCAAGCCGATACTTTCGGGGAACTGGCGGGCAACCGAGACTTCGCCGGGTCGACCACCGAGGAGGCGCTGCGCTTCGACAATTCGATCCAGCGCCAAACGCGTGTCGCTCGAGCCGACCTCTACGTCCAGGACGTCCTTATTCCGCAGGGGAGTTACGTCTTCTTCTTGATTGGAGCGGCCAATCGGGACCCTCGCAGATTCGATCGCCCCGACACTTTCGACCCTTCACGCGCCGATCTGGGCAGCGTGGCTTTCGGACACGGCGCACACTTCTGCTTGGGTGCGCCCCTTGCTCGATTGGAGACGCGCATCGCCTTGCAATCCGTAGCAGAGCGCTACCCCAGTCTGCGAATGGCGGCTAGACCAACTTATGGATCGCTACTAGCGGTCCGAAAGCCCAAGAGCCTGATGCTCCGCATCGGTTGATGTCGACGCAAGACGATGGAAAGCGAGGATGGATTGACTGCGATGTCTGATGAGCAGGTAGTGCCGCAGTGGCGGAGCGATGCTGGTTTGAGCGGTAAAGCCGTGGTCGTGACCGGGGCAACCGGGGGTATCGGCAGAGCCACGGCTAAGGCCTTTGCCGAGGCGGGATCCCATGTCGTGGCTGTCGATCTTGACGCGAACCAAGTCCAGGCACTGGTCGATTCTCTCCCCGGCACCGGGCACGTGGCCCACGCTTGTGATCTTGCGGACATATCCGGTCACCCGGCTATTTTCAATGCCGCGACCGCGGTAGCCCCACTCGCCGCACTCGCTCATCTTGCTGCCGTCCTGGTCCGTCGCGACACGGTCGCGGACATCACGGAGGCGGACTGGGATCTGCAACATTCGGTGAATCTCAAGGCGACTTTCTTCTTGAACCGAGCCGCCAGAGACGTTTTCGTGGCGCAAGGAACCCCAGGGGCCATCGTGAATTTCGCCTCCCAGGGCTGGTGGACCGGCGGGTTCGGGGGGTCGGTCGTCTATTCGGCTTCCAAGGGAGGCATCGTGTCGATGACCCGGGGACTTGCGCGATCGTTCGCTCCCGACGGCGTTCGGGTCAACGTTGTCGCACCGGGCGGCGTCGATACCACCATGCTGCACGGTGGTCAGGGGGCCAGCGCAGTCGAATCGTTCATTTCGATGATTCCGCTGGGCAGACTCGCGGACGCGGAGGAGATGGCCGGTCCGGTTTTGTTCCTCGCGTCGGACGCGTCGAGTTACATGACGGGGGCGTTGCTGAACGTCTCAGCTGGGCAATTGATGTACTAGCTGTGACGGGAAGTTTCTTTTTCCTTGACAACCGCGAGGTCGCCGCTAGAGTGTGGGAACGTTTCCAGGATCGTGAAGGGTGGCGCAACTGATGACGGGTGGGTCCAGACTTCCTGATCTCTCCATCACTGATATCGACACCACGATGGTGCGCGTCCCATTGGAGAAGGTTTATAAGGGCAGCCACTACCGGATGACGCACAGGTCGACCATCATCACGCGGATCACGACCGCGAGCGGGATCGTCGGTGAGGCGTACGCCGGCGATGAAGATGGTGGTCTAGAGGAGATCAACGCGATCATCCGCAATGAGATCGGCCCGAAGGTCATCGGCATGGATGGCTTCGCGATCGAGAAGGTGTGGCAGACATCAAGGCCGGCCACTTGGGACATCCTGCGCGACCGCCGACTCGGGCTGGTGGCAACGGCGTGCGTCGACGTCGCTCTGTGGGACGCGATAGGCAAGGCGCTGGGGACTCCGCTATGGAAACTGTGGGGTGGTTATCGAAACGAGATCCCGGTGATCACCATCGGCGGGTACTACTCGGAAGATGCCGACATCACTGCTGAAGTGCGTGACCTCGTGGAGCGGGGCTTCGCCGGTATGAAGTTCAAGATCGGCGGCCTCACCCCAGAAGAGGACATCGTCCGAGTACGCGAAGCGCGTGCAGCCGGGGGAGACGGGTTCGCATTGGCGGTGGATGCGAACCAGGGCTGGAGTCCTGCGGAGGCGATCCGCTTCTCCCGTATGGCGGAGGATTTGAATCTGCTGTGGTTCGAGGAGCCGTGCCACTGGCAAAACGACCGTCGCTCCATGCGGGAGGTGCGATCGCGGGGACCGGTCCCCGTCTGCGCGGGCCAGACCGAATTCTCGGCCGCGGGCTGCCGGGATCTGATGGAGACCGGAAGTATCGACTTCTGCAACTTCGACTCATCGTGGTCTGGTGGTCCCACCGAGTGGCGGCGGGTCGCGGCGATGGCCACCACTTTCGACGTGCGCATGGCTCACCACGAGGAACCGCACGTGGCAGCGCACCTGCTGGCTTCGATCCCGCACGGGACGTACCTGGAGTACTTCCACCCGCTGCGCGATCCCATCTGGCACAACATGATCGCCAACGCTCCCGCGCTCAGCGATGGCACGATCACACTGAGCGATGCTCCTGGGCTCGGGTGGGAGCTGGATCGAGATTACATAGCTCGCTACAACGTCGATTGACGTCGAATCGATCGACGACTGAAATGCAGACTGGATCGAAGGAAACGAGGTAGCAGATGCCGAAGTTGCGGGTGCGGCAAGCCGTCATGACCGCCATCGCGGATGAGATGCGCGCTGATCCGTCTGTCGTCGTATTCGGTGAGGACGTGGGCGCCGCTGGAGGTGTGTTCAAAGCCACGGAAGGACTGTTCGAGGAGTTCGGGCCGCTCCGGGTTCGCGACACCCCGATTTCCGAAATGGGGTTCATGGGCGCCGCGGTGGGCGCCTCGGCCATGGGCCTTCGTCCGGTGGTCGAGATCATGTTCATGGAGTTCCTGGGGGTTGCCCTGGATCAATTGGTGACCGAGGCTGCGAAGTTCAGGTACCTGAGTCGAGGTCAGGTGACGTGCCCACTGGTGGTGCGCACCACAGTCGGTTCCGGACTGGGGTTTGGCAGCCAGCACAGCCAGACGCTGGAGAACTGGGTATCGGCCACCCCCGGTTTGAAGGTGGTGACCATCAGCGACGCGCAGACCGCCTACGGCTTGATGAGAAGCGCTATACGCGACCCCGATCCGGTGATCGTGCTCGAACCGCGGGTGCTGTACGCGGATCGTGAAGAAGTGGTCACTGGCGAGGAGGGTGTCATCCCGATCGGGAAGGCTCGTGTCGTCGGGCAAGGTGCGGGCGCGACGGTCGTCACGATGGGATCGATGGTGTCGCGAACACTGCAGGCCGCCGAAGCCGAGGGTCTGGATGTCGAGGTTATCGATCTGGCCACACTCGTTCCATGGGATCGGACGACCGTGATCGAGTCGGCTCGACGGACGGGCCGCATCGTTACCGTTGAGGAAGCACCGATGTCAGGGGGATGGGGCAGCGAGATCATCGCGGCTGTTATTTCCGAGGTATTCGGTTCCATCACAGCACCCCCTCTACGAATCACTTGTCCCGATGTGCCCGTGCCGTATGGCAAGCATCTGGAGGAACGATTCGCCCCGAATCCGCAGGAGATCGGCTTGCAGTTGAACGAGTACATGTCAACCGGCGCGATTCCGGCGCCATGGTGGGTCCGGGAGGGGTTGAGCGCATGACCACGATGAGCGCACTCGATCGACGTCGCGCACTGCGCAGCGGCTTGCTCGAGCAGTACCGACGTATGGTCGAGATTCGTTTGATGGAAGAAAAGGTCAACGAACTCTTCGCTTCGGGGAGCATCCATGGGACGACCCATCTGTGCCAAGGCCAGGAGGCGCTAGCCGTCGGCATCGCAACGGTCCTAGAACCCGATGACGTAGTGACTGCGACCTACCGAAGCCACGGCATTTCCTTGGCGCTGGGGCTAACTCCCACGGGCGTCCTGGGGGAGATCATGGGACGTACCGCGGGGGTCTCCGATGGAGTCGGCGGTTCCATGCACATGTGCGACATGAGCGTGGGCCTGTTGCCGACTTTCGCGATCGTCGGCGCCGGATTGCCGGTGACCGCTGGAGCGGCCCTGGCGTTTCAGACACTCGGTCAACCGCGCGTGAGCGTTGCTGTCTTCGGGGATGGAGCAACCAACATCGGTGCTTTCCACGAGGCGCTGAATCTCGCCGCGGTGTGGAATCTTCCCGCGATCTTCATCGTCGACAACAACATGTATGGCGAGTACTCGCGCATCGACACCACGACCCCTTTCGAGGACCTGCACAAGCGCGGTGAGTCCTACGCGATGCCGAGCATCGCGATCGACGCGATGGATGTGGACGTGGTGCAAGAGCACCTGCAGACGGCGGTGGATCGAGCCCGTGCGGGCGGGGGTCCGACCTTCATCGAGGCCAAGACATATCGATTCGCCGGACACTCGCGAGCGGACACCGCTCCGTACCGACCGAATGGCGAGCTGGACTCCTGGCTCGATCGGGATCCGATCCGGGTCACCGAGCGCAAACTCCTGGAGACGGTCGACCAGGCCGAGTTGACAGCCATCCGGGATCAGGAAACCGAAGCACTGCGGGTTCTCGTCTCGGAGCTCGAGGATGCTCCCCAGGCGGCACCGGATCAGATGTTCAAGCACGTGTGGGCCTAGGAGGGTCATGAAGTCGACCGTGAAGTTGCCGCGCGTCGCCGAAACCGTCGACGAGGTCGTCATCAGCGAGGTTGAGGTCGAGGTGGGAACCGTCGTGTCCGCCGGCGATGTCCTCATGCGCGTCGAGACGGACAAGGCGCTTGTCGAAGTGCCCAGCCCTATCTCGGGAACGGTCGTGGAGTTGCTGGTTGCCGTCGACGATGAAGTCGGGACCGGACATCCGATCATCGTGATCGAGTCCGCATGACAACCATGGTGAAGCCGCGATAAAGCAGAAGGGAATGGCGCATGGAGCGATTGCTGTTCGTCATGAAACTACGTGACGGAATGGTCGAAGAGTACGAAAGGCGACACGAGGAAGTGTGGCCCGCCTTACTCGGTGATCTATGGGCCGCGGGCTGGCGCAACTACAGCTTGTTCAGGCGCGGTCTGGAGGTCTACGGCTATGCGGAGTGCCACCCCGATGTATCGACCGCTCTCGCAGCGATGGGCTCTTCGGAGGCGAACACTCGTTGGGCGGAGTGGTTCACGGAAGTCATCGACGTGTTGACCGACGAGTCGGGAGATCTACGACGTGCACCTCAGGTGTGGTGCATGGACGAAGCAATCGCCGAGAACAACGCGGCCGACCGCGGTCTCCTGTAGCTGGTAACGATTTTGCTGAAACGCTTGACATCGTCGCGGCTGAGGTGGATTCTCTGGAAACCTTTCCATTTCTACCGTGGAGGCTTGATGAAGGTACATATGTCCAAGGGGGGACGACTCGCCGCTGTGGTTTTGGCGGGCGCCCTAGCGTTGGCGGCTTGTGGTGGCAGCGACTCGGCCACCGAAGCTGAGGAGACGCCGTCCGAGGAAGTTGCAGCCGCTGAGGAAGATGAGACTGCAGTCGCCGAGGAGGAAGAGGAGGTCGCTGAGGAGGAAGAACCGGCTGAGGAGGTCGGCTCAGGAGAGTTCGTTGAGTTTCGAGGTGCTGAGCCTGGCAGCGGTGAAGGATTGAAGCTGGGCTTCATCGCGCTCGATGACTCGATCCCCTTCAGCAAGCTTGTCTCGGACGGTTTCAAAGAGCAGGCGGAGATTGCTGGCGCGGAGTTGGTTTTCTGCGACAGCAAGTTGGATGCCGCTACGGCGCTCCAATGCGTGCAGAACTTCGAGGCGCAGGGAGTTCAGGCGTACATGAACTTCCAGCCCGTATCGGATGCCGGTCAGGAGATCTGCGACGCAGGTCCGGATGTTCCGGTAATCGCTATCGATATCGCGCAGGGTGACTGCCAGACGGCGTTTATGGGTGCTAACAACTCACGAGCCGGCTTCATCGGAGGCGAAGGCCTTGGCAATTGGATCGCCGAGAACTGGAACTGCGAGATCGACGCTTGGGTCTCCTTGGAGGACTTCGGTGTTGGTGCGGTAAACGATGCACGCATGGACGGTCAACGTGAGGGCTACGAGTCAGTCTGTGGCCCGATTGACGAGTCCGCCGTGGAGGTACGTGAACTCGATGCAGGTCGGCAAGACCTTGCTCTAGCTGCATTCGGTGACACGCTGACGGCACTGCCTGACGCGTCACGCATCGCAGTCGTTGCGATCAACGATGACGGCATCAGTGCCGCCCTCGCTGCCGCGCGCACTGCTGGTCGTGAGGATCAGGTTGCTGTGTCGGGCATGGGCGTGGATCCGATCTCACACTGTGAGATTGCGACCGGTGGTCAATGGGTAGGAAGCGCAGCCTTCTTCCCGGAGCGCTACGGCGAGATCGGTGTTCCTTACCTGATCGATGCAGCTAACGGCGAGGAGATCCCGCAGGATCTGCTGGTCGACCACTTGTACGTCACCGAGGACAACATTGGTGAGTACTACGACATCAGCGCCTGCTGACGAGTTCCCAGGGATACGGTAATGAATCACCACGAGACTGAGCCGGGGCTCAGTGTTCGGGGGATTCGTAAGTCCTTTGGTGGTGTCGAGGTCCTCCATGGAGTGGGCCTCGACACCACCCCTGGGCGAGTTCTCGCGCTATTGGGTGAGAACGGTGCTGGAAAGTCGACGCTTGTCAAGATCATTAGCGGTGACTACCAGCCAAACAGCGGACAGATCGTGTCCGGTGGGCAGGTGTTCGAGCGGTTAACTCCAATATCCGCGCGGGAACTCGGAATCAAGATGATCTACCAAGAGATCAACGATGCGGGGAGTTTGACTGTCGCGGAAAACATCTTCCTTGGGCGCATCCCAGCATCAGGTGGCATCGTCCACTGGAAGGAAATGCGCAAGCAGGCTCAGACGATTCTTGACGACCTACAGGTAGACATCAACATCAATGCTCGAATGTCCACCCTGAGCGTGGGTAAGCGTCAGGTGATCGAAATCGCTCGGGCCTTGTCAGACAAGGCCCGAATTCTCATTCTCGATGAGCCCACAGCAGCGCTCTCAGGTGATGAGGTAGACACACTTTTCGAGTTTCTCGATCGCTTACGCGGTCAAGGCACAGCGATGATCTACATAACTCACAGGCTTGACGAGCTTCGTCGCGTTGCCGACGACGTCGTGGTCCTGCGTGACGGAAACGTTGTTCTCAGTGCCAACGCCAAGGAAACCTCAAGAGCGGAACTTGTTGAGGCCATGGTTGGCGCCTCCGTTGATGATGTGCGCCGCCCCGCCATCTCGCGGCCGGATACATCTGTGAGTCCCGCCATCCAAATGCGTGGGGCGTCGTCACCAAATGCTTTCGAGGACCTGGACCTGGCGGTTCGTCCTGGCGAAGTTGTTGCCCTCTACGGAAAGGTGGGGTCCGGCATAGCAGAGGTCGCTGAAGCCGCCTTCGGAATGAGAAAGGTGACTGACGGAGATTTCATCTTGGAAGGGAAGGCTGCACCGACGAGTCCTCGCGAGGCGGTTGGGCGACGGGTGGGGCTCCTTCCGGCGGATCGCAAGCGCGAGGGTGCTTTCCTGGGGCTTTCGAGCGCTAAAAACCTAGTTGCCCCCTTCTGGTCAGGACGGCTCGGCAGTGCTTTCATCGCCCAATCCGGCCAGGAAGCGCAGGCCTTCACCAAATGGCTGGAGGCCTTACGGATTCGAGTTTCACCGAGCGGCGCAGGTAGGCCTATCGCCTTGCTGTCTGGCGGGAATCAGCAGAAAGTTCTCCTTGCACGTTGGTTGAACGCTGATGCACAAGTACTTGTGTTGTTAGAGCCAACTCGCGGTGTCGATGTCGGAGCTCGCCAAGAGATTTACGCGACGATCCGAAACTTGGCAGGGTCCGGTGCCGCTGTCCTCGTTGCGACTTCGGATTACGAGGAGGTAGTTCAGGTTGCGGATCGCGCAGTTGTGATGTCCCGCGGACGAGTCACCAGAAGCATTCCTCCGGAGGACGTCACCGTGGCAGCGCTCACCGATGCCTCGGGCGGATGATCGTCGTGATCAACCGGAAGACAGTAACGAGTGAACGCGGAAGGGACACCAAATCGTGAGTGCAACGATGGCATCTGAGGTCTCAGTTCAAAGCACAAAGACTAAACGGCAGTTGCCCGAGGTTCTGGGCCTACTTGTCGTTCTCTTGGCCCTAGTCGTTTTCTTCTCAATTACAAGCCCCGTGTTCCTGACGACCACAAACGGGCTGAACATGGTCACCAATATTGCGGTCATTGGAATCATGGCTGTTCCCGGAACCTTTCTGTTGATCGCTGGCCAGGTAGACCTCTCCGTTGGCTCAGTAGCTGCGATGTGCGGAATGGTCATGGCGGCACTCGTAGGTCCCCTGGGTATTCCAGCGGCAATTGGTGTCGGATTGCTCGTAGGTCTGGTGGTTGGTTTGATCAACGGCTTCTTCGTCATGATCATTGGTGTCAACAGCCTGATCGTTACGTTGGGTGGACTCGCAACCTTTTTTGGCATCGGTCAGCTGATTGGAGACGGGCAGACGATTCTTGTTCAAGGTTTCCGATTTCTGGGTACCGCTCGACCGTTCCTGAATATTCCGATGCCCGTCATAATTTTTGTCACCGTTCTTCTTATCGGGATTCTAATTCTTCGATTCACGGTCTATGGACGACAGTTGTACGCCATTGGAGCAAATCCAACGGCCGCCAGGTTGGTAGGCATTCCCAGCAAGCGAGTCGTCTTCCTTGCTTTCATGTTCTCGAGTATCGCCGCTGCACTAGCTGGACTAATTCTCGTTTCACAATTGGGTGCAGCGTCTCCGAACAATGCGCGTGGATACGAACTCTTGGTCGTGACGGCCATCGTTCTAGGCGGTGCCAGTTTGTCTGGTGGCAGAGGCACAATCCTTGGGACGTTTATTGGGTTGATGATCATACAGGTGCTCGCCACCGGACTGACGTTGCTGAACGTTCAGTCCTTCTGGCAGTCCGTGGCCACCGGAATTCTGCTGATCACGGCGGTGTCGTTTGATCGGTTGCGGGAGAGATTGAGTCCTACGAATTAGGAGATCAGCTATGTCACCTGTGAAGCTTGGCGTTATCGGGGCTGGATCGTGGGCGATTTCGTCACACATGCCCAATTTTGCAAAACACGAGGATGTGGAATTCGTCGCTGTTGCAAGGCACGGGCAAGAAGCCCTCATGCGTGTGAAGGACAACTTCGGCTTCCAATATGCATCCGACGATTATCGGGACGTTCTGGATTCCGGTGCCAACGTTGTTCTTGTGTCGAGCCCTTCGGGCTTTCACTACGAACATGCAAAGGCGGCCATGGAGGCCGGTGCCAATGTCCTCATCGAAAAGCCAGTAACGATCGACGCTGCGCAGGCATGGGACCTAGTAAGGGTTGCTGAGCGGACGGGTCGACACGTCACTTGCGCATTTGGCTGGAACTTTAGTCCTATGCTCAAGAGGGCAAAGCAACTGATCATGGAGATAGGCATAGGGCAAATCGAAGCCGTATCGATCGTGATGGCTTCTCAGACCCGCGAGTTGCTATCGAATACAGGCGCCTACCCGGAGGCGGACAAGGACACGGTACCGGAACAGCAAACGTGGACGGACCCCAAGCTTTCCGGTGGTGGTTACGGGCAGGCGCAGCTCTCGCATGCTTTCGGAATGAGCCTTTGGCTACTCGACCAACGAGTTCAAGGTGCTTTCGCGCTGATGAAATCGGTGATGGGCGCTCCTGTCGATATGCATGACGCAGTTTCTCTTAGGTATGTGGATAACTCGATCGGCACTGTATTTGGGGCCTCGAATCATGTCGGCGCTGCGAACAATCGCCACCAGCTGGTAATAGCTGCCTACGGTGATGAAGGTCAATACCGGTGCGACGTGGAACGGGACCAGGTGTGGTTGTACCGGCCAGATGGGACCGAGGTAGACGTCGACCTGCCCCCTGATGCTGGCCACTATGACTGCATCGGACCCGTGGACACGATTGTCGAACTGACTAGGGGAAATGACGTGCCAAACGATGCCCCCATCGAACTTGGCGCGAGAACCGTTGAAGCCTTGGAACTTATCTACGCCAGCGCGCGGCAGAACCGCTGGGTCGAGCGAGTCGACGCGGATCGTTAGGAGCGAGGCATGACAAGAACCTCCATCATCGACACTCACGTTCACTTCTGGGACCTTAGAAATCCTCGGGAGAATCTCGACTGGGTGTGGCTGCCTCCCGGCCTGGACCACCCGATCCTGGGCAATATCGACAACATTAAGAGCCTCCGTTACGACATTGAGGGCGTGTGGGCGGAAGCGCGCTTCGCTGACGTAGAGGGTTTCGTCCACGTGCAGGCGGCTATTGGCTCAGCTGATCCTGTTGAAGAGACACGATGGCTGGAGGAAATGCGATCGGAGTCGCCCGTTCCGTTCAGCATTGTGGGTCACGTTGATTTGACTTCCGAAAACGCGGTGACCCAACTTGATCAGCATCAGAGCGCATCGCCGGTATTCGTTGGCGTACGGGACTTCGCAGTCGAACCTGCCCTTGCTTCGGGGGATCTGGACTCGCTGACATCGGGCATCAATGAACTAGTCGCGCGTGGCTTGGTGCTCGACATGGATTGCGAATGGCCCAACATGGCCAGCGGTCTAGCGTTGGCGCAGCGACACCCGGGACTGGAAATCGTTCTCGAGCACATTGGATTCCCAAGAGCGCGCGATGATGTCTACTTCGCCTCTTGGGCAGAGGCCATTCGGGAAATGGGTGGGGCCGAGAACATCACTTGCAAGGTATCGGGATTGGCGATGACAGACCCCCGGTTCACTGCGGAGTCGCTGAGGCCGTGGGTCGAAACGTGCCTTGAGGTGTTTGGTCCCGATCGCATCCTCTTAGGCTCGAACTGGCCCATTGATCGTCTCTATAGCTCTTATGACGTCATTATGAACCTGTACCGGGACTATGTGGCCGTGTACTCAGACGAAGATCAAGTCAAGATGCTTTCCGGAAACGCACGACGCCTCTACAAGTTCTAGTCGATGGGTTTCTTTACTCCTACCCTCTGGTACGCCTCTTCCGGGATCGCTTCAATCGATTTGTAGATCGTCCAGGTGCACTTCTTTGGGTTAGCCACGGTTGTTTCGTCTGGATGGAGCGGTGAATCCACAACTCTCAATGGGTGGCCCCACTGACGAGTAGGCCAGTACTCCAGCGCGTAGCAGCAGTGAGCGCAGTAGTAGCAAACACCGCGCTCATTCCACGCCCAATCGTGTTCTGCGCTGGTAACACCGAATCCGTAAGGAGCTTCAGACCTGGAGCCTGTGCCCTCGATCGGATCCCCGCGTTGGCCGCGGTTGCCCGAGCCACAGGGATCAAAAGACAGAACGATCTTGTCCGAGTCCTCCTCGATGTCGATGTCACCTAGGCGCTCCTGCCCAACGAGGTGCCCACGCATGGCTTCGAAGGCGAGGTAGATATTGCGCTCCAGGGTTTCCTCGTAGGGCTGAAGCCGAATATCGAACGAGGCGTACCTTTCAGCCAAGTAAGGGCTGAGCACGTGCTCGTAGGCTTCGCCGATCGATGCTTCACCGAATCGATGTGCGACGAACGTGAGCAAACCAGACTGGAAATCTGCGCCGCGATCGTGGTGTTGTCGCCAGGATTCCCGCAGTTGTTCAAGCTCGTCGAGCGCTTCATCTGAGTCCAGTTCCATGGCCCGCATTCGGTGGGTAAGGGAGCCGGCTGCAGCAGCGAGTTGTGTCCAATGGGCGGAACTCTCGAAGAGCTGCCCGTCAGGGAACGCCAGTAACTCCTGCAGTCGTTCAACTTCCGAATCGATCTCATCGGAGGGCACGCCCTTCCCCTCGAGGTAAGAGCGCCATCCGCGGTTCCATGTGCCGTAGACGACATAGACGACCTTCGCCTCCTCCATCCAGTAGTCCAGGAGTTCAGCTGCCCCCTCCCAATCGCCGCGATGCACGGCAGCTTGGATTTGCTTCGTTGTGGAAATGGCCTGGTCGTTCCAGGATCCCGTTCGCACGCGCTTTCCAAGCGTTGGAGACCAAGTTAGGCGATTAGGCGAATCGTTTCCGGCCATGTAACAACGGTACTGCAGCGCAATCCCAGGGACGATCTCGGGGAACTTTGCTCCAGTCTCGATTTGTACGACCAGCGTTGTAACCTCAGACTCTGATGACCGAAGCCCAGTGGCTGATCGCGGCGGTGCTCGCCGCGGCGTTGGCTGCGGCCCACTTCTTCGCCTACCGGGTCTCGAAATTGCCCGACAAGACCCAGGACATCCTCGCTTCCGTCG
>Ga0102945_1000362_pt1 | contig 13950 bp, 14 predicted proteins | sample SalPonred_H2O_MG_FD_78207 | JGI IMG/M metagenome (GOLD analysis project Ga0102945, IMG submission 78207) | Salt pond water microbial communities from South San Francisco under conditions of wetland restoration - Salt Pond MetaG R2_restored_H2O_MG ...
ATGTCGCTGCCTACAGCAACGATGCTGGTGGCTAGCGAGGAGTCCAGGAGGGCCTGGAGCAGCGTGCCCTCACCCGATGCGAGGACGACGAGTCGAGCCGCTGGCACGGAGCGAGCCTAGTTGCCTACTACGGCGGCCACTTGCCGGCGGCTGGCAATGGCCTCACGATGCTGTGTCAACTCCCGTGTGGCGTTGATGCAGACCGCACCAATTTGAATGCCGTGGCGCCCAAAAATTCCGACAAACGAAGTATCTCCCCGCCGTTGCATTTCTACATGATCAGCTCCGTTGGACCGACCCACGAAACGCATGTGCATGTCAAACAGATCCGACCACAAGTACGGAACCGGGCTGTAAGCAAGCCGCCCTCCTAGCAACGTTGCCGCAGCCTGGCGTCCCTGTTCAACCGCATTCGTCCACTGCTCTATTCGCATTGACTCGTCAAATAGTGGGTTATACCAGCGAGCCACATCACCGGCAGCGACGATGCCCGGCACATTAGTTGCCAGACTCTCATCGCACACCACCCCGTCAGCAAGAGACAATCCGCTGCCGTGAAGCCAATCAATAGTGGGCTCAGCGCCGATACCCAATACTGCCAGATCGCCGGTTAGCTCCCCAAAATTGCCACTTAATCGCAGGCCATGCTCGTCGTCTTGCGTCACGGACTTAATGACCGCGCCGCAGACAAAACGAACACCCTTGCTTTCAAAGTACAAACGGAACCACTCCCCGAGCCGATCACCCAAAACACGACTCAAAGGTTCCGGCGCCAATTCCAGCACGGTCACATTGAGACCAAACTCCGCCGCTGTGGCTGCGACTTCAAGTCCGATGAACCCTGCACCGATGACCAGCAGTTCACTGTTAGTAGTCAGTGCTTCATGCAGAATCCTGGCATCGTCCACTGTCCGCAACGTATGAATGCCGGGCGCCGCTAGTCCCTGGGTTTTGGGTCTTGAACCCGTTGCGATTACTAGTCCGTCATAACCGAGGTCACCTCGAGAGGTGCTAACGCTTTTCTTGCGTGGATTTAGGCCGATGGCTCTCGTTCCCAACTTCAAATCAACAGCTTGATCTTCAAACCACGCTTCCGATCGAATAGCGAGTTCGGCTACTTGTGGCCCCGAAGCAAGAGCTTCCTTCGACAACGGTGGGCGTTCGTACGGAAGGTGTTCCTCCGAGCCAACTAAAATAATCTCGCGCTCGAATCCGAACTCCCGGAGCGATTCAGCAGCATGCACTCCAGCTAGTGAAGCGCCGACAATGACAACCCGATCCATCACTACGGTGCCTATACGGGCCGCGTAGGCTCAATTGGAGTAGCTTTTGTCACTTCACACCAAACTTCGAACCCGTGCTGAAATGCAACTACCCCCGCCTCCGGCAGGGCGATTTCCATCGCTTCTAAGATCTCCTCCGAACTCGCACCCTCATCCAAGGCGACTCGAATATGTGATGCGATGTGGGCCGGATCCGCGCGCATCACAGTGAGACTCAAAATGAAAAGAAGTTCCTTGGTTTTCCGATCCAGCATCCTCGGCTTCAGGTAGGCAGCCTCAACAAGTTGATTAGCTGCCTGTAAGACTTCGAAGTCGTTAGCTGCCATGTACTTGTGGTACTCCAGCACATAGCCCCGCTTTGCCACCATGGAATCGACATACTCTTGCGCATCTGGTGAATGCTCCGACACAACAACCCCCTTGGTTAGACCGGACTAGCGGGTGATGAAACCAGGAAAGACAATAAACAAGACGATGCAGGCGGCATAGCCTACATAGAAGTAGCCGGTTCCCTTGAAGACTCTTACAACATCCATCGTCTTATCCATTGCACTTACAACGAAGACATTTACGCCCACTGGTGGCGATATCGCACCAATCGTCGTGATGAGCGTGATGACAACTGTGAACCAAATCGGATCAAATCCCAGGGCAATCACAAGGGGAAAGAAGATCGGGATACTGATGACGAGAAAGCCCAACGCATCCATGAAGGCTCCGCCGATTAGATAAATGGCCAGAACGACGAGCAAGACCACTATTGCTGGTGCCGCTAATCCGCCCGCCCACTCAGCTAGATCAAACGGTAGGCGTGTCAAACTTAAGAATCTTCCGAACATCACCGCCCCGGCAATCAAGAGCAGGACCATCGCCGAAATCCGAAGGCTCTCCACCGTGGCTGACCACGCTTGCCTAAGTGTCAACTGCCTAGTCACAAGAGAGGTCACTAAGATCCCGAAGGCCCCCACCGCTCCCGCTTCGGTCGGTGTAAACCAGCCGAAGACCAGGCCACCGATGACGAGGACGAACACGATCACGACCTCGATAACTCCGGTCAAGGCCCGAAAGCGCGCACTCCAGGACACCTTTGGCCCGGGCGGTCCCAATTCAGGACGACGCCACGAGACGACAACAGCGGTTGCAACCAAGACGAATCCAACGATAAGGCCGGGCACGAGAGCTGCAGTGAACAGTCTGGATATTGACTGTTCAGACTGAATCGCAATGATGATGAGCGCTGTCGATGGCGGGATGACTACGCCGAGCGTGCCTCCGACGGCCACGCTGGCGCCCGCAAACCCTGGATCGTACTTGTAGCGTTTCATTTCCGGCAGAGCCACCGCACCCATCGTCGCCGTGGTTGCTGAATTGGAACCAGACACAGCTGAGAACCCGATGCTGGCCAAGATGCTGGTTGCCGCGAGACCTCCCGGTAACGAGCCGATCCAGTCATAAGCAGCTGTGTAAAGGCGCCCACTGATTCCCGCCCGATACGCGAGTTGTCCCATCAAGACAAACAAAGGTACGACTGACAAACCGTAGGAAGAGATCTGCCGATATGCATCAGCTGCCACCATGGAAAGGGCTGGTTCGAAACCGATCACCATTGCTGACCCGAGAAGACCGATAGTCACAAGAGCGAAGGACACCGGCATCCTGAGGAACATCAGGGCAAGCATCACCCCAATCCCAATCAGGGCCAGTACAACCATGCTCACGTCGTCACACCTACTGTCACGTTGGTCGAACTACCAAATGGATTGAGGCTCGGAACTGCGAAGATTACGGAAGATTTGAACCAGATCACTGATCAGTGCGAGTACCAAACCAAAGATACCGATCGCCAGGGTTATCGCCAGTGGCCAGTAGGGCCAACGCAGGCTGTCGCTGACCGAGCCCTTATCCCGGAGATTCAGTGCATACGAGACAAGTTCCTGGCCGAGGAGAAAAAAAATGACAGCTGCAAAAAGCGTTATGACAGCACCCACCCAAAGCTGAGCGCGAGTACTCCATCTCGTCACTACGATGTCTATGGCCACATGTGTCTTGTAGCGCTGCGCTAATGCAAGCGACATCCCAACGACGATAACCGACAGAAAACTCACCAACTCGAACGTTCCTGCATAAGGGTCGCCGAAAAGACGTAATCCAATGTTGGTGACAGTCAAGAACAGCATCACCAGTAGCGCCACCGCAGCAATGCCCGCAAAGACGGAAATCAGGCTATTGACTCCCCGCACAAACATTGGTGGCTTCGGCTTCATGATGGCTCCCAGTGAGGCAGTAAGGGCATTCCAGCCCCGGATCCTGCTAGGGCCGCGACCACAGATTAAGCAGTGGTCGCGGCCCCGTCAGGATTCGGTATGTCCTAGCTACAGAGGCTGTTGTTGGTTTCAGCCAACTCCAGCGCCCGATCTAGAACGGCTTGTGCATCGAATCCGGCGTCCGCGTTGGTTGCCAGCCACTCGTCAATCTGAGCCTGCATGGCAGCATCCCACTCGGCCTTCGTTGCGTCATCCAATTCAACGATCTCGACGCCCTTGCCTTGGGCTTCTTCCAAAGCAACACCCACGTTCTCCACGTCGTGGTAATTAGATGTCCACTCCATCATTTCCTCAGACAAGCCACGAATTGAGTCCTGCACGTTCGCCGGAAGCGAATCGAAGTAGGCCTTGTCCATCACGCCAACGAACGAGTTCGAAACCGCGAAAGGATAGTCCGTGACGTAAGACACCTGATCCGAAAGACCGAAGTCTTTGAGAACCTCGCGAGAGGAGGCGTAGCCACTGATCACGCCTGTTTCCAAAGCCTGGCTGACCTCAGGCATTGGCAGACCGACGGGTGCTGCCCCGAGTGACGAGAGCGCCGAGGTCAACGCACCTGATGTGCGCAATTCGAGTCCCTGAAGGTCTGCGGTGCTCGTGATCGGCTCTTGTGTTTGCAGATACGCCGGCTCCGTCGTGAAGGCCGTAATGATTTCGTAGTCAGCGAACTCCTCCGGCTGGAACTCGTTGAGAAGTTCCAGGAACGTGGCGCTTGCCGAACGAGCACATATGAAGCCCAAGGGCATGTTGATCACAGAGGCTGCCGGGAAGCGCCCAACGTCGTACGCCGGTGAATCGAGGCCAACTTCCGCGACTCCTTGGGTGACTCCATCGTAGATGTCGCCAGAGCCGAGCAAGGTGCTGCCTGGGAAGAGCTCGGTCGTGACTTGACCGTCAGTCTCTTCTCCCAGTCGCTCGCTCCACAGATCCATTTGCAGACCTGGGAAAGACCCAGCTGGCGCAAAGAATGCGTAACGCAGCGGGCCAATCGGTTCAGCTGGCTCATCAACCTCCGCGGCCTCCTCCGTTGTCTCCGCCGGTGTTTCCTCCGCAGTCTCCTCCACGGTCTCCGCAGCCGTTTCTGAAGACGATTCACTGTCCGAGCCACCACACGCAGCGAGTGTCAGCGCACCCACGGCTGCTAGGGCGACCCACTTGGACTTGCTCGCGAGCCTCATACAACCTCCCAGAGTACGAACACGGCGGTTGCCGCTTCGTTTCGCGGGAAGTTACCCTCCGTTCAATTCTGTGGACATCACCCGAATGGGTTAACCTGCAGAGGGTGCTTCAGCGGAGTGGCCCACAAGATTGCAATCACGTAACAGCTCAGTTGATCGCAAGACAAGCGTCCGACAGGACGACATCCTGCGTTGTTTGGCTGGCGACTAGAGGGAGCCAGGTTTGTTTGATTCGCGTGCGTCCTCAGGGCTCCACCAGTTTTCCGGTGCCCTGCAGTCAGCCATGACCCGCACTGAGGTCAGTACTGCGTATCTGGAAAGCGTTTCCCTCGTCGTCCCTGCTGATGGCATCGGCTTGTACGAATTGGATCCTGATTCTGGTTCCGTCTGCGATGTGGCAGCCGCTGTACGCGGTGATTTCCTCGGTGCCTACGAAGAATTCGGGCGTGCTGACGATCCGGTTCTTGCCTTCGTGGCGCAACACAACCGAGCCATCGACTCCTCACGAGTCGTTGAGCCTGAAGCCTGGGCATCCTGCGGGGCCCGGTCCGCGCTTGAAATCGCCGGCTACGTCCACTCGCTCGAAGCTCCCGTACAGGTGTCCGGTGTCATGTTTGGGACGATCAATTTCGCACGAACGCCGCAACAGCCGGTCTTTTCAACACACGACCTAGCGAACGCCCGCCTGGTCAGCGAACAGCTCGGCCTAGCGCTTGAGCGCGCGCTCCGGTTCGAGCTCATGGGAGAACGCTCGAATATCCTGGAACACGCACTTGACCGTCTCCCCCAAGCAATCGTTGTGACGAACGGTGATCGGCAAGTGCTTTACCGAAATCGATCCGCCCGCAATACGTGGGCCGATTCCGTGCTGCCAACATCTCATCTCAACACCTCAGATCCCATCGGAGCCACCATCCAGGAACTCTTAACCAGCCTACGGACCGAGAAGAAGCGAGCATTGTCAAGAAACGTGGTGGATCCTCGTCTCCGAACGCAGGCTATCGTCAAGACCTACGTGCTTTCGGAAAAGGAAGGCACGGCTCTGACTTTGATTTACGCGGTGGAACGTCCTGAGACCGGCACTCGGCTTCCCGTGTGGGACGCACTATCCAAGCGGGAGCAGCAAATTGCCCAACTGGTGAGTGAGGGTCTCACAACGAAACAGATCGCCCAGACCGCTTTCATCAGCGAGAACACCGTCAAGCAGCATCTCAAGCGGGTATTCGCGAAGACCGAAGTGAGAAACCGAGCGGAGTTGGTCCAGTTGATCTGGACCTCTGGTCGCTCTCCGGAAGACGCCCCGTAGTCGTCTCACGATATCGATTGACGGCTTTTTCTTTCTCGTCCAACGTGCCAACCCAAGCCCGCTTGGACTAAAGCGAGTAGCGCGGGGAAAACGAGCAACTGAGTTCCGTTACCACCAGCATCACGAATAAAGCCCTCAGTAATCAGCGCTACCACCACGCCGGAGTAGGCAATCGACTGAACCATCGACGACAACTTGCTAGCCGCTGGCCCGCTGCCGGCTTTGATGCTGATCAAGGACAGTGAGAAAACCATCGCTGCTCCAGCGGCAAAACCACTGATAGCGACCCACACGCCAGCAACCCCAGGCCAGGCGATAAAGCCCCCTACCGAGAAGAACATCAGCACCCCGACTCCGACAAGGGCGGGACGGAGAGTCTTTCCGATACGCATAAACCATGGAGCAGCGAAATTCGCCGCTATTCCCAAGATCAGATAGCCCGCTAGGTGATAACCAGCCACCGTCGGGGCTATCCCGATGTCTTGTTCGATTGTCGGTAGCCAACTGATTTGGATATAGAAGATTGACGATTGGAGTCCGAAATACACTGCGACAAACCAACTCTCCCGGGATCGCCAGATCGACCGATCCTCCGTGTTTGCCACCGAAACGCTCGCTGCGTCCTTTAGATCCGCTCTACTCCGGCGCAAATGGGGAAGCCATGCGATCACAGCGATGACGACCAGGAAGACCCAGATTGCCAAAGAGACGCGCCAGGATCCGAAGACGATGGCCAGGGGAACGGCAAGAGCAGACGCGGAAGCCCCGGCGACACTCTGGATCGCGATGTAGTAGCCCGTGACTGCTGCGATTCGATTGCGGAAGTCCTTTCGAACGACCACAGGTAGTAGAACATTTCCTACAGCGATTGCTCCGCCGATGACGAACGTTCCCAGCCACAAGGACCAGTTGCCAGCGGACTCCGTGGGCAGTGAGCGCAACATGGTGGCGACACCGAGGAAGACCAAGGCCAACACAACGGACCGCTCGATACCAATTCGGGCAGACAGAACGTGCACGACCGGTGAAACGGTCGCGAAAGCCACCAAGGGCAAGGCCACCAAAAGGCCTTGAGCGCTGGCCGACAGCGTTAGATCGGCACCGATCTCGGGAAGGACTGGCCCAACCGCAGTGAGAACGGCTCTGAGGTTGGTCGCAACGATTAGGACGCCTATGAGCAGAAGAACGCTCGCTCGAGCCCTGCCAGAATCCGCGTGTCCATCCATCGGCGTCGCGCTCGAGTTAGTGGCCGAGGAAATCTTGTTCTGCCCAGAATCCAACGATCTTCGGATCGATCTTCACATTCAGAACCAGTAGACCTTGAGGATCGGCGATCCAGTCGCGAGCCGCCTTCAAGTCCTCCCCCGTGGTGACCGTTAGTCCTTGCCCTCCCAGCCCCGTGACGAACTTGGCGATCGCCGTCGGCGGGAATCGAACGATACCCAGATCAGCTCCCTCAGGCCCGAAGTGATGGACTTCAGCTCCGTAAGCCTCGTCGTCGTAAATGACGATGAGCATCGGCAGTTCGTAGCGAACGACCGTCTCAAGGTCGGCGACGCTCATCAGGAAGCCGCCATCGCCTGCAACGAGGACCGGCAGTCGATCCGGGCGAGCGAAGGCAGCGCCGATAGCCATGCCCAGCCCTAACCCGATGGACTGAAATCCTGCGCTGGAGAACAGGAAACCGTGGGGATCGGGAACAGTGAGTCCCGTAGCAGGCCAACCGATGAAGTGGCCACCGTCGATCGTGACCGTACGTTCAGCTGGAAGCATCCGGTCCAACGCAGCTGTCAGATCCCGAGGATGGATTCCGGAGCCGAGGTAGTGGCTCGCGGGGGCTGCCTCATCCGAATGTGTCTCACTGAACCAGGGTTCGCGCTGGGCTACTCGATCATCGTGAAGCAGTGCGTCGACCACCTCTGCCACATCGGCGCAAATTTCTAGGTTCACCCGATCGTTGAGGGCTAGCGCCTGCGAATCGCTATCGACCTGGACCACGGTGGTCGAGCTATCGAAGATCGTGTTACTCCGGGTAGTCCAGCGAGTGAATGAACAACCCAAGCCCACAATCAGGTCAGCTTGCTCCAGCGCTTGGACTGCCAACTGGTGGGAGAACCCTCCTGATATGCCCACGCTCGCGACGTGGCCCTCGGCGAATCCCTTGACCACAGCAGTGTTTGCGAGGACTGCGCCCGTGCGTTCGACGAGATTCTTGAGATCTCTTTCCGCCCCAGATGTCCAAGCTCCTCGACCGGCGATGAAAAGCGGTCGGTCAGCTTTGTTGATGGCGTTGACGAGCGAGTCTTGATCCAGCGCTGATAGGGGTTCGCGTTCGGCTCTCCCTGGCTGGGGCCACGATGGGGGGGCAGCAACAGTTCCTGCCTGAACGTCCAGAGGCATATTCACCACCAGCGGCCGATGATTGGCAACGGCACGATCGATCGCGTCCGATAGCGCATCGATGACACCGGTATCCAAGGTCAACGTGAAGCACTCCGCTCCTGTGGTTCGAGCCAGCGCTTCCTGATCGATCTCGAAGTTGGACCGGTCAGATCCTGCCGATGTGGCCCCGGCCACGACAACTAGTGGTGTTCGGCTCTTCACCGCTTCAGTGAGGGCGGTCAATGTGTTGGTGAAACCAGGCCCCTGGTGAACGCTGCACACTGCGATCTCGCCGCTGGATCGATACACACCATCCGCCATACCGAGTGCGCCTGCCTCGTGCCGCGCTGCTCGGTACTGCGCACCCGATTCAACCAGCGCGTCAGTCACCGCGAAGTTCCCGCTGCCCACCACGCCAAACACCCACTCCACACCGTGATCTCTTAATACGCGGGCAACGATTCGCGGGATAGAGATTCTCTCAGTCACTACATCGACCTTCCTGCATCCGAATTGATGATCGTTCCGGTGATGGCACGCGCGGCTGTCCGATCGGCAAGGAACGCGAAAGCTTCGGCATGATCGTCCGCAGACGGTGCGAAACCGAGAAGGGTGCTTCGGGCAATCCGATCATCACGACCCTCGACAGAGTCGGCTGTTTGAGTTTGCGTCAGGCTCGCGAGGCCTCCGAACCGAGTTCCCGACGTTCCTCCTGGCGCGACGCCGTTTACTCGAATGTCTGGAGCGAGGTCTTTCGCCAAGTGACCGACCAACCCACGCACAGCCCATTTGGAACTGCCGTACAGGGGTCCACCGCCTACCGGGTAGAAAGCTGACTCCGACACGGTGAGCGTCACTGAACCTTGCCGCTTGCGGAGCTCTTCCAAGGACACGCGCACCGCCAAGAGGATGCTCATAACGTTCTTCTGCCAGGTCTCCTCCGCGGCAGCTTGCAGCTGCTCCACGGTCAGATCCGACAACGAGGCATAGAAATCGAACACACCCACGCAGCAGGTCAGGTTGTCCAGACCAACCTCGCCGCTCGCAGCCACGACGGCCCTAGCGAGCACACCGCTATCCAATGCATCACCCTGGATAACTGTCACACCAGGGATGCCCGCTGCTTGCATCTCACGCACGCGGTCAGGTGAGAACTCAACAACCGTCACCTCAGCACCCGCTGCCGCGTACCTCTCGACTGCTGCGCGACCGATCCCCGATCCACCACCGGTCACCAGGATCCTATGGCCGGTGAGGCGCCCGATCACGACCCTGGGTTTCGGCGCAGGAGTTCGGTGATTAAATCAGGGTCTTGGAAACTCAACGCATCCAATGCCACCGCGTCCAACCGAACGCTGGTGCCTCGACGAGGCGACCAGACCTCCAGCCGCATCCCATTTCGCGTCGACACCCGCCGAACCACGACATCCGCGAATTCATTGGAAACGGTTATCGGACCGTTGTTTCCTTCATCGCGGATCGACGGAATGGGCGTTCCTTCGTCGGGATGATCGATCATTGGTTCGGCGCCGTCTGAGTTCATCATTCACTCCCAAGGATCGAGCACGCGCGTGCGGCCGCGTGCTAGATGAAGATGGACAGATTGTGGGCGTTGATCATGGCCTGATCAAACGCCCCCCAACGCCTACAGATTTGAAGGCCGGAACCAGTTCGCCGCAGCGTGTCCCGCCGTGCCAAGGAATACATACTCGGGTTCGGCTCGTCTCCTCGGCTCCGGTAGATGAAGCAATTCGAGCGCACCAAGTACTCGTTGTCTACATCTGTGGAGTCCACCAGAACGTTCGTGACGTAGTGACGGGTACGCGACGGAGGCTGCTCGGACCACGCGAAGTCCGTGTCTAATCGCTGGATTCGAACCGTCAAGGTCTCTTTCGTGTCATCAAAAATGCGCGAAGTGGGTGACAGTTCCCATTCCGCATTACCTTCGCGCGTCACTCGGACAGGCACTTCATAAACAACGTCATCAGTGAAGAAGGCTAGCCAGTCCTGGAAACGACGCTCATCCAAGGCCAGGGCTTCGCGGTAGAGGAACTGCTCGATCTCTGTGAGCAGATCACGATCGACCAATGCACGCTCCATCAGGCATCCCCTCCAAGGTAGTCGCCCCAGCGCGTCCACAAGTTTCGGAAGTTGGTGTCGTTGACATACGGGACAACCGCGTGTCCAGGGCCTTGAAAGTCGGGGTCGAACTCACTTTCCATGCCCATGATGTAGGGAAAGTCGACGTCTTTGACGGCAGTTGACTTCGCGGATTTGGTGACTTTGATCCAATTCTCGAAATCGTCCTGCTCGAAAGTTCCCGCCTGACCGAAGGCCAAGGTGTATGCCTTGTAAGCCAAGTCCTTGTACTCCGGAGAGGCATCTTTCGGCACCAAGCACCAGGAATACATCTCCATCCGACCTGGCGCCACCGGGTGATACAAGCGCATCGTAGTGAAACGTACCCCCGGCCCCCCCGGCACCAAACTGAACGGCTGCATCAGGAACGACAGGTTGGGAAACACCGTTCCCACACCCGTACGGACCTTCTCGAAGACCGACACCTGCTCCGGGGAGAAGGTCTCCCTCATCTGCTTCACCAGCTCGTCGGGAAAACCGCCGAACGCAGGAAAGTCCGGACTGTGACCCAGACCAATGCCGTGGCCCTTGCCCGGGATGCTCACCGCCCAGCCCTGGCTGTGGGTTGATCCCGAGGACGGGAAATACCCCAGGGCGAACCCCCACTGATGGGCTACCGGAGTGTGGTAGCCATCACCTGTGAAATTCTCCGTGCAGATCTTCCAGTCCGTCTCAGCGATCCAGTGGTCCGGGGGGCCATGCACTTCACTACCCGAGTCTCCTTGCTTGAGGTAGAAGTCAAGATAGAATTTGAATTCACCAAGGTATTGGTCAAGCGGTTCGGTGTCGGGGCTCAAGCATCCGAAGATCAAGCCCGCGTAGGTATCAACACGCACCTCTACCAGGCGCCAATCCTTACGTGTGAGAGCACCGTTATAGCCCTCTTTCATGTAAGGAACACCGATGAGCTCGCCGGAGTTTTTGTACGTCCATCCGTGGTAGGAACACCTGAAATGCGAGGCATTTCCCATCTCGGATTTGCACATAAGGTTTCCGCGATGTCGGCACATATTGAGATTCGCATGAATCTCGCCATTTTCATCTCGGACTACAATGATGTTGTTGTTTCCGATGTATCGGGTTACATAATCTCCGTTAGACGGGATTTCGGATTCGTGCGCTAGGAAACACCAGGCACGTGAGAACAGGCGTTCCTGCTCAAGGTCAAATACCTCTTGGTCATTGAAGACCCGAGCGGGAAACACCCCCTCTCCAATACCCCGGCGAATCTCCGGAAGCGCCTCGGCAAGTGACTTGTCGCGTGCCCACGTACCCACGACCCATCAGCCCCTTTCGCTACTTGCTTTTTCTGGCGCCGAACCGCTGAACGATCTCATCGCTAATTTGCTTGTAGCGATCAACGTGTTCGTGTGTTGTTTCGACGTGAATTTCCGGAACAAGTTCCTCGGTGTACGGGGGCCGGCATTTGCCCACGTTTATATATCCTGCCCCATTGACGCGGATCTTCTCCAGCGGGACGTTGTACTTGGAGAACTCCATGAAGTCCTGACCAACGAGGAAGGGCTCGTGCGCCCAGCGCAAGCGTTCCGTCAGCCAGCGCGCATCGTCCATTCGGCCTTGCTGTAGGGCATCTCGCAATTCGAGCACCGGGCCCGGACCCATAGCCGTCGTGGATGACCAAGCCATACCGACAAGCTCTTCTCCGTACATCTCCCACGCGGGGAACCAGTCAGTTTCGATCGGCATCAGCGGGAAGGCAGTTCCCGTGTGGGCCATATCGTTGTGGTACCGGAAACCAACAGAGGCTCCGCCTGCGTACTTGACGGCTACCACCTGTGGCAGTTGCTTTAGCGTCTTGTAAACAGAGCGCGGAATGATTCCACCGAAGGCTGCTGTGTTGTCGTAAACAACAAGTGCCATATCGGGCACGGCTTCGGCGACATCACGGTAAAACCGATCCATGATTGGGGCGACCATATCCCCCCACATCGGGCGGCCTAGCAGAGTCCCTGTGATGCCCAGATCCGACAAAAACCGCATGCGCGAGACCGTGTCACGAGTGTTCAAGGTGGTGGAACCGATGAAGATCGGGAAATCAGGATTGACATCTCGGACTGTTTCCGCCACGCAGCCTGCGTATGCTTGCCATTCCTCCAGAGTAAGCGTGTGCATTTCACCCAAGGTTCCATTCAAGGCGATCGCATCGACACCATCGTTGATCAACGCACGAATCATGCGCTCGGTCTCCGCGAGATCCACGGTGTCGGTCGCATCAACCCGTTCAGCGCCTGGCAGAGCCGGGGTAGGGGGGTATGCCATGACACCCCGCATGTCGCGGCCCGAGACCTTGGGCAACTTACTCATGTTCTCTCCTTCGATTTTTGTAGATGTACTGAACGCTAGATACGTGCTGCGGCGACAGCCGTTCCAGTTAGCCACTCTGGAACGGCTTCGTAAGCCAAAATGTCAAAGCCAGTATTCGCTGCACCCGCCGCAACCAACCACGTCCGGATTTCGTGAGCTCCGTTACCGGCAATATCAATCTCTTCGACTGAATAGTCGACTAATCGAGTGCGATCCCCTTCGTCGAGTCGCGCCAGGAAGTCCTGATCGAACTCCTCATTGATGTTTCCAGATTCCGGCATCCCGACCCAGTGTGATAGCCCCCCCGTACCGAAAACCACTACCCGATCAACGTAATCCTGGGCTTCTACCGCTCGCGCCAGCGTTTGACCGAAGTCATAGCAGCGCTTGGGTGTTGGCCACGGAGGGTTCACGCCATTGACGATGATGGGGACAAGGGGAATTTTCGATTCCGGATCGACATGTTTCAAAGGCACGCAAAAGTTCTCATCAAACTCTAGACCGCCTTCGACTAGTGCCGGATCGAACTCACTGTTCAACGCGAACTCGTAGATATGGCGACCCAACGTTGCATTTCCAGGGTAATGATGCTGCGGAACATTCAAAAAGTCGGCCATTTCCGGGGTCGTTGGCCCGAGGTACGAATCTCCCGTCGCGATGGCAAATGCGGGTAAGTTCCCCAAGTGAAAGTTGGTGAAGTGCTCCACGGAGACGATGATCATCGCGTCTGGCCTGAGTTCGGCTACCCGATCACGTACCTGACCGAAGGCCGTATTCACAACTTTCGCCTTCTGGGCGTCAGCTCGCTCCGGCCATCCTGTTATGCCCGGGCTATGCGAAGCGCCGAAAGCTCCAACGATGCGTCCCATGTTTTCCTCAATCCTTCCCAGCACGCAACTGTGCGTAATATTCAGCTCTGTCGACCTGCAATTGAATAGCGCAGAAATAGAGCAAATAGGGATTCACGCCGGCCTCGTACAGCGTCCGAAAATCAAGGGCCGCCATGGCCGATC
>Ga0102945_1000363_pt1 | contig 13936 bp, 20 predicted proteins | sample SalPonred_H2O_MG_FD_78207 | JGI IMG/M metagenome (GOLD analysis project Ga0102945, IMG submission 78207) | Salt pond water microbial communities from South San Francisco under conditions of wetland restoration - Salt Pond MetaG R2_restored_H2O_MG ...
AGAATATACAACCGGGCGACAACGACTGGTTTAAGCTATGGTTCAGCAGACCTTATTGGAAGGGGCAGGAGTATCCCCCAGGATTGAGAAGCAGAAAGCGATGAGATGGAAGGATCTTAAAGAGTGGGGCAGAATCGTAAAAGGTGTTAACACCACCCAAGATGTCGGCACGGATGAAATATCTAAACAAGCTCGCAAGTTTGGTAACAAAGTAGATCGTGATGGTCGTCCTCCCACACTGAGTAAAAAAGTAAAAGGCAGTAAGACCAATGTGTTGTATAATCTAGGTTTGGCAGAAGGCGAAGATCCTAGAATTAATCAGCAAGATCCAGTAGCTAAAAACCTTAACAAGTTTAATAAGCCTGCCACCCACAAAGATAGAAAAAAAGAACTAAAGCGCGGTAAACAAAAACACAAAGGCAAGATACCAGAAACTAGTTGCCCAAGAACTAAAGCATCGCAATGCCAATGTGAAAGCGTAAACAAGATTACAGAAGCTGAAGAAACCGTCACAGCAGTTTGTGTGCTGGAACATTCAGACACAGTTGAAGGCACTATACTGTTCAAACAACAAGCAAACGGTCCTACACTGATAGTAGGCAAGATAACTGGACTAACTCCAGGCGAACACGGTTTCCACATTCACGAGTTTGGTGATTTAAGCCAAGGATGTGAGAGTGCAGGTGGACACTACAATCCGGACGGAGTTGATCACGGAGATTTGGAACAAGGACACGTTGGCGATCTTGGGAATATAACAGCAGACGAAGATGGAGTTGCTAACATCAGTATCGTAGCGAAACGTGTAGACCTTACTGGTGAACGCAGTGTAGTAGGTCGTGCTGTGGTTGTACACAGCGACCAAGACGATCTAGGGCAAGGTGGAGATGCTGAAAGTTTGAAAACAGGTAATGCTGGTAATAGATTGGCGTGTGGCGTTATTACTCTCAAAGAGACTGTATCCGAAGGATGGAGTAAAAAGTATAAAAAATCTATCAACTGTGACAATCCCAAAGGGTTTTCGCAAAAAGCACACTGTGCAGGACGCAAAAAGAAATGAGATTCTCTGAATTTAAATTGACAGAAAGAAAATCAGCGGACCTGTATCACAACAGCAACGACGGTGATAAAATACTCAAGAGTGGCCAAATAAACATCAGCATGCCAGACAAGGACGTAATGGATGAACCTACAGAAAGGGAAAAAGAGATAGGGCCAAGAATCAGTCTTACTAGAGATTTTCACTATGACTGGGCTCCGCACAAGTTTGTGATAGACCAGGCCAAGTTAGCATCTAGACAAAAGATTATTCCTATAGACACGCAAAATCCAACTTATGACGAACGTAGAGTAGAGTCGGAAGAATATGTGTTAAAGCCTATCACTTTAGATATGATAAAGGCTGTGATATTACCTGACATAGAAAAAGGTTATGAAAACAATCTCGAAGTAGCAAAAAGAGCACTGGACACAGGCATTGATGTGTTTGTGGGTGAGCATCCTCGAAAACTTACACCCGTAACCAAAGAAGATTTAGGCGATGCTCCTCCAAAGAATGCTGTAGCGGTGATTACAGATCCAGGCTTTACACCTTTTGAAAAAGGTCAGTTCTTAGACAAAGTAGAACTGGACTCAGCTTATGACGAATATGAAGACGACTTTGAGTTTGATATGTTAGAAAACTTTGCGGATGGTAAGAAAAAAGGCAAAAGCAGACCAGGGCGTGTAAAGCGGGCTGGTGCAAGTTGTAATGGTAGCGTAACAGATTTAAGAAAACGTGCTAAGAATGCTAGTGGTGAAAAGGCCAAAATGTATCACTGGTGTGCTAATATGAAGAGCGGACGTAAAAAAGGTTAAATACAGTATGAAGATTAGAGATATTATTACAGAAGCAGATCCAGCAGAATTAGGGCCAATGAACGACAAAATGAAGTCAGTGTTGGACAAAGTTCACGCAGGTGATAAAGTCCAAGCCAAGGCAGACGCTGAAGCTAAAGCCAAAGCTGATGCTGAAAAAGCCGCCAAACAGCAAGCAGAAAATGACAAAATCATAGCATTCGCTAAGAAACACGGTTTTGATCTAGAGCCAAAAGAAATAAGCTATTTCCAAACAGGCCTAGAACACGGCAAGCGTGGATACATTGATCGCGGTGCAGGCGAAGCATACGGTCCGTATTACGCAGCATATGCAAAAGGTGTAAACATTGGTGAAAAGATGAAAGACCTAGGCGAAATGACATCTGCAGGGTCTATAGCATCAAGCATGGGCGGCGGCAATGGCTTTGTGAACGGTATTGGTACAACACAACGCCGCGGAACAAGCTCTAAGAAAAAACGCAGAAAGTCAAAGTCTTAAGATAAATACTTCATATAGACGTTTATATGGAGTATTCATCAATGCGCAAAGATGATTTCAAAAAACCTCGCACAGACGAGGGATTAGCTGATCTGGCACAACGTGCAGAACAGGACCACGAAGTACAGATGGCCAGAGCCGACCTGTACAAATTAGCCAAGTATTCAATCAAGTTACATGACATGCTTAAGGCAGTCTCAGAAGAAGAAGGTCTGATGGGATGGCAAGCGGCGAAAATCACCAAGGCTTCAGATTATATTAGTTCAGTATATCACAATCTAGACTATAAAATGAAGTTCGGTGAAGAGCAAGAAGAAGAAGTAGTGGAAGGCAAATATAAGAACGATGCACAACGCAAGGCTGTGCATGCTGCCAAAGACAAGAAAAAGAAAAACGAAAGCTTAGAATCAAGACTGGAATCTAGATTGGCGGAAAAAGCAAAAAAGCCCGAGGGCATTAGTGAGAGCGTTCAAAACTTCACTGATGCCGGAATCCCAAAACAATATGCTGAAAAGTTTCTTAAGAAATACCAAGTAAAACACGATGCCGAAATAACACCCACAAACGGTGTGCCAAAAGCCAGTGATATCAGTCGCGAAACTTTTATCATCAATGTTCTACCAAACGGTGACGTGCGTGGCTTTGGTAAAAAAGGCGATGACTGGAAAGTAGGCAAAAGCTTTTATTCAGTGTTGCACATGGTAGATGGCAAGTTTACGGATACCGGATATGAAAGTTTATCAGCAGCCAAGAAAGGTATGAGCAAGCAAGGTAAGTTCTATACTTTAGATGGCAATATGTGGAGCTTTTACAGAGACAAGAAACCTGATGATGCCCGTGATACCAGAGGCGATGTTATGACAGGCGATGGTAATATCTACAAATATATGAATGACACATTTATGACGAAAATGCGTCCAATGATGGAAAAAATGGTGGATGACATCTACGCCAATCTACGCAAACTGAATAACAAAAACAAAACTTATTATAGTCCAAGTGATCAAGAGCGAGCACTTGAGGCGGCAAAAACCATTGAAGCGATTGCTGAACGAGGATTCAATCGTAGCACAATGGAAAATTTCCTAACCCATCTAAAAAGGGTGAGTCATGGCTTTGCTAGTATTCCTGCCAACGAGCGAGAACTGCGAAAAATTCTAAAAGACACTCCAAACGCCAGGGCCAAGTGGGCTAAAACTATCTTAGATGCAGCAAAAAGACAACACAAGCGTGTGAAGGACATGGTTTACAAGCCAACCATGGACGCACTGAAGGGTGAACCTACATAAAGGAGTTATTATGGACTATCATGATCTACAGCAAAAACTGTTCGAGCTAGATCCTTCAGACCCTAGAGAAGATTTAGCAAAACTACAACAGGCTGCACAAGGCCGTGGACAAGACGTTCCTCCTGCCAAAGATTATGTAAACGAAACTGCGCAAATCACAGAAGGCAGTCTTCCATTAGGTATGGACAGCATTGCAGACTTTGCGGCGCTGGCAGGTGTTAGACTGGATGAAAAGCAAAAGCACGGTGACTATGCTCGCGGCAAAGACAAGATGCCAAAAGCCAAAGCAGGCAGAACAGATCATCCCCTCAAAGACAAGCTGGTAGGCGAAGATGACGACAACCTCAATGCATTTCAGCGTGGTATAAAGTCAGCTCAGTCAGGTGCTTGGGCGCCAGACAGTGCAGAGAAAGCAATAAAAGGTGCACTTACTGGAAGCGGAGGCAATGACTCCAAGGAAAAATCAAAGTCTAAACCTGCTGCTAACACTAGTCCAGCAACAGGGGATGCAGTAGCACTAAAGAGATTCATAACCAACTATGATGCAAGTTTAAGAGCCATTGCTGCAGATCCACAGAAAATGAAAAAGTTTGAAGATTTTGTAAAAAGAGAAATAGCTACAGAATCTAAGCAATCTTCAAACTCAGAAAGCATCAAAGAAAGATTGATGAGAGAACTAAAGAATAAAGGTCTATGAGAGAATATATTAAGATTGTAGAAGCCGCTAACAAAGGCTGTCCTGTTGCAACACAGGACATTGATGTCAATCTTAAAAATCGACAGAAAGCCATAGACGATTATCACTATGGTCCTGCTAATCCCGAGAAGCCAGGCAACTACTGGAAAGAAGCCGCTAAAACCTGGGGCATAGACGAAAAGACGGCCAAAACAATGCAGTGTAACAATTGTGCGGCATTTGATGTTTCAGACAAGATGTGGGATTGTATAGAGTTAGGTGCGCAGGGTGACGAAAAAGATGCGGACGTTATGGCAACCATACACAAATCGGATTTGGGTTACTGCAACTTTCTCCACTTCAAATGTGCTGGAACAAGAAGTTGCACTGCCTGGGTAAGTGGTGGCGCAATTGACGACAAGGATAGAACACAATGAAAATAATCGATCCGGGCAAGGCAGAAGAATTAGCAAGAGATTATCTACACAACTGGGAAGTGGTAGACAGTGGCAAACGTTTGCGCAAAAGGGTAACATTCTCAGATTACAATCATGCAGTGCGTTTCTTGTTAGCGATAGAAAAGACACAGACTGAAATGGATCATTTCGTTGATGTTGTTTTGTTCTTTGACGAAATGCTTATAAGTTTACACACGCATGATGCAGATGCACTAACCAAGAAGGATATTAAATTAGCAATCTATCTAGATAGAAAGCTAGCAGACATGGACGTTGAATGAGACTAAAGAACACGAGGGCAACATTCACAAAAAATCCACTGTTAACAACACCAATAGAATATGAAAAATTGTTAACAGTTCCATTACAGGATTTTGACAAGGATGGATACGAAATAGACACACCGCTTGAGCTAGAGCATTATGTTTTGAATAATGTAGAGGTTCATAATAAAATCCAATTCCACCACAGCACGGGCAAACAATGGTATATTGACCGAGACAACTCAGAAGACGGTGTGGTTTTAGATCACACACAATTATTAACACGCTGGGCATATGCAGGAGAAGCACGAGAGAACATAATCCGTGCCGCCGAAAGTCGTCCTGTGCTTAACAAACTGTTGGTGATTAAACCCAAGTGGGGCATAGACTTCAGCTTAGACTATGTTACCCAAGATTGGTGTATGGAATTATTTCATATTGAAAAAGACGCTACTTCATACGACGAAGCTATGGAAAACAAAGCTCGCGCAGAAGAAATAATAGAAAACACAGACTGGGATGCCGCAGTGGCGGATATTATCCAGCGCAAAGAAGAATGGTACAACCTGTGTTCAGACGATCAGTCAGATTGGAAGGCACGTTACTTTGGTTGGCACCGTGCATTTGATTCAAAAAAAGTATACTTTTAACTTGACATTTCTGTCATAACCTCTTATTATAACTAATAAACATATGGAGAATAACAGATGAGTGATCGCACCTACGGACCTGAAGAAAAAGCAAAACTTGAACGCCTCGTAAGAGAAGGTGTAACTGTTATGCAGGAAGTAGAAGATTTACAAACAGGATTGAAAGAGACTGTGAAAGCAATCGCGGAAGAGCTAGACATTAAGCCTGCGCTGATTAATAAAGCCATCAAAGTTGCCAAGAACAGAGACTGGGATTCGCATGCGGATGCACACGAAGATCTAGAAACTCTGGTTGCCACACTTGGCTATGACAAGTAATGCAAGCCGTCAAAGAATTTTGGATTAACAGTTACAAAAGCGATAAGGTTGCATTTACATTTGAGCTGGTAAGTTTTGTGTTTACTGTAGCTGCCAGCATGTATCTTGCTGTAAACGCGGCCGATCCTGATATGCGATATGTTTATCCAGGATTCTTTGTAGGTGCAACTACTCAGATGTATGCCAGCTGGCGTAGAGGTGCTGCATGGATTATGTTGCTGACATTTTATTTTAGTCTTGTTAATATTTTTGGGTTCGGAAGAGCCCTTGGATGGTGGTAATGTCTAATAAAAATACAGTTTACTTATGGCATTTTCAATTATTAAGCCTTGGCGGCATAGCTTATTCTTTTTGGATATTTGATATTTGGACAATTCTTTTGTTTTTTGCTATAGGACTCTTTATTGGTTCTGTTGCAGAAAACATCGGTAACCATAGATATTTTGCACACAAAAGTTTTAAATTAAACAAATTCTGGCATGTTACCCTGGCGCTTATAACAACATTAAATGCATCAGGACCTATTGTCAGCTGGGCACAAGTTCATAGAAATCATCATAAGCACAGTGACAGTGAACAAGATCCTCACAGTCCAAAGTATCGCGGAGTGCTTAATGTATTTTTTGCTAATTGGTGGTGGTATAGTTATACACCTGCAAAAAACATTCCGGATTATAATTACGACCCTATTTTAAAATTTACTTATGATTATTATTATGTTATAAATGTTGGGTTTATTGTAATATTATATATTTTAAATCCAACGTTGCTATTTCCATTATACTTTTTTCCGACTATTTTAGGTTCAATTACGTCATCTGTAGTGAATACCTATTTACACAGGGAAGGTAAACCCCATGATTCTAAATTACTTGCTTGGTTAGGGTTAGGTGACGAAGGGTTTCATAAGTTTCATCATGATAATCCGAGAGAATGGAAAGCACCATTTCCTAATCCAAACAGCATGATAATCAGTTTAATAAGAAAAAAGACTTGACTTTTATATGCTTAGACACTATAATTCACAATGATGTAGATTAGGTAAACGATGGATATTTGGACTTATCAGTATACGTGGAGTGACTTTGTGGGGAACATCGGTGTTGCCCTTTTAATTACTACATTTTATCTCAATATAGCAGGAAAAATTGATACCAAAGGGTTTTGGTACAGTGCTAACAATTTAATAGTTGCGATCCTGCTGGGAATAAATCTTTACTTTAAACCTAACATATCCAGTATCATCATAGAAATATTCTGGGCTGGTATAAGTATTTATGGATTGGTACAGTGGTATCGATCTCGCCAAAGCAAAAGGCAGGCATGAAGAAGGTAGTTCGGCCATAAACGAACATACAGGAGGAAAATGAGTTACGTCGACGGTTACTTTGACCGAGATGCGGATATCATTCGCATCGTCGAAAGAAAGGATGGCAAGAGAAGCTATCAAGAATATCAAGCCAAATACACATTCTATTATGAGGATCCCAGAGGCAAATTTAAAAGTGTCCATGGAACTCCGCTAACCCGTGTGGTTTGCAAAAACACCAAGGACTTCCGCAAGGAAGTGGCAATCAATAAAGGCAAAAATCTACACGAGTCGGATGTTAATCCTATCTTTCAGTGCCTTTCTGATAACTATCTTAATCAAGATGCTCCTAAACTAAACATTGCATTTTTCGATATTGAGACAGACTTTGACCCAGAGCGTGGATTCGCAGATCCAAGTGATCCGTTCATGCCTATCACCGCAATCTCTGTTCACCTACAATGGATGGATGCCCTTGTTACGTTTGCAATTCCTCCTAAAACACTCACAATGGAGCAGGCACAGGAACAGGTTAAAGATTTCGATAATACCTTTCTGTTCGAGAAAGAAGGCGACATGCTGGAAGCGTTTCTTGACAGCATAGAAGATGCGGACATTATATCAGGTTGGAACTCAGAAGGTTATGATATTCCATACACTGTAAATCGTGTGAGTCGAATACTGAGCAAGGACGATACTAGACGCTTCTGTCTATGGAAACAACTGCCAAAGAAAAGAGAATATGAAAAATACGGCAAGACGGCTGAAACATTTGATTTGGTAGGTCGTGTGCATTTGGACAGCCTAGAACTATATAGAAAATACACTTATGAAGAACGCCACACATATCGATTAGATGCTATCGGTGAGATGGAAGTAGGCGAGAATAAAACTGTGTATGAAGGCACACTGGACCAACTGTACAACCAGGACTTCAAAAAGTTTATTGAATACAATAGACAGGACGTTGCTCTGTTGGATAAGCTGGATAGAAAACTCAAGTTTATTGATTTGTCAAACGAACTGGCCCATGCAAACACTGTGTTGCTACAAACCACAATGGGTGCTGTTGCTGTAACTGAGCAGGCTATCATTAACGAAGCACATCATAGAGGATTGCAAGTTCCTAATCGTCCCCAGAGAGACGAAGGTGCCACACAAGCGGCGGGTGCGTATGTTGCATTTCCCAAGAAAGGTGTTCATCACTGGATCGGATCAATGGATTTGAATTCACTGTATCCTTCAGTGATTCGTGCGCTTAACATGGCTCCAGAAACTATCATAGGACAACTGCGTCCTGAACACACTGACTCAATGATACACGAAGCAATGACACTGCAAAAGAAAAGTTTCGCAGGTGCATGGGAAGGAAGGTTTTCTACAATGGAATACGATGCTGTTATGGAGATGCGCAAAGATATTGCCATAACGGTTGATTGGGAAAACGGAACTTCGGATGTTCTAAGTGGCGCCGAAGTTTACAAAATGATATTTGACAGTCATATGCCGTGGATGCTCAGTGCAAATGGCACAATCTTTACAACCGAATACGAAGGCGTTATTCCAGGTATTCTAAAACGCTGGTATGCAGAACGTAAAGAACTCCAGGCAATGAAAAAGAAAGCACAGGAGGCAGGCAATGAAACGGAGATTGCATTCTGGGATAAGAGACAGCTCGTTAAAAAGATTAACCTTAACTCTTTGTATGGCGCTATTCTTAATCCTGGTTGCAGGTTCTTTGATAAACGCATAGGACAATCAACCACACTGACAGGCAGGCAGATCGTAAAACACATGAGTGCCAAAGTCAACGAAGTAGTAACAGGTTCGTATGATCATGTCGGTGAAGCAGTAATTTACGGTGACACAGACTCGGTGTATTTTTCAGCATATCCTACACTGAAAAAGGAAGTGGATGCAGGCAATATTCCCTGGAGCAAAGACAACGTGATTACGCTTTACGATCAAATCTGTGAAGAAGCTAACTCAAGTTTTCAGGACTTTATGGCAAAGGCATTCCACTGTCCCAAGACTCGTGCGGATGTGATTGCAGCGGGCAGAGAAATTGTAGGATTCAGCGGACTGTTTATCACCAAGAAGCGTTATGCTATTCTGGTGTATGATGATGAAGGCACAAGGCGAGACACAGACGGCAAGCCAGGCAAAGTAAAAGCAATGGGTTTAGACCTGAGACGTTCCGATACACCAGTATACATGCAGGAGTTCCTTATGGAAATTCTACTTATGGTGCTACAGGATTACAAAGACAAAGATGTTCTGGATAGGATTACAGAGTTCCGCAAAGAGTTTAGTGCGATGCCAGGATGGGAAAAGGGATCGCCTAAACGTGCAAACAAGATTGGTTTCTATCAAAAGGAAGAAGCACGCAAAGGAAAAGCAAACATGCCAGGGCATGTTAGAGCAAGCATCAACTGGAATACGCTAAAGCGCATGAACGGTGACAAATACTCGCAAGAGATTGTGGACGGTATGAAAGTTATTGTTTGCAAACTCAAACAGAATCCGTTGGGTTATACCTCTGTGGCGTATCCTACAGATGAGTTACGTTTGCCCGATTGGTTCAAAGAATTGCCATTTGATGATGCGGCGATGGCAGAAACTATTATTGACAACAAGTTAGACAATCTGATTGGTGTGTTGGATTATGATTTGGAAGATACCAAACAACATAACACATTTGCAACACTGTTTGACTTTGGAGACACAGAATGAAATTGGAATTTAATTTGTCTCTAGACACTGATAATGAAGACGACAAGGAATTGTTGTTAGCATTGACCGAATTGCTAGAGCGTTACAGAGAGGAAAAATTTTTCGATGATGAAGAATTGCCTAAATAAGTTGACATATCCACTTGATTATGTTATATTTTTTAAATAAAAACCGGAGATAATTATGAAAGATATCCTACAAGATATTGTAGCACACACCCACTCGCTGGGGTTCCTTGAACTTGTAAAAGTCACAAACGAAGACGGCACTGTTATCGAAAGCATGGCTGAAGATCGTTCAGTGATTCTCAGCGCAACTACACATTCTGCTGTTGAAGAATTCGCAGGAACATTTGGCATGCCTAACTTGGATAAACTAGCACTGCATCTCAAGAATCCTGAATACAAAGACAATGCTAAGATTGATGTAGTTGAAGCAGAACGCAACGGTGAAATGATTCCTACACATATTCACTTTGAAAATGCAGGCGGGGACTTTCAAAACGACTATCGCTTTATGAACAAAGCAATCATTGAAGAAAAGCTGAAAACTGTAAAGTTCAAAGGTGCTGAATGGAATGTTGTGTTTGAGCCCAGTGTTGCCAGCATCGGCCGCATGAAACTGCAAAGTGCGGCACACAGTGAAGAAACAGTGTTTACTGTTAAGACAGAAGACGAAAACTTGATGTTCTACTTTGGCGATGAAAGCACACACGCAGGTAGCTTTGTTTTCCAGCACGGCGTTGAAGGAAGTTTAAAGCAGAGCTGGAGCTGGCCTGTGGACCAAGTGCAGAGCATTCTTAACCTAGACGGTGATATTACTATGAGCATCTCAGATCAAGGTGCTATGCAGATTTCAGTGGATTCAGGAATGGCAAAATACGATTACATCTTGCCGGCACAAAGCAAATAATGAAAACAGATTTAACAGCAGAACAAAAAGACTACGCTAGATTCCTACCTGCACTAAGTGGCTTCTATGCCACCTATGTAGGGAAACAGCGATACGACGAATATGTTGATAAAAATCGTATCCCAGCTGGCTTTGCAAATGGTGTAGAAAGTCTTAACTATCTTAATAAAAATGAAGGACAGTTCCAGTATCAATGGACACTGTATTCTGCTGGTCATGCCGAATTAGATGTAAACAAACACTCGCCCAAAGAAGACATGATACGAAACAGGGATCGTGCAAACACCTGGGTACTGGGCGATTCGGGTGGTTTCCAGATTGGTAAAGGTGTTTGGGAAGGTGATTGGAAAGACATCAACTGTCCTAAGGCGCAAAAGAAACGTGACGGTGTTCTTCGCTGGATGGATGCCTACATGGATTATGGCATGGTGCTCGATATTCCTGCTTGGGTTGCACGTTCGCCAGAAGGTGTAAAAGCCACAGGTATTTCAACTTATCAAGAAGCCGTTGATGCTACTCGTATCAACAACGATTATTGGATGAAACACAGGACTGGTGCTTGCAAGTTCCTTAATGTACTTCAAGGTGAAAACTTCGCAGATGCAGATGATTGGTACGAGCAAATGAAAGACTACTGTGATCCTGTTAAGTATCCAAATGACCACTTTAATGGCTGGGCCATGGGTGGACAAAATATGTGTGACGTAGAACTTGTATTACGCAGACTAGTTACACTGAAGTTTGACGGGTTACTGGAAAAGGGCATACATGATGTAATGCACTTTCTAGGCACTTCAAAACTTGAATGGGCCACGCTGTTGACCGACATTCAACGAGCAGTAAGAAAATACTATAACGAAAACTTCACTATCACATTTGACTGTGCAAGTCCATTTCTTGCAACTGCAAATGGACAGATTTACTGCGAACTTGAAACGCAAGACAGAACAAAATGGGTGTATCGAATGGTGCCGAGCATAGATGACAAAGCACTAAGCACAGACACTACCCAGTTTGGTAAAGCCTTTGTGAGAGAAGGCAAACACCCCTCGTTTATGGACTCGCCTATTACAGCAGATTTACAAGCACGAGATATCTGCATTTACGGTCCGGGGGATTTGAATAAAATAGGCAAGGAAGGAAAAACTTCTTGGGATAGCTTTTCATACGCTATCATGATGGGACACAATGTATGGATGCATATTAATGCTGTACAGGAGGCAAATCGTCAGTACGATCAAGGCATAGTTCCAGCAATGTTAGTGCACGAAAAGTTCGAACGTTTGGTGTTTAGAGAAGTTGTGGAAGAAATATTTTCTCTGGACAACAAAGACAGTGCATTGGCGCTTATCGAACAATACAGGAATTTTTTCCTTACTATTATTGGCACCCGCGGAGCCACTGGCAAGAAAACCATCAGTGCATCCGCAAAGTTTGGCGAGCTATTCGATTATGAATAAAGAACATCAGAGATTAGATAAATTAAAAGAGACGCACAAAATGCTTGACAAGCAGATTGAAGAGCTATATAATAAATTTAATGATGATAACACTGTAATCACACTCAAGAAACGTAAACTGTGGATAAAAGATGAAATTCGCAAAATTGAAGAGGCGTTGAAGAACTGACATGGAAAGAGACTACATCACAGGTAAATCCGACAATGCTTCGTTCTTCGTCGGCATAGAAGTTGAACAAACTCCTGCATTTGGATTGCGCACACTGTTTGTAAAAGGCATCCAGAGGGTTGACAAGATCAAAGAATACTATAAAAAATACAATTGCAGTCACATATTCTTTGGAGCAAATCACTCCTTTAAGCCCACACCTGGTGTGGGTGAAGAGTGGAGTCCTTGGGAAAATCTTATTTTGTCATTTCTCGAGGAAGACTATTTGTGTTCTTTGGACATTCCTATACAGTGTGTGGAACACTTTCACGAAGGTGGACTTTGCGAATACGATAACTTTATTCCGCAGATAAGAATACCTATTCCTTATGTAAAGCTATGGAACTATAACACAATGATTAAGATTGACGATAAGGATTTTCGTGCAAGTAATCCGGGTGTTTGGTGCCACAGCCTACATGATTTAATGGCGCATGAAAAATTCACAGATTGGTTAAAATATCGAAACGATAACATCATTGAATAAGGCAAATTATGACAACTATCAAACAGGACGTTCGTCCTAACAAAATGATCTGGGTAACTTTCGACAAGGAAGGAGTTCATTACTATCCGGGTGCAGACACTGATCCCAAACTGGCAACAGGTGATTGGGACGATGTAAGTTTTCTAGGATATTTACACAGACACATTTTCAAATTTAAAGTTTGGATCGAAGTATTCCACGACGATCGAGACATTGAGTTTATTCAGTTCAAGCGTTGGTTGCAACGTCTCTATGAAGAAGTAGATCATTCAACTTCAGTGCTAGAACTGAATCACAAGAGTTGCGAAATGATTTCTGATGAACTGCATCAGCAAATTGTAGAGCAATATCCAGGCCGTGAGGTTTGGATTGAAGTCTCCGAAGACGGAGAGAATGGTTCATTCATCAAATACTAAAATTAAGGAATAGAGATGAAGCAAGAAGTAACTAGAATTTACAACGATCTAGACGCTTATCGTGATTATTGCCGTTATGAAGGCAAGGTGTTTAATGAAGCCGCTCTTTATAATAAGAGAGATCCTAACTGGCAGGCGTATGAACGCTATAAAAACTACCTAAGGGTTAAGGCCAGAAACAAAAATCAAAACACACGGAGACAGTGATGACTGTTTACATCGTTGACATTGAAGCTGTTGACACTCGTTACACAAAACAGTGGAAGGACTACCTTCCTGTGCAACTACAAAAACATGTCGGCGATGTACATGTGATCAGCGGGGGAGACGTGCCGCAGGCAACTACCCCCGGAGCATTTCTAAACTTTGCTGGCACAAATAATTATAAAAGTCAGCAGATG
>Ga0102945_1000364_pt1 | contig 13929 bp, 12 predicted proteins | sample SalPonred_H2O_MG_FD_78207 | JGI IMG/M metagenome (GOLD analysis project Ga0102945, IMG submission 78207) | Salt pond water microbial communities from South San Francisco under conditions of wetland restoration - Salt Pond MetaG R2_restored_H2O_MG ...
CGCAAGATATTCGCTTGACTCAATATAATCATTAAAATCTTCTGGATAGTTTTGACGCAGATAATTGATCATTGTGCGTCTTAGATTATCAAAATCGTAGCTTTGGAAATCAGCGTTTCTAATACTTTGATAAATTCTTTTCCAGTCTTCGGCAACTAATAACCGATTCTGTCTATCGCTTGCAGACATATTAAGATTCCTTATTTACAATGATATTTAGCTGAAAAAGAAATGTGCGCAGTTAATTATGTGATGCCATTTTGCTGGTCAAAACGCAGTCTAAGTTCCTCAGAAATACTGTATGGAAGATAGGTTATTTCACATTCAACATTTATTCCCTGCTCGTAAGTATCTACCACAACATTGTTTACATTTAATCTAGGATCATAGTTAATTATTGTTGTTACGTTTTCCACAATAGCATCTTGTACTGCCGTAGTAAACGGTTCATACAGTAAATCCCAGATAATACATCCAAAACTAGGATTGCTCAGTTTTTCGCCTTGACGTATGTGAAAATGATTTATAAGGTCTTGCTTGATCAATTCAAAATCATAGAGTGCAAATCCTTCGTTTCGCATTCCTACTGTACTAAATCCTCTATAAACTCGCCCAGAAGTCGCAGTTGACTTGTTGGGAGTAACCGAGATTCTTTTGTAGAGATTTTTTTCTAATTGGCTCATATTGTATTTACCCTATACAGGTGCACCTTCATCGTGCACCTTCATCGTCTATTCCATCATTATTGGGCGACTCATCTGCAAATTGTTCTCCGGGAAGATTTGTATCATCTATATCTGCTGGATCGTCCACAATAGTGTTTGCATCTTCCGGCTGTGCAGGAACATCGTCGGTTCTTTCTGATCCTGGACCAACTGGTATAAATCCTCTGCGGAAATCAAATGCACCACCTTCGCCTTTGTATGCACTAAAATGCATGGCGTCGTCTATAGAAGTCCATGCTCCTCCCCATCCTAGTCCATGTCTGTTAGCAAGTTCTAGTGTGTTTGCTGGCATATCTGTCATCGGAGCATTTGCGGGTCTCGGTGAATAAAATCCATTTGGATATGTATTAAATACTGGATTTGGAGGATTAATATCAATCGCGGCGCCGCTAGCATGTAGAGAAAAACTGGAACCGCTTACTGTTTGTCTTTTGCAATATCCTAGTAGTGTTTTAATTCGATACCCTGTTGCTTCTAGATCATCAATGAAGCCTTGGAAATTGGTTTGGAAAGCTGCTGCAACTTGTGTAGAAAGTCCGGTACTGGTAGTAATTTCAGCTAGTTCGCCGTCGCCAACGAAGAATCTTTGTGTTAGGTCACTAGGATTACCTCTGGTATTGTCAACAACAATATCTCCTGGGTATGTATCAATACCTCCTTGCGGTACTGTACCGTTGCGTATCTGTGCATCACCTGTTTGATCGAATGCCGGATTGCCACCGCTTCCAGAATTAAGCACTGTTTGACTCGAAGAGTTAGAACTTTTGTTTTTTGCAAATGTATCTGGCGTTACAATTCTATCACCTACTGGTAGTAGTCCTGGGCTCTCTCTATCTGTTTGTTCCTTTTTGAATGCTAGAGGATTTTGATTTTCATGATGTTGCCATGGCTCGTGTTGAGGAGCTCTTGTTAATATACTTTCGTACGGTACAGGTTTGCTGGCTCCTGGGAATGTGTATGGCAAGACCACCGTTGGAAGAGGCGAAACTCTGTCGGCATCCAAAGGATTGGCGGCTTTCACAGCAGACAATGCTGTTAGTGCATTAATGCCGGCGCCACCTGATACAGATTTGCTACTGTTCCAGTGTATTTCAGTCGCATCGCCTGTAAGCAAAGTTCCGCCTAAAATATTTGTAGAGTTTGCTGATTCTAGATGTATGTCTATTCCAGACTTAACTGTAAATTCAGTAGGAGTTTCTGTTCGAATATTACTATCGGATATTAGATGTACTTCGCCAGTTACGTAATCGTGTCTATAGCCTATTTGAATATTGTCTGTATTTCCTGTTGTATAACTTTTACTGTCTCCATCAGTTCTACTGTTGAATCCTGTATTTTTTAAAAAGTGTATGCCAGCGGCAAGATCATAGATATTACTATCACTGGTTCTATACCAACTGTGTCCGCTGGATTCGTGTGTTGCTGCATCACTGCGCTGATATATTTTGCGATTGGAATGCAAGTGATAATCTTTCTTAACAGTTTTATTTGAATCCAAGTCTACTACAACATCACTGTTGCCTTTGACTGTTAGTTTATAATCATGTCCAACATGAATGTTTGTATCCCATTTGCTCTCTAACTGAATACGTCCACTTTCTTTGTTGTCTAGATAATGTTGTTCGTCACTGTATCTAGCAGTGGCTTTCATGTTAATATTGCGTCCTGCTTCTACATTAAAATCTCGTTCAGCGGTAAAGTTGATATCGTTGTCGCTCATCACACTTATGCTGTCTTGTGCATGAATATCGATTTTGCCGTCTGAAGTGATTTCTATCCAAGCTGTGCCGCGACTATTTCCTATGTAGATCAAATCTTCACTGTTGTGCAAAAGAATTTGGTGGCCTGTTCTAGTACGCAAACGCACTACTTCGTTTTGGGGAATAGTTTCGTCGCCGCCTGTTTCTCCGGCTTCCCTGTTGACATAAAGTGGAGGACCGTCTTCAGCATGAGTTTTACGTACGAATTTGTCATCGCCATCGTCCATAACAAAACTGCTTCCGCCCAATCTATTGTAGGATACATTTGCTTTTTTACTAGCAGTGCCTATTTCATGTCTAGGATTGCCTTGTCTTTTGTCTGCAGGTCCTGGCGTACTAATACCAAATACCATGCTTGGAATATCTCGTCGAGCACTGGAAGTTGTTAATCCTCTTGCTTCGTCTGTGATTAATCCTTGCACTTCTAAGACCCCGGTAAAATCTTTGTTAAACGGTTTATTGAACAGAGTAGGGTCTACTAATTCGCCAGTTTCTAATAGTTTGTTGTATTCGCCAACTGGTAGTTTTTGTCCTTTGAGATTTTGCGGGGTGATTTCGGTGGTGCGTTCTGTGCTGGCACGACCATCAGGAACCATAAAATTCATATAGTCGTCTTGTATGCAACCGATCCAATAACCGTAGTTTGGATTTCCTTCTGCAAATATAACAAGAACTTTGGTGCCTATGTCAGGCGGCACAGCCCAAAATCCATAACTTTTTTGAGTATTGGCATAGCCGTCGTTGGGTTTCAATCCGTTGCTATTAGTTGTACCATAAAATGGAGACAGATATCTCACAGTGTATGTCTCGCCACTTTTTTCTGGAGTGTTTCCTGCACCAGTATATCTCAAGATTTCTACTTCAAGAGATCCCATATATTTTACATCCAAGTTATTAACAACTACTGCTTCATAAGGACCTGAGTCCTTTACAATGGATTGACTTGATACAGTTCTTTGATAACTTCTATTGCTCATTTATAATATATTATCCTTTGCCTTGTGGAATAACTCTCCACTGTGTTCCTTCTTTTCGTAATTTATATGCAAATCCAGGGGTTTGCCTAGCATATTTGTCTGCTGCAATTGATGCAAATCTACGAGATTTGAAAACTTTGCCGACACCGGATTTCATTTCGAAGCAGTAGCGTCTTCTGCTTTGGGGATTGTTTTAGTGCTGGCATCCCCAGTGATTGCAGACGGTTCGTTGGTTCTATTTGTCACTGGTTTAGGACAAGGTTCTCTAGTAGCAGCCGGAGTTTGTTGTGATTTTTGTACTCTGGCTTGTCGTAAAATTGCATCATCATACACACCTACATCGTTTGATTCTCCTGCTGTTAGCGCACTATTAACTGCTGCTTCATCATATGTGCTGGTATCTCCGCTGGTTTCAACTGCTGCGCTGGTATCTTCTTGAGTGGGTGGAGCGACACCTGTATTAGTAGTCGATACATTAGCCGGGCCTATATTTCCATTTACTACAGGCGTAGCAGCAGGAGCGCCTGTGCCGTGTACTAATAAATCTTTTACTTTTTCGCCTGTTCTAAAGTCATAACGATCATCCAACGGATCAATAACACGATATTGATACACTGCTCCAGTTGCAGCTGGCAACGATCCACTTGGAAGCGGTCTAGACCCAGCATTTCCGCCATTGTAAGATCCTACGCCGCCGCCAGATACTGTTGTAGCAGTTTGTGTACGAGGTGATGTTCCACTTGCTGGAAGAGCACCACTCGGACCATCTTCATTTATAGGTATAGTAGCAGTGCTTCCAACTCCACCATTTTTGATATCTTCTAATTCTCGATAAAGTGTATCTGGATCATGATTTGATCTGTTTAGTCCGTCTCCTGCATAATAACTCTGTCCTTTTGCAAGCGTGCGACTTGCACCTTTCATAGGATAAGGAACAGGCATACTTGCAAATTCTTGTGCAAGTTTAATCATAAATCTATCAGTTGACAAATCTCCGGCTAGCCAATTGTCCATTTTTCTAATACGTTTTAATCTTGCAATAATAAGTGCGTCTTGTATGTCTGGAGTAAATCTAGTTCTAAGAGGGTCTACACCAAGATATCCTACGCAGTCTCTAAGTGTTGCTCTAATAAATTGATAACGGCCGCAAGCACTAGACCTAATTCCGCTGTTGATTCGTTGCGTCTGAAAACGATCAACTTCTGCCAGTGTCATTTGAGGCAACAAGGGCTCAGTTGTACTGGGCCACAAACTAGTGTAAGGATCAGAACCCCTTACAGCTTCTCCTTTGGCTATTAGATCCAACAACGCCTTTTCTTGATCTGTAATTGTTACTTCGCTCATGCGTTACCTTACTCTCATCATTCGATTGTAGGCGTTTGTTCCAGGTGTGCCTTGCCTAATTTTAAACTTCTGTCTTCCTGATAATGCGTTATATTCTTCAGCTGATATATTTAATTCTGTTCCATTTGGTGATCTTGCATTTTGTTTATTTCCCTGAGCATTTTTGCTTTTATAAGCTTCTAGCCAATTGTCTCTGCCTGCTTGATCAGCCACTTCTGTATTATCAGTATAATCTACATTACCATCTGGCAACGATTGTCTAGGCTTTGCCGGAAATACTCCAGTTCTTGGATCGTATGTTACTCCGCCGACTGAAACGTCTGGTGGTGAATAAGTTGTATCTGCACCAGATGTTGTGGATTGTTCAGATGTAACTGGCTGACTAAACAATGTCTCTTCTGGATCCAAAGCAAGAACTTCATCGATTTCTACTATTTCAGTAGTTTCACAAGGATCTGAAGATCCAGTGGTACTGTTGACTTGTGCTACTGCTCTTGCAAGTGCAGGATCGATTTGTCCAGCACCATAGCCTACGTCTGGACTTACATCGTCTGTAATACTTTTATTGTCGTCTACGTCTACAAATCCTTTGTTGCCGGTTGTAGGTTCGTCATCTTGTCCTCTGCGTCTGGTTAGTTTTAGCGTTTGTTCAAACTTGCCTTTGGAAAAACTGTGTGTTACTGCCCAACAACTAAACAATCCGCTGAATTGATCAACTACCTTTGGCATTTCCATAGTAGCGCCTTCTATTTGATAGTCGAACGGAGTTTTAAAATTTATTACAACAAAAACTTCGTTGTTCATGTAGTTCACGGTTCCATCTTGGGTTATGTTTGGATTCACAGGCTCTCCTACATAATTTCCTGTTTGCTGTGTGATCCAATAAGGATCACCAAAAATGCGCATTTCAGCAGTAACAAGATCAGCAATTTGATTTATAAGTCTATCGTGAAACATTTCTGCGACTCTTAGTTTGATATCCTGTGATCTGCCGCCGCCTGTTATTCCTGATGACAATTCGGTTTGTTCTTGTATGGTTGCTCCAGGTTCTTCATTAACTTGATCTGTTGAATTCGTACTAGGACCTGCTCCTGAATTTACATCAGCGCCTGTGTTATACGCAACATCAGACATAGATCCACTGGCACCTGAATTTTGACCATAGTTTGCCATCACAGTTTGCTGGAATGCTTGGTTGAAGTTAAGATCAAAATTTAAAACATCCTCATTTACACCAGTATAAATGTAATTATATTCTTTTATTGCTGCATCCATTAATTGCTGAGTATTAGCAGGTTTTTCTTGAGTTCCTAAAAATTTTGCTTCATCTGGAAAATAAGGAATTACATTATAAACATAAACTTTTGCAGGTTGTCCTGTTTGTAATTCTGCATCTGCGACACTATCTATATAAACCTGTGTTTCAATTTTAAACCATTGTCTTGTGCCATTTGCATTGCTTTCTTCGGTAGCGTGTTCTGCTGCATATTTGCTTCTTAGTACAACTTTTTCGATAATACTGGTAACTGTTTCACCTTGTTGAAATTTGTGTTCTCTAGCTTTTTCTGCTACTGCTGCATCTGGAGAGCCGCGGTTTGTTGTGTCAGTTTCGTCACTGTGCGTTTCGCTTTGATTGGCCATGGCTTGATCGCCACCTTCAGCAGTGTTGTCTACAACCAAGCTTAGACCTATTTCGTTCATTTTGTTTTGATCCCTGGCATAACTTTCAATTATATCAAATAGTTGACTGCTCGGTGGTACGACAATTTCTTCAACATTTGTTCCGCCAGTTAGTCCATCATCAGGGCGAGTCGAAAGACCTCGTTCTCTGCGGACTTGTTCTGTTTGTGTTAGTTCTTCTGCAATGCCTGGAGAAAGTCCTGCAATAGCATTTTTCATACCATTTAAATCTCTAGGAAATGCTATTATGTACCGATCGCCTCTTGAAAGCACATCTTCTTCTTCGAGATTGGCAATTCTTTGATTGAGTGTTGACGATACCGATCTGTCTTCGCCATTTAAAACTTCATAAACTGTAGTGCCTACAGCATTGATTGTGGTTTTAACCTTGTTTATTGCATCACTGAGCCCTGCTTCGCTAGTGCTGGTTGCTTCAACTGTGTAAACACTGCCGCCTTCAGAGACATTAAACTCCATTTGATAGATACTAATAGGAATGAACATAGGCTTGGTTATGAAGTTAGCATCAGTTTGGCCACCTTCATTCCAACCTGCAAAGTCTATTCTCAAACAGAAAGGAGCTCTGATAGCATTTGGAAATCCTTTTTCTTGTGCAGAGCCAATTATAGCCTGAATAAAGTTACCCATGGAATAAGGTTCGTGTACTGTAAATTTTATTACAGATCCAGGAGTAACAGTTGTATTAGGATTAGGCCCAATGACAGCGTCAATTTCCAAGTCATCGATGTAGTATTCTGCATGGGCGCCGGTCATTTCCATGTTAAAACTGCTGCCAACCCTTTCATCTAATATTTGATATCTATTGGCAAGATTTCCGCCGCTGCTCTGAATTACATAAGTATCAAAGCCTCCTTTTTCTCTATAGATTTCAGGAAAATTGTTTTCTTGTTGACTGAGACAACCCAATGTAATAACATAGTTGAAGCCATTATGATTTCGTAAAGGGTTGGCTATTTTGCTACGACTCAGTCCTGCTCTCCGTGACGGGACAACGTTTTCACCACTGACCAAATTTGGATCCCAAGGAGCAGAAAGATCATTCAAAAAGCTGTCTAGTCCAGATTCTCCTTGTATCTGTTCAACTTTTTGTCTAAGTGTATCAAATTCGCCACCCACTGCTCCGGCTAGTTCTGCTGCGCCTCGAGGTATCACATTAATGGCATTAGTTGCAAACTGTTCAATATTAAAGTCACCAATTAAAACATTTAAATCTTCTAATGATGTTTCGCCTGTGAGTTTTGCTACGGCGCCGGATGTAATTCCTGATAAATCTCCAGTAACATTAGATACAATACTGTTTAATTGGTCAGGACTGGTAATTTTTCCTGCTAATTCACTTAACGAAGTATTGCCTGACAATAATGAATTTGCATTGATTTTAGAAAATCCTGAAAAATCTGATATTTTCGAAGCTATGCCTGATACATTACTTATTGACTGCGTTAGATCACCGAATCCATTTGTAATTTGACTTGCATTGATATCGATATTCCCAGCCTGGCTGGCCAATCGTTGAATATTTGCAGCACCTTGATTTATTCTTCCAGTAATCGATCCAATAGAACCTGCATTTGAAAATGCGTTGTTGATTGCACTATTAGCTCTGTTAATCGACGAGGAAATACTGGAAAATTTTAGTGCCATCTTAATAACCCAACGTTTTTCTTAGATTGTTGCCTTGAGGCAAGTATATTTGTGTTCCAGGTAAAAAATCAAACACAGGATCTTTGATTATATCAGGATTTCTTTGAGCAAACACCCACCATAATTCTTTTTTACCGTACAAATCATATGCCAACAAGTCAGGTCTGTATGCATAACTGGTGGTTATAGTGTAAACTACATCGTCGCCTGCTTCGGGTACTGGTCGTACTTTGAGAATATCCAAATATCCTGCTCTATTAACTTTTGTAGTTCCGTACGGTCCTAGATTTTTACTTTTCATTATACAAATCCTTCAGGATTGCCTATATGCTTGCCGCCTGCAAAATCCTGTAAACTAAATCTTGACTGACTGCGTCTTGCATAGTTTGGAGCAAGTGTTACAGTAAATGTACATTGTGTTGGAACATAATTTTTGTCGCCTGCTACAGTGCATTCTATATAATCAACATCTTGAGGCAAATCTGTTGTAAAGTTTGTAATCACACAGGGTATGTTGTTTAGCACATACTTGCCGTAACCATTTAATCTTGTTATAGGGGGCGGATTGCCCAGCGGTCCATCGCTTTCGCCGTAAAACATTTTTGTCATTGTTCTAAGAAAGTGCAGAGCACCTATCCAATACTGAGCATCTGCTTGATTTTCCTGAATAAATTCGCCTGTGATTGTAATATTATCAACTTGACTGTTTTCATAAGCATGATAGATATAATTTGTATGTGTAGGATGCACAGTGCTGTAGTTTGCACTATGTCCTAATAATATAGTCGGGTTAAAGGGAAATATCATTCTATTTCCAGTGCTTTCTAAGACACCAAGCGCAGGTCCTGCTGCATCCATGATAACACTGGGTACACTCAAACTCACACGCCAATCACTAGCATCCGCAGAGGCTATACTAGGACTAATCAATGCTCTAGTTATATTTCTTCCTTTAGGAGCAGCATTATAACCTACATTTTGTACAGCATTGCCAATCATCCTAGTTGCAGTTCCTACGTTACCGACATTTCCTGTACCGCCTGTGATCAAATTATCCACAATGCCTAATGTATTTTTAACATTGCGAACGGTGTCTGAAACTTCGCCAAGTCCTCTCGCTATGCCGTTGTTGCCGCTGGTGAAACTTTGAAACTGACTCACAGTTCTATTGATGTTTGCTGTAAACCCGTTAATAGTTTGACTCACCTGGCGAATATTGCCAAACGAACTACTTATACTATTGTTGAGTTTGTTAAAAGCATTGAATATTGACATAACCTACTGTTCTCCAACAGTATTTAGTTGACAAAATTAACTGGGCATATTATAATAAATAGTAATTAACCCGGAGCAGTCATGAGAAAAAGAAATTATCTAAACAATAGAGACATCTTAACAGAAATACACAGATCAAAGAATACATTCAATAGTTATATTAGCAAAGAACATCATCAATATGACATAATATTAGATAGTGTAGATAAAATTAATATCAGAACTATTGCTGAAGCAAAAAGAAACAAGGCAAAACGACTTTCTTTGGCTGATTATGAGTCGAGACGGATAGCAGGCGAAAAAGTCAAGCAAGCTGAATGTGAAATTGACTATAGAACTATTACCAAAGAAGAATTAATCTTTAGAATTATGACTTTTGATCATATTCCAGAAGAGCCGGGTAGAAAAAAGAATCCAAAAACTATTGCGGACACCAAGACAAAACTAAATTTTCCCCCATTTCAACATTATAAGTTCAACGACGAAGGCGAATTGATTTGTGTGGGCAAAAGTCACTGGCAAGGTGGCATGGAAAATGGACATTTTTCAAAGGATCACGGAAAAGCCACAGACAAACTTGCTATGATGTGGTTAAAATTAGTGGACAGGTATGCAACTCGTGGAAATGTTAGAGGTTATACCTACAATGACGAAATGAAGGGGCAAGCAATTGTCCAACTTGCACAAATAGGACTGCAATTTGATGAATCTAAATCCAATAACCCCTTTGCTTATTATACCGCTGCTGTTACTAATAGCTTTGTTCGTGTTATTAATATAGAAAAACGCAATCAAAACATTCGTGACGATATCTTAGAAATGAACGATTTGAATCCTAGTTATACACGACAAAATCAAGGCGAATGGGAAGCTAGTGTCAAAAGAAACGAAGAAGCGGCGGCTACATCATTTTCTGATAAAAAATAGTTGACAGGTGTATAATTATAACGTATACTTTAACAAAGTATATATGGAGAATTACCTTTGTTTAAGAAAGCTGCGGTGTTTACAGACATCCATTTTGGCCTAAAAGGCAATAGTAAAGTACACAACAACGATTGCGAAGAATTTATCGATTGGTTTATCGAAACTGCCAAAGAAAATGGGTGTGAAACTGGTATTTTCTGCGGCGATTGGCATCACAATCGAAATTCATTGAATCTTACTACAATGGATGCAACAATTCGCAGTTTAGAAAAGCTGGGTGCTGCTTTTGAGCAGTTTTACTTCTTTGACGGCAATCACGATTTGTACTACAAAGACAAACGTGATGTTAATTCAACTGCATTTGCAAGATATATTCCAGGTATTACATTTGTTGACGAAATTACCACAGTTGATGATGTAACTCTTGTTCCGTGGTTGGTGGATGACGAATGGAAGAAGATGAGCAAGCTCAAAAGCAAGTATGTGTTTGGACATTTTGAACTTCCCAGTTTTTATATGAATGCAATGGTGCAAATGCCAGATCATGGTGAACTAAAAGGTGATCATTTCCAAAATCAAAAGTATGTTTTTAGTGGACACTTTCACAAACGACAAAAACAAGGTGCTATTCACTATATTGGCAATGCATTTCCGCACAATTATGCTGATACATGGGACGATGATCGTGGTATGATGATACTGGACCGCGAAAACGACGGCGAACCAGAATATATTCACTGGCCAGATTGTCCCAAGTATCGCACAATCAAGTTGAGCAAGCTTATTGATGATCAAGATAAAATTATCAAAAGCAAAATGTACCTGAGAGTTGAACTGGACTTGCCTATCAGTTATGAAGAAGCAAGTTTTGTTAAAGAAACTTTTATCAATCAGTACAACTGTAGAGAAATCACACTTATACCGCAAAAACAAATCGAAGAAATATCAACAGATCTTGATATTGCACAATTTGAAAGCGTGGATCAAATTGTAGCAGGTGAAATCACAGAACTTGATACAAATAATTTTGATAAAAAACTGCTATTAGACATTTATAATGGATTAGAACACTAACATGATTCGTATTAAAGACTTAACCGTAAAGAATTTTATGAGTGTGGGCAATCAGACCCAAGCTGTAAATTTTAACGACGAACAACTTACTTTGGTATTAGGTGAAAACTTGGATCAAGGCGGCGATGACAGCGGATCACGCAATGGAACAGGTAAAACTACCATTATTAATGCACTAAGTTATGCACTGTATGGCACAGCACTTACAAATATCAAAAGAAACAATTTAATTAACAAAACCAACTCAAAAGGCATGTTGGTTACACTGCACTTTGAAAAAAATGGCGTTGATTATCGTATTGAACGCGGTAGATCTCCAAATATTTTAAAATTCTTCATTGACGAGCACGAACAAGACCTCACAGACGAAAGTCAAGGCGATAGTCGTAAAACTCAAGAAGATATCAACAACCTGTTGGGAATGAGTCACGACATGTTCAAGCATGTTGTTGCACTCAATACCTATAGTGAGCCGTTTTTGAGCATGAGGCAGAACGATCAACGTGCTATTATTGAACAATTGTTGGGTATTACTCTGCTAACAGAAAAAGCTGACGCACTCAAAGATCAAATTCGTCAAAGCAAAGATGCAATCACTGAAGAAACGCTGAAAATCGAAGCTATACAAACTGCTAACACCAAAATCGAAGCAAGTATTGAACAACTTGCACAGCGTCAACGTGCATGGCGAGCAAAACAAAAGACAGACATTGAAAAATTAGAAGCAGGTATTGCACAATTAGAAAAACTGGACATCGAATTTGAACTAGAAGCGCATGAAAAATTGTCCAACTGGACAGAGATGAACAATGCACTGTCGGCACTCAACAAAGAAAAGAGCACACTGGAAACAGCTCTAATGCGAGCTACCAAGAGTGTTGAAAAAATTGAAAAAGATGTGTCTGAACTAGATGATGCAACTTGCTACACATGTGGGCAAGAGCTGCATGCAGATAAAAAAGCAGAAATTGCAGAGCGCAAGGGCAAAGAACTTGCAGATGCAATGGCATATCAAACTGAAGTGGCTGGAAAGTTTGAAGATGTAATGAAGGGCTTGAGTGAAATTGGTGATCTAGAAGCAAAGCCTAACACATTCTACGAAACTGCCAAAGAAGCATACGAGCATAGAAACAATGTAGATAACTTGAGTCAAGCATTGATAAGTAAGACGCAGGAAGAAGATCCTTATCAAGCACAGATTGATGACTTAAACACAACTGCAATGCAAGAAATTGATTGGTCATCTGTAAACGAGCTAACACACTACAAAGAACATCAAGAATTTTTGCTCAAACTGTTAACAAACAAAGATAGTTTTATTCGTAAGAAAATTATTGATCAAAATCTTGCATATTTGAATAACAGGCTTACATATTATCTTGACAAACTAGGACTGCCGCATCAGGTTACGTTCTTGAATGATCTCAGTGTAGAGATCACACAACTAGGACAGGATCTAGACTTTGATAACTTGAGTCGAGGCGAACGTAACAGACTTATCCTAGGATTAAGTTTTGCATTCCGTGATGTTTGGGAGAGTTTGTATCAGAGTATTAACTTGTTGTTTATTGACGAGCTTATTGACAGTGGCATGGACACTGCTGGTGTCGAAAATGCACTGCATGTGCTCAAGAAAATGGGTAGAGAACGAGATAAGAACATCTATCTAATCAGTCATAAAGACGAATTGATTGGAAGAGTTAATCATGTTCTAAGAGTTGTCAAGGAGAATGGCTTTACAAGCTATGCCAATGACGTTGAAGTAGTGGAATAAAGATGAATGACTTACATGACAGGCTGGTAGAGGCATATCTAGAATATTTTAAGGCAAACGAAGCATGGGAACGCAAACAAAGTGTTCGCAAGTACTATGCTGTACAAAAATGTGTGCGAGAAATTAGAGATCTAGCCGACTTGCGCAACAAAGAAATTAGGCAACAACACCAAACCAAGAAAGACAAAGAACAAACATAGGCATCGGTAAGTAAGTTCATGCAGTGGACTTACCAAGGGAAAACAATTGACACAATACCAGACGAGTATGAAGGATTTGTTTATCTTATCACCAATCTTACCACCGGGCAAAAGTACATAGGCAAAAAACTAGCAAAGTTTAAAACAACAAAGCCACCTCTCAAAGGCAAGAAAAATAAAAGGCGCGGCACAAAAGAAAGCGATTGGCGTGACTACTGGGGTAGCTCAGATAGACTCAACGCAGATGTTGCAGCACTAGGCCCAGAAAACTTTACAAGAGAAATATTATACCTGTGCAAAGGCAGGGGCGAAATGTCCTACATAGAGGCAAGAGAACAATTTGACAGGCGTGTACTTGAAACAGATGACTACTACAACGGTATTATTAATGTTAGAGTAGGCGGATCAGAAAAACTTAGGACGGCACTTTTAGAACATGGCAAAGTTAAATCATCAAAAACGTAATCAATACGATAAGATAGATCACTATGCCGAAGCAATTGAACGCAATCAATTGAAAAAGAAAAA
>Ga0102945_1000365_pt1 | contig 13924 bp, 10 predicted proteins | sample SalPonred_H2O_MG_FD_78207 | JGI IMG/M metagenome (GOLD analysis project Ga0102945, IMG submission 78207) | Salt pond water microbial communities from South San Francisco under conditions of wetland restoration - Salt Pond MetaG R2_restored_H2O_MG ...
GATCGTCTCGAGCTCGACTGGGGCGGACCGATCGGAGATCGGCACCATGGCGAGACGATGTCCTCTGACACCCGTCAGTCATCGGTCTTCGCGCGCGGCACGACGATCCGCAACCACCGACAGCTGTCCTTGATTGATGTCGAAGAGCTCGAACTCATCGCGAGCGCCCTCGGCATTCGGGGTATTGCACCCGGCGTGATTGCCGAAAACATCACCACCCGGGGAATCCCGGCGCTTACGTCGCTGCCTCGGATGACCCGATTGGTCTTCGCCTCGGGTGCGACGGTCATGCTCGGTGGAGCCAACGCGCCATGCACCATTGCCGGCGGCATGGTCGCCCGCGCCTACGGATCGCGGACTGAAGCCTTTCCCAAGGCCGCAATCGGCCGGCGTGGAGTGACCGGCTGGGTTGAACGCCCCGGACCCATCGACCCCGGTGACCCGATTACCGTGCTGCCCCCCGACTAGGCTGCGCGTCCATGGGCAAGATCCGCTCCAGCCTGAAGGCCATCGGCGAAAACTGGTCGATGACCCAGCGCGTCTTCCGCTTCTTGTGGGCAGAGGTGCTGGGCATTTTCCTCTTCGTCGTGGCGGCTATCGCCGTGCCGGTAGCCCTCTTCATCAACTGGCTGACCGCCATCCTGATCGCCTTGCCACTCGGTTTGCTCGCTGCCACATTCTGGTTCAGCCGGCGCGCGATGCGGGCCGCCTACGCCCGAATCGAGGGGCAGCCGGGGGCGGCCGCAGCCGTGATCGAGTCGCTGCGCGGCAAATGGGCCGTCACTCCCGCCGTGGCTGTCAGCCGCAGCGAAGACATGGTCTCGCGGGTGGTGGGCAAACCCGGGGTCATCCTGGTCTCCGAAGGTGCCGCTTCGCGCGTAGGCAACATGTTGGCCAACGAGCGGAAGAAGACCGCCCGGTGGGTGCCCGATGTCCCCATCTACGAAATCCAGGTGGGTGACGACGAAGGACAGATCCCCCTGAGCCGGATCCAAAAGACGCTGAGCAAACTGCCACGCAACCTGCGCGGCAGTGAAGTGACCGAGGTTCGTAGGCGCCTGGAGGCCCTGGGCAACGTCCAGCAGTCCATGCCGGTCCCCAAGGGGCCGATGCCCACGAGCCCCCGCCAGGTTCGTCGGCAGCGACGCTAGCGCTATCTATCTCGCGAGCTCCGGGTGCGGGCCCTGGGTGCGGGCCGCGCAGGCAAGCACCGAGTGTCTCGTTCACCGCAATCGAATGACTTCGGTTCCGGTTATCCGGTCGTGTAATCCGCGCCCCTGGTTGTCATAGACGACCGCCGGGATGACCAAGCAGACCAGCACCGTGCGCAGCGCCGCTCGCCACAACGGCAGCCTGCTCGCGAACCCGTCAGCGGGCCCGTCAGCGGGCCCGGCGATCGAGGTGCCGCTGCCCACCGGCACCACCCGTAAACCGATGATCCGCTGACCGAACGAGGCGCCGGTCAGCCAGGTCAGCACTGTGACCTCGACCGCGAAAACCCCCAGAGTGGCGAATCCGGCGCTATCGCTGCCATAACCGAACTGCGGGAAGATCAGCCGAGCTACCGCCAGGCTGGCCAGCCAGTCGAGGACGAGGGCGAGTATCCGCCGGCCGATCCAGGCGCGCGGTTCGGCCGATTCCACGCCTTCTACCGTATTGGGTGCCCGAAATCTGCGCCTCGGTTAACACCGGCGAAACAATCGGGATACCGAACCGACACCGTCCCTTCCTACATTTCATCTCGATGCGGTGACAACGGGTCACCGAGCGAGGCGATGCACGCGAGTGCGGAGGTGGAAATGTTCAGCAATGCTGATGAGGTCCTGAAGTACATCAAGGACAACGACATCGAGTTCGTCGACGTCCGATTCGTCGATCTTCCCGGAATCATGCAGCACTTCAATATTCCGGCGAGTTCGTTCGGAATGCCGGCCTTCGAGGACGGCCTGATGTTCGACGGCTCGTCGATCCGAGGCTTCCAATCGATCCATGAGTCCGACATGAAGCTCATCCCGGATCCGGCAACCGCCTTCATCGATCCGTTCCGATCGGCCAAGACCCTGGTCATGAACTTCTCCATCCGTGACCCCTTCACTAACGAGCCGTACAGCCGCGATCCGCGCAACGTTGCTGCTAAGGCCGAGGCCTACATCGCTTCGACGGGGATCGCCGATACCGCGTACTTCGGCCCCGAAGCGGAGTTCTACGTATTCGATGACGTCCGCTTCGAGACGAACCAGCACTCCGGCTACTACTTCATCGACTCGATCGAAGGCGCATGGAACACCGGTCGGGTCGAAGAGGGCGGCAACCGCGGCTACAAGACCCGCTACAAAGGCGGCTATTTCCCGGTTCCGCCAGTCGATCACTTCGCCGATCTTCGTGACCAGATGGTCTCAACCCTCATGCAAGTGGGTCTGGAAGTCGAGCGCTCCCACCATGAGGTCGGCACTGCCGGCCAAGGCGAGATCAACTACAAGTTCAATACGTTGCAGCACGCAGCCGATCAGGTGATGTTGTTCAAGTACGTCATCAAGAACGTGGCCTGGGCGAACGGCAAGACCGCGACCTTCATGCCCAAGCCGCTTTTTGGAGACAACGGCTCGGGTATGCACTGCCACCAATCGCTGTGGAAGGGCGGGGAACCACTGTTCTACGACGAGATGGGGTACGGCGGGCTGTCCGACACGGCTCGTTGGTACATCGGCGGCCTGCTCGCACATGCTCCCGCGGTGCTGGCCTTCACCAACCCCACCGTGAACAGTTTCCACCGTTTGGTACCGGGCTTCGAGGCACCCGTCAATCTGGTCTACTCCGCTCGCAACCGCTCGGCTGCTGTGCGAATTCCCGTCACCGGCAACTCACCGAAGGCCAAGCGCATCGAATTCCGGGTGCCCGACCCCTCCAGCAACCCCTACCTCGCCTTCTCGGCGCTGGTGATGGCGGGCTTGGACGGCATCAAGAACAAAACAGAGCCCATCGCGCCGGTGGACAAGGACTTGTACGAGTTGCCGCCAGATGAGTTGGCGAACATCCCGATGGTGCCCGATTCCCTCGGTGGCGTACTCGAAGCTCTCGAAGCCGACAACGAGTTCTTGCAGGCCGGCGGCGTCTTCCCCGCCGATCTGATCGAGACCTGGATCGACTACAAGCGAACCAACGAGATCGACCCGATCCGCTTGCGTCCGCATCCTCACGAGTTCGAGATGTACTACGACATCTAGAGATATCGATCTCCCTTCGCGTCGATTCGCCTCGCGCGCATGGGAAGTGCAGTGGCCCTGGAGTAATCCAGGGCCACTGTCGTTTCCAGGTACGGTCGACCCATGAGTCGTAAAGCCATTGGTTGGCTGTTGGTCGCCGCGCAAGTGTTCGTGATCGTCGTCTTGGCGGTACTGCCGTGGCGCACCCCGAGCCCGATCTCCATCGTCCTAGCTATCCCCTTCGTGGTGCTCGGCGGTTGGCTGGGGTTGAGCGCTTTCGGCACTTTGGGCAATGCCCTCACTCCTACACCGGTTCCGATCTCCGGTGCTGGCTTGCGAACCTCGGGTCCCTACGCATTGGTGCGGCACCCGATCTACACATCGGTCTTGAGCTTGACCTTTGCGGCGTTGATCGCAGCGGGAACTTGGTGGAGTTGGGCCTGGGGAGTTGTGATCGTGATCTTCTTCTGGGCAAAGTCACGTTGGGAGGATCGTCTGCTGGCCCAGGAGTACGGCGAAGAATGGTTCGAGTGGGCGAGTGGCACCGGCGGGATCATCCCTCGCCGTAGAAGATCCGCTCCATGACGCTCCGGCATCGCCGCGTGATCCGCAGGTAGTCGTCACGGAACTGACTGACCGCCGATCCCCTACGCCCCATCACCGCTGCCACTGCCGCTAGTTCATTCACATCGCTGGGCAATGAATCCCCTGGCCGCGCACGCAACAACATCAAGGCGTCTCGCACTGCTGTGGCCATCAACCATGCCTGCCGCAGGGTGTCGGCATCACGCTCGGCCAAGACACCGGCCCGCACGCACTCGGTGAGCGCTTCCAGGGTATTGGTGGTTCGTAAGTCTGGATAGGTCGACGCGTGCTCCATCTGCAGCAACTGCACTGTCCATTCGACATCGGACAGCCCGCCTCGGCCCAACTTGGTGTGCAAGGTTGGATCAGCACCTCTGGGTAACCGTTCGGATTCCATGCGGGCCTTCAACCGCCGAGCCTCGCGGATCGCGGCGGGATCGAGTCCCGATTCCGGCCACCGCAACGGATCGATCAGTGCCGTGAACTCCTCCCCCAATTCCAGTGGGCCCGCAACAGGAGCCGCCCGCAACAAAGCTTGGGCTTCCCACGAGGAGGACCAGCGCTCGTAATAGGCCGCATAGGAGGCGATCGATCGCACGAGGGGCCCAGCTTTGCCTTCAGGACGCAAATCGGCATCGAGATCCACCGGTGGATCGGTAGATGCGGACATCAGCAGCGATCGCAGTTCCTCGGCTATAGCCATCGCCTGGCGTCCGGCCGCCGTGTCGTCGGCTCCCGCACGCGGCTTGTGGACGAAGAGCACATCAAGATCGCTCGCGAACCCGAGTTCGCGTCCACCGAAGCGTCCCATGGCCACCACCCCGAGATCGGTCAGTGGCTCGCTTTCACCCACCACGCTGCGTACCGCCACCTGTAGTGCTGCTTCGACGGTCACTTCGGCAACGTCACTGAGCGCCGGACCCAACCTCGCCACATCTATCCGATTCAACAAATCCGAGACACTGAGGCGAAACAACTCCCGGCGCCGCATGCTGCGCACCGCACCGACGGCAAGTACCGGATCGTCTTGACGTTGAATCAAGGCCAGCGCCTCGGTGGTCAGCGAATGCCTATCCCGGGGTCTCAGCTCTTCATCATCGGCGAGCATGCGGACCGATTCGGGTGCCTGCAGTAAGAGATCCGTTGCATACCTGCTGGCCGACAGCACGAAAGACAACCGCTCGGCGGCAACTGACTCATCTCGCAGCAGCCGCAAATACCACGGGGTTGCGCCCAGCGAGTCACTGACTTGACGAAAGCCGAGAAGCCCTGCATCCGGATTCGGACCATTGGCGAACCAGCCCAGCATTACCGGCAGCAGCGTGCGTTGGATGGCCGCCCGCCGAGAAACACCGCTTGTGAGCGCCTGCAGATGCCGGATAGCCCCCGCTGGATCCGCGTAACCCAGTGCTTCTAGCCGCTCCTCGGCAGCCTGCATTGACAAGCGAGCCTCCCCGGCCTCCAACCGAGCCACCGATTGGAGAAGGGGGCGATAGAAGAGCTTCTCGTGGAGCCGTCGGACTTGGCGCTGGTGCTGTTTCCACTGTTTGGTCAGTTCCGCAACTGGATCGCTTCGCAAACCGATGGATCGAGCCAACACACGCATCTCGCTGTCCGATTCAGGGAGAGTGTGCGTACGGCGCAGCTTTCGCAATTGAAGTCGGTGTTCCAAGGTTCGTAGGAAGCTATAGGCCTCAGCCAGCGCGGCAGCATCTGCCCGGGCCACATAACCCCAGGTTGCAAGCGACTCCAACGCCACCAGGGTTGTCGGGCTGCGCAGCATCACATCGCTTCGACCATGGACAAGCTGCAAGAGTTGGACCGAGAATTCCACATCTCGTAGTCCTCCTGGCCCGAGCTTTATCTCCCTATCGGCGGATCCGCTTGGCAAATGGTCCTCGACCCGCTTGCGCATGGTCTGCACATCGGTCACGAAGTCGGGGCGATCGGCGGCGGCCCACACGAATTCGGATATGCGATCGATATACCGAGCACCGAGCTCCTCATCTCCTGCAGAGAATCGAGCTTTGAGCAGGGCTTGGAATTCCCAGGTACTCGCCCAGCGCTCGTAGTACCCCACGTGGGACGGCAGCGTGCGTACGAGTGCTCCTTGCTTGCCCTCCGGACGCAGCGCGGCATCGACTTCCCAGATGGATCCTTCTGCAGTAACAGTGGAACACGCGCGCATCAGTGCGCTCGCCATTCGGGTAGCAGCACCGATGGCGTCGAACTCATCTATGCCATCAACCGCTTCGGCTACGAAGATGACGTCCACATCGCTGATGTAGTTAAGCTCCCGGCCCCCGCACTTGCCCATGCCGATCACCGCAAGCCGGCAGGTGAAGGCGCTTTGTCCTACCTCGGCGCGAGCGATCGCCAAAGCCGCTTCGAGGGTGGCATCGGCCAGATCGCTTAACCACGTAGCGATCGCTTCCATGGGAGCCAACCCGCTGAGGTCTCGCGAGGCGATACCGAGCAACTGCCGGCGGTACGCCAGACGAAGTGCGTCGATTGCCTCGGAAGGATCACTGGCAACCGGTTCACGTGAGGTTGGTTGCGCCCCGACGGCCATCAACAAATCCCGGCGGACATCACGGGCCGACGGTGCCTGCGTTAGTGGTTCGGCGGCGGCAAGGACGTCCAAATCAGCCGGCACTCGAACCAGGTGATCGCCCAGAGCCTCGGAAGCACCCAGGATGTCGATCACGCGGCCGGCGAAACCATCATCGGCCGCCAGGCCCGAGCGCAGTCGATGATCGCTTGCCTCGACCAGCCGGAGAAATTGGGTGAGGGCCAAGTCCGGATCGGCCGCTGCCCCCAGCGCATCGGCGAGGTTGGACACCGCTTCGGCATCGAAGGGGTCATGGCCCTCCAACGCGTCCAAGGCCAGCGAGGCCTTGCCCAGATCCACGAAGCCACTTCTCGCGAGGAGCCCGCGCTCGCTTCTCGATCTCTCGCTCACGTTGGACGAGCCTATGCCGCTAGAGCGAAGGCAGGTACCTGTCCAATTCCCACGGGGTCACCTGGCGCCGGTAGTCCTCCCACTCAGCGCGCTTGTTGCGCAAGAAGAAATCAAAGACGTGTTCCCCGAGGGTCTCAGCGATGAGCTCGGACTTCTCCATCGCAGCAATCGCCTGATTCAAAGATTCCGGAAGTGGATCCATACCCAAGGCTTTGCGCTCCGACGGGGTCAACGACCACACATCATCCTCGGAACCAGGAGGCAGTTCGTAGCCTTCCTCAATACCCTTCAGACCGGCAGCCAAGAGCACCGAGAATGCCAAGTACGGGTTGACTCCACTGTCCATCGCCCGGTATTCGATGCGCGTGCTGTTGCCTTTCGAAGGCTTGTACATAGGTACCCGGATCAGAGCCGACCGGTTGTTATGGCCCCAACAAATCCACGCGGGTGCTTCACCGCCACCGGCGAGTCGCTTATAGGAATTGACCCACTGGTTCGTGATGGCCGTGACCTCGGGGGCATGCACGAGCAACCCGGCAATGAAGGATCGGGCGACTTTCGAGAGTTGATAATCCGCACCCGGTTCATAGAAGGCGTTGCGGTCACCTTCGAACAAGGACAGGTGGGTATGCATTCCACTGCCGGGGTAATCGCGGAACGGCTTGGGCATGAATGTGGCGTAGAGACCCTGCTCCATAGCGACTTCTTGCACTACGAGCCGGAAGGTCATCAAGTTATCCGCCGTGGTGAGGGCGTCGGCATAACGCAGATCGATTTCCTGCTGACCAGGACCACCTTCGTGATGGCTGTACTCGACCGAAATGCCCATCGCCTCAAGGGTGGTGATGGCTTGGCGTCGGAAATCGTGTGCGGCACCGTGCGGCGCATTATCGAAATAGCCGTATCGATCGATCGGATCTGGTTGCTCGCCCTGCTCTGGTCGACCGCGGAACAGGTAGAACTCCACCTCCGGATGGGTGTAGAAGCTGAAGCCTTGATCGGCCGCCCTCGTGAGCGTGCGCTTGAGGACATGACGCGGATCGGCATAGGACGGCGAGCCATCAGGCATCAAGATGTCGCAGAACAACCGCGCAACACCTGGCGCTTCACTGCGCCACGGCAACGTGGTGAAGGTGCTGGCGTCGGGACGAGCGAGCATGTCCGATTCGTGAACGCGCGCGAATCCTTCGATCGCCGAACCATCGAACCCGATGCCCTCGGCGAAAGCGCCCTCCAACTCTGCCGGCGCGATGGAAACGGACTTCAACGTCCCGAGAACATCGGTGAACCACAGCCGTACGAATCGGATGTCGCGTTCCTCGACCGTGCGCAATACGAACTCTGCCTGTTTCTCCACGTGCCCATATTCCCGCTTCTTGTGTTACAGATGGGTTAACGCACCGAATTCAAGCCCCCGGAAATCTCGGTACCCTCATTCCGTGGCCTCAATTCGGATCGCCCTGGCTCAGGTGAACCCCACGGTGGGCGACCTGACCGGGAACTCGGCTTTGCTTCGGCGAGCCGCAGCCGACGCCCACGAGGCCGGTGCCGACCTACTGGTCACCCCGGAAATGGCCCTCACCGGCTATCCGGTCGAGGACCTCAGCTTGCGGCCTTCCTTCCAAGACGCCTCCCGATCGGCAATGACCCAACTCGCCCACGACATCGAAGCAGACGGACACGGCGCTTTGACCTGTTTGATCGGCTACTTGGATCACAGCGACGAAGCCGATCGTGAGATCGGTAGACCCCGCGGTGGTCCGATGAACTCCGCGGCGCTGGTGCGTTCCGGGCAGGTCGTGGCTCGTTACGACAAACACTTCCTGCCCAACTACGGCGTTTTCGATGAGGCGCGCTACTTCGTTCCGGGAGATCAACCACTACTGGTGGACATCAACGGGATCAACGTGTGCGTCGCTATCTGCGAGGATCTGTGGCGCGAAGGGGGTCCCGTCCAGTGGGCTCGAGACGCCAATGCCGACGTCATTGCGGTTTTGAACGCTTCGCCATACGAACGGATGAAAGACGATGTCCGCCTGCAACTTTGCGTCGACCGGGCACGAGATAGTGGCGCAGCCATCGCCTACGCGAACATGGTCGGTGGACAGGACGAATTGGTCTTCGATGGGGATTCGCTCGTGGTGGATCGCGACGGGCGCCTGCTCGAACGAGCATGCCAGTTCGGTCCGGATCTGGTAGTGGTCGACATCGACGTACCGGCTGAGTCCACAGCAGGTTCCAGCCACCATCCACCGCTCCCCGGCCTGATATCCCCTCGGCTCGACGACAACGAAGAGGTCTACGCGGCTTTGCGCCTGGGTCTGGCCGATTACGTCGACAAGAACGGCTTTGCCTCCGTGTTGTTGGGCCTTAGTGGTGGCATCGATTCGGCCTTCGTAGCAGCACTGGCGGTGGACGCTCTCGGTGCCGATCGCGTGTTCGGTGTGGCCATGCCGAGCCGTTATTCCTCCGGCCACTCGATCGAGGATGCCCACGATTTGGCGGCCCGAACCGGGTTATCGATCCGCGACGTCCCGATCGCCCCCATGTTCGATGCCTTCCAGAGCACTTTGCATTTCACTGGTCTGGCCGAGGAAAACCTGCAAGCACGCATCCGCGGGATGATCTTGATGGGTATTTCCAACGCCGAGGGTCACCTAGTGCTGGCGACGGGTAACAAGAGTGAACTCTCGGTCGGCTACTCGACCATCTATGGCGATGCTGTGGGTGGATTCGCGCCCATCAAGGACGTTCCGAAGACCCTGGTCTGGGAATTGGCGCGCTGGCGCGGGGAGCAAGCAGCCCGCCGCGGCGACGTCGAGCCCATTCCACCTCGATCGATTACGAAGGAGCCATCGGCCGAGCTCAGACCAGATCAGCGCGATGCCGATTCCCTTCCGGACTACCTGCTTCTCGATGAACTCTTGGAGGATTACGTAGCTGAGGACACTGGAGCCGACGACCTCGTAGCGGCTGGATTCGAGGCCTCCGTCGTTCAACGGGTGCTGGCACTCACCGACAGCGCCGAATACAAAAGACGTCAATACCCGCCGGGCACCAAGATCGGTGCTCGAGCCTTCGGGCGAGACCGCCGCCTACCGATAACGAACAAATGGCGCGAGCAGACCTCTACCGATTGATCCGGTACTTGCAGTAAGGCGGCTGTTCAGGAACTACGACCCCGAGTCCCGGCTCCGGAGTCGCGTTCATCATCGAACTCTTCTGCGAGTTCCTCGCCATAGTGGGCGCTGTGCTCGATGATGCGCTGCTGTGTTGGACCGGCATCGAGGATGGGCTCGTCCTTGGGCGTGCCCGGTGTGCCTGGTGCACCTGTTGTACCCGGCGCCTGCGGCGGCGTGATGTTCGGCAGTGCGAAACCAACCACCAGCGCGGCGAGGATCACAACAGCCGCCGACAGTCCCGTAGCCAAGTGCGATGCAGCCAGGAAGTCAGCGAAGGCGGCATCTCGCACCAAATCAAGGACCCCCGGTGCTACGCCGGTATTCGCGGCTTCGATCAAGGCTTGCTGGGTGGCGATGATCGATTCCGAAGCCACTTCGATGGTCTGCTCGGGCAATTGCGCCAATGCCGATTCCGGAAGTTCAGAAACACTGGAATCTAAGTTACGGGCGTACTGAGTAGCCAGGACCGTTCCCACGATCGCGACACCCAGTGCGCCGCCAACTTGGCGCACTGTGTTCTGGACTGCCGAACCAGCACCGGCTCGGGCAAGCGGCAAAACATTCTGCATAACGGTCGATGCCGGCGCGATGACATTGCCCAAGCCCAGACCGAAGAGGAAGAAGACTCCCAGCAACAGCCAAACAGGGGTATCGATTTGGATGACAGTCAGTGCGATCAAGGCGATACCGACCATCACAAGCCCGGCTGTCATCACTGCGCGATAACCGAATCGGGCGACCGTGGCTGAACTGCGCGGCGCCGCTATCAACTGACCGACGGCGAAGGGAACGAAACACAGCCCAGCAATGAGGGGATCGAACCCGCGAAGAATCTGCAGGTAGAAGGGCAAGGTGAAGGTGACACCCGAAAGCGCGAAGAAGGCCAGTGAAACAGCAGCGATGCTCACTGCGTACCCGCGATTACGGAACAAAGTCACGTCGAAACTCGGGTGGGCACTGCGAAGTTCCATGATCAAGAACAGCGCGAGAATCGCCACGCCGGCCCCTATGGGGATCAGCACGCCAGCATCCAGCCACGTGCGAGTTTCCGACGCGTGGATGATGCCGTAGACGAGTGACGTCAAGCCGGCGATCGACAACACCAACCCGGGGATGTCCAAGCGTCGGGAGTCTGCGTTCTTCGTCTCCGGTACTACCCGCCAGATGAAGAACAATCCGATCGCCACGATCGGGACGTTCACCAAGAAGACCGAGCCCCATTCGTTGCCGATGAGCGGTTCGAACCATTGGGGGTTTTGCAGTAAGACTCCGCCGAGTACAGGTCCCAGGGCGACGGCGGCCCCCACGGCCCCCGCCCACAGGCCGATCGCCTTACCTCGCTCATGCGGTGGGAAGACAACGGTGATGACGGCGAGCGTGGTCGGAAGAACGGCCGCTCCCCCCACTCCCATGACGGCTCGAGACGCGATCAGCATTTGTGCGTCGACTGCAAAAGCGCTCAACGCCGACGCCAAGCCGAAAATCAACAGACCGATTACCAAGATCCGCTTTCGTCCGTATCGATCACCGAGCACGCCCCAGGTGAACAAGAGAGCAGCGAAAACCAGGATGTAGGAATCGACCGCCCACACCAACTCGCCTTGAGTGGCGTCGAGATCCCGTTGAATAGTGGGCAGCGCGATATTCAAGATCGTGTTGTCCAGGACGACGACGAGCAAACTCACGACCAGGACACTCAAGATCGCCCACCGCCGGGGATGCCCGGATCCGGAGGTCATCCAATCGTCGTTATCCGGCAACGAACCTGACATAGATTCTCCTTGTAATCGGGATGCCTGCGACGGCTCCACGATCACATGGGGTGTCTCACATGGGGGGTCTGCACAAGCATCTCCAGTCTACTCGCCCGGTGCGCTACCTATACCCGCCTCGACATGGCATGCTTGAGGTATCCGGGGACTCCACCAGGGAGCCTCGAGATGGGAGTCCAGTTATGTCTTCGCATGCCCCTGTTCGTCGGACAACGATGCGAGATCTGCAAGTGCGTACCGATGCGGGCCAGCCATGGGCCATGGTCACGGCGTACGACGCCCTGACGGCAGGAATCTTCGAATCCGCTGGGGTCCCCGCGCTGCTCGTCGGAGATTCCGCGGCAATGGTGGTGCACGGTCACGATTCGACGATTCCGATCACCGTCGAGGAAATGCTGCCGATGGTCTCGGCGGTTGTTCGCGGCACGAACCAGGCGCTCGTTGTAGCCGACCTGCCGTTCGGCTCCTACCAGGAAGGACCGGCCCAGGCGCTGGCAACTGTCTCCCGGTTCATGAAGGAAGGCGGGGCACACGCGGTGAAGCTCGAAGGCGGGCACTCGGTTCTTCCGCAGATCGAAGCTCTGGCATCGGCCGGCGTGCCGGTCATCGGCCACCTTGGCCTCACGCCACAGTCGGTGAACCTGCTCGGTGGATACCGCGTGCAGGGCCGCGGCGAACAAGGCCAGCAGCTGCTTCGGGACGCTAAGGCGCTCGAAGCAGCCGGTGCCACCGCTGTGGTTTTGGAAGTGGTTCCTGCGGATATCGCTGCCCAAGTGTCGGAGGTACTGCACATCCCGACGATCGGCATCGGCGCTGGAGCCGACACAGATGCCCAGGTGATCGTCTGGCAAGACCTGTTGGGGTTAACTCCCGATCCGGCTCCACGGTTCGTACGCCGGTACGCGAACCTGCGCGACCAGATGCACCAAGCCGTCGGCCAATGGGTGGCAGACGTGGAATCAGGGGATTACCCCGCGGCGGAACACGCCTACCGTTAGCGAACCGCTGCGATGATCAAACGTCGGTTATCCGAACCCCAGCGTGGGCCTTGTACCGACGATTCATGGAGATCAAATTAGCCGTGAAGGACTCAACCTGACCGGCATTGCGCAACCGTCCGCCATAGACACCTCGAATTCCCGGAATCCTCGACGCCAGGGCCTGGATCGAATCTGTCGCTTCTCTGTTGTCCCCCAGAACGAGGACATCGGTATCGATGGACTCCACCGATTCATCGAGCAGCAAGACCGCGGAGATGTGATGGAAGGCAGCCACCACATGGCTGTCTGGAAGCACTGAGGCGGCCTGCTGCGCGGCGGATCCTTCGGCGACATCCAGGCCGAAAGCGCCTTGCTTGTCGAATCCGAGGGGATTCACGCAATCGACGACGATTGTGTTGGACAGTTCCGTAGCAAGCGATTCCAGCAGTTCTCGATGCCCATCCCACGGCACGGCAACGATGACGATGTCTCCTTGGCGCGCTGCGTCCTCGTTGGTAGCGCCTTGAACGTTTGCACCCATCTGCTCGGCAATCGCCGCAGCCCGTTCGGCTGACCGTGACCCGATGATCACTCGCTGACCGGCCCGCGCAAGACGTTGTGCAAGGCCGCGACCCTGTTCGCCTGTGCCACCGAGAACACTGACGGTCTTGTCCGAAACGTCGGGAAGCTGATGTGGATCAGGTGCGTTTGTTGTCATGCTCGCGATCTTGCCAGAAGTCAGACATCCACACTCGTTCAGGTGACATAAACACACTTCAGCGATGCAGTGAACGACACAATTCATTCGCGCGCGAATACCACAACCGCGACACGACAATGCGAATTGACGTCGACATCTTTGCCTTTAGTGTCCGCCTCTGTCACAGTTTGGCTAGTGGACTCTGCAAACAGTGCAGAGCCAACGACACGGGAGGCAACGTGGCGGTCGCACGAAAGACTGCTCGCAAGGCACCGGCTAAGAAGTCGGCACCTCGCAAGGCAGCCAAGAAGGCAACCAAGCGCACGGCCAAGAAGGCCGCCAAGCGCACCGCAAAGAAGGCCACCAAGCGGACAGCCAAGAAGGCTGCACCCCGCAAGGCAGCTAAGCGGACAACTAAGCGCACGGCGAAGAAGGCCACCAAGCGCACGGCGAAGAAGGCCACCAAGCGGACAGCGAAGAAGGCAGCCAAGCGGCCCGCCAAGCGCACCGCGAAGAAGGCCACCAAGCGGACAGCGAAGA